>Ga0209656_10003109_pt1 | contig 10771 bp, 2 predicted proteins | sample BogFormECP12_OM2_FD_188239 | JGI IMG/M metagenome (GOLD analysis project Ga0209656, IMG submission 188239) | Bog forest soil microbial communities from Calvert Island, British Columbia, Canada - ECP12_OM2 (SPAdes) (version 2) | ecosystem: Environmental > Aquatic > Freshwater > Wetlands > Bog ... | reverse complement strand
TCCACCGGCCGGGCGCCACGCGACGTACCTGCGGGCCACCAGATTACGGCTGTTGTAGACGATGCTGTCCAGCGCAACCTCGCCGGTGTCGTCAGTCACGCGCCGTTCAATCGCAAGCCCGTCACCGTCGAACAGGGTGCGCTCGTCGATCGTCTCGGCAGCGCCGCTGATAGCCCGCGTGTGGCAGGTCTGCACGGCGGGCTGACTGGTCGTTTCGTAGGCGAAGGCGAGTGTGGGCTGCGCTGCCGTGTCCCCGGGCTCGATGCGCACGACAAGACGGGCAAGGGCATCGAAACTGACGCCAAACACCGCACCGGATGCGTCGGTCAGGCTGGCGACGCGCGAGACGCGATAGTCGAACTGAGCGGAGATGGCGTTGCCGGCCGGATCGGTGACAGAGGCCGGGAAGCACTTGGTCTTATCGTAGACGACGCTGAATGCGACGCCATTTGGACCGGTGACGATTCCGCGCAGGCCCTGCGCGTTATCGGTTCTTTGATAGCGCCCCTGCGTGATCCACCAGCCTGGACTGTCGGCGCGGCGGAAATAGTGTTGGGCGGCAAAGTTCGGCAGTGATGCGCCGTATACCTCGCCGGCGAGCGAGTCGCTGAGCGCGAGCGCCGAGCGCTCTGTGACCAGTCCCTGCGCTCCGACCTGCCCTTCCGGCGCGCCGTCGTAGACGGTGATCTGATCGGTAATCAGCGTGCCGCTGCCGTCGAACTGCTGCGTGCGCCAGAGCTTGGAGAGAAAGCGGCCAGTTGGATCGGCGGCGAAGGCGGACCGGGTGCGGAGTGTGCGGGTCTGTGCGGCCTGCCCTGGCATCTCCGCCGTCTCGGTCGTGTCAGTGATGTTCTGTGCTGCGTCCCACGCGGTGTTGGTGGTAGTGACGATCCGCCCCGCTGTGCCCGTGCGTTCGAATATGGTACGGACGATGCTCAGCAGGCGGGGGATGTAGACCGGCGCAGGCGCGCCGGTCTCGGTGAGCGCCTGCCAGTCATACTCCACACGGTCATAAGGCAAGGCGGCATCCGCCGACCCATCGACGCCGTAACGCTCACGCCGGTAGAGCCGGCCGCGGATGGCTCGCAACCGCTGGCGCGTGGCGTCGTCGAGCGGCGCAGCGGGCGCCGCTGGGTCAACGCCGATCGCGAACCATGACAGGGTGCGCAGCGTGGGAATGCTGGTATCGCCGATATCCTGCTGCTCGACCTGCCCGAAGCCCGCGAACTCTCGCAACACGCCATCGTAGCGTCCGTCACGATAGAAGTAGCGGGACGTGCGGGTCCGTCCCGTGGCGGTGGCGGTGGCGGTGGTGGCGGCAACGACGGGCACCGCCATGGGCAGGGTGGTCGTCCAGGGCTGATCAACAGCGGCACGCGCCGCCTCGCGGGCGGAGGTAGTGTAGGCGATCGTCGTAACCAGTCCGAGGCCATTGTCGATGCGCGTGAGCAGCCGCGGTTTGGTCGCGCCCACAAAGTCGAGATAGAAGTATTGCGTGCTGATCCCGAACGGCCCGGGTGTTGACCACATCAGCCCGGCGGTGCCGCTTCCGGTCATGTCGGCAAGCCGTGGATTAGAGATCTCGGCCCCGGGTACATAGGCGATCGTGCGCGGTGGCGCGAAGCCGGTGCCGCTGCAGTTGATCCAGTAGGTCACAGTTTCGTCACCAAGCAGGATCAGGTCGGCGACGCCGTCGCCATCGACATCGCTCAGGATCAGACGCTCCGGGCGAAGGTCGAACGGCAGCACCGGGGCCCCGGCCATGACCACGGGTGCGTCCCAGCGCCCCAGCCCGACATAGGGCCAATACGTCACGCCACCACCATCAACGCGAACGATGTCAGGGCTGCCATCGCCGGTCATGTCGGCAAGAAAGACGTGGAGATCCGAGAGATCGACCGGCGGCGCCGTACCGCGGGGCACGACCTGCGGGATCGACTGCCACCCGACGGTGCCGTCACGGTAGTAGAGGGTCAGGCCCGTGGCCGAGGACGCCAACATGTCGACGACGCCGTCGCCATCGAGGTCAACGAGACGCACTTGCGCCGCTCCCGGACGCAGCGCAGGTGCCCGCGTCCAGGCAATAGGGTGAGCGAATCCGCCGGCGTCAGTGCGTGGCACGTAGGAGGCGAGCGGCAGGTCGGTGCGCAGCAGGTCAGCGATGCCATCGCCGTCCATGTCAGCAAAGGCAATCGGCGTCGTGGCACTTGCGAAACCCGGCAACTGACCGATGCTCTGCTGGCCACCAAGCGTACCGCCGCCGGCGTTCAGCCATGCGTACGCCTCGCCGCCTCGTGCAATTTGCAGAATGTCGGGCAAGCCATCGGCGTTCCAGTCGACAAGTTCGACCCGACGTGCCGGTCCTTCGGTGAAGGCCGGCAGCGGCCAGTCGTCCACCCCGCTCAGCGGCAACAGGGTCGGCTCACCGAACGCCGAGTATCCCAGTCGCAGCGGCGGGGCAGCGAGCGCCGCGCCGCTGGCATCGAGCCCGAGCAGCGAGACCTCGGTCAACAGCGACAGCCCGTTCGCGGCATCCTGCGCGTAGCCGAAGCTCCAGCGCCGCAACACCGGTTGCGCGTCTCCGGGCAGATGAAGTTCGACGGCGCTGCAGCGCAATTGGGTAAGGATGGTGAACCCGGCACGCCCAAACCGGAACGGGTCCGGTCGCGCTGCATAGACGAACTGCAACTGGTAGATGCCGTAGGCGATGCTGTCGAGATAGAGCTGTCCGCCGTCGGCCCGCCACGTAAAGCTTGCGGTGTTGCCGAGCGGATCGATGATGCTTTCGAGATGCCAGGCGTAGATCCGTGCCGGCGCGGCGGGATCGGCAACGCGTGCCTGCGGATGGATGCCGAGCTGGTAGACCACGCCCGAGCGGTCGGTGAGCTGGAACCCGTCGCCGTTGGCCTGTACGCGCCACGCTCCGCCATCGACCTGCGGCCGGTAGTGTCCGCCGCCGAGCGGCACCAGCGGGCCGGCGCCTTCCAGCAGGATCTGGTCGGTGCCGTCATAGCGCGGATACCCCTGATCAGTGCGCAGCAGAACACGCGGCAGCGGCACGGAAAAGCCGAGGCCGAATGCGCCGTTACCCGCGGAGGTATCGTAGACCAGCCCGAGCTTCGGCCCGATGTCATTAGGGCCGTTCGGCAGATCGAAGCGAACGGAGAGGCTGCCGGTGCCGGTGGAAAGGTCTGGCGTGAACGTCGCACCCAGGCCCTGGACGCCACCGCCCCCCTGCGGCAGTGAAGGCACCTGATCGTCGAAGCCGATTTCGCTCATGGCGTCAAATTCTCGGCGTGAATGTATAGCCGAGCACCAGCGCGATATTGGCGATGCCCGAGAGGTTCAACGCGCCGGCCTGCACCAGCGTCGGGTTGTTCGCGGCCGTGATCGACAGTGTCCAGGCGCCAAGCGCGCTGCCAGTGGCAAGCGGCGCCCATGCGCTGCCAGTTGTACTCGACTGGATTATCCCATTGGCATCCGTGGTACCCGTGATCGCGGCGGTGTGGCCAGGCGTGGCCAGACCTACCTTGAGCCCCGATTTGGCAAGCTCGCCGGTGGGCGTGAGCACGATTGCCACGTCGGTGACCACGGGCGCTCGCTCGTTGGCCGGGAAGTCGCGTTGAAACAGCGTGAGGCTGAGCGAGCCGGAGCGTTGGAAGGCGAAGAACGCATCCGGATAGATCCATCGCAACGGCACACCGCGCTGCCGCGCGTGCACGCCCGGTCGTTGTGCGATCGTCCCCAGCACCGAATCGTGCAGGCCCGCGTCGTAGCGTGCACGATAGGAGATGGTGAGCTGCACGTCGATGATGGCGCCATAGTCGATGTCGTTGATCGATCGAGGGATCTCGAGGTGCCAGGCGGACGCCACGCCAGCGCCTTCGAAAATCCGGCGCATGTCGGGCTGCGTGGGATTGACCAGCGCATCCTGCCGCGGGTCGTAGTCCGACAGCACCAACGTCTCCTTCGGCTGGATGCGCCATTTGCGGCCCTTGTTCGTCGCGGTCGCGGTGGCCGACGGCAGCCGATAGCAGGAGATTCCGTTGTTGGTGAGAGTGCCGCTGACTCCGCTGGGCGGGACGACGCCCTGGACGGCGACCTCGACGGTCTGGATCCGCCCGGCGTACGCTCCGGGATAGACCGCGTCGAAATCCTCAAGTTGCGTAGTGAAGTCCATTGCGCCGGTCTTGCGGAACGTAGTTTCGAAGGCGTAGGCGAAGCGCTGCGCTAGAGAGATCGTCTGTCGGATAGGCTGCGGCTTTGTCTTGCTGCCGGTCACCAGGTCGTAGGTGAAGGACTGGATGTCTGCCATCAATAAATCGGCCCCGAGCAGTCCGTTCACCGCGTCGGTCGCGTAGCTGTTCTTGATGATGGCCAGCGACTGGTCGGTCTCGAAGTTGTAAGCCTGCTGCATGAGCCGAGCAGTTCGCAGCGCCATGTAGAAGTAGCGCTGATAGAGCGCGAACATCGTATTACCCAGTCGGCTCCAGACATCATCCGTGAAGGTCTGCGAGTCGAAGGCGGCGAGGTCATTGGCGGCGTCGGCCGCGCGCACACTGGCGGCATCCGCAGTTGCAAGCGCTGCATTGACGCCAGCCTGCGCCGCCGCCTGCTCGTCAGTCGCCTGAGTCAGAGCGATGCCCGCTTCCGTCGCCTGCTGCTGCAGAGTAGTGAGCTCGTATTGCTGGTTGTAGTAGCTGGCGGCGAGCCCACTCGCCGCACCGATGGTCGCGAGGTCCCCGCTGATGCCGGAACCGGACATGAGCTGTTGGGCAAGCGCGTTCAGATGCGAGATATCCCCATTGTCCCCGCCGCCGTTCTGGCTCTGCTGGGCCTGCAGCTGCGCCCAGAGTGGTGCGAGTTGCGAATAGCTGTTGGCGCTCGCCGTGGCGTCCGTCTGACGCTGCAGGGCAAGTGCGACACCGTCGCTGTAGACCTGCGCCTGCGCCCGGGCGCTGGCAACTTCCATCTGCGCTGCGTTCGCTTGCGCGTTCGCCTGATCCACCGCGTCCGAAAGCTGCTGGCGGGTCAGGCGCGACTGGTCGGCGTTGTTCCAGAAGGTGATCACGTCGCGCTCCGCGCTGATCGCGAGCTGCGCGAAATTCACCGCAATCTGCTGCAGATAGTCGAAGGTCCAGATCGGGACGAGATTCGCCGGGTGACCCCAGAAATCGAGGTTGCCCGCGATCTTCAGCAGCTGCGCACGAACTTCTAGGACCACAGCGATGATCTGCGGGTTGACGGCGAGACCCGTCACATTCGGCAGAGCACCAATCACCGTCGTCGCCGCATCCACGCCCGCCTTTAAACCGGTGAGTCTGTACAGCTGGCTGGCCGGTACTTTCCAGTCGGGCGTTACCACATTCGCGTAGACAGGCAAAGCCGCCTGCGGATTGCCGTTGCGGAAGAGCGAGTCACCCCAGTCGAGGTAAAGCGTGGCGAGTCGGATCCAAACGTAGGGCGCCTCGATCGTTGCGTTTAAATACTGGTACTGCGCGGCCTGGAGGTAATAGGTCTCGGCGGCCGCATAGTCGCCGAGAGCGTGGTGGCATTCCGCGAGGCCAAGTGGAACCACGTAGTAGTAGTCGTGCGGCAAAGCGAGCGCGACGTCGGACACAAAGACCGGCAACAGCAGAATGTCTGGAAGCGTGGCCAACGTTATTCGCGTCTGGTAGACGCCGTTAGTGATCGTCGCGAGGGGTGGTCCTTCGCCCTCCGCCCAGGCGAAGCTCACCGCCTTGCCAGCTACAATCGCCGCCGCGCTGCGCCCCTCAAGCAAGGTTGGCGGCAGCTTGATATCGATTGGAACCCTTGTGATAGCATGGCTGGTGGCCGAAGGTAGGCCTGCCACCATCAGGTTGCTGATCGGCCGCGGCGTGGTGGAGACGGGCACCGCGCTCGCCTGTGGCGCGACTGCTGCCGTCGCGGTCGTCGCTGGCTGAAGCTGGGTGGCGAGCGAGGCATCCGCGCTTTGCGCCTGTTGTCGATAGAAGGCCGCGGTCTTGGTCATGCCAAGCGCGGTGTAGCTGTTGGCAAGGGCCAGGTTTGCGACAGCGCTCTTGGCGGCAACGGTGCTGATTTGTGCGCTGTTGATGCCGGCGGAGTCTAAAACCGCCATGCCCGAAAGCAGCGACGGATCGATCGCGATCCGCGCGCGCGGCGCGGCGGCGGGTTGGTTGATGGGCAAAACATTGAGGTATTCGGCAGCGGCACTGAGCAAGCCTGGCAGCAACAGCGGGCTGGATGGTAGCGGCTGTCGGACCGGACCCGTCGCGACAAAGCTGGGATCAATGATGGCGTAGATTGCCGCCGCCGCTCGATTGTAGAAATCAATCGCAGTATTGTATTGCCGTTGCCAGTAATTTTGGTTGGCCGAGGTCAGCAAGGCCTCGATGTTCGCAAGAGTGGCCGCCTCCGGGCTGCTCCCGGTGGTCGTTGCGTCGAGCACGGGTCGTGGATAACGAAAGCTGTAGTAGTTCTCGAGATGGGCCGCTTGCATGGTAATAGTAGTTCTCTGGAAACTGAGGTGCCGCCACAAAGCCTCCGTCAGGCCTCAACGCTAACATCACGGGTTAAAATTGCATAAGTGAGCGTTTCTCCTACTAGTTGACTAGACACACCTTACAAACTTTATAAGCTGTCCTGACTCATATATGCGGGAAACCATTTACGGCCTACTATCTAGAAAGCCCCGGACCATGCGACACCTTAGGCAATAGGTGAAGGAAGGAGAAGGGGTTCGAGGCGAAGAAGGCCGACCGAAAAAGTTCATGCTAACACGTAGCATGTAATCCAAAGGCTCGTTGCTTGCAAAGAAAGAATCTACAAATTACCCGAATGGGTAATACGAGTAGTTCTTTTGATTCAGTCAGATCTAAGTTTCCCGCTCGAACCACCACGCTTTATCGCGGCAATTACAAGGTCAAAGCGTTTTCGTGCTGGGATCAGTTTTTGTGCAGGGCCTTTGCGCAACTGACCTTTCGCGACATCGAAGACTGTCTGAGCGCGCGCTCCGATCAACTCTACCACATGGGCTGTGTCGCAGCACGGTGGCCGATGCCAACGAAGTGCGTCATTTGCAGTTAAAAGCCCGGCTGTTGAACAGGCGTGTGCGAGTGCTCGGCACCTTGGAAGTGCGAGTAGATCACGTTCCAGTAGCGGTAGGCGTGCTGCATTTTCGAGTGGAGTTGGTACCAAGAGGCGGTCGAACGAAGACGCTGGCCGAGCCGCTTGGCGATACTGCTCAGCAGACAGAATCGGTCTTTATCTCCTATGCAAGCGAGGATCGCGCCGTGCTCCGGAGAGTTCAGGGAATTAAGGCTCTTGGTATTCGCTTCTTTCAAGATATTCTTAGCTTATCGCCGGGAGAGCGTTGGGAGATGGCGCTCTGGCATCATATTGATGAGAGTAGCATGTTTCTACTCTGTTGGTCCAGCGCCGCCCGACAGTCGAAATGGGTACACGATGAATATCGACGGGCCTGTGAAGTATACGGAAAGAGTCCTAACCAGCGTCCCCATATCACGGTCCTACCTCTTGAGGGACCTCCCCCGCCAAAACCGTGGTCCGATCTGGCACATCTCAACCTCTCAGATAATTTATTGTATGCTCTCCTGGTGGAGGGAGATCGAGCGGCCAAGAAATCGCTGCGATCGCGACCTTCTCCTCTGGTGTCGATTGCAGTTAAATCGTTTCCCGCCTTCCGTAACGAGCATGTCGGTTGGATCGTTACCTGGAAGGACTGGGTCGTCAATTTTTTCCGTCGTGCCCACGAGGTCGAGTGCATCGCAAGGCATCGGGCTTACGGCGGCTAGTGGAGATCTTAAGCCAACAAGACGTGTTGCGGCCTGATTCTGAAAGGCAGCCGTTAATTGGTATCGGCAGATGGGTTGCGGATTTTGACCAAGCCGACCAGATTACAAAGTTTGTCCGGAGGGAAGCGGCTAAGCTGCAGCCTTCCGGTTGTCGTCAACCGGTCGCGACTGCTTTTCAAGGCACGTCCTTAGTGGTGATAGCCGGGCTCATCGCGTACAACGAAACCACTCTGCCCTATGCGCCTTTTCAGAAGAACTAGGTTTCATACTGCGCCTCATATGTACTAATCTAGGAAGCCTGGGCGCCGGGACTACTGAGCGGACCACGCCGCCAGCTTCACCGACGAGGAGGAATGAGCCTAAGACTGTTAGCGTCCGCGCAGCAAATCCTAGGAAAGCGACAAATGGGCACGCTTCCGCTTCAGCGTAATCGGCCCCTTGTTAGCAGCTCCTCCTTGTTGCCGCCAATAATCCACCAGTGAAGGTTTGCTGTCGATAAGTTGAGCGATTTGTCTGGCATTTAAAAACCCCTTTGCACGCAAACGCTCGGCTCGGCTTGGCAGTTTATGAACGGCGCGCAAGCAAGAAATGATTCGTTGACTGAAGGACAGATTTGCCGAAGAGCGCCAACCCTTTTTGTTGAGTTCGGCGGCGATCTCGGAGTCGGTGCATCGCTCCAGCAATCGGTCGATTTCAGCGAGGATCTCCGCTTTGGTCTTACGCAGTTGCCAGGATGCGGGCGGCATCGGCAGGTTGAGGACCTTGGTGGCGCCGCCCTTGAAACGTACTTGCACGCTAATGACGGCGTGGTCTCTCATTAAGGTAACGTCTTCCAATATTAATCGAGCCATGCGCTTGCGGTCGCGGTTGCTAGTGAGCGGATCGTTCCACAGCCGGGGAAGTCTTCTGCTAAAGCCAGGATGCGTGTCTTCTGCTCTTGGGTGATTGACCGTGCGCAGTTTTCGCGTTGTTTTTCGTAATCCTCACGTGCTTGCTCCAGTTGCCGAAGCTTCTCATTCCAGAGCGCCTCCAGCGTGTCGGCCACAAGACGGTTCAAGGGATCCACGCTCATATAACGGATGCGAGCCTGCTCGGCGTCGTATTGTGCCCGCTCGACAAACTGGCGACGCAAACGGTCGGACTCAGCCAAGCGCTTTTGGAGTTCCTCTTGGACGCTGATCGCCACTTCCAAAGCCAGCGGCGTGACGCTTTGAACAATCAGCGCCGAGAGCGCATCATCGACTACAGCACCGGGAATATTCTGACAGACGGGGCGACATTGTTCTATGGACTCTTTTTGGCAAACGTAGTTGGGACTCAAGCGCCCGACGCGTTGGTGGTAAGCAGCGTCATTCGGCGGCCGCACTTGCCGCAGATGACAAGCCCTTGGAGCAAGGCCGGACCTTCCCGTGGCGGGCCGCTTTGCCGCTGGATAGCACGTGCCTGCTGGTTGTGGCTAGGACAGAGTACGAGGCAGCTGTGCTGTCTCGGAAACTTCGACGAAAGAGACAGAAGCTCACCTGCAGAGCTAAGGTTTAGAAGCGAGGCTTCTACCGAGAAACTCTACAGCGAGGACCGTTGACGAAAGCTGGATGCGGGTAAATCCGCACGTCCGGTTTGACGAGGGGGAGGGCGATAGCGAGGCAGGCATGGTATGCAGTCCTTAGGCACAGAAGGGGAAACCCAGACACCTCAGCTGAACCTGGAGCAGAGAGCAAGCAGCAATCCGGGTAGAGTAGAGAGGGAACAGCGGCAAGTGTCGGCTCGGCAGGTCCAAGCTCCTCTAACGCCACTAACCTATTACCCATACCAGACAGCGAGGGGCCTCAAAATGGATGTTGCTAGCGCTCATCATCGGTGTGTCTCTCTCAGTCCACCGACGTTCGGGATCTAAGCGGCGTTGGATTCGGCGCTTGCGGTTGCGCAGGATTTTGGGATACTTTCTGTTCACTCGAAATGTTGTTTTTTCTGGTTGGGTAGCTTGATCACTTCCCAGCGAACCAAGTATTTAAGAGCATTTCGAGTTTTTTCATGCCCTCGCGCATTCAATTCGCGCTTCCTTAAAGGACTAGTGTGACATCAATCTCGGTGCATCTCCACTTTTGGCACGCCGGGAAATCGCGACGAGCGGAGAATCGCGTCTGACAGAATTGGGAAATGCAATAGAGAACGGTTGTTGCCAGGCACCGCTGTCCCACATTGTCATTCTGCCAGTTGCTGCTGACATTGCCGTCGGCTCCAATCCAAAATACCTCGACCTGGATAGGGTTTCTGGAGATCGCGACGAGCGGAGAACCGGCTCTAACAGAGTTGGGAATTGCAATGACGAACGGCTGATGCCAGGCGCCATCGTCCGCATTGTCGTCCCGCCAAGTGCTGCTGACGTCGCCATTGGCCCCAATCCAAAATACTTCCTCGTGGCTAGGATTCCGGGAGATCGCGACGAGCGGAGAACCGGTTCTAACAGAGTTGGGAACGGCAATAGCGAACGGCGGATGCCAGGCACCCTTGTCCACGTTGCTGTCCTGCCAAGTGCTGCCGACATTGCCATCGGCTCCAACCCAAAATACCTCCACTTGACTAGGATTCCGAGAGATCGCGACGAGCGGAGAATCGGTTCTAACAGAGTTGGGAATTGCAATAGCGAACGGCTGATGCCAGGCGCCATTGTCCGCATTGTCGTCCCGCCAAGTGCTGCTGACGTCGCCATTGGCCCCAATCCAAAATACTTCCTCGTGGCTAGAATTCCGGGAGATCGCGACGAGCGGAGAACCGGTTCTAACAGAGTTGGGAATTACAATAGCGAACGGCTGATGCCAAGCACCCTTGTCCACGTTGTCGTTCTGGTAAGTGCTGCCGACATTGCCATCGGCTCGAATCCAAAATAACTCAACCTGGCTAGGATTCCGGGAGATCGCGACGAGCGGAGAACCGGTTCTAACAGAGTTGGGAAT
>Ga0209656_10003105_pt1 | contig 10774 bp, 6 predicted proteins | sample BogFormECP12_OM2_FD_188239 | JGI IMG/M metagenome (GOLD analysis project Ga0209656, IMG submission 188239) | Bog forest soil microbial communities from Calvert Island, British Columbia, Canada - ECP12_OM2 (SPAdes) (version 2) | ecosystem: Environmental > Aquatic > Freshwater > Wetlands > Bog ... | reverse complement strand
GTCCTTCACCTCCGTGCTGCCCTTGGCGTAGGAGACCAGCAACCGCGCCAGCGGGCCGACTTCCATGGGGTGGTCCTTCCACCGCGGTGTCTTCAGCCAGGAATACTTGCCCTCGACATTGAGCTGCTGGTATGGCGGCTTCGGCCCGGTGTAGTTGAATTCGGTTTCGCCGTCGAAGGGATGCAGCCCGCTTGCCTCTCCGCTTGAGTAGGAGTACCAGGAATGCGCAATGTACTCCTTGATCTCCTGCTCGTCGCGGCCATTGACGGGATAGACTTCGTTCAAATTGCGGTCGAGAATCGCTCCCCGGGCGAACTTGAAGTACTCCGGCTGGTTGTAGCCGCGCGTGGGCAGATCACCGTAAGCGAGATAATTCTTCAGGCCGCCGCCGATGGCCGCCCAATCCTTGTAGAACCCTGCGATCGCCATCAGGTCAGGGATGTAAACCTGCTCCACAAAGGTGATCGCGTTGTTGATCAGGCTGCCGACGTAGTTCAGGCGGTCCATGTTGATCGCATTCACTTCGTCAGGGTTGATCGAGCACGGCACTCCTCCGACGAGGTAGTTAGGATGGGGATTTTTGCCGCCAAAAATGGTATGAATCTTGACAATTTCCTTTTGCCAGTCGAGCGCTTCCAGATAGTGCGTGACCGCCAGCAGATTCACTTCCGACGGCAGCTTGTAGGAAGGATTCCCCCAATAGCCATTGGCGAAAATGCCCAACTGCCCGGTCGCAACGAAGGCCTTCAGCTTCGCCTGGATAGCGGCGAAGTACTTCGGCGAACTCTTCGGCCAGCTTGAGATCGAGGTGGCAATCTGAGCGGTCTTGTCTGGGTCGGCGGAAAGCGCGCTTACCACGTCTACCCAATCCAGCGCGTGCAAGTGGTAGAAGTGCACCACGTGGTCCTGCACATACTGCGTGCAAAACATCAGGTTGCGGATCAGCTCCGCATTCTTGGGCACGGATATCCCCAGCGCGTCTTCCACCGTGCGGACGCTGGCCAGCGCGTGCACTGTGGTACATACGCCGCAGGCGCGCTCGGTGAAGGCCCAGGCGTCGCGCGGATCGCGGCCTTTCAGGATCTTTTCGAAGCCGCGCACCATGGTGCCGGAGCTGTACGCATCGGTAATGGTGCCGTTTTCGACGACGGCCTCAATCCGAAGGTGCCCTTCGATACGGGTAATAGGGTCAACCACCATCCTTGCCATGCGATCACCTCTTCAGAATTCGTTCCGCGCTTTTCTCTGTCGCCCGATAAATCGGCGACTTACTATTCATCGCGCTGCGTCGTGGTCTCGTCGCCGCCGCGCTCCTGCTCTATCAACTTGTGCTTGCGAATGTTGGTGGTAACAGCATGCGCGCCAACGCCGATTAGAGCGCCGACGCCAAGCACCGTGCCAATTGTGTCCGCCGTGCTCTCGATGCCAAAGCCGGGGAAGGAAGCAAGGTGGCGATAGAACGGCTCGTTGTCCCAGAAGCCGGCTTCGCTGCAGCCGATGCAGCCATGCCCTGACTGAATGGGATAGCTGACGCCGCCGTTCCACTTGGTCACCGAGCAGGCGTTGTAAGTCACGGGCCCGCGGCAGCCCATCTTGTACAGGCAATAGCCCTTGCGCGCCTTCTCGTCATCCCAGGCCTCCACGAACATTCCAGCGTCGTAGTAGGCACGCCGATAGCAGGTGTCATGTACGCGGCGTGAATAGAACTCTCTCGGCCGGCCCTGGTTATCTAATTCAGGGCCGCGGCCGAGCACAAGAATGTGCGTGACTACGCCGGTCATCACATCGGCTATCGGCGGGCAGCCGGGCACGTTGATGACCGGCTTGCTGATCAGCTTGTGGATCGGGGTAGCGCCGGTGGGATTCGGGCTGGCGCCCTGAATGCAGCCGTTGGACGCGCAGCTTCCCCACGCAATCACGGCTGCCGCATCTTTCGCAGTCTCCTGCAGGATGTCCTCTGCGGTCTTACCTGCGATGCAGCAATAGACGCCGTCGCCCTTGACCGGGACCGAGCCTTCAACCAGCAGAATGTATTTTCCGGCATAGTTCTTGACGGTGTCGGTCAGGCACTTCTCTGCCTGGAATCCCGCCGCGGCCTGCAAGGTTTCGGTGTAATCGAGCGAGATCATGTCAAGGAGTACGTCGGCCACGATGGGGTGCGAAGAGCGGATAAACGATTCGCTGCAGCAGGTGCACTCCTGGAAATGCAGCCATACCACCGGAGGCCGCGGTTTCTTCTCGAATGCCTGCGCGACGGCGTCGAGATGCGAGCCCGCAAGTCCGGCGACCGTCGCCGCATAACCGCAGAATTGCAGGAATTCACGGCGCGAGTATCCTTTCGACTCCATGACCTCCCAGACGGAACGAGAAGAAGGTTTCATAAAGGCCTCTTTTCTTGAAAGCTAATGAACTGCGGGTCCCGAAACTACAACATGGCCGGATTCGTTCTGGGCTGCACGCACCCTTTCACGCCACATCTTTCTTGCTGATCTCGGATCAAGCTGGCCTCCCCTGGGCGCGTGAGATCTGGAAAAAGCCACTCAACACCGAGCCTGGATGTGTTTGTTATCAGAGCTGCTCACCGGAGTCTGTGACGCCGGTCATATGGCGATGTGATGTGCCGAGGCGGCATAGTCTTAAAACGGGGGATAGGTTGTGGCCAGTCTTGGATTTGCCACTTTGTGGGAAGCTATAATCCCACGAGCATGAAGCTGTTTGCTGTGATTCGGACAAGAGGCGGGGCTTGGCAACAGTCGGCGCCATTGGAAGGTCAACAGGATTGGGATGCACACGCGTCCTTCATGAATGATCTCCAAAGGGAAGGTTTCGTATTGCTCGGCGGCCCTCTGGAAGATACGCCGGACGTGCTTCTGATTGTGCGGGCGAACACTGCAGACGAGATCGTCAAGCGCCTTGCAGCCGATCCATGGACAGCCCAGGACCTCCTCCGCATGAGTAGGACTATGCCGTGGACAGTGCGACTCGGCTCCCTGCCCTAGTTCAGTGGACAATTTGGGCCTTTCACCCGCAAATCGTCGGTTCCCGGCGAAACTTATTTCTCAGCATTGCTAAACGATGGCATGGGTGTACAATCGTCTCCGTTTTTTAAAGGCAAGAAGGACATGCCGGCTAAAACGACCTCTCTCCACGTTAACGGCAGGGTCGAGCGCATCACGGTTGACGATCCCGACATGCCGCTGCTCTACGTCCTGCGCGACAACCTGCAACTACAAGGGCCACGCTTCGGTTGCGGTCTCGGGCAATGCGGCGCCTGTACCGTGCACATGGACGGTAAGGCGGTGCGCTCCTGCATAACGCCGCTGTCGGCGGTGGGCAAGCGGAAGATCGTAACGCTGGAAGGGCTGGGCTCGCTTGAGAAGCTGGCTGCCATACAAAAGGCTTTCATCGCCGAACAGGCCGCGCAGTGCGGCTTTTGCATCAACGGCATGATCATGGAAGCAGCCGCTTTCCTGGCGCGCAACAAGAGCCCAAGCGAAGCTCAAATCAAGCAGGCGCTGGCCGGCAACCTGTGCCGTTGCGGCACCCACCTGCGCATCGTGCGCGCCGTCAAGCGCGCCTCTGTGAGTGCTTAAGGCAGGATGATCATGCTTTCCGGCAAACCAAATCGCCGCGAGTTCCTGAAAGCCACTGGCATTCTGATCGTTAGCTTCTCCCTGCCATCCTTCCTCAAAACGGCGGAGGCGCAGAGCGCGACCTCGCCCAAGACCGTGGCTTTGGACGAGGTGGATGCCTACCTCGCCATCGATCCCAGCGGCCACGTGACCCTCTACTCCGGCAAGGTGGAGCTGGGCACGGGCGTAAGTATTGCATTGACGCAAATCCTGGCTGAGGAGTTGGACGTCCCGCTGGCGAGCATCACGCTCATCGAGGGTGATACAGCTTTGACGCCCGCGCAGGGTAAGACGTGGGGCAGCCTCACTATCCAGAACGGCGGCGTGCAGATTCGCCAGGCTGCTGCCACCGCCCGGCAAGCCTTGCTCCAAGAAGCGGCAAGAAAGCTTGGCGCGCCCGCTGCCGATCTTACTGTCGAACAAGGCACGGTGCGCGCTCGTAGCGGCGGCAAGCAGGTGACTTACGGCGAGCTCATCGGCGGCAAGAACTTTTCGCTGAAAGTTGACAAGCAGGCGCTGCTCAAGGACCCGGCGAAGTACAAGATTGTGGGACAGTCGATTCCCCGTTACGACATCCCGCCGAAAATCACGGGACAATTTACCTACATACAGGATTTCAAGACACCCGGCATGCTGCACGGCCGCGTGGTGCGGCCGCCCGCCATGGGCGCCAGTTTGCAGAGCGTCGACGAGAACTCGGTCAAGGACATTCCGGGCGTGGTTAAAGTAGTTCGGCAGGGCAACTTCCTGGGCGTTGTGGCGGAGAGCGAATGGGGCGCTATTCAGGCATCACGAAAACTCAAGGCAAGCTGGTCCGCGTGGGACGGCCTGCCGGAGCAAAGCAAGATGTGGGAGTACGTGCGGGCCACCAAGGTCAACAAGGACGACGTGACCAGCAACGTGGGCAACGCTGAACAAGCTCTTCAGCAGGCTGCCAAACGAATCAACGCAACCTACAACTTTGCCATCCACTCGCACGCCTCGATGGGGCCATCGGCGGCGGTGGCGGATTTCAAGGACGGCAAGCTTACCTGCTGGTCGGCCAGTCAGGCTCCTCATGATTTGCGCGCGCAGCTCGCAGCCATGCTTTCCATGAAGGACGCCGACGTGCACGTGCTCTACGTGGAAGGGTCGGGCTGCTACGGCCGCAACGGCCACGAAGACGCCGCTGGAGACGCCGCCCTGCTCTCTCGAGCTGTGGGGCGGCCGGTGCGGGTGCAGTGGATGCGCGACGACGAAAACGGCTGGGACCCGAAGGGACCGCCGACGTTGATGGATCTTCAGGCCGGGCTTGACGCCAGCGGCGGCGTCGTCGCCTGGTATTCCCAGCTCTACGTACCGGAGGGCGGTGGCGGCAACGTCAAGCTGCTGGCGGCAGATTTGGCTGGCCTGCCGTGCGAGAAGGGAATGTTCCCCGGCAACATCATCAACAACTCGGCGATTCCCTACACCTTTCCCAACGTGCGGACCGTGGCTCACCGGCTGGCGGAGACGCCGTTCCGTCCCTCCTGGATCCGTGCGCCGGGCCGCATGCAGAACACCTTCTGCAACGAGGCGTTCCTGGACGAACTCGCCGTAGCCGCCGGCGCCGATCCGTTCGAGTTCCGGCTGCGTTACCTCAGCAACGATCCTCGAGGCACGGAGCTGCTGAAGCGACTGATGACCCTTTCACAGTGGAAGGGTCCGGGTTCCGGGAAGTCCACCGGCGGCGATGTCGTCACCGGCCGAGGCGTCACCTACGTCAAGTACGAACTGGCGCGCACGTACGTGGGAGCGGTGGCTGACGTAGAGGTAAACCGCAAAAACGGCGAGATCCGTGTCAAGCGTTTTGCCATCGTGCAGGACTGCGGACAGATCATTAATCCCGACGGCGTCAAGAACCAGATCGAAGGCAACATCGTCCAGACGGTGAGCCGCACGTTGAAGGAGGAAGTCACCTTCGACCGCTCGCACGTCACCAGTCTGGACTGGGCCAGCTATACCATCCTGACTTTCCCTGAAGTTCCGGACGTGGACATCGATCTGATGGACCGGCCCACGGAGAAGCCATGGGGCGTGGGTGAGCCCGCCGCTGCCGTGGTGCCCTCCGCCATTGCCAACGCGGTGTTCGACGCCGTGGGAGTGCGGATGCGCTCGGTGCCCTTCACGCCTGCTAGAGTGCGCGCAGCTCTCCAGAGCGCTTGAAAGAGAATCGGTCTCCGCTGTCACCGGGCCGTTCGCAGAACTCGCTCACCTTTGTGGGGTTGCTACGTATGTTAGTATTAGGCCCCGGGCTGGTAACCGTGGATTGTCAAGCTGTGCATAACGGGAGACTGTGGCGCACGCCGATGCTGGCGCTATGCGGCTTGGTGTTCTTTTTCGCGCTGCACGCTAAGATTGCGGTTTACAACGGCGGCGCTCCACTGAAGGTGACGCCCTCGACGGCGTCCAAACTCTGGGTTAGCGGACAGAAACTGCAACTCCCGGCGGTCGACTCAAGCTCCAGCGCGATCTTCTGGATGACAGTCCTTTGCCTGTGGGGGTTGTACCTGCAACGGGAACGCCGCGTCCAAAGAGCGTTTCTGACCCCGCGGCCAAATAATCTCACGCTTCGCCATCTCCACCCTTTTCTCCGGCCTCCACCCGTCCTGGGCTAGTTTCTCCCCGGCTATTTTTCGTTGGTGTCATTGGTTTCGGTCTTCATCCGGCTAAACAGCTCACGCTGAGCGGAATCTGATGTAGCGAAACCGCTTCAGTTGAAACGAGGACGTTCATGCAAGTTCGCCGTCGGCACAAGGTCCTTGTGTTAGGGGCCGCGGCTGTGTGTTTAGTGGTCGCGGTCATGGTGGCCAGGAGGGTGCGCGCGGGCGCGCCCAGCGGTGCAAGTGAGCCGCGCGATGACATTCCCTACGCTGCGGTTGCTCCCGTCAGACGCGAGACAATCGCCAATTCGCTTTCTATCGCCGGCCAGTTTAGTCCCTACCAGAATGTCGAGTTGCATGCCAAGGTAGCTGGCTACATTCGGAATATCTACGTCGATATCGGGGACCATGTCCATCAGGGACAAGTGCTTGCCGTACTGGAGATTCCCGAACTCGTTGCCGAGGTCGATGAGGCGAAGGCAGCGGTGCATCACGCGGAAGATGAGATCCACCGGGCACAGAGCGACGTGTTGCGCGCGGAAGCTGACAACGTCGCCTTACATGCCAATGCGGTGCGGCTGGTCAACACCGACAAGGCGCGGCCGGGATTGATCGCCCAACAGGAACTCGACGACGCAACCGCCAAGGACCGATCTTCGCAGGCGCAGGTTGAGGCCGCCAAATCCTCGCTGGCAGCCGCCAAGCAGCAACTGGCAGTGGCCAAGGCCAATCAGCAGCACTATTCTGCCTTGAGCGACTACTCAAGGATCGTTGCCCCATACAGCGGCGTTGTGACCTGGCGCTTCTCTGATACCGGCGCCCTGGTTCAGGCCGGGACCTCCAACACTAGCGGTCTTCCAATCGTCACCCTGGCAGAGATCGATGTGCTGCGCTTGCGTATTCCGGTACCCGAATCGCTCACGTCCAAAGTACGGATTGGCGATTCCGCCGATGTGCACGTGCAGGCGACCGGCGAACACTTCACCGGCAAGGTGGCGCGGTTCACCAACTCTCTCGATCCTTCGACTCGAACCATGCAGGTCGAAATCGATGTCCCCAATCCCAACTATCATCTGCAGCCCGGGATGTACGCCGATGTCCGGTTGAGTGCCAACAGCGTCTCCAATGCGCTCACCGTCCCCATCGAGGCCATTCAGCGCACTGAGAACAAGACCAGCGTGCTGGTGTTGGACGCGCAGAACCGGGTCCAGTCTCGCGAGGTGCAGGTGGGAGTGCAGAGTTCAAATAACGTCGAAATACTGGCGGGACTTACGGAAGGCGAGAGGGTCATTGTCGGCAATCTGGGCAGTTATCAACCTGGCGAGGTGGTACGTCCCAAGGCAAGTGCCTTCGCCGCAGAACCAAAGAGCCGGGGAGCGGATTAGCCATGTCGGGATTTGCGATCAAATATCCATTCTTCATCCTGATGCTGTGCCTCGGCATCATCGTGGTCGGCGTGACCACGGTGGCCCGCATGCCCGTGGATCTGTTTCCGCAGATCCAAATCCCGGTCGTGGTCGTGGCGACGTTCTACAGCGGCATGCCTCCGCAGCAGATCGAGGCCGACATCACCGACACCTTCGAGCGCTTTTTCACCCTGGGAAGCAATATTGATCACATCGAGTCCCGGTCGCTCACTGGTGTAAGCCTGATCAAGGTGTACTTCCAGCCCGGGACTGACCCCGACGCGGCGGTCAGTGAAATTGCCAACCTGGCGATGGCCGACCTGCGGCGCCTGCCGCAGGGCACATTGCCCCCAGTAGTGCTGAAGTTCGATGCCTCCAGTCTGCCGGTTTGCCTGGTAACACTGAAGGGCCAGGGGCTGACCGAAACGCAACTGCACGATCAGGGGCAGTTCAATGTGCGCAACCAGATCGCGAACGTACCCGGGGCGTCCGTGCCGCAGCCCTTCGGCGGCAAGTACCGGCAAATCCAGTTTTACATCGATCCGGTGAAGCTGGAGGCGGCGCAGTTGAGCCCCATGGACGTGGTGCAGGCGATCAACAAGGCGAACACGATTCTGCCGGCCGGCGACGTACGCATTGGACCTCTGGACTACAACATCTATAGCAACAGCCAACTGCCGAACGTCGCTGAGATGAACGATGTTCCCCTGAAGGCGATCGGCAACAACGTGCTTCGCTTTGGAGATATCGGCCACGCGGAAGATTCCTCCGCCATCCAGTACAACGTCGTCCGCGTAGACGGGCAGAAGTCGGTTTATCTACCCATCCTGCGGCAGGGCGGCAACAGCAACACCATTCAAATCGTCAACGGCGTCCGCGACCGCATCCGAAAGTTGCTCGACGTCCCCAAACGTCTGATAGCCACCGTCGTCTTCGACCAGTCGGAGTACGTGAAGATTGCGGTGGCCAACGTGCTGCGCGAGGGCAGCATGGGCCTGGGGTTGACGGCGCTAATGATCCTGGTATTCCTCGGTTCGCTGCGGGGAACCATCTCGGTGCTGCTGTCAATACCGATCTCCTGTCTGGCGGCGTTCCTGCTTCTCAATGCGTTTGGCAGCACCATCAACACCATGGTCCTGGGCGGCCTGGCCCTGGTGCTGTCACGGTTGATTGACAACTCGGTGGTGGTGCTGGAAAACATCTTTCGCCACCTGGAAATGGGTGAAGATGCGCGCACCGCAGCCGAGCACGGCGGGCAGGAGGTGCAGTTGGCGGTGCTGGCCGCCACCTTCACCACCGCCATCGTGTTCTTCCCGGTAGTCTTCCTCACCGGCGTCAGCAAATATCTCTTCAGCGCCCTGGCCATGGGCGTAGTGCTGGCGCTGGCCGCATCCTACCTGGTAGCGATGTCGGTGGTGCCTCTGTTCTGCTCCCGCTTCATCAAAACCGAACACGGAAGCGAGGCGGAAGGCGAGCGGGAAGGCGGATGGCTGGAGCGAATGCTGGCGCCGTTCAATCGGTTATACGATTACGTTCTCGCCAAGTACGACGAGTCCATCGAAAAAGCGCTGAAGCGTCCCAAGATGACGGTCGCAATCATCATGGGCGGCTTCGTTCTCAGCCTGGCGCTTTCACCATTCCTCGGTGTCGCCTTCTTCCCGCGGACCGATCCCGGACAATTCGTTATCAACGTGAAGGCCCCCAGCGGCACTCGGATCGAGCTGACCAACGACTACATTGCGCGCGTGGAAGACGATATCCGTGAGGTTATCGACAAAGACGATCTGGCAATGATCGTCTCCAACATCGGCGTGAATGCCGATCTGTCCTCTATCTACACCACGAACTCCGCCATGCACACCGCGTTTGTGCAAGTGCAACTGCACAAGGAGCACAAGATTAGCAGCTTTGCTTACATGAACCGCGTCCGGCTAAAGCTGGCCAGCGATTTGCCGGAGCTTTCCACGTTCTTTCAGACCGGCGGCCTGGTCGATTCCATCGTGAACCAGGGCATGCCGGCGCCGATTGATATCCAGGTCACGGGCAACAATCAGCAGGCGGCTTATGACGTCGCTCTTCAGATGGCCACGAAGCTGCGCCGTCTGAAGGACGTGAGCGACGTGCTGATCCCCCAGGACCTTGACTATCCCGGTATTCAACTCGACGTGAACCGGGAAATGGCTGCCCGCCTCGGGCTCACCGCCAGCGATGTGGTGAACAACGTCGTCACAGCGTTGACCTCCAACGGCATGATCGCGCCCAGCTACTGGATCGATCCGCACACCGGCAACAACTACTTTCTCACCGTCCAGTACGCGCCACTACAGATTGAGTCGATGACGATGGAGGACTTCAAGCAGATCCCATTACATGCGAAGAACAACGCCCAGCCGACCATGCTGGAAAACGTGGCCGACGTCAAATTGATCAACACTCCGACCGAGGTGGACCACTATCAACTGTTCCGGGTGATCGATCTCTATGTTTCACCGAAAGGCGAGGACCTGGGTGCGCTTGCCAACCAGGTGCAGAAAGTCATCGACCAAACCAAGCTGCCGCCCAACACCCGCGTACAGCTGCTGGGATCGGTAGTAGCGATGCGGAAATCCTTCCAGAGCTTCGCCCTCGGCCTGTCGCTTTCCATCGTGCTGGTGTACCTCATCCTGATGGCGCAATTTGCCTCCTTCAGCGATCCATTCATCATCCTGCTGGCAGTGCCGCCCGGATTCACGGGCGTGATCCTGTTCCTGCTGATGACGGGCACCACCATTAACATCATGTCGCTGATGGGCGTAATGATGATGATCGGCATCGTGGTGTCCGATTCCATCCTGATTGTGGAATTCACGCGCGAGTTGCGGCGCCGTGGTTACTCTTTGCAGGAAGCCATCAAGAATGCCTGCCACGTGCGTTTGCGGCCCATCATGATGACCACCTTTGCCACCTTCCTGGGACTGATCCCGCTGGCCCTGGCGCTGGAAGCCGGCAGCGAACAGTACGCGCCGCTAGCGCGGGCCATCATCGGCGGACTGATGTTCTCCTTCGTGGTGACGCTCTTCCTGGTCCCGGCGGCGTACTACTTGATGCACCGCAAGGACGAAGAACAGGGTCAAGA
>Ga0209656_10003102_pt1 | contig 10778 bp, 5 predicted proteins | sample BogFormECP12_OM2_FD_188239 | JGI IMG/M metagenome (GOLD analysis project Ga0209656, IMG submission 188239) | Bog forest soil microbial communities from Calvert Island, British Columbia, Canada - ECP12_OM2 (SPAdes) (version 2) | ecosystem: Environmental > Aquatic > Freshwater > Wetlands > Bog ... | reverse complement strand
GACGTTTCCATTCGATCCAGCAGTCGGCTCTTGCGCCGCCGCCCTCTTCAGGGCGTCGAGGGCGCGCTGTACCTCTTCATTCGATCGCCGAGCCCGCAGCGCCTTCAGCTTGGCCGTCTGTTGCCGCGCCACGCTCTCACCGATATAGAGAATGTGCGGCGGCTCTTCTTCAATGGTGAACTCGTTCACGCCCACGATTACTTTCTCTTTCGCTTCGGACGCGCGCTGAAACTGGTAGGAAGCTTCGGCGATCTCTTTCTGCGGGTAGCCGCGTTCGATCGCCTTCACCATGCCGCCCATGGCGTCAAGTTTACCGAAATAATCGAAAGCCCCGTCTTCCATCTGCAGAGTTTGATTCTCGACAAAGTACGACCCGCCCAGCGGATCGACCGTCTGCGCCACGCCCGACTCATAGGCGATGATCTGCTGCGTGCGCAGCGCGATGCGCGCCGCCTCTTCGGTGGGCAGCGCCAAAGCCTCGTCGTAAGAATCGGTATGCAGCGACTGCGTTCCGCCCAGAACCGCAGCCAACGCCTGCAACGCCACGCGCGCGATGTTGTTCATCGGCTGTTGCGCCGGAAGGGAAACGCCCGCAGTCTGCGTGTGGAAACGCATCAGCCAGGTGCGCTGGTTCTTCGCGCCGAAACGATCTTTCATCACGCGATACCAGATTTTGCGCGCCGCGCGATACTTCGCGATCTCCTCAAAGAAATCGTTGTGCGCGTTGAAGAAGAAGCTCAGCCGTGGGCCGAACTCGTCCACGTCCAGCCCGCGCCGCCGCGCCCATTCGACATATTCGACGCCGTCATACAAAGTGAACGCCAACTCCTGCAGCGCGGTTGAGCCCGCCTCGCGAATGTGATATCCGCTGATGGAAATCGTGTTGAAGCGCGGCGTGAACACCGATCCGAATTCAAACGTGTCGATCACCAGCCGCATCGATGGCGCCGGCGGATAGATATATTCCTTCTGCGCAATGTATTCCTTCAGAATGTCGTTTTGAATCGTGCCCGAAATCTTCTTCCAGTCCGCGCCCTGCTTTTCGGCCACAACCAGATACATTGCCCACAGCACCGAAGCCGGTGAATTGATGGTCATCGATACCGTAGTCTTCTCCAGATCGATGCCGCCGAAAAGAATCTCCATGTCTTCGAGCGAATCGATGGCCACACCGCACTTGCCGACTTCGCCTTCGCTCGCCGGGTGATCCGAGTCGTAGCCCATCAACGTGGGCAGATCGAACGCCACCGAAAGCCCGCTGCCGCCGTGCTCCAGCAAATATTTGTAGCGCTGGTTGGTCTCCTCCGGCGATGCGAAGCCGGAAAATTGCCGCATGGTGTAGAGCTTGCCGCGATATCCGGTGGCGTGAATGCCGCGCGTGAAGGGCGGTTGGCCGGGATAGCCAAGATAGTTCTCTTCACTCCAGTCGGCCGGAAGATCGGCCTGCGTGTAAAGCCGGCGAATGGGCACTCCGGAAATCGTGGTGAAGCGCGCGTGGCCGTGCTCGTCAAGATTGGTCCCGGTGGGCGCGCCAATCGGCCGCTCCGGAGATTTTTCCAGCGTAGGCGCGAGCGTCTTCTCCGCCCAATTCTTTTCGGCCTCCGAGGGATGGCGATTTTCGAAAACGTCCGCGACCGGACTCTCGGCGATTTGCGGCTTCAACGGCTTCTTTTCCATGCGAACCCCAGTGAGCTACATCGATCATAGGGGAGTAGATGCGGGCGAGCAAGGTGACCAGGCTGTTGTCAGAACGACCGGTCGGTAAGTAAGCATTGTCATCCTGAGCGGAGGGAGAAGCCCGCGAAGGCGGGCTTCTCCCGGAGTCGAAGGACCCCTGCAGGTTTTGCGGCGGCAATGGCGCGTCGAGGCATTCTCACGACACTGTCGGCACCGAGTTGTGCGAACTCCTGGCGAGGCCCGACATTGAGCAAAGACAAAAGGGATCTTTCGACTCCGCGCGGGCCGCTTCGCGGACCGCGCTCCGCTCAAGATGACAGGTCTTGAGTTCGCGCCAGTTCCCAAGCCTTGGCATATTTCCACGACACATACACCGCGTGATACATGTGCAGAAGCAGCCCCTCGCGACCGTCGAGAAATCCCAGACGAACGAAATAGTTGTAAATAAAAGTCGCCATCGGCCGCACCACAATATCGGCCAGGCTGAAACTGCGATGTCCCTTCTCCGCAGCCAGCCTCGCCCCCAGCGACGAATAGCGATTCATGTGCGCGAGATACAGCGTGAGATTGGGATACGTATAGTGCACGATCGCGTTCTTGAACTGCCGCGTCGTCTGAGGCACATCGGGCTTCAAATCGCAACGATCGTGCGGATCGTGACCCGCAACGACTCCCTGCCCGCGCCGAAACAGCCGCAATTTGGGATCGGGATAAAATCCGCCATGCCGCATCCAGCGGCCAAGAAAAAGATTCTTCCGCGGCAGCCAGTAGCCGCTCACCGCATGCGGATCGGCAATCGCTGCTCGAATTTCGTCCGCCAATCCTTGGCTGATCTCTTCATCGGCATCGAGCAGCAGCGTCCAATCCTTCGTGCACAAATCGAGCGCATATTGCTTCTGCGCAACGTATCCCCGCCACGGCTCGACCACCACCCGCGCCCCGTATTCGCGCGCAATGTCGCAGGTGCGATCCTTCGAGCCGGAATCGACCAATACAATTTCATCCGCCCAGCGCACGCTGGCCAGCGTGCGGCCGATGTTCGCTTCCTCATCCATGGCAACGATGGCGACGGAGATGGTCATATGCGGCTAGAGAACGCGGTATTGTCTCACAGGGAGAGCAACCTTAAACCACAAAGGGCACGAAGTATCACGAAGGTGGCGATCCCTGGTTTCCTTCGCGTACCTTCGCGTCCTTCGTGGTTAACTGTTTTTGCGAATCACGGGAACGAAGGCTCGTTTCCGACAGCAGAAGCACAATCAGAATCAAAAGCTCCGGCTCCATCGGATGCCGGTAGCGCGCGTGCGGAAACACGAAGTAATACGCCGTGGGATACATCAGCACCAATCCCGCGTAAAGCCAGGCCCCGGGCCGCTTTTGTTGCAGCGCCCGCAACAGTCCCCACAGCGCAAGCACGGAAGACGCCAGAAATGCCGAGCTACGAAAGTCGATCGGAGCTGTGCTGCTGGTCGGACGTGGCACGCCATTCCAGAAATAAAAAAAGCGTTTCAGACTGATGATCACGAACCGCCCGGGATTCGCCCGCACCCAGTCGAAGGCGATGCGCTTGCACTCAGCCGCGTACCCCAGTTCGCGCATGCGCCGAAATTTCTCGAACTCGAGCTTGTTGAGATTGGGCTGCAGATAGGGCATCAGCATACCGTCCGCCCCAGGACCGTTGCCCAGGCGGAATTGCAGTCCGAAATCATTACGGATGAACACAAATTGCCCGAACGCTTCGTAATTGCGAATCAGCCACGGCGAGAGCACGGCAAGAAAAGTCAGCGAAGCCAGCACCACGCCCACCACCGATGGCAGCCCGCGCCGGTAGCGCTGCCGCCAGATCCACAAACCGCAGAAGGGAAGAAACGCCAGCATCGTGGGATTAGCCAGTGCGCCCACGCCATACAACGCGCCGAACAGAATCCATCCCCGCCAGCCCGGCCAATCTTGCAATTCAAGCGCGACCAGAAAGACGCAGGCCAGCACCAACGGAGTGAAGGTTGTGTCCCAGATCCAATGAATCGACCAATACCAGACGTAAGGGCACAGCGCCCAGGCATAGGCAGACCAAACTGCAATCCGCGTACCGAACGTTCGATGAGCGATCCAGAAGATGGGAATTGTAGTGAGGGTTGCGAAGACTGAGTTGATGCTGAGCAGAACCCACGCTGACGCGAGGCTGTAAATTCCAAAAACTTTGAACACGCCGCCGATCAGATACGGATATAGCGGCGGCTCCCACGCCGACGGCCCGGTCTCGCCTTCATACGGACTGCTGAAGCCATGGCCCTGTGCGATGGACCGGCCAATCCGCCCCATCTCGAAGCCGAAGCCAAAGTCGTCATCTCCGGCCCGCATTCGATATTGATGGAAGATTCCAATGCTCGCGACCTGCAGCGCAAACGACAGAGGCAGGAGCCAGAGAAAAAACTTGGGAAGGGAAGAAAGAATTGCAGAAAAAGATTCAGGCCGCGCCGCTCTCGCCATTGCGCGCTAGTTTATCAGGTGGGAACACGTGGCCCCGGACGCAGCCTGCCCTGAGCGAAGTCGAAGGGTCCGGGGCTCGCTGGCGGACGAATGCGTCCGCCGCCACGTAGGACCCGGGCGTTGCGCCGCGTTACTGCGGCGTGGAGTTTGGCTGCGTCGGCGTTACGTCCTGCCGCGGCGCGACGAAGGGCACGTTCGGCAAATGCGTCACCTGCCCACTGGTCGCGTCGGCAACGTCAATATGCGCGTGATCGAGCAGCAATCCCGTAGCGCGGTCCAATTCGATGCGCGACTTTTCATAAGCCGCCTTCGCCGACACCAGGTTGGATTCGTTGGTCGTGAGCGTGGCCGCATCCTGCAAGATGGTCACTTCCGTGGTGAGCCCGACTTTCAGTTTCTGCTGGTCGGCATTCAGCGTCTGTCGCGCAAAATCCACCGCCGACTGTGCCGCTTGAACGGCAACCCGGTTCTGCTTCACGTCAAATTGCGCGTTGCGAACTTCGATCCGCACCTGATTTTCCAGCTGCAGCTCCCGCGCCTGCGCCTGCCGGTACTCCAACTGTGCGCGCACCTGGTTCGCTTGCGCCAGCCGGTTGCGAAGGGGAATGCTCAGTGTCAGGCCCACGCCCTTGTCCGGAGCGGTGGAGTTCACGAGCTCATTCAGGGTTCCGCCATAGCCCTTTGAACTCGCACCGCCAAATATTGGCGGGCCGGAGCATTGACTGCCGCTGGTGGATTTGCACTGTGGGTTCAGGTCTCCGCCAACGCCCGAGCCTCCGTAGTAAGCGAACGCCTGTAGAGTCGGCAGCAGCGTATTGCGCACCGCACGATTGTTGATGTCGCGCGAGTTGAGATCGATCCGCGACTCCACCAACTCGGCGCGATGGCGCAGCGCGTCATTGATCATGTCTTGAACCGGCACCACCGGTTCCTGCTCGGGCAATTGCATGGTAGAAGTCGGAATCACGTCCGCCTCGGCCAGGATCGGATCTTCGATGCTGCGGCTGAGCGCATTCTTGATCAGCAGTTCCTGAAGCTGCAAATTGTTCTGGGCCACAATCAGGTTCTGCTGGTCGGTGGCCATCGTGCTCTGCGCGCTCACCACCTGAATGGGCGGCACGGTTCCCACCTTGGCCTGGTTCTGCGTGTCCTGCAGCGCCTTCTGAGCGTAGGTCAGCGCCTCCTCCTGCACCCGCACATTCTCATAGGCATAGACGAGATCCCAGTAGATGTTCTCGATCTGATCTACGGTGGTGATGATCTGCAAGCGAAATGCGACATCGGAGATTTCGCGATTGTTCTTCGCGATGCGGATGAAACGAGTGTTGGGCAGCGATCCGAAGCCCTGCAGCAAATTTTGCGTGAGCCGAACCTGGAAGTTCGAGCTAAGTTGCGGGGTGAGCAGGGCAAAGGTGCTGTCGGTGGCGAGATGCGTGTTGTTGAAGGCCGCCGTCAGCGTAGATCCCCACTGAAACCCCTGCGTATAACCGAAATCGGCGGTGTAGGTGTTTTGCGCGAGGATGCCGCTGGGGGCGGGGCTGACCGAACTGGAAGACACGGTTTCGTTCTTGTCCAGCTGCAGCGTGCCCGTGATGACCGGGTCGAAACTCGTTATCGGCGATCCGATACCCAGGGTCGAACTGACCAATCCATTCGTGCCCGTCCCGGCGCCGCCCGCGGCAATGGTCGTTCCGCCTGTGCCCGATCCCACGGTGTTCCCAAGTCCGCCCACGCCTCCGCCGGGCGTGTTCTGCACGATCCCGGTGCTGACGCCGAGAATGCTTGCGCCCGCTTTGGCGCGCAGCAGGTCCGCCTCGGCAATGTTCAGGTTGTAACGGGCTATGTCGATGTCGAGATTATTCTCCAGCGTCAGCGCAACCGCGTCGTCGATCGAGAGATAAATTTTGCCGTCGCGCATCAGCCCGTCGATGCGCGGCGAATTTCCCAGGTTCGGTTTCGCCAGTTCCTGGGCCGTATAGGGAGCAAGCGGGTTGGGAAACGCCGGCTGCGGCTGGGAATAATCCTTAAGATGGATCAGCTGCGGCTGCACCGGCTCCGGGGCTGCCGGGGGCGCCGCCTGTGTGGGCGCCGCGGGACTAGCCTGCTGCGCGGAAATCTTCCCCGGCGCAATCACAAACGACAAGACGGCAACGGCGCCCAACCCACGGAGCGCCCGATTCCAACGCGGTAAAAGCATCGTTCTTCTCCTCGCACTTCTCTTCATCCAAACTCGATTCATCAAACTCTGATTCGCCAAACTTCTTTTTCTTCGAATTAGAGAGGTTGCAGCACCGCCCGACAGGAACTGAACCTTCCAGTCTTGGATGCGGAACTAAAAATAGGGGTCACTTCATCTTAGCGGGAGAATGTTCGTGGAAAGCGCAAGGCTTTGTAAAGAATTGTTGAGGGGCAAAAAAAGCCCCCGAACTTCGCGATGATTTGCTGAAGTTCGGAGGCGTGCTGACTCTTGAGTCCCGCAGTTACTGCTGCGCCGGTGGCGTCTGCGCGGGCAAATCCTTGCGCGGAGCAACGTGCGGAACGTTGGGCATACGCGTGACCTGCCCCTTGGCGGCATCGTCGATGCTGATGCCCTCGTGATCGAGCAAGGTTCCAACCGCGCGGTCGAGTTCGACGCGCGACTTCTCATACGCCGCCATCGCCGAGAGCAGTGTCGACTCTGCCGTAGCCAGCGCGCTGCGGGTCTGCAAGACCGCAGTCGTGGTCGACGTGCCGAACTGATACTTCTTCTGCTCGGCATCGAGCGACTGCTTAGCATAGTCGACCGCGGCTTGCGCCGAAGCAACGCTGGCGCGGTTCTGTTCCACGCCGAACTGTGCATTGCGCACTTCGATGCTGATCCGGTTCTCCGTCTGCTGCAAGACCATCTGCGATTGCCGGTATTCCAGCTCCGAGCGAATCTGTGCCGCCTGGGCGGCGCGGTTTCGCAGGGGAATGTTCAACTGCAAGCCGAGGCCCTTGTCCGACGCAGTCGAGTTGACGAGCTGGTTCAGAGTGTCACCGTAGCTGACGCTGGGGGCCGGAGCAGTGGAGCAGCCGAAAGTTGGCGGGTTCTGGTTCGCGCACAGGTTGGTAGGGTTCTGCGAGCCTCCCAACCCCGCGCCACCGTAGTAAGCGTACAGGTCCAGTGTCGGCAGCAGAGCGCTGCGAACCGCTTTGTTGCTGAGTTCCTGGCTGTTCAGCGTAATGCGGGACTCCACCAGTTCGGCTCGATGGCGGAGCGCATCGTTGACCAGGTCCTCGGTGGGTTGGGTTTGCTCGTTTTCCGGAACATCCATGGTGGAAGTCGGTATCACTTCCGCTCCTGCCAGTACGGGATCATGCAACGTCCGGCTTAATGCATTTTTCATCAACAACTGCTCCAACTGCAGATTGGTCGTGGCCACTGTCAGTGACTGCTGGTCGGCGGCCACGGTACTCTGCGCGCGCACGGCTTCAATGGGAGCGAGGCTGCCGATTTCGACCTGCTTCTTCGTATCGGAGAGCGTCTTCTCGGAGAAGGTGAGCGATTCCTGCTTTACCCGCAGATTTTCGTACGCGTAAACCAGGTCCCAATACATGTTTTCGATCTGGTCCACGGTGGTGGTGATCTGCAGGCGGAAGGCCACGTCAGAGAGCTCGCGGTTGTTCTTGGCGATGCGGATGAATCGATTGTTGGCGGCAAATCCGAAGCCCTGCAGCAGGTGCTGTGTGAGCTGAAATTTGAAATTGGAGTTCAGCTGCGGGCTTAATGGCTGGAAGGGAGCGTCGCCAGCCGTGACGCGGCTGTTGTTGAACCCCACCAAGAGGTTGGTCCCCCAGGAAAATCCCTGCGTGTAGGCAAAGTTGCCGGTGGTCGTGTTCTGCGGCGAGGCCGGACTGAAGGTGCTCGATGGCAAAATGTGGTAGCGGTCCTCCTGCACATTCCCAGTGATCACCGGATCGAAACTGGTGATCAGCGGCCCGATGCCCAGCGTCGACTGCACCAAGCCGGCTACGCCTGCGCCCGCGCCGGCCGCTCCCAGACTGGTTCCACCGTTGCCTGATCCTACCTGAGTTCCCAGTCCGCCAACGCCGCCGCCGGGCGTGTTCTGCACAATGCCCGTATTCACGCCCAAGGTTGAAGCGCCCGCTTTGGCACGCAACACGTCGGTATCCGCGATATTGAGGTTGTAGCGTGCGATGGCGATATCGAGATTGTTCTCCAGCGCGAGTGCGATCGCGTCGTTCAACGACAGATAGAGCTTGCCGTCATGCATGAGCCCGTCAATGCGCGCCGTGTTCGCCAGATTCGGCGCAGCCAGGTGCCGCGGCATGTAGGGACCAATTGGATTGGGAAAATGCGACACGGGCGCGGAGTAATTCAATATCGGCAGCGCGTGCGTCTGTGGCGTTGGAGCAGGCGGCGCGGCGGCATCCTGCGCCCACCCCGTCGCCGTTAGTATTGCGAATAGACTTGCCACCACCATGAGCCGGATTAGCGAAGTGAAACGTGCAAATGGCATCAACTCATCTCCGTTGGTCACACCAGTCCGTTTACTATTTCGTTGAGACCGATGAATTAAGAACCTGCAGCTAAAGCCCGGGGTTACGCTTAAGACGGCAACAAAAACGTGTGCTCAAGCAGTGTTACGCAAAATGTGAGCAGAAGGTTCCTCAAAGCTGGTTCGAACTAAATTGGTTCAAACTGAGCTGGGCCCGCTCGAGACCGCCCACTCAAACTAATGCTGGATAAGGAAACCCGCCGCTGGAATCGCCGGCGCTATTGTCAAACTTGATTCCCCAGCCGTAAATCAACCTGGCAACCGATATCCATGCCTCTAAAGCTACAATTCAGCGAGAAACTGATCAGTATATCCGACAAAGCACTCGGCGATTTCCGGCCAATCCGCGCGAAACTGATACATTGCGTTCTTGGCAGTCTTAGATGGTGCAATCGAGAAATCGCTTCATGCGCAATCTCAAAATGATCCTCTCTTATGACGGCGCGGACTTCTCCGGCTGGCAGGTGCAGCCCGATGCCGTTACCGTTCAGGGCACGCTCGCCACAGCCATTGGACGCATCACCGGAGAAAAAGTCCTGCCCCAAGGCTCCGGGCGCACCGATGCCGGAGTGCACGCTCTCGCCCAGGTTGTGACATTTGTCACGGAGTCTTCCGTCCCCACGGAAAATTTTGTGAAGGCGCTGAACGATATTCTGCCTGCGTCGGTCCGCGTGCTCGAAGTAGCAGAGGCCCCGCCGCAGTTTCACGCGCGGCATTCAGCTAAGGCCAAGACCTATCGCTACCGCATCTATCGCGAAGCGATCTGCCCGCCGTTCCTGGCGCGCTATGTGTGGCATTTTCCTTTTCCGCTCGATGAGCAGGCGATGGCCCAGGCCGCGAGCCTGGTCGCAGGCCGCCATGATTTCACTTCCTTTGCTGCAGTCGATCCCGAACGCGGCCGCGATCGCTCGCCTGATGAAGGGCCGCTGTCGAATGTACGAGAAATTTTTTCTTCCGCATGGCGGCGCGAGGGCGAAGAATTCACCTACACGGTCCGCGGCTCCGGCTTCCTTCACCACATGGTGCGCAATCTGGTAGGGACGTTCATCCTGGTGGGCAAGGGAACGCTGCAGCGCGAAGACGTGACTAGAATCCTAGAAGCGAAAAGCCGCTCCGCAGCCGGCGCCACAGCCCCGGCCAGCGGACTGTACCTGGTGAACGTAGAGTACTAATGCTCTGTGATCCTCTGTGCCCTCTGTGGTAAAGGTTTTTTCACTACAGAGGAACGCGGAGGACCACAGAGGAGATTGGCTTTAGCCCCTCAGGCTGAACGGCATATGATGTTTTCGGTGCAGACTGAAGCTCTCACGAAGCCGCGAATCGGATCCCTCAACCCGGCCACGGGCGAGGTCCTGCGCGAACTGGAATGCGTCACCGAATCCGAAGTGTTTGACGCCGTAGCTCGCGCCCATAGCGCGCAGCCAGCGTGGGCCGAACTAGGTCTCCGCCGCCGCATCGCGATCATTCGTGACTTCCAGTCCAAACTCCACGAAAGAAAATCCGAGATCGCCACGGCCATCACTCGCGAAGCCGGCAAGCCGCTGGTCGAAGCCCTGGTCACCGAAGTGCTAGTCGTGCTCGACGCCGCCCGCTTCCTTATCGACAATGCCTACCGCCTGCTGAGCGACGAGCCCGTTCCGCACGGCAATCTGGTCACAAAGTTGAAAGCCGGAACGCTGATCCGCGACCCTCACGGAGTTATCGGCATCGTCTCGCCCTGGAATTATCCCTTCTCCATTCCCGCGACCGAGACTCTGGCCGCGCTGGTCGCGGGCAACGCAGTTGTCCTCAAGCCCTCGGAGTTCACGCCGCTGGTCGCGCTCGAATTGGCGTCTCTGCTGTACGCGGCGGGCGTTCCGAAAGAGGTGTTCCAGGTCGTGATCGGCGAGGGCCCCACCGGCGCCGCCCTGGTGAAGTCGTCGATCAACAAATTGGTCTTCACCGGAAGCGCCGCCACAGGCAAGCGCATCGCCGCAGCCGCGGCCGAGCGCCTGCTGCCAACCGTGCTCGAACTCGGCGGCAAAGATCCCATGCTCGTGCTCGACGACGCCAATGTCGACGTCGCCTCCA
>Ga0209656_10003101_pt1 | contig 10782 bp, 10 predicted proteins | sample BogFormECP12_OM2_FD_188239 | JGI IMG/M metagenome (GOLD analysis project Ga0209656, IMG submission 188239) | Bog forest soil microbial communities from Calvert Island, British Columbia, Canada - ECP12_OM2 (SPAdes) (version 2) | ecosystem: Environmental > Aquatic > Freshwater > Wetlands > Bog ... | reverse complement strand
GGCTTCCGGGGTGCCTCATGGAGCGCTGGCGGGAACCTACACGGGCGTCGGGGCTCAGGCGACCGCCGGCGCTGGCCTTGGCGCCAACGTCCTGGTTGGAGGAACCGGCCGCGCGTTCTCCCTGCAGCCGCTCTCAGTGTCCGGGCAGACCGGCCTCAACATCGCCGCCGGGGTGACAACTGTCACGCTCACGTCCGTGCATTGAGGTCGAGGAACAAAAACGCCGCAGGCGGGACATCCCCATTTGGGGCGATGATCTGTAGTCGGAGTCGCGCCCACGCCCGACCTGACCGGCGACGGGCGCGGCGGAGGGGTCGGTGGCGAACCCGCGTTCGGGGAGAGGGCCCATGACGAAAAGAGTCCGCCCGGATAGCGACGAAGAGGCGCAAGAAGAGCAGAGTCCGGGCGCGGCGGCGCTGTCCGTCGCGGCCAGACATGCCCAGCAGGCGCTGGACAGCGCCAAAGGCATCGTTTCCGGAGCGCGCCTCGACGAAGTTGGCGCGAAAGCGTCCGCGACCGCCTCAAACCTCTATCGGGAAGGCCGCGAACTGCTCGCCAGCAACGAGGAATTGTCGCATGCGACCGAGCATTTGAGCGCCGCCATCCGCAAGAACCCGCTCGCCGCGGTCGGCATCGCGTTTTCTGCCGGGCTTCTGCTCGCGCTCCTGACCCGCGGATAGGGGCGATGCGAAACGAGATTGTCGCGTTGGCGCAACAGAAAGCGGCGGCGGCAGCGCGCCGCGCCGCCGTCCCGGCGGCGCTCGGAATTGCAGCAGCGACCCTCTTTCTCTTTGCGGTCGCAGGGCTGTTGGCCGCGCTGTTCTTCTGGCTGGCGCCGCTGTACGGGCCGTCAGGCGCGGCGTTGATCGCAGCGGCGACCGCCTTCGTGCTTGGGCTGCTCGCGATTGCGCCGCTGGCGTTCAAGCGCCGGCCGCAACCCGCGCCGGCGCCCGATGCGACGCTGCCTCAGGTCGTGTCGCTGGTCGCGCAGAGCGCGTCCTCTCTTGACCCGAGGCAAGCCGCGCTCGCGGCTTTCCTCCTGGCGATCGCGCTTGGACTCATCGCGCGCGGCTCTTCCGACGCCAAGAAATGACTTTGGGGGAAAGTTGCGGCGCTTGACCGTCCTGAACGAAGCGCCCAAGAGTCCAATGATAGTGGCGGGGCCCGCGTATGCTGCCCCGCCTCGATGCTTGTTTAGTGATGCCAGAACAGGGCCAGAAGAATGATGACCGGAATCGGAACTCCGAGCAACCACAAGAGAGCGCCTCTGCCGAAACCCATGACCCGCCTCCTCTGAGAGAACCGACGCAACAACGCGCGGGTCAGATTTTCGTTCCGGCAAAAAAGAGACGGGGGAGCTGACGAGTATCAGCGCATCCCGCTCGAACGGCGGCGCCAAAGAAGCTGTCTCGCGATCAGGCCACCTACTCGACGAAATAGTTCTCGTCGATTTTCCTTATCTCGTAAACGTCCTTGACCCGGACGCCGACGCGATGCCGGATCATCAGATTGGCAAGCTCCTGTCCGTCGATCAGCACCACGCGCTTGGAGACGCGGGTGATGAAGTCGTAGGCGGTGCTGGGAAAGTAGGAGGTGGTGACAAGCACGCCCTTCGTCGCCCGATGGCCCTCGAGCCCTCCGACGAAATCGCGCACTTCGCACAGCGGAACGCCATTCTGGGGATCGAGCCGCTTGGCTTGAACATAGACGACGTCGAGGCCGAGTTCGTCCTCCCTGATGACGCCATCGACGCCGCCGTCGCCGACCCGGCCCAGCGCCCGGCCCATCTCCGTCCGTCCGCCGCCGTAGCCCATCCGCACCAGAAGGTCGACGATGAGGTGCTCGAAGAACGACGGACTGAAGGAATGAACCCGCTCGACGATCTCTCGCGCCAGCTCGGAATTGAGAAGCTCGAAACTGGAGGCGATCAATTCCTCCGGGCCCTCCTGCACGCGAGGTTCTTCCTCGACCTCGCTCGCCTTGGTTTGGGACCGCCAGGCGACGAACTCCGGATAACGCCCGAGCAGCCCGAGGTCGATCTCGCTCACTCCCTCGGCGAGCAGCTTCCTGCCACGATCGGTTGCGCGGCAGTAGCCGCGTCGAGGCAGTTCGATGAGCCCCGCCTTCGAAAGGTAGGACCTGGCCCAATTAAGCCGGTTGGCGATGAGCCTCTGATTGCCGCTCGGCAGCATGATCTTGCGTGCCTCCGACGAGATCCCCAGGGCCTTGACGACTTCGTCCTCCAACCCGGCGATGCTGATCTCGTCATATCGCCGCCCAACCGTTTGCAACGCCGGCAACATGAGTTGCTGAAAACTAGGTACGCTCATTTTCTTTCTTTTCGCTCCTGATCCAGGGCTACATGCGAAAGACGCCGAACCGGGTTTGCTCTACCGGCGCGTTGAGGGTGGCGGAGAACGCCAGCGAGAGAACCCGCCGCGTTTCTTGGGGCGCGACGATGCCGTCGTCCCACAAGCGGGCGGTCGCGTAGTACGGCGAACCTTCGGTTTCATATTTGGCGCGAATCGGCGCCTTGAACGCCTCTTCGTCGGCCCTCGACCATTCGCGTCCGTCCGCCTCGATCCCCTCCCGCCTCAGGGTCGCGAGCACGCTCGCCGCCTGTTCGCCGCCCATCACGCTGATGCGCGCGTTAGGCCAGGTGAAGAGGAAACGCGGCCCATAGGCGCGCCCGCACATCCCGTAATTGCCGGCGCCGAACGAGCCGCCGACGATCAGCGTGATCTTGGGCACATTGGCGCAGGCCACTGCGGTGACGAGCTTGGCGCCGTCCTTGGCGATGCCCCCGGCCTCGTAGCGCTGTCCGACCATGAAGCCGGAAATGTTCTGCAGGAACAGCATCGGCACGCCGCGCTGAACGCAGAGTTCAACGAAATGCGCGCCTTTGAGCGCGCTGTCGGAAAACAGCACGCCGTTGCTGGCGATGACGCCGATCAGCATTCCCGAAAGACGCGCAAATCCAGTGATCAGCGTCGTTCCGTAGCGCGGCTTGAAGGCGTCGAACTCCGACTCGTCGACGATGCGCGCGATGATCTCGTGCGCGTCGAACTGTTTGCGAAGGTCGATCGGCGCGACGAGCTCCAGCTCCTCGACCGGATAGAAGGGCTCGGCCGGCTTCGTCCACTCAATCGACCGCTTCGGCCCCCGGTTCAGGTTGGCGATCGCCCGGCGGGCAAGGGCGAGAGCATGCGCGTCATCGTGCGCCAGGGCGTCCGCCACGCCCGAGACGCGCGTGTGCATTTCCCCGCCGCCGAGTTCCTCCGCGCTCACCGTTTCGCCGGTCGCCGCCTTGACCAGCGGCGGCCCGGCGAGAAATATCGTGCCCTGCTTGTCGACGATGATCGTCTCGTCCGACATTGCCGGCACATAGGCGCCCCCTGCGGTGCAGGATCCCATCACCACCGCGACCTGAGCCACTCCCGCCGACGACATGCGCGCCTGGTTGAAGAAGATCCGCCCGAAATGATCGCGGTCGGGGAACACCTCAGCCTGGTGAGGCAGGTTGGCCCCGCCCGAGTCGACAAGATAAACGCAGGGCAGACCGTTCTCCGCCGCGATTTCCTGGGCGCGCAAATGCTTCTTCACCGTCATCGGATAATAGGCGCCGCCCTTGATCGTCGGGTCGTTGGCGATGATCATCGCTTCGCGGCCGTCCACAAGGCCGATCCCGGCGACCAGCCCGGCGCCGTGCACGTCGCCCTCGTACATGCCGAAGGCGGCGAGCGCGCCGATTTCGAGAAACGGCGAGCGGGAATCGAGGAGGCAGGCGACCCGTTCGCGCGCCAGCAATTTGCCCCGCGCGACGTGGCGTTCGCGCGCCTTGCTCGAGCCGCCCTCGGCGGCCGCTCGCCGGCGCGCCATGAGTTCGTCCACGAGCTGACGCCACGCGGCCGCGTTTGTTTGGGCGTCGGCGCCCTTGGCGCTCAAGGCGCTCTTAATGCGCGTCATGGCGTCCGAATTCCCCAATCCCAACTTCCGACTTTGCGGAAGGCCCCAACGTTGTTATGTCCGTTCACACGTGACGTTGCCGGCAATTCTATTGCTGATTGCATAATTTGTTTCAACGAATGCTTGGCTTCCGCTCATGCTCACGACATGTTGTTTATTTGCAACACATCGTCTTAGTTGTATTGTCCCTTCCGACTTTGCGGAAGGTCGGCGTCATTGCTGCTCGCGTTCGGTTGTATTGAAGCCGATTCTGTCGCCGACGCCATCAGGGGCGAACGCTCATCTTCCGCTCTTCCGGCAGACGGCGCGGCCAATCTTGTCGCGTCGATCTTCGCATAGTCGATGTGGCGCATACCCTCATCGTCGACCCACACGAAGTCCACGTACTCGTGCCCGAAGCGCGCGTCCTGCGCGGCGAAGACGTGACGCGCATGCAACGTCTGGCCGGACGTTTCGTCGAATCCGACGATGACAACGACGAAATTGATCTGGCTGGCGGAGAGCGTCTCCTTGTCCATGCCAAACAGCGGACTGTCCTGATCTATCGGATGAAACAGCACCCAGCTCAGGGCCAGCGTCGGGTTCTCGGACTTGATCAGCTGCATTGGCCGGAAACCGACGAGCCGCCTGCCCTCTTGGGAGATGGTTTCGCCGATCATCCAGACCTTGGCGGTCGCCTCGCTGATGAAGTTGCTGCGCGCGTTGGCAAGCCGGAATATGAGCGTTGGCACGCCATTGTGCTCGGTCACGACTGGATACTTGGCGAAGATGATGCGCGCGCGGGGGCGCGAGATGCGCGCAAACACCAGGCCGGTCATCGTCGCCAGCAGCACCACGCCGACGAAGTTTTCCACCGTGGCGACGACATGCCCGTAGGTCGTCTCGGGATGCATGTCGCCGTAGCCGGTCGTCGACGTCGTCTCGACGCTGAAGAAGAAGAGATCCGCCACACTGTGGGCGTTGGCGACCGGCGCCTCGCCTAACGCATAGACGAGGGCGAAGGCGAAGTTTAGCGCCACGAACGCGCCCGCCATCGCCGCGATGAATGCCGGCCAGGAAATGGTCATGGCGTTGAAATAAAGGTCGGTCCAGAAATTGCGCTCGAGGCCCTCGGCGATTATCCGCCGCCCGCCGAGAACGCGCACGTGAGCCCGAGCGCGCCTCGGCCTGCGCTGCTGCGCGCTGTTTGAAGCGACGTCTTCGTCCTTTGCGCTCAATGGCTTTGTGTCTGGTCAGATGGCGTCATAGCGTTCAATCCGCCACGGCTCAGCCTCAGCGGCGGCGATCCACGCCTTCCAGGCGGGCAGCGCCATGATCGTCTCCATATAGGCGCGCGCCGGCTTCGAGACCGGTATGTCATAGACATGGAAGCGGTTGACCACCGGCGCGAACATCGCGTCGGCGGCGGAGAAGCGCCCGAAGAGGTAAGGTCCCGCCTTGCCGAACGTCTCGCGCGCGTGAGCCCAGACCCCCTCGATCCGCGCGACGTCGGCGCGAACCTCCTCGCTCACGGCGATCGCGCGCACCGGTCGGCGGAAATTGGTCGGACAGGCTTGCCTCAGCGCGCCGAACCCGGCGTGCATCTCGCTGGCGAGCGAGCGCGCGTGCGCCCGCGCCGCCTTGGCCCTCGGCCAGATCGCCTTCTCCGGATGGGTCTCGGCGACATATTCGATGATCGCGAGCGACTCCCATACCGCGGTCTTGCCGTCGTGCAGCGAGGGGCACTTTCCCGACGGCGCATATTTGAGCATGTTGGCCCGCGTCTCGGGCTCATCCATCGGGATGACGACCTCCTCGAACGGGATCTTGAAATGCGTGAGCAGAATCCAGGGCCTGAGCGACCACGACGAATAGGCCTTGTTGGCGAGGATCAGCTTCAGCGGCATGACGGACTTCCGGACCGGTTGAGCCCGATAGATCGGCGCGCGCCAGGGTCAAGTCAAGACGGCGGTCGCGCCGCGCGTTGACGCCGCCGCCTAGGGGCTGGAAAAGCATCGCGACCGATCGTCGGAGCTTATCAGTGTCGACCATAAGGGCAGCGCTTCTCGTCGTCGCCGCGGGCCGGGGCCTCAGGCTCGGCGCGACGCGGCCGAAGCAATATCTCAACTGCGCCGGGCGCCCCCTCATCGTCCACACGCTCGAGGCCCTGACCACAGCCTGGCCGTTTTCGGCCGTAAAGGTCGTGATCCACGCCGACGACCGCGCGCTTTATGACGAAGCGCTCGCGCATCTCACTGCGGCCGCCACGGCTGCGCTCGGGCCGCCGGCCATTGGCGGCGCAACGCGCCAGCAAAGCGTTCTGGCCGGGCTAGAGGCGCTTGCGCCCGCCCAGGCCGACATCGTGCTCATCCACGACGCGGCGCGGCCCTTCCCGTCGCCGGAACTCGTTGCGCGGGCGGTCAAAGCGGCGATAAGCCATGGCGCGGCGGCTCCGGGAACGCCGATCAGCGATACGGTCAAGCAAGTCGATGCCGAAGACCGCGTGCTCGCCACCCCGCCCCGCTCTCGCCTACGCGCCGTCCAAACGCCGCAGGCGTTCGCCTTTCCGCTCATCCTGGCGGCGCACCGGCGCGCGGCCGCCGCTGACATCGTCGATCTCACCGACGACATTGCGGTCGCCGAATGGGCGGGCGCGCCGGCTTATGTGTTCGAAGGCGATCCCGCCAACCTCAAGGTGACGACCGTGCAGGATATGAGCGCCGCCGAGGCGCGGCTCATGGGAAACGCGAGCGAGACGCGGGTCGGCCAGGGTTTTGACGTCCACGCCTTCGCGCCCGGCGACCATGTTTGGCTCTGCGGCGTCAAGGTTCCCCATACCCAGGCGCTGGCCGGCCATTCGGACGCCGACGTCGGCTTGCATGCGCTCGCCGACGCGATCTATGGCGCGCTCGCCGAGGGCGACATTGGCGCCCATTTCCCGCCCTCCGACCCGCAATGGAGAGGCGCGGCGTCCAAGGTCTTTCTCGCGCACGCGACAGAGCGGGTTCGCGCGCGCGGCGGCTTCCTCGTCCATCTCGACGCGACGCTCGTCTGCGAAGCGCCGAAGATCGGCCCCTATCGCGAGGCGATGCGCGCCCGCATCGCCGAAATCGCCGGCCTCGACATCGCCCGCGTCGCGGTCAAGGCGACGACCACCGAAGGCCTCGGCTTTGCCGGCCGCCGTGAGGGGATCGCCTGCCTCGCGACGGCGACGGTCCGGTTGCCTTGATCGCCTACGCTAAAGAACACGCAAGATGAGTGCGTCGGCGGCGCGCACTTCGAGGAGCCCCTTCCCCCCTCGCGGGGGAAGGTGTCGTTGCGGAGCAACGACGGATGAGGGGGTCGCGCGCAGCGCGACGGCCTCAGGGTGTTCAGTGAGCGCCGCGGGATGTAGGCGCGAGCGGTCAGCTGAATTCCCGAGCGGACATCGCCTTACCGCCTATTCGCCGCTTGCGTTGCGGCGATCCACCGCGTCGAAGTGCTCAGCCAAGTGACGGTTGACTGTTCTTGCCGCCTCCATGTGCGGCATATGCCCGACGTCTTGAACGCGGATGACCGTGACGGATGACGGGAGCCCCTGCGCCGCCGCTGGATCGAGGATCGCATCGCGATCACCCCAGATGACCAGCGTCGGAACTCGCTCCTCGCCGACGAGGTCGCGAAAATTCGCGGTTTGCCGACCTGACGGCAGGTTCCGCTCTCCTATCGCGCGAAGAGCCTCAGTCGCGCCCTCGAGGCGTTTGAAGCGTTGCACCCCCTCGACCATCTGGGCCGAGACGAGGCCGGGGTCGGCGAACAACAGCTGCAGCGCGGCTTTCACATCTTTGCGCTTCTCCGCCGCGACGAAGCTGTCGACGTAATCAGGGCGGATACGGTCGCCCAGGCCGGCCGGTGCGATGCCGACGATCGAGGCGACTCGCTCGGGGCGATCTGCGAGCACTCGGAAAGCGACCGCCGCGCCGAGCGAATGGCCGACGAGATGGGCCTTCGGCGCCTCCACCTCATGAAGCAGATCGACAACAGCGTCGGTGAGCTCGCCGAGGTCTCCGCTCGCCAAGGTCTTGGTTGATTTGCCATGGCCCGGCAGGTCAAGAGCATAGACCGGCCGCTCCTTCGCGATCTCCTCGATGTTGAAGAGCCAATTGTCGGAATCGCCGCCAAAGCCATGGATGAGCACGACTGGCGTCGCCGCGCTTTGCGCGCCCGCGGTTTTGTAGACCAGAGGCCGACCGTTTCGTTCCATCCGACGTTCGGCGACAGCTCCTGCTGCGGCGTCTGCGTCTGTCGACTCTTCGACCACGAAGCCGGCGACAAAGCCATCGATGTCGGAGTCCGAGACCGACGGCGGCGCCAGCACCGCAAGCAGCGCGCCAACCGGCACCACGTCGCCCGGCTTGGCGACGATACGGCGAAGGGTGCCCGAGACCGGACTCTCAAACACGTTGGCGATTTTCGTCGTTTCGATTTCCGCGATTTCTTGCCCCTTCTCGATTTGGGTTTTGTCCTGGACGAGCCACGCGGTTAGCGTGCCCTCCTCCATGGCAAGTCCCCACTTCGGCATGATGATTGGCTGGATCTCGCTCATGAAGAACGGCCTCTCGTCACGGCGAGCACGGCGTCGCGGATTTTCTTGGGAGTCGGGATATAGATGTCTTCGAGCGCCGGCGAGAAAGGCACGGGGGTGTGCGGCGCGGTCACTGTCCTGATTGGGGCCTTGAGATGGTCGAAGGCCTCTTCGGCGACGAGCCGCGCGATATCTGCAGCCATCGAGCACCGCGGATGCGACTCGTCCACCACCACCAGACGCCCCGTCTCAGCGACGCTATCGAGAATCGTCTCGGCATCCAGCGGAGAGGTCGTGCGCGGATCGATAACCGTGACGCTAAGGCCTTCGCGCTTGAGCTCGTCGGCTGCCTGATTGGCGAAATTCACCATTCGGCCGAAAGCGACGATGGTCGCATCGCGGCCCTCCCGAGTGAGATTCGCTTCGCCGAAAGGTATCGTATAGCTCTCGTCGGGCACTTCGGCGGTCTCGTCATACATCACTTTGTGCTCGAAGAAGATCACCGGATCGTCGTCCCGAATTGCCTGGATCATCAGCCCTTTGGCGTCGTACGGCGAAGACGGCAGCACGACCTTGAGGCCGGGAATGTGGGTGAACAGCGGATAGAGGCACTGGCTATGTTGCGACGCCGCGCGGAAACCGGCGCCGTACATCGTGCGAATGACGAGCGGCGTGACCGCCCGTCCGCCGAACATGTAGCGAAACTTCGCCGCTTGATTGAAAATCTGATCGAAGCAGACGCCCATGAAGTCGACGAACATGAGTTCCGCGACTGGGCGCAGACCTGTCGCCGCCGCGCCCGCCGCCGCGCCGATGAATGCGCTTTCGCTGATCGGCGTATCGAGCACGCGGTCCGCGCCAAATTCGGGTTGCAAGCCCTTGGTGACCCCGAGCACGCCGCCCCAGGCATCCGTTTCGCCCGGCGCGCCGGCCCCGCCAGCGTTGTCCTCGCCCATCACGATCACTCGGGGATCGCGACGCATCTCGCTCGCGATCGCGTCGCGGATTGCTTCGCGGTAGGATTTCTTCGACATAATCTGCTCCCCTCAGTATCTCAGGTAAACGTCGGTCGCGAGATCGACTTCGCCGGGCATCGCAGCTGCTTCCGCCGCAGCCACCGCCTCGTCGATCAGCTTTGCGACTTCGTCTCCGACGGCGTCGATCTCGCCGTGATCAAGAAGTCCTGCCGATGTAACTTGCTTGCGGAATATCTTCAGCGAGTCCTTCTCCTCCCGTAGTTTGGCGACTTCGCCGGGTGCGCGATAAGTCATGGCGTCGCCTTCGAAATGGCCGTAATAACGAGACAGTTGGACGTGCATCAGCGACGGGCCGCCTCCCTCCCGAGCGCGTTCGATCGCCTCGCGGGCGGCGTCGTAGACCGCGAAGAAATCGAATCCGTCGACTTCGATTCCCGGCATGCCAAACCCGGTGGCTCGGCCCAGCTGACTGCCTCCGACAGACCACGCGCTTGCGGTCGACTCGGCGTAGCCATTGTCTTCGACCACGAAGATGACTGGCAACTGCCAGACCTTCGCCAGATTGTACGATTCGAGCGTTGTGCCCTGATTGGAGCCGCCGTCTCCGACGAACGCCACCGCGACGCCGCCGGTCTTGAGGTACTTGGCGGTCAGGGCCGCGCCACAAATCAGCGGCGGCCCTCCGCCCACGATCCCGTTCGCCCCCAACATCCCCTTTGCGATATCCGCGATGTGCATCGATCCGCCCTTGCCGCCACACAAACCATCGCGCCTTCCATATATTTCCTTCATCATAGACACGACGTCACACCCCTTTGCGATGCAATGGCCGTGGCCGCGGTGCGTCGAGGCTATCACGTCGCGGACGCCGAGTTGCGAGCAGACGCCGACGGCGGACGCCTCCTCTCCGGCGTAGAGATGGACGAAGCCAGGAATCTTGCCGCCGGAGAATTCGTCGTGGACGCGATCCTCGAAGCGACGGATCGTGGCCATGCTGCGATAGCTGTCGAGGAGAAATTGCCGACTGTGTTGCATGTTGCCTCCCAAAGGACTCGTTCTATGCGAGTAAAGTTGCGAGTTACGGCTGTTGCCGCATGAGGGCGCCTCGCCCAGAATTCTGACCAAACCGCACGATGGGTTTCTCGGATTTGCGGCGCTGTCTCGCGCGTCGCGTCGCGACGGGCCGGCCCCCTCTGAAACCCCGGAAGGTCCGGACGCCACTTTGTCAACCAGTGGGGTCGCGGTCAAATCCCAATTCGCGATCAGCCAGGACGTCGTCGAAATTTGCAGGAAAGG
>Ga0209656_10003100_pt1 | contig 10782 bp, 15 predicted proteins | sample BogFormECP12_OM2_FD_188239 | JGI IMG/M metagenome (GOLD analysis project Ga0209656, IMG submission 188239) | Bog forest soil microbial communities from Calvert Island, British Columbia, Canada - ECP12_OM2 (SPAdes) (version 2) | ecosystem: Environmental > Aquatic > Freshwater > Wetlands > Bog ... | reverse complement strand
TCGTCAGGCCCGAAGCGCAGGCGAAAGGCATCGGGCAGGCTCTTCTGTCGAAAACCCTAATACAAGCCGAGCGCAAGGGGGGCACCAACCGCGCGCTAATCACCCCTGCATACAACATCGCGTCGACCGGCCTCTATCTGAACAACGGCCTCTATCCCCGCGAGCCGCTCTACCGCATGGCAGCACCAGCGCAGGCTGTCGCGCAGAACCTTGCCGACGCCGGTTATGAGGTGATGCCGATTGCGCCCTGGCCTGAGCCGGATGAGTGGACCGGCCGGATCGATCAGGAGCTGCTCGGGCGCCGCAGAGATTTGCATCACAGATTTCTGCTCGGTGGCTTCGCGGCGCGCGCGATTCGGATCGAGCAAGCGGGCCGCGCCGCCGGCTACGCCTACATCTCCGCCGAGGGCCATGTCGGCCCACTGGCAATCGCACCGGACGCTGATGCGAAGGCGGTCGTGACAACGGCGCTGCGCTATGCGCTGGAAAGCAGGCCGAGCCGAGTCTCGATGATCGTTCCGGGCCGAGCGGATGTCGTCATGCAAGCGGTATCGGCGCTCGGGTTCCGCGTCGAGGAGCCCTATGTCCTGATGGCCTCGCGGCCTTTCGGCAATTGGCGCAACTATCTGCCGAGCACCCCGGGTTTCATGTAGCCGTCAACAAATGGAGAGAGAAATGGAGAGCAGACCGCCCAGCATCATCGATCTCGACGCAGAACTCGCGAAGTTGACAATGTTCCGGGGACGGACCCCGCAGTCGACGATGGCGGATCGAAAGGGAAGTGCTGCTCGATTGGCTTCCTACCGCGACGGCGCCCTCACCACCACCAAGTTCGCGGGGAAGGGTCATTGGGAATCCCATCTCACCGGCGACGAGCTGATTCACATCCTCGACGGCACTGCGACCCTGGAAATCGTGTGCGATGACGGGCCGCCCAAGTCTTTCGCGCTCCGTGCCGGAATGATGGCTGTCATTCCGCAGGGTGCGTGGCACCGCTTTCACTCTTCGGAGGGCGCGACGCTAATGACCGCGACGCCCTTTCCCGGTGAAGTTATCGAGCTCGATGTCGACGACCCTCGGACGGTAGAGCGCAAGCCGGCATGAGCAATGGCCATGACCGTCGAACGAATTCTGCTATGGTCCGATGTTCTCAGCCCTGGAGCAGCGGGCTCTGCTCGCGCTCGAGCACCTTCCGGACGGCCGGACGCTGCAGCATGCGGTCCTTGAAGGCGGTGTAATTCTTCAGCTGCTCGACCGGCATGCGATTATGCCTGCCCCAGCCGTAGATGACGAGCGTGTAGGGGTCGGCGGCGGAATATTGCGAGCCCAGCACCCACTCTTTGCCGGCGAGGAGGCCGTCGATTTCCTGCAGCAATGTCCAGGCATTCTCCCGCCCGGTGGCCTTCAGGTTTTCGTGTGCGGCTTCGTCGGTCGCGAAGCGGCCTGGGCGGACGATATGGGTGAAGGCCGGATGCACCGTGTTCGACAGATACGCCATGTGCGACAGGCAGCGCGCCATGCCGATCGGCTCGTCCGGCAGCAATTTGGCATGCGGAGACGAGCGGGCGATATAGGTCAGGATCGCGACGTTCTCGGTCAGCACGCCCTCGTCGGTCATGAGCGTCGGCACCTTGCCGCGCGGATTCACGTTCAGGTACTTGGCAGCCTGCTGCTCGCCTTTCGGGATCGACACGAGCTGCAACGTATAGGGCGCGCCGGCTTCTTCGAGCGCGATGTGCGGGGCCATCGAGCACGCGCCGGGGGAGTAGTAAAGCGTCAGCATCCGGGGGGTCCCTCCTTTGCAGGGCGCCGAGGGGGTCGGCTTTCAAATGGGTTATATCCGGGGTTCTTGTAAAGCTTCTCGGGACTGTTAAGAATGTCCGGTTTATAGACCTTCTCGGCCCAATCTCCCGGTTTAACTTCTTCAATGGCTACTGAGACTGCCTCGTCCCCAACCTTCGCGATGGCCATCACGTCTTTCACTATTGCTTCCGTAAGCTGAGCCTTCTGCTGTTCCGACCTGCCGGGATACATTTTCACGATGACATGAGGCATTGTTCTCTACTTCAAATCCTCAAGAGTCACTGGCGCCGGATGCGAACGGGAAATTTGAGGATCGGAGCCTCAAACGTATCGCTCTTGTCCAGTCCCGCGAGCCCCTTGCACGTTGATCTTTGAGAAGGCGCTGTCGATCTCGCGGAGGTCCTCTGCCGTCAGTCTGACGTCGACGGCTCCAAGGTTCTCCTCCAGACGCTCCAGCTTTCTCGTGCCCGGGATCGGAACGATCCACGGCTTTTGGGCGAGCAGCCATGCCAGCGCGATCTGAGCAGGCGTCGCATTCTTCCGGGCTGCGACACGGCTGAGCAGGTCAACGATTGGTTGGTTGGCTTTCCGGGCCTCGGGAGTGAAGCGCGGGAACCGGGACCGAACGTCGGAGGTGGCGAAGGTCATAGCGGGATCAACCATCGCCGTGAGGAAGCCCTGCCCTAGAGGGCTCCAGGGAACGAAGCCTATCCCGAGCTCTTCGCAAGTCGGAAGCACTTCCGCTTCCGGATCTCGCGACCAAAAGGGAATATTCGCTCTGGACGGCAGTGACCGGCTGTACCGCGTGCGCCCGACGGATCGTCTGCGCACCTGCCTCGGAAAGGCCGAAGTGTTTGACCTTGCCTTCCCGGATCCGGTCCTTCACTGCGCCTGCCACGTCTTCGAGCGGCACGTTCGGATCGACACGGTGCTGGTAGAACAGGTCGATAACGTCGGTCTTGAGGCGCTTTAGCGATGCCTCGGCAACCTGCTCGATGTGCTCGGGCCGGCTGTTCAAGCCTCCACGCTGCCCCGTCTCCGGATCGATGTCGTGGCCGAACTTGGTTGCGATCACCACCTGGTCACGGAAGGGGGCAAGGGCTTCGCCGACAAGCTCTTCGTTGGTGAACGGGCCATAGGATTCGGCGGTATCGAAAAAGGTGACGCCGCGGACCACGGCGGCCCGAATGAGAGAGATCACTTCCTGTCTGTTTCTGGGTGGACCGTAGTTGGCGCTCATGCCCATGCAGCCAAGTCCAAGGGCCGACACTTCCAGGTTACTGCTTCCAAGTTTGCGCTTCCGCATGTCTCTTTTCCGTCGAGGTACGGTCGATAGGTAGTCAGCCCAGTTATTGCTCCTCGCTTACATGCTCCATCCACTCGACGACCTTGCCGTTGAGCTTCTCCTGGATGGCGATGTGCGTCATGGCCGTTTTTGCGGTAGCCCCGTGCCAGTGCTTCACACCTGGCGGGATCCAGACCACATCACCCGGCCGGATTTCCTCGACCGGTCCGCCCTCGCGCTGGACCCTGCCGCAACCGGCGGTCACGATCAGAGTCTGACCGAGCGGATGGGCGTGCCATGCCGTGCGCGCGCCCGGCTCGAAAGTGACGCTACCGCCGCTGGCCCGGGCCGGCTCGGGCGGGCTGAACAGGGGATCGACACGAACCGTACCGGTGAAATATTCCGCAGATCCTTTGGTGGATGGTTGTGAACCGTTTCGTTTGATCTCCATTACCGCTCTCCTCTTTTTGGTCGGAAATACTGATCGGGCATTAGTCGAGCTCTAAAGCAGGAAAGCCCGAAGGTGAGCGAAGCGGCCGGTCAGCGCGGTTCGAGCCGCATCGTGGTCGGCAGCACTTCGGACTTCACCATCGCCTGCGCATAGGGGCTCGGCTGGTACTTCCTCTGGTATTCGCGGCTGGCTCGGACGACTGCATCGGGGTCGCTCACCGGGATCGCCTGCACCGCCAGCCGGCGGCCGGAAAACTCTAACGTGGCGGGCCCGCTCGCCGCGAGGTCCCGGTACCAACGCCCCTTGGTGCCGTAGACCGAACGCACAAAGACCTCGTTGTCGGCCACTACCACCCAGATCACGACCGCGCTGTTGGGGTGCTTCTCGGTTCGGATTGCGACCTCCCGTACCCCGCGCAATTCGCACAGGGTGTCCGCGTCGAAACTCGTCATCGCCTGACCTCCCGCCTCGCTGCGGCCTCCACCTGGACATGATTTAGAGCGCGCATCTATAGCGATTAGACTCTATAATTTGCATGGACTTATGAGTTGACACCATAAATGCACCGAGGAAATCTGAACGACCTGATGGCCTTCCTGGCTGTTGGGCAAGAGCGCAGTTTCACGAAAGCCGCAGCCAAGCTGAGCATTTCCCAATCCGCGCTCAGCCACACCATCCGTGGGCTGGAGGAACGGCTTGGTCTTCGGCTATTGACCCGCACGACGCGCAGCGTCTCGCCAACGGAAGCGGGCGAACGTCTGCTTCATACGATCGGCCCGCGGTTTGAGGAGATCGAGGCCGAGCTTGCGGCCTTGTGCGAATTTCGGGAGAAGCCCGCCGGCACCATTCGGATCACGGCCACGGACTATGCAGCCGACACGATCCTCTGGCCGAAGCTCACGAAGTTCCTGCGGCAGTATCCCGATATCAAAATCGAGATCATCATCGACTACGGCTTGACCGATATCGTCGCCGAGCGTTTTGACGCCGGCGTGCGAAGCGGCGAGCAGGTGGCGAAGGACATGATCGCGGTGCGCATCGGGCCGGACATGCGCAGCGCAGTCGTGGGGGCTCCGTCGTATTTCGAGATGCGGTCAGAACCGAAGAGGCCGCAGGAGCTGATCGGTCACAACTGCATCAATTTGCGTCTGCCCACATATGGCGGATTGTACGCCTGGGAGTTCGGGAAAGATGGCCGCGAGCTGAAGGCACATGTCGAAGGCCAGCTCGTCTTCAACGGCACTTTCCAGATGCTCAATGCGGCGCTGGCCGGATTCGGCCTGGCCTATGTGCCGGAGGACGTGGCACAGCCCCATCTCGCCAAGGGCCGTCTTAAGCGCGTGCTTGAGGATTGGTGCCCTCCGTATTCGGGCTATCACCTCTACTACCCGAGCCGCCGCCAGCCCACTCCAGCGTTTGCCTTGCTGGTCGAGGCGCTGCGGTACCGTGGGCCTCGGCCAGCTTAGGACGCGATAACGCGAGATCAGTGGAGAAATTCGTCGAGAAAGGGGAAGACTTCGCGATACTGGTCGTCGATCGGAATGCCCTGCGGGGTCCCTGGGTAGATTTTAATTCTGTATCTGACACCGGCCGCTTTCAGCTTGGCGGCAAAGCCTTCGGCCTGCTGAACCGGAATTCGCTCATCAGCCGTCCCACGGAGGAGCAGAACGGGAGCCTTGATTTGCTCCGCATGATATATTGCGGAACGGGCCATAAAAGCGTCGGCTGACGTGCCCGCCTCGGCATCAAGATTTCGGGCGATACCCGGCAATGTCGGGTGCCAATTGAAGAAATCATATGCGCCTGCGCCAAGCACCACGGCTGCCAGCCATGGTCTTGCGTCGCGACCATGGCGGCGACAATAGCACCGCGGCTGTAACCGAAGAGCGCCACCTTATTCGCCCTGACGAACGGCTGTCGCCGCAGAAAGTCGATTGCAACCAGCACGGCCTGCTGCGTGAAGGGGCCGCAATAGTCCGGCGGACCGGCGGAGTTGCCATAGCCGGGCTGGGAGACGGCTGCCGACACGTAGCCCTGGCGCGCCATGATCCCGAGACGGCCTGTCCAAACATAGGCTTCACCGCCATCCCTCGGTCCTTCCTGATGACCGTGAATGAAGAGCACGACCGGGAACGGGCCGTTGCCCTCCGGCTTGGCCCAGAACAGCTCGACCGCCTTGTTTTGATCCTGGCTATGAGACAGCAACTCGTGGTGTATGGGCCATCCGCGTGGATCCACGAGCGCGTCCTCTGCCGTGGCGCCACGCTCCGCGGTAAGAAGCAAGGGCAAGACTAGCAGGGCCTTGGACTTGATCGCGGTTGCCATCACAGCTTCCGCAAGCTCGCGATTAGAGATGCTATCATATCGCCTCGCCCCCCGGGTATCACGCTGCCCATGCCCGTAACGACCTTGGGACGGCCGTCGGTGAAGAGATCGAGCCAGTCGTTGAGCTTGCGCTCGTCGAGCAGCCAGGCTTCGCGAATGTAGAACGGCATCAGCTCGAACCACAGCGCCTGCTGCGCCGTCAGCGCCATCGTCGGCGCCACGGGACGGGCCGCCCATACCCGGATCCTCCCACTCGCGGTCACGATAGCAGGAGCCGGGGTGGTCGGCGAACCGCCGGGTTGAGGGTGAAGGCATCAGCGGGTACGCTTGGAAGCTCAGGACCAGCGCAAGGAGGCTGGGGATGGCAACCGATCGCTTTGGCAATCCGCATGCGCCGAACCTGCCCTATGCGCGCGGCCGGATCCTCGCGACGACCGAGGACGATTTTCGCAAGCTGCAGCGGGCCTGGGCCCTGATTCGCGAGCGCGGACCCGACGCAGTGTTCATCTTTACCGGGCTCGAACATTCGCTGCCGATGAAAAGCGAGGAGCTCCGCTTTGCCGACGACGAGTTGGCACCCGCGCTCTATTTCGAGCGGCTGCGGTCGCTGGCGTTGGCGCATCTCGGCGGGTCTCCCGACCGGCACGATGTCGCGGTCTTCAACCGCATGACGGGTGCTACCCTCGCCACGCATTTGACTTTGGTGCGGCCGGACGACGTTGTGATCGGCGCGTCGGCGAGCTACAGCCATCCCTCGGTGGTGCGTGCGGCGAAGCATGTAGGGGCCCGCTTCGTCGACACCGCCGGGCTTGCGATGTTCAAGGAGGCGATCGCCAACGAGGCCAGGGTGGCACTCGTCGACCTGACCCGGCTCGCCGTCACCTATGATCTGATGCCCGTAGAAGAGATCCGGGCCGTCGTCCGGATCGCCCATGACAAAGGCGCCTTGGTCTATATGGACGACGCTGGCGGCGCGCGGGTCGGGCCGGCCGGTTTTGGCCAGCCCCGCATGCTCGAGCTCGGCGTCGATATCGGTGCGACGGGCCTCGACAAATACGGTACGGTCGGCCCGCGTCTCGGCTTGTTGGCCGGGCGCGCGGACCTGGTATCTCGCATCCGCGCGACCGGCTTCGAATTCGGGCTCGAGGCGCGGCAGATGCTCTACTCGGCGGTGGTGCGCACCCTCGAGCAATACGACCCGGCGCGGGTGCGAGCCCTGATCGAGACCACCCGGCAAATCGCCCGCGAATTGCGCCCGTTCGTCGGCAACCGGCTGCGCGAGACCCCGGCCACGGTACAGATCCCCGCCGACGACCTCCTCGAAATCGCGATGCAGCGCGGCGGCATCGAAGAGCCGCCGATCGTCCCCTACGAGGCCGCCGCGGCGCTCGCCATGCTGCTGTTGCAGAACCACGGCATGCTGATGGTGCATTTCGTCGGCGTGCCGCCGGGTACGGCCGACCTGTTGATCAAGTTCGTGCCGCCCGAGACATTGGAGCGCTTTGGCGGCGCCGCCCGATACGCGCGAGCGATAGACGACTCGCTGACCCGCCTCGGGGCGCTGTTGCGCGAGCCCGCTTCAATCGGCGGACTGCTGCTTGGCACCAATCCATCCTGACGAAGGCCCGACGAACCCTCGGACATCGGGTCCCACGCTAGACAAAATCAGACGCTTGGTACCCAATGGCGGCCGACGCCACTTCGCTGCCCCATTGCCGGATGACCACATCGTTACTTCTTATCGAGGAATGCGCGGATGGCCGCGATTGTGGCGGCTGGTTGCTCTTCCATCAGCCAGTGCCCGGAGTTGGCGATGACAACGGAGGTCACGTTGGTGGCGACATAGCCCAAATCGTCGGCCATGGCCGTTCCGAATGATTTTTCGGCCCCGATTGCCAGCACCGGCATCGTCAACTTGCCCTTGGCCGCGAAGGCCTTGTTGTCGAGCAGATCTTGCGCAAATGCCGCGAACTGATTGAACGCGGAATGCATGGCCCCGGGCCGCGCGTAGAGCTCGGCATAGTGCTGCCGCGTCGCCTCGTCGATCGATTTCGGGTCGGCTGATAGTTCGTTCCAGAAGCGGTCGAGGTAGATGCGCTCGCGGCCTTCGACCAGACGTTCGACATCCGGTCCGCGGAAATTGAAATGCCACAAGGCGGGGCTTCGAATGATCTCGTCCCACGGGCCGATCCCCGGGAGCGGGGCGTCCATCGCCACCCAGCGGGTGACCCGATCCGGATATTGTGCGGCGAAGGCATAGCCCACCATGTTGCCGATATCATGGGTGACAAGATCCGCCCCCTGGATCTTCAGGTGGTCGAGAACGCGCGCGACATCGCCGCCCTGGGTTTTCTTGTCATAGCCATCTTCGGGATGAGACGAGAGCCCCATCCCCCGCAAATCCGGAACAACGACTGCGTGATCGTGCACCAGCGTCGCCGCCAGGGGTGCCCACATGTCTCCCGTGTCACCGAAGCCGTGCAGCATAACAACGGCCGGCCCTTGACCGCCCACCCGGACGTGGATTGTCGCGCCCTCGGTCTGAATCTCTTCGGTGTGAAAACTAGGCGGGAATCCCTGAACTTCTGGCATGGGTGCTCTGAACGACTGGAGCCACCAGTGGTATGCCGGTTACGGGTCAACAACGCCATTCGCCCGGTCGTGTTCGAGTTTCGGCAAGGGTGGCGGCTGACCCGGATCGAGCTGCATGTCGAAGGCGGTGAGCAGCGCCGCGGTCCCGGCGTAGTTGCCCATCAGCGCGACGAGATCCACCAGGGCGCGGCGTCCGAACTGCTGCAAGGCGCGGGCGAAGGTCGCCGGCGCCACCTTCCGCGCGCCAAAGATCTCCCGACCCAGCTCGATGACGATCGCGTCGGCCTCGTCGAGGCCGTTCGTGCTGCGGCGGTGCCTGATGATCTCGATGATTTCCGCGGAAATGCCTTCGGCGAGCCCCCCGGGCTCGTGTGCGGCCCATTCGAACTGGCTGTCGAGCTCACGGGCGGTCGTCAGGATCGCCAACTCGCGCAACCGTCCGCCGAGCCCCGCCTCATGCCGCAGATAGTGGTTGAGCGGGCGGGAATGCCGCGACAGCGCGGGGTTGTGGAGCAGGATGCCGCCGGGACCCCTGAGGCCCCGCAACGTCGCGCCCTTGGGGCCGGCGAGGCTGTCGAAGATGCGCTTGCCTTCAGCGTCGAGCTCTTCGCGTTTCGGCAGGGGCAGCCTGCACCCGGACTCTGGATCGACATCCCGAGGATACATCGCTTCCGTCTGTTCCCAACCGGTCCGGGGTGCGTCCTACCACACATCAGACTGCATCGACGAGGCGACCGAAACCGGTGATAAAATCGCGCTGAGCAATGCGGGAGGAAGAAAGCGATGAGCGAAACCCAGAGAGTGGCGATCGTGACCGGTGCGGCGGGCGGCATCGGCCGGGAGATGGTGCGGGGCTTGCTGGCGGCGGGCATTCGGGTCGCCGGTGTCGACCGCGATCGCGGGCCGCTCGAAGGGCTCGCCGCGATCGCGCGCGAGCAGGGCAAGGCCGCCGATCTGCTGACAATCCAAGCCGATCTGACGGCGGACTCCGCCGTCGCCGAAATCACCGGCGCGACCCGCGCCCGGTTCGGCCATGTCGACATCCTGGTCAACAATGCCGGGATCGGTCCGGGTGCGATCCGTCCGGACAGCTGGCAGCGACCGCTCAAATTCTGGGAGGTCACGGCCGATCAGTGGCGACCTTTTCTCGCCGTCCACGCCACCGCGCCGTTCATGCTCGCCAACGCCGTCGTGCCCGAGATGATGCGTCAGGGGTGGGGCCGGATCGTCAACGTCACGACCAGCCTCGGCACGATGCTGAACGCCGGCTCGCCGACCTACGGACCGTCCAAGGCGGCACTCGAAGCGCTGAGCGCGATCATGGCCAAGGACCTCGACGGCACCGGCGTCACCGTCAACGTGCTGGTTCCGGGCGGAGTGACCAATACGCCGATGATTTCCGACGCGGCGGGCTTCGATCGCGCCAAGCTGATCCAGCCCGAAATCATGGCGCCGCCGCTCCTCTGGCTCGTCTCCGATGCTGCCGGAAAGATAACGGGCCGGCGGTTTCTCGCCGTCCATTGGGATCCGGCGCTGGCGCCCGAAGCGGCCGCCGAGAAAGCCGGGGCGCCGGTCGCCTGGACCAGCATCGCAACGATGCCGATCACCCCGAGCCGCTCCTGACGCTCGCGACTCAAACCCTCACCCACCCGTCCCTTCGGGCCGGGTCCCCCCTCTCCCGCACTGCGGGAGAGGGGGCTTTGAGATGGCGTCTTTCAGCCCCTCTCCCGCAATGCGGGAGAGGGGCCAAGCGTTCGGGGCGCATCCGTTATCGGTAATCGTACGGGTACCAGGTCGGCGTGTAATAGGGCTGCGCGGGATAATACGCCGGCGACGGCGGGTAATAGCCCTGCGGGGGGTAGTAATATGCCGGCGCCGGCGGGGCGGCATAGGCCGGCGGGGCGGTCGACGCTATGGCTGCGCCGGCGATCACGCCGCCGAGGATACCCAATCCGATGGCTGCTCCCACGCCCGAACCATTGGCGTAAGCCGCCGTTGGTATCGCCGTCAGCGACAGTGCCGTCAGCGTTCCCGCGACGACTACGCCTCGGCCGATTTGCTTTGCATGGCTGAGATACGACATCGAAATTCTCCTTCCACCTCGACCGACTCGGCTGCACGTAAGTAGGTAGCCTGACCGCCAAGATGTCGGAGCGCGGATAGAGCGGCGCCACGTCGCAGAGTCCGCAGCGAGGCTCCGCCATGAGCCCGATTTGTTCCCGGGTTCTGAAATCCGGAATGGGACGTAGGTCAGCCCGTTGCCGGCGCAGCGTCGTCGATGGAAAGCTGAACCGCGTCGCCGCCGTGCCAGCTGTCGCGGCGCAGA
>Ga0209656_10003099_pt1 | contig 10784 bp, 9 predicted proteins | sample BogFormECP12_OM2_FD_188239 | JGI IMG/M metagenome (GOLD analysis project Ga0209656, IMG submission 188239) | Bog forest soil microbial communities from Calvert Island, British Columbia, Canada - ECP12_OM2 (SPAdes) (version 2) | ecosystem: Environmental > Aquatic > Freshwater > Wetlands > Bog ... | reverse complement strand
GCCTGGGCGAGCGCCGCCTCCCCTGCCGCGGTCACGCGCGAGTCCGCGACAGCCGTATCCGTGGAAACGCCAGCCGTGTCCGCGGTGACGACCACGCGATCGGGGAGCGACTCGGGCATGGCGGTGAGCGTCGGCAGCGGCGTGCGGAACGGCAAGCCGGGAAATTCTGCTGGGCGCGATAAGCCGGGTTATCGCGCATAGGCCGTGTCTCTGATGCCACGGCAGCCTCGCAATGTAGAACCCAGTTCTATAGATGCTGGGGCGTGCCCCGCCTGTCGGACCGCGAGTTCACCACGCTTCTGGCCCGCGCCGGCGTCGCCCAGGCCGCCTTCGCGCGGCTCGTCGGCGTCCACCCCCCGCCAGGTGAACAGGTGGTGCCGCGGGCAGGCCGCCGTGCCCGCCTGGGCCGGACTTCTGGCCGCCCTGCTGCAGAATCACTCGCCCGAGGCGCTGCTGATCTCCCTTGAGGAGGCCGTCATGATTCTCGAGGAGGCGCAGAGCCCCGCTCGCAAGAGCACTTGAGCCGAGGCCCACTCCCCCTGCCCTACCCCTCCTGTGCCCCAGGCGAGCTGAGCCAACTCACTGAACAGCTAAGGGGACATACTGAACTGACGAAGGAAGAGCGACACGCGGAAGGCATCATCGAGGCGACCTTGCTGGACCGCGCCCGGCCGCAGCCAAGCGACGACCGGCTGATCCGCTTGGTCGCGGGCATCAAAGCGGCGGCGCCCGATCGGACGCTGCAGCAAATCGCTGCCCAACTCGAGGCCATGCATGAAAGGACGCCGCGCGGCGGAACGCGATGGCATCCCTCCTCGGTTAAGCACTTGTTGGGCCGCGCAGGACGGCTCGGCTTGACCGGAACCGCGAATGGGTAAGGTGCCGGGCCAACTGCCGGAGCCCTTGGCCGTCGTCGACCTCAGCCGCACCGCCTCCGCATGGCGGAGGTCTCCCGGCCGGTAGGCCCCCCTCCCCTGCCCCACACCGGCGTCACCGCGCTCACCCCGTTGGCGGTCGCCGCCCATCATCCAGGCACCCGCCGCCGCCGGGTTGCGCGCGCCTTCGGTGGCCACTCCCTCAAGCGAGGCCTCACGAACCCAGAGGCGGCGGAACCCGCAAGACTGGCGTATCGTAGGCTGGCAGGAGGATCGGATGGGCGTCGTTCAGATTCAGTTACCCGATCACATCAAGGAAGCCATCGACCGCCAGGTCGCTGCGGGTCGTGTGGCCAGCGAAGCAGAGTTCCTCCTCGAGGCGGCGCGCCGCTATGCCGAAGATCTGGACGTCGAGGACGAGATCATTGCTGAAGCCAAGGCCGGCATCGCCGATGCGGAAGCCGGTCGGTATGTGACCATCGCCAGCCCGACGGACGCCGAGGCCCTTCATAAACAGACCATGACGCGCTTGCGCGAACGGTTGGCCGCTGAGCGCGCTTAGTGCCTTTCCGGCTGGTCGGACGCGCCGAGGATCGGATCGATGCTGTCCTCCTCGAGAGTGCCCGGCAATGGGGCATCGACGCCGCCGCGCGCTACCACCAGCTGATCCTCGCCGCACTGGTTACCCTGGGCGAGAACCCTACCCTCCCTGGCTCTCGCGAGATTCCGCGAGTCCCGGGTCTCCGGACGTACCATCTCCGCTTGGCGCGGCGTCTCGTGGTACCAGAGCAGCGCGTCGGCCGACCGCGACATCTGGTAGTCTACCGGGTCGCCCCGGACGGCGTCGTTGAGGTCCTGAGCATCGTTCATGACCGCATGTTACTGCCCCGCGCGGCGCGCCGGGCGCAACGCGAGGCTCGCCCTTGACAGCCGAACCATCCCGCCGGCGCCTGGCCCGACACCTGCCGAAAACGACGGGAACCCAGCGGGGCGCGCCTCGCTGAAGCGCCAAGACGACCGACTGAAGCCCGAAGGGAAGATCGACATTGGCCGTCGTCGACCCTGCCACGCCGCGTTCGCAACGCTGCGCCTCCGGCAGAGGGGCCCCTGCCCTGCCCCCGGATCGGCGCCGTCGCGCTCACCCCCGGGGCGGTCGCCGCCATCGTCTAGGCGCAGCCCGCCGTCGCCCGGTTGCGCGCGCGCCTTCGGCGGCCACAGCCTTCAGGCCAGCGCGCTCACCACCGGGATGGAACGCGGCGCCCGCCGGGGCCACCTCGCGCGGCTCAGCCGTCACAAGAACTTCGACGTGCTCGGCGAGTATCTTGAGTTCGACGACCTGTTCGACGGCCACCCGCTCAACGGCGTGCTGTAGCGAGCAGGCATGACGCGACGGTGGCGCGGGCCGGATGTCCGGTCGGCACGGCCACGGTGCCCCCTGCCCCTCGGACGCCCGACATCCTTTGCGGCGACCCCTGCCCTCCCCATGATTGCCCCATCTCGTCTCCTTCTGATGCCCTTCTCCAGCCCACGAGGTGAAGCACCCTCCGACCGCTCGCCCCTCGGAAAACTCTGCTAATTGAGCCCGTTAGGCCTGAGTTGCAGGTCTGCAATCAGTCACGGCGCCTCCACGCCGGACCGATGATAAGGGTACGCTAACGACCGACCGATGCACTTGGTACGGAGGACCGCTGAGGTCGGTACGGTAGGCCCACGCCACGGCGATGCTGCGGGTACGAGACTCGAGCGTTCGGCCGATGCAAACGGTACGACTCCTAAAGCTCCTCCCCTGAAATCAGTCCGAAGAGGCGTCCGATCAAAGGTGCGACTCGGTGTACGTTTTCCATCGGCCGGCTTGCGATTTCCCACCCGTGTCGGCCAGGATTGCGCAAATAGCTGGACAGTCCGGCACTTTGTGATAGCACGACGGCATGCGGCAACCACCGAGTCGCGGCGGAGACAGCATCGTGGCCCCTCGCCCACCCCTCGGCCAGCAAGTCCATCTCGCGCTCGTCCATCACGGGCCCGACGCAGCCCTCACCGCCGCCCGCAATGCCGGAGAACCGGACCTGTTCGAGCGCGTCAGCGCCGTCGCTGGCGAGGCTCCCTCTCCTAGCTTCCTGCATTCGGCCCTCTGCGCGATGTCGCTGCCGGTCCGACGTCCAGCCGACGAGCACGCACCGATCATTCGGCAGGACGGTCAGTATACCCTCGTCATCAACCCGAAGCCGGTGGTGGAGACTGTTGACGGACAGCAGCGCCTGCAGAGTCTCGGCGTTCCCTACGGCTCACTGCCACGCCTGGTGCTGATCCACATCATGACGGAGGCGGTGCGGACCAAGTCGCGCCACGTGGTCCTGGGCACCACGTTCACGGACTGGATGCGACGGATGGGCTTCCGGACCATCAGCTACGGGCCAAGAGGGTCGGCGACCCTCATCCGCGGTCAGCTGGATCGGCTGCTCGCCTGTGAGTGGATGATCCGCTGGGATAGTGCTGGTGAAGAGCAGGGCGAGCGTGAGTTCGGCATCAAGGAGATCAAGCTCACCAACGAGTATGCCGGAGTCGACCGCAAAGGAGGTACCTTCATCCGGGAGATCTTCATGACGGAGGGGTTTTTCGACCACCTCCGCGAGCATGCGGTCCCGCTGAACGAAAACGCGATTCGCCAGCTGCGCGACTCGGCGACCGCGCTCGACCTCTACACTTGGCTCGCTTATCGCCTGCCGCGCATCAGCTCGAAGCGGCCCTCGGCGATCAGCTGGCAGCAGCTCGCCGTGCATTTCGGCAACGACGGCAGGAACATCCGCAAGTTCCGTCAGACCGTCCGGGACGCCTGGGAGCGCCAAGTCTCCGCTGTCTATCCCGAGGCTCGGGCCGACTTCGACACAACCCTCATCCGCCTCTATGCCTCCCCGGCCCCGCTTCAGCAAAAGCTCGTCCCCGGCGCCCATCTGAGGCTCGCCGCCGATGATAAGGGTACGGGCCCTGCCCTGCCCTCCCCGCCGCCGGCGGATGCAACCACTGTCCCGACGAAGTTCATGGCCGCTTTGGCGGCAGAACTCGGAGCCGCCGAGACACGGGCGTGGCTCAAGGATTTGAGCCTCGCCAACGAAGACGGTGAATGGGTCCTGCTCGCCAACACGCGCTTCATCGCCAGTTGGGTTGCGGCGCAGTTCGATCAGGCGCTGCGTCGCGCGGCTGCCGCGGCGGAACTGCAGCAACCGCCGAAAGTGCGAGCGCGCCCGGGGCGGCCGTCATTGAACGCCACAAGGTAGGTTTCATGGACGTCGCCACCTCGACGCAGACGATCGCGGATCTTTACGCACGGTCTCTCAACGTCCTGGAATCACTGCGTGCACGCAGCACGCCGGAGGGAAGCCGGACGCGGCAGGCGCCGCGGTTTCCCATCACGCGGGCGGCCGAGCTGGTGGGGCGCACTAGTGCGGCGATCCGCGAAGCCGAAAAAGACGCTCGTCTGCCAGGGGTCGAGCGGACCGCATCGGGTCGGCGGGTCGGCTACACGCTCGCCGAGCTCAACCAGATGCGGGCCGTGTTCGGCACGCGGCCGTGGCGCACGGCCGAGGACCCGCTGTCAGTGATCGCCGTCCAGAACTTCAAAGGCGGTGTCGGCAAGTCGACCGTCTCCGCCCATCTCTCCCAGTACCTCGCGATCAAAGGCTACCGGGTCTGCCTGATCGACTGCGACAGCCAGGGATCAAGCACCGCGCTGTTCGGCTACGTGCCGGACCTCGACATCAAGGAGGACGACACCCTCTACCCGTTCTTCCGAAATGCCGAGATGGGCAGCCTCGCCTATGCGGTGCGCGAGACACATTGGGACGGGCTCTACCTCGTGCCCGCCAACCTCAAGCTCTACTCGGCGGAGTACGAGCTCGCCGCGCGTGTCGCCCGCGCAGAGCCTGCTCTACTGAACCGGCTTGCCGAAGGCGTCGCCTCGATCGGCGACCACTTCGACGTCGTCATCCTCGACCCGCCGCCGGCGCTCGGCACGATCTCCCTGTCCGTCATGCGCGCGGCGAACGCGCTCCTCGTCCCGATCCCTCCGACCGTGATCGACTTCACATCGACCACCTCGTTCCTGGCGATGCTTTACGAGACGATGCTGACCCTGGCCGAGAGCCATCTACCGATCGATCTGCGGTGGTTGAGCCTGATCGCAACGCGCGCGGACGAGCAGAAATCCATGCAACGCGAGCTGCTCGGCCTGATGCGGAGTCTGTTCGGGGATCTGCTTTTGCGGACCGTGCTGAAGGATAGCGCGGAAATCGATAATGCGTCGGCCCGGCTCATGACGGTCTACGAGCTGGAGCACCCCGTGACGTCGCGTGAGACTTATCAGCGCTGCATGACCTACCTCAACGCGGTCAATGCCGAGGTTGAGACGCAGATCCGGCTCACTTGGCCAAGCCAGGTCGAGCGCCTGCGGACGGAGGGCGTCTTGTGAGCCAGAGTTGCAGGCCTGCAACTCTGGCCTAACCCACTGAAAGAGCAGGGAAACTAGCCATATGGCGCAAGGCAATCGAGGCTTTGCTGAAGGGCTCGCAGGCACCGTCGCGCCAGCGGCTGTCGGAACGCGACTGCCGCCCCGCACTGGCCTTCTTTCGGCCCGCGACAACCGGCTGGCGGAACTCGCTGCCGGGACCTCGGTGACCCGCATCCAGGAACTCGTCGATCCCGCACGTTGCCGCGTCTGGGACGGACACAACCGGGACTACGCGGCCCTCAATCCCGAGACCTGTGCCGACCTGATCGAGAGCTTCAAGGCGCACGGCCGTCAGGAAGTGCCGGCGATCGTGCGCCGCGTGCAGGGCGACCCCGCCTGCGCCTACGAGGTGATCTGTGGCGCTCGGCGGCACTGGACCGCCGCATGGATGCGGGCCAACAACTATCCGGACTTCAAGTTCCTAGTTGAGCCGCGGGAGCTGAGCGATGAGGAAGCCTTCCGCATCGCCGACCTCGAAAATCGCAGCCGTCGGGATCTGTCCGACTACGAACGTGCTTCCGACTATGCACGCGCGATCGACCGCTATTACGGCGGCAGCCAGCGGCGGATGGCCGAGCGGCTGGAAGTCAGCAAGAGCTGGCTCAGCCGTTATCTCGAGCTGGCAAGATTGCCCGCCGAAGTTGTCACCGCCTTCGGGTCGCAGCAGGTCATCGGCATTAGTCACGGCGCGACGCTCGCGCCGCTGTTACGCGTGCCGGAGCAGCGAGACCGGATGGTCGCGGAGGCGCGCCTGGTGACTGCCGAGCAGGCCCGTGTGGCGAGCAGCGGGGCAGCAATGATGCCGCCGGCGGCGGTCATGCAGCGCCTAGTGCGCGCGGCCAAAGGCACGGGGGTCACACGCACCGCCAGCCGTCCGCGCGAGCACATTGTCCGCACCCAGGACGGGACGATTCTGGCGCGGGGCCAAAAAACGGAGCGGGGAGGGGGCTTGACGGTCAGCTTCCCCGCAGCGCTGAAGCACGAGCGTGGGCACCTGTTGAAGGCGCTCGACGAAATCCTCGACCACATCGGTCGCTCAGCCCGCCCAACACCCGACCGATGATAATGGTACGCGCGGCTTGGAACCGAGCCTTCTGCCCTGTTCCAGCTGGGCTAGCTTTTGGGCTAGTCGACCCGTTCTAGACGACCCGAGTGCTTGCACCAGTCACCCCGGCGCCCCAATATATGCCCCGTTGTGGGGCATCTGATGGGCCAAGGTGTGCTTGAGCGAAGTATCGTCGAGGAGACTGCGGGGGAGGGGGGGCTTATCGCAGCCGACCGGTTGAGCGGCATCCTCCACATCACGCGGGCTGAACTCGCTTCCGCGCTCGGCCTCTCACGTGACGCGGTTGCCAAGACGGCGCGGGCGCGGGCGCCCGCCACCCAGGCCAGGATGCGCGACATGGTCGAGATCCTCACGAGGGTCCGCGCCTGGGCCGGCTCGCCACAGCAAGCCTTTGCCTGGTATCGGGCGCAGCCGCTGCCGTCGTTCGGTGACCAGACGGCCGAGGCCCTGGTCAAAGAGGGCAGGGCGGAAGCCGTCAAACGCTACCTCGATCGGATCACGGTCGGCGGATACGCGTGAGGCTGCAGGGCCTCGTCTACCGCGCGCACAACCCGCGCTGGGCCTTCTCTCCGACGTCCGGTGAAGGTGCCGCCCGGCACGGCGGACGCTTCAATCCGGTCGGCGTGCCGGCGCTGTATACGTCGCGGCGGATGGAGACGGCATGGCTCGAAGCACAGCAAGGCTTCGCGTTCAAAGCCCAGCCGCTGACCATTTGCACATATCAGGTGGATTGCGCCGATGTCGCCGATCTGAACGATCCTGCAATGCGCGCTGAGCACCGCATCGAGGACGCGGACCTCGCCTGCGCTTGGGAAGATCTTGTCAGCCGTCACGTGGCGCCGCCGAGTTGGGCTGTGACACGGCGCCTGATTGCGGCGGGCATCGCAGCGATTATCGTTCGCAGCTTCGCCGCAGGCGCAACGACCGCCGACCAAAACGTGGTCTTTTGGACCTGGTCGGATGCACCGCCGCACCAAGTGACCGTCATCGATGATCATTTCAGACTCCCGAAGGATGACTCCTCGTGGCGGACCTGATCCGCACAGAGTCCAGCAGACACCTGCCCTCTGCCGGGCACAGCGGGCAGGTGTCTTCATGCTTTGATGCGTAAGCGTTATCGGCGTACGGCGATCCTGATTTCGCCGAGCCTGTCGATACCGCCGGTCACCACCGCTCCACGCTGGACCGGACCGGCGCCCTCGGCAGTGCCAGTCATGATGAGGTCGCCCGGTCGCGGTTCCATCGAGCGCGAGGCGATCCCGGCACCGCCCAGATCAACTTGGCGATCTCGAAATCCGGCTTCACCCGGCCGTCGACCGTGAGCCAGATGCGGCCGCCATCAGGGCGGTCCACCTCGGCCACAGGCTGCGTAACCGTGTCCGGCCCGTTATCCCGGGGGTTGCGAACGACGAGGTCGGTAGATCGACGTGCGACATTTGGCGATCGGCCAGAGCGTGGTGAAATTGGCCCGAGCATGATCATCGGTACCGAGTCGGCCATCATCGGCCGAAAGGTTTCCGCGACCGGACGTGCGTACGTGAGTGACAACATTCAGGACTGACACGTGAAGAAGCCCCCGCGGCGCGGCCCGTCACCTTCCGTTCCGATCGATACACTGGCTGCACGGGCTACCGAGGCGCTGCAGCAGGAGCGGTTCAAAGAGGCGGTCGAACTCTTCAAGCTGGTGATCCGGCAGGACGCCCGGCTGAAATGGAAGCAATCGCTTGCCGATGCCTACGGTGGCCGCGCCCGCGTCCTGGCTGCCAAGGGGATGTTCAAGGAGGCCGCGATCGTCCTCGAGAACACCCTGGCGGCTGACGGCATGCTGCGGGAACCCTTGCTGTACCTGAAATGTCTGATCCGGCAGGGACAACAGCAGCAGCAAAAGGCGGCGACGCGTGTCCTGCAGTGTCTCGGCGGCGATCTGCCGGCCGCCGACCGGACCGCCCTGGAGGAGCTCGCGGCAGCCCTCCTGGTGACGGTTCCGCAGCTTCCCGAGCCTGCCGGCGCCACGCCGTCTCAACGGACGGGCTGGCTTGAGCTCGCCGCCGCTTCCCGAGAGGCACTGGCCGCCTGGGTCAATGGTGCATCGGCGGAGGAGATGGACCGGCACCTGAACCGGATCTCGCTCCGCTCCGCGTTCAGGCCGGCCCGCCTCCTCCTAAAAAGCCTGACCACCGAGCCGCAGGACGCCGAGCGGACCCGGCGGCTGCTGGAGACGATCCACCCGGGGTCGCCGTTCTTCCCGTTTCGGCAGGCGGTGGAGGCGGCGCTCCTTGGAGAGCGGGTGCTGGATGCCGATGGTTGGAACCGGCTGACGGCGGCGCAGCGGGCGTTCGTGGCGGAGGCGCGCGGCTTGCCAGCGGAGGCGGCGCAGTTTCTGGCCCGCTCGTCCGAGGCCGCGCGTAGCGGCCCAGGAGCCTTGTTCGCCTTCCTGCTGAAGCAGTCCGACCTTCCTCAGGCTGAAGTCAGGAGCGCCTGCCTGAACCTGTTGCCGCAGATCCCGGACCGCCTGACGCAGTTCGAGAAAAGCTTCGGGCCGCTGTCAAAGCTGGACCGTCATCGTATCCAGGCGCTTGCCGCGGAGGCGCGCAGCGACTGGGCGGCGGCGGAACGGTCCTGGCGGGCAACGTTGGCGGCCATCGCCGAAGCGGGCGACGACCGACAGGCCAGGCTGTCGCAAGGCGTCATCTTCCGCCATCTCGCCCACCTGGCGTTCAAGCACCCGGAGATCGAGGGTGATGGCGACGACTTCCTCGACGACCCGGTCATCTTCTACCTGGAACGCAGTTGCGAGGCCGACCCAGAACATATTCCCGCCACGCTGGAGTTGATCGGGCGCTATCGCAACGAATCCCGGGTCAATGACTGGCACCGGGTGGTGGAGGCAGCGATCCAGCGCTTTCCTGAAGACAGCCAGGTGCTGCTCCAGGCGACCGAATCGGCGATCGCGCGGAAGGCATACAAGAAGGCCGCCGGGTTTGCGCGCAGGCTGCTGACGATCGATCCGATCAATCCCGGCGTACGCCGGCAGATGATCGAGCTGCAGGTGGCGCATGCCCGCAAGCAGGTACGGGCGAAGCGTACGGACCTGGCGGCGAAGGAGTTGTCCGACGCGGCCGAATGGGAACGCTCCGATGCCCCCAGCGCCGCGCTCCGCATCGCCCGTGGGCTGGTCGCGCTGCAGGCCGGCCAGGGAGAGCAAGCCGAGGCATGGTTGCGAGAGGGGGTGGAACTGGCCGGCAGCGGCGTGGCTGGCTGGTTCCGGACGGTGCTTGAAGCCGAGCTGATGAACGCTGCCACCGGTGATGCCGGGCGCCTGCGCAGGGAGCTCGCGCACGCACGGGAGACGCCGCCAACCAAAGAGGCCGTTATGGCGATCGTTACCGCGCTGGGCCAGCCGGAGGCGGCCGAGAACAAGCGGGCAGTTTCCGGCCTGCTGCCCGGCATGCATGCCTGGCTCCTGCAGGCCGCAGCGTTCGACTGGTCGCCTGCCGAATTCCACGCCCTGGCCGAGGCGCTCGTCCGTTTCGACGCGTTCGATCTGCTGGGGGAGTATGCCCGGGCTGCGCGTCGGCGGGAGCCCGCAAACCTGATCTGGCGGTTCCATGAGATCGTGGCCCGCACCAGGGGCGAGGCTTACCGGCTGTCGATGTCCGAGATGGACGACCTGGAACAGATGGCCGATGCGGCGGCCGGCGACCATGAACCGCAGGGCGAAGAGCGCGTACACTGCCGCGGCCGGGCCGACGATCCAGACGCCGCCCTGGAGGATAGTGAACAGCGACCAGATGAAGATACTGAAGAAATAGACCACCTTCGAGCCGAACCGGTCGAGCAGCCAGCCGCCGGGGATCTGGCCGATGACGTAGGCGCTTCGGCGAGAGATCGTTCCCAGCATCGCGAGCGGCAATGCGTTCGGTGCCGCCCGGGTGGTTGTGTTCAACGGCCACCAGAACCCTGAGACCCTGCTCTGGGGCCATATCGCCGCCCAGCTCGGCCACCCGGAAGTCATGGCGCCCTTCTGGCGCAACGGGGCGAGGACGCCCGGGGTCGATGAGTGGGTGGCTGCGCTCGGTACTGAGCCGGTGCTGATCCTCCTGGATGAGCTACCAAGCTACCTGCAGATGGCACAGGGCGAGCCAGTCGGCGCCTCCACGCTGGGTGACCTGACCATCGGCGCGCTGGAGCGGCTGTTCAACGCCCTGCCGCGGTGCCCGCGAGCATGTGTTGTGGTGACCAACCGTAAGGACGACGTCTACCTGTCTGGCTCCGGCCAGTTGCGCACGCTGATCGAGAGCCTAACCAAGCATTACGACCGCAACGCGCAGGCGATCAC
>Ga0209656_10003098_pt1 | contig 10784 bp, 10 predicted proteins | sample BogFormECP12_OM2_FD_188239 | JGI IMG/M metagenome (GOLD analysis project Ga0209656, IMG submission 188239) | Bog forest soil microbial communities from Calvert Island, British Columbia, Canada - ECP12_OM2 (SPAdes) (version 2) | ecosystem: Environmental > Aquatic > Freshwater > Wetlands > Bog ... | reverse complement strand
CCGTCGACCGATATCAGGAGCTTCATTGGCCTTTCCGCTCCAGAACTACTCTGACTTCCGTGATCGCAGTCTTCTTCGGCATCGTCAACGTCCTCTCCGGCATCGTCAACGTCCTCTCCGAGGAAGGTTATGCGAGTTTTGGACCATTAAGCGCCCTTGTTGTGCCCAGCGATCGACTGCCTTCGGCGTCGTCAGAATTCTCGCCGAGCGAATCCGGACCTTCTTGCCGAGAAACTCCGTGACGGCTGCGGCGATCACGGACAAAGTTTCGAGCGTCACCTTGTGAGACGACCCTGACTCGATATCCATTTTGTTTGCTCCCATGTGCTTCACAGGGGAATCAGCCCGTGCTTCTTGGCTGGGCGAAGTTCCCGCTTGGTGTGCAGGGCTTCCAGGGCCATGGCCAGGTACCGCCTGGTCTCGGAGGGCTCGATCACGTCATCCACCAGCCGGCGGCCAGCGGACATGTAGGGAGTGGCGAACGTCTTGCGATAGAGTTCGATCAATTCCTCCCGCCGTTGCACCTTTTCTTCGGCGGCGTCGATCTCATGACGAAACACGATTTCCGCAGCTCCTTCGGCTCCCATGACGGCGATTTCCGCCGTAGGCCAAGCCACCACGCGGTCCGCCCCCAGGTCTTTACAGCACATGCCGATGTAAGCTCCGCCATAGGCTTTGCGTATCACGACCGTGATCTTAGGAACGGTTGCCGCCGAGTAGGCGAACAGGATTTTTGCTCCATGCCGAATAATGCCGCCGTACTCCTGGTCAACTCCAGGCAGAAATCCGGGCACATCGACAAAAGTGAGCAAGGGAATATTAAAAGCATTGCAGAATCGAATGAAGCGGGCCATCTTGTCTGAGGCATCGATGTCGAGCGCCCCGGCGAGTACGCAGGGTTGATTAGCGATGATCCCCGCCGTGCGCCCTTGGATCCGCCCGAAGCCGATCACTACATTCTGGGCAAACCCGGGCTGGATTTCGAAGAAGTCCTGATGGTCGAGCAAACGCTTGAGCACGGCACGGATGTCGTACGCAACTTTAGGTTCTGCTGGTAACAAGTCATTCAGGGCGGGATCGTCTTCCACGTCCAGGGTGTAAGCGAGCCGGGGCGGGTCCTCGAGGTTGTTCGACGGCAGGAAGGCCAGCAGACGACGGGCAAGAGCAAGCGCTCCATCGTCGTCCTCGGCGATCAGGTGAACAACGCCAGAGCGATTCATCTGGGCCGCAGGCCCACCCAATTGGTCTGCCGTCACGATCTCTCCCGTCACCTGCTTGATGACTTGGGGGCCGGTGATGAACATCTGCGCTTGCCTGGTTTGAATGATGAAGTCGGTGAGAGCCGGACTGTAAGCCGCGCCGCCGGCACAGGGGCCGCAAATAATGGAAATCTGCGGTACCGTCCCGGAAAGCATTACGTTGTTGTAGAACACGCTGGCGTAGCCCGCCAGGCTGTCGATGCCTTCCTGCACACGCGCACCACCGGAATCGTTCACGAAGATGAACGGGCTTCCCGTCTTCATGGAAAGCTTCATCATGTCGGTAATCTTGGCGCAATGCACTTCTCCGGCTGCGCCGCCGGCTACGGTGAAATCCTGGCAGGCCAGGTGGACCAGACGTCCATCAATCGTCGCGCATCCGGTGATCACGCCATCGGCGGGGAGATCTTTGTCTGCCATGCCAAAGTACGTGGCACGGTGCTTTGCGAACAGACCAATCTCCTGGAAGCTTTCTCGATCGACCAGTTTGTCGATGCGTTCCCGCGCGGCGAGCTTACCCGCCTTGTGCTGTTTCGCGATGCGTTGCTTGCCGCCACCCTCCTTGATCTTCGCCCGTTTCTCGCGAAGTTCGGCGGTTCGCTCTTTCATAGTCGCACTCGCCGGTTTGAGTGTTGTTGTCGGCATGTTGGTCCTCCCTGGCACGGGTCAGAAATCTGAAGACCCTGACCCTGTCTTACTGCGCCGGTGTCACCGTAACTTTGTGTTCAACACCGCTAATGCTGATGATGTAGCTACGGGATGGGCCCGGTCCGGCATTGTTACTCGCGCTCCCCAGTGCCGCCGGTTCGAGGCCGGATTTGGCCTCACTCAATTCCCTACTAATTTCTTTCGGTCCTGCCGTCCGAGTCTGGAAGAACTTCGCTGCCGCCTTGGGAAACATTGCGTAAGTCAAAATATCTTCATCGCTACCATTGCAGCCGAGAGCCATGGCCTCGGTCCGCACCTGCTCCCAAGATGGCTCGAGCAAGTCAGCAGGACGGCAAGTGATGGCGGGTTTGTTCGCCCGGATTGTTGCCTTGGCAACCACATCCGGGTTCTTTTCCCCCAACGTTGTGCCGTAATAGCCGAGCATCAAGTCGGCGAATTCACTGGTGATCACTGTGTACTTGCCGTGCAGGACATTGAACATTGCCTGGGTGCCGAGGATTTCACTTGCCGGAATGGCTAACGTAGGATATCCGCCGTCCCGGCGGACGTTTTGGATTTCCGCCAACACCTCGTGCAGCAAATGGGGTGTGCCTTGGCCCTTCAGTAGATATTCCATGTTCAAGATGAGCGCTGCCGGTATCTGGTGCTGGAAAATCTCCGTCTCAACACCGATGGGATGATTGAAGAATTCGCCGTACCGCGGACGGACGTTGGCAATATGCTGCTTGATGCGATTCAGCCTCCCAATGTTCAGACGCGACTCGTAGCCGGTCCCCTCCAGCATTGCAACTACGCTCTCGGTCGGATTGTGCCCGCGGCCCAGCGCCAAAGAGCCGATCGCTGTGTCCACAATGTCACATCCTGCCTCAATCGCTTTCATCAGCGAAACCATGGTGACCCCCGTAGTCGAATGGGTGTGAACGCTGACCAGCGTCTCGCTTCCGCACTTCTGCTTGATCCCCATGACCAGATCGTAGGCCGCCTGTGGCTTAAGCAGTCCGTCGACGTCTTGTACGCAAATGGAATCGCAACTCATCTCTTTGATCTGCTGCGCGATGTCCACGAACACCGGGATCGTGTGCACCGGACTCGGCCCATAACAGATTGCGCCCTGCGCGTGCTTGCCGGCCTTCTTGACGGCTTCAACGCTGGCCTTCAGGTTTCGAACGTCATTGAGGGCGTCGAAGATGCGGAAGACATCGATGCCATTTAGCGCGGCTTTCTCGACAAACCGGCTGACGATAGAGTCATCGAAGCTCCGATGATCAACCAGGTTCTGTCCGCGCAGCAACATTTGCAACCTGGTCTTGGGGAGCAGCCTGCGGTAAGTCCGCAAACGCTCCCAAGGATCTTCATTGAGGAAGCGTATGCAGGAATTGAATGACGTCCCGCCCCAGCACTCCACAGACCAATAGCCCGCGTTATCCAGATCTTCAAACACGGGAACCACGTCTTCGAGCGCCATGCTGGTTTCCAGAAGGCTCTGTTGGGCTTCTCTCAGCAGCAACTCGGTGACTTCCACAGTGCGTGCCATGACGTCCCTCTGCTGACAATCCGGTGGCATAAAAGCAGTGGTGTTGTGTTTCTCTGGTGAATGGCGAGACTCAGATACCCGGTTATGAAATCCTCACCCCGAACGAAATCAGATCCACCAGACCTTAGGATCGAGATTGCAGCCAACAGTTTATACCCCGATGGCCCATGTGGCAGTGTTCCATTTTGCTCACTACTTAAGGGAGTAGCGTGAAAGCCGGACTCGGCATGGTCAACTTCGCCGCTGGCGCGGCTCCTCGGAAACAGATCGGGCGAATGTTGTTTCGAAACTGAGCAATACGGTACAGCTTTCGTATCTCTGCGGAGAGATCATCGTCGGAAGCCGCGATTCCCGCTGATCATTGAGGCATTCGACAACTGCAACGAGATGATCCGGTTCGATCCCGCACGATGACATTTAGAAGAGGATGAAGCCATGGCCTACCAAAGCGTTAACCCGTATGACGGCAAGATCCTGAAGACGTTCGAGGAACTCAGTGACGAGCAGCTCGAGGCTGCGCTTGAAACCGCCGCCGCCTGCTTCGAGACCTGGCGGCACACGACTTTTGCGGAGCGAGCGGCCGTAGTCGCGAAAGCGTCCGCAATTATGCGCGCGCGCATCGACGAGTTTGCTCGCCCGGTGACACTCGAGATGGGTAAGCTCATCGATCAGGCTCGCGGCGAAGTGGTGCTCAGCGCGGACATCATCGACTACTATGCCAAGAACGCCGAGCGCTTCCTCGCAACCGAACACCTCAAGCCCAGTTCGGGCGAAGCCGAGGTCGAAAGCAGCCCGTTCGGGGTGCTCTTCGGCGTCCAGCCCTGGAACTTTCCCTACTACCAGCTTGCGCGCTTTGCCGCGCCCAACCTGATGGCGGCCAATGTCGTTATGGTGAAACACGCGGGGTGCGTTCCGCAGTGCGCCATCGCCTTTGGGAAGCTGTGGCTGGAGGCGGGTGCGCCGGTGGGCGCGTATACCAACCTGCTGATCTCGCATGACCAGGTGAACCGCGTGATCGACGACCCCCGGATCAAAGGTGTGGCTTTGACCGGAAGCGTGGAAGCCGGCAAGAGCGTTGCCGGGAGAGCTGGACGAAACTTGAAGAAGTCGACGATGGAGCTTGGCGGCAGCGACGCCTTCATCGTGCTCGAGGATGCCGACCTCGATGCAACGGTCAAGTGGGCGGTCTGGGGAAAGATGAACAACACAGGCCAGTGCTGCGTTGCGGCAAAGCGCTTCATCGTCGTCGAAGAGTTGGCAGACCGGTTTCTCGACAAGTTCCAAATAGCGCTGGCGGCGCTTAAGCCAGGAGACCCGATGGACGAGGCTACAACTCTCGGACCTCTGTCCACGGAAGCAGCTCTGGTACAACTGCTGGACCAGGTCGAAGGAGCCGTCGCCAAGGGTGCCACCGTCGTGATGGGCGGAAAGCGCATCGATCGGCCGGGCGCCTTCATGCAGGCAACGATTCTCACCAATATTAAGCCGGACAATCCCGCATTTCGAACGGAATTCTTTGGGCCGGTTGCACTCTTTTTCCGAGTTAAGAACGAGGACGAGGCTGTCGCGCTCGCCAACGACTCGGATTTTGGATTGGGAGGCTCGGTCTTCACCAGGGATGTCTCGCGCGGCAAACGCGTGGCGAGCCGTGTCGACACAGGCATGATGTTCGTCAATCACCCGACCTGGACGAGACCAGACTTACCGTTCGGCGGTATCAAAGACTCCGGCTACGGGCGCGAGCTCAGCAGCATGGGCATCCAGGAGTTTGTGAACAAAAAGCTGGTTTGCGTCGAAGCAATTGACGCGCCGGCATAGAAACCGGCTACGAGCCGGGCAGCGGGCTATCGATCTATCAAATTTTTGAAAAACAGGAGTTACCCATGGCACGCAAAATGAACGCCGCAGTAGTCGAGCAGTTTGGAAAGCCCTTGCTGCTTCAGGAATGGGACATCCCGTCTCCCGGGCCGGGACAGATCCTCGTCAAAACTGAAGCCTGCGGCGTATGCCACACGGATCTCCATGCCGCACATGGCGATTGGCCGATCAAGCCCACGCTCCCGTTCATTCCTGGCCATGAGGCCATCGGGCCAGTCGTCGCGGTCGGATCGGGCGTGACAATCGTGAAGGAGGGCGACCGCGTTGGAGTGCCGTGGCTCTACTCGGCGTGTGGTCATTGCGAGTATTGCCTGACGGGGTGGGAGACCGTTTGCGCCCAGGCCCAGTTCGGCGGCTATACCAGGAACGGTGGGTTTGCCGAGTACCTCCTCGCGGACCCGGATTACGTTGCCCATATGCCTGCCGGCCTCGCGGCTGTGGATGCGGCCCCGCTGATATGCGCTGGCATCACGACCTACAAGGGGATCAAGCAGACCGCAGCAAGGCCCGGCGAATGGATCGCCATCTCCGGAGCAGGTGGACTGGGGCATCTGGCGATCCAATATGCCAAGGCCATGGGACTGCTCGTCTGCGCGATCGACATCGATGATGGGAAACTGGCACATGCCAAGCGAGTTGGCGCCGACCTCGTGATCAATGCGAAGACAGGTGACCCGGCAGCCACTTTGAAGAAGGAGACCGGTGGCGGTGCCCATGGCGTTCTGATTACGGCGCCCTCGCTCGGCGCATTCAAGCAGGGCGTTGGTATGACCCGGAAGCGCGGCACTTGCGTTCTGGTCGGGCTGCCACCAGGCGAATTCCCGGTTCCTCTGTTCGATGTGGTGGCGAACTGCATAACCATCCGCGGTTCATTCGTCGGCACGCGCCAGGACATGGCCGAAGCGCTCGCTTTCGCGACAGCGGGCAAGGTCAAGGCCGATATCGAGCTCCAGCCTCTGTCTTCGATCAACCAAGTCTTCGACCGACTCGAACATGGCAATGTGGCGTCACGCGTCGTCCTCGACTTCGGGACAGACTTCGGTCGGCTCGAGCATGGCAATGAGGCGTCACACGTCATTCTCGAACACGCGGGGGCTTGAAGCGAAATACCGGTGCTGGGAGTGGGTCAGCGATAGTTAGGTCAGCTGTATTTACTGAGACAAACATGCCCGCGACAAAACAACACACCGCTACTGCCGTGGCGGACGAGCAGAAAACTTCCTCGCACATCAGCGTTCATCCGCTGTATACCCCGGCCGACCTCGAAGGTTGGGACTACGACCGCGATCTCAACTATCCCGGACAGTTTCCCTACACTCGCGGCGCGCAGGCCACCATGTATCGCGGCCGCATCTGGACCATGCGGCAATACGCCGGCATGGGAGACGCCGAAGCGTCGAAGCGCCGCTACAAGTACCTGTTAAGCCGGGGCACCACCGGGCTGAGCGTGGCCTTCGGGGAACCGTCTTTCCAGATCGTCGGCGAGAACTCGAGCTCGGGAACATTTCCGCCGATCGTGCCTTGACCTGCAAACCGATGGTTGAGCAGACTGCGAGGAGCATGATTCCAGTTAACAGTGGTCGAAGAGTGCTACATCGCCAATGCACCTATTGACGATTGATCGGTACCCTGAAGGCGGCTTGTCACCGCTAATCCACTTTGACGAGAAACGCCCAAACCGCGGAGGTGGGCATCCAGACTCCCGAGAAGTCCGGTTGTGAGAGATCTCCCCCTGACAATTCACCGAGATTCCTCCCGACCGAAGGACAAACCGGAATATAAGGTTCGCCGCTCCGTCGCCAGCGGTGCATGAGTCCTAAGAGCACGTTCATCACCCGAGCGTCGCCACAATGCCATGACTTCCGTTGCAACCGGGACACGGCCGTAGTTTGGAAGTTCGTACATCTGGTGCACATTCTCGTCGCAGCCGGAATCGACAGCCGCGTGCATTTGACGCGCATCCATGCGCCGCACTGTACACACAGCGGTGCAGACTGATCACGCAGTTCGAATCTCAAACGAGCTGTGCACCTTGCCACTCGTCTTGCACCAGCCCATGCGCACGTTCGGCAACAACCAGCGCGTAAGTGACAATAATTGGCAGCGGCTGTGCACACCGATGCTGGGAGATGCACGCACAACACAGTGCCGCGCCGTTCGAACGATAGTCGAACACATTCGTCACTCAACCGAACCACTACTGTGCGCACAACCCGCGCGTGTCGCCGCACCAACTTGTGCAACTTGCGCGTGCACCGCTTCCCGCAATTGCCTGAACACCAAACTGGAACGAGTAACTCAACAAGTACAAGAACTGCGTCATCCTGGCTGCACACAATGCATCGCAATAGCGCGCGCCAATGCCACAACAATTTGGTCGTTTTATAGGCAAAACCTGCATGAATGGGGGAGTAGTCAAGCCGCATCTCATTGAGAATACGAATAGTTGCGAGTGCCCCCGAGTAGGCAATGAGCAGACAATAGGCAGGCAAAGGGTAGGCATACCGCTTAAACCTCGGTGCAAGAACCGCCAGACAGCTCAGCCAACGTCTGGTGCCTCGGGCCGAGTCCCATTTGTTCCAAGAGACTATTGAGTTGGTTTCGTAGCGTCGCATTGTCTTTTTGGGCCAAAACTGGGGAAGTTCACGTGGGGCGGCGCCTTCATTGAGCAAGCAAAGTCTTGAGTGGAACATACCGTTTCGCCTTCCAACTGAAGGCTGGCATGTCGAGCAACTGCCGGTGCCAGTCTGTGACAAGCCCGAAATAGACACGCCGCTGAAGGATCTCGGAAGGACCAGGACGCGAACCTCAGCAAATGCTCGTTGGCAGTCAAATACAGGAAGTCAGCCACGTTTTCTTCCCGGCACATATCCTCCGCGATCTTGTCATATTTACTTCGGGACTTGGGCGTCCGTTCGTACTCCAGCGCAAATGTCACCTCGCGGCTGCCGAGCCGCAACGTGACAACGGCGTCGTATTCTTTCTTGTAGGCCAGGTTTGTCAGTTCTACCAGAAGCTGAATGAGTTGCTGGAAGGCGAGCGCTTTGACGAGTTTGTCGAGCAGCGGTGCGCGAAGTTCTATGCGCCGCAGTACGGGCAGCCATCCGGCAGGTCTCGGAAGACTGGATCAGGTTCTATAACGTCGGGGACGCGGCGAAGGTCGCGGCGTTGTACGCCGACGACGGCTACTATCTCTCGGCACACATCCTCGCGCATGGGAGGCAAGTGATCGAGGCTTATTGGGAACGCGGCATCAAAGCGGGCGGGCAAATTGATTTCATCAAGCCGCTGACGCTCTACTACACCGGGGACCTCGCCTATTGTGCGGGCACCAACCAGGCGACCAACGCCGGTGTGACGGTCGATGGGCGCATTCTAATAGTGCTGAGGAACGTGAACGGCAAGTGGCTGATGGCCGCGCATGAGACGGTAGTGCGCGACCCACCGCTATGAGTCGGGATTTCCTTCTTGCGTATTGAAAGGCTTTCACTCAAGATCTATCCCGGAGCCCGGCATATCGCACACTTCCACAAACGGATTTGCGTTGAGGTTTCACTGGAGCAGCTCCGACCACTTGTGCCGTCGCGGCGGGGGGAACCTCTGTGTTGGTGCGCCGTCTGGATCGGAATTCCTCCAGCACGACGCCGTGTTCGCGCAAGTCCTCTAGGCGGCGTCCTCTCGTCAACAACGTGAGCTGAATGTCGTTCGGGCTCCGATCTCCTCGAAGCGTTTTCTCGGGAGTTTGTAACGGGCGAGGCACTCTACGAGTCGGCGACAACACACCCGGAATCGTCGCATCCGGCGTGCAACGTGATGCACAAGCTATAATTACGCGCACGCATGCCTCTAACGCCCGGCTCGAAACTCGGTTTTCATGAAATCCAGTCTTCGCTCGGCGCTGGCGGCATGGGCGAAGTGTATCGCGCCACCGACACGAAGCTCGGTCGCGACATCGCGCTTAAAGTGCTCCCCGCCGAGATGGCTCAAGATCCGGAGCGGCTCGGGCGCTTTCGTCGGGAAGCCAAGGCCCTCGCCCAGCTCGACCATCCGAACATCGTCACCATCCGCTCAGTCGAGGAATGCGGCGGCATCCATTTTCTGACGATGCAGCTAGTTGATGGACTCCCACTGGACCGTGTGATTCCTCAAGAGGGGCTCCCAGTCGAGCAGATCGTCGAGATTGCCAGTGCTCTGGGGGAGGCGCTGGCGGCGGCGCGCCGGGCCGTGCAACTGGCTCCCTCCAATCAGTTCTCACACGCCGCGCTGGCATCCGCCTTGTTTTTCCGCCGCGAGTTCACCGCCGCTCGGGCGGCAGCAGAGCGCGCCGTCACCCTCAACAAGGAGGGGTACGCCGCCGCGTTTCTCGGATTGATGCTGGCCTGTTCTGGTGACTGGGAACGCGGCTGTGCTGTGGCAGAAAGGTCCACACAGCTAAACCCCAATCATCCCGGCTGGTACTACCTTCCGCTTGTCTTCAACGAATACCGCCAAGGCCATGGCCAGCGCGCGCTCGAGCTGGCCCTTCGGATCAACATGCCCGGCTTCTGGTTTGGCTACCTCGCGCTTGCTGTCACCTACAGCAAGGTCGGCGAGATGAAGAATGCGCACAGCGCGGTGCGCGAACTCCTAGCGGTGCGCCCAAGCTTCCGCGTCAGCGCGCGGCAGGAGCTCGAGAAGTGGTGGCAGCCGGACATGGTTGAGCAGATGCTTTCCGATCTTCGCAAGGCGGGGCTGGAGATTGCCGAAGAGCCATCATCGCCGGTCGCCAAGCCAGCAACTCGGGCGTGAATTCGCCCGCCTTGAACCTAGAATGCCGCAGACCCTGGACAGTTAACGCCCGACGCGTCTGCGTGCAGGCATCGGCTCTTGGCCAGCCGCGGTGGAGGCGGCTGGAATGAGCAGACACGCCAAGCGGAAATCCTCGAAACTAAAGCGGCCGAAAACAAAGCTCGGCCTCCCTGATCTGGACCACAGCAAATCGGCGGTCCTGGATAGCCTTCGCTCGCCCGAGTCGAAACGCGGGTATCAACACGCGATCGATGAATTCATTCAGTGGTACTGCTCCGAGCCGCGCTTGTCGTTCAACAAGGTTATGGTTACCCGTTATCGCATTTTCCTCGAGAATCGCCAGCTCGCGGCACCATGCGCTTGGCGGGTAAGCAAAAACTCGGCTATTTTCCTCTTCCATTAGCGGAGGCCGAACGGATTCGACGTTTCCTGCAGAAGGGGGTATCCACTTAGCCCCACCAGTGCAGTATTCTTCGTGAATGGCTGAAACGCGAGCTATCGAGGTCGTCGGGGACTACCCTCACAACGTGATCGACTTCGATAGCCGCTTCGATTCCGAGGAGGCGTGCACCGCTTACCTCGTGTCGCTTCGATGGCCCCAAGGCTTTGTGTGCCCTGCGTGTGGCGGACGCAGAGCGTGGCGACGAACACGGCTG
>Ga0209656_10003097_pt1 | contig 10784 bp, 10 predicted proteins | sample BogFormECP12_OM2_FD_188239 | JGI IMG/M metagenome (GOLD analysis project Ga0209656, IMG submission 188239) | Bog forest soil microbial communities from Calvert Island, British Columbia, Canada - ECP12_OM2 (SPAdes) (version 2) | ecosystem: Environmental > Aquatic > Freshwater > Wetlands > Bog ... | reverse complement strand
GAGATAGGGGTTGATCGCCTCCGCACCGTACCCGGCCAGCGCGCAAAAGTGATGCACCTCGCGCGCCTCGCCGGTCTCGACGACGATGCCGGTCAAGGTGCGCAGACCCTGGCGGATCAGGTGGTGGTGAACCGCAGATGTCGCGAGCAACGCCGGGATCGGCACCCGCTCGGCAGAGGTCGCGCGGTCGGATAGGATCAGGATGTTGTGGCCCGCCAGCACCGCTTCCGTTGCCTCGCGGCAGAGGCGGTCGAGCGCCGGCGCCATCCCGTCCGCGCCCTCCGAGGCCGGCCAGGTCGCATCGAGTGTGTCGGTGCGGAATGCGCTGACTAGCTTCTCGATCGCGTGGATCTTCTTCAGATCGCCGTCGGTCAGGATGGGCTGCGTCACTTCGAGCCGGTAATGCGAGCCCGCCTCGTGCCCCAACAGGTTCGGCCGCGGCCCGATCATCGAGACCAACGACATCACCAGTTGCTCGCGGATCGGGTCGATCGGCGGGTTGGTGACCTGGGCGAAATTCTGCTTGAAGTAATTGTAGAGCAGTTTGGGCTTGCTCGACAGCGCGGCAATCGGCGTATCGGTGCCCATCGAGCCGACGGGATCGTCCGCATCGCGCGCCATCGGCTCGAGGAAGAACTGGATGTCCTCCTGCGTATAGCCGAAAGCCTGCTGCTGTTTGAGCTGGGTCGTCGGATCGTTTGGCCGCGCCGGTACCGTTGCCCGAGCGAATTCCTCTCGGTGCTCCTCCGCCAGGTCGGGCAAGTTCGATAAGTTGAACTGCGTCGCTTCGAGCCACGCTGCATAGGGATGCTCGACGGCCAGTTTGCGCTTGATCTCGTCGTCGTCGACGATGCGACCTTCTTCGAAGTCGATCAGCAGCATCTTGCCCGGCTGCAGCCGCCACTTGCGAACGATCTTCTCCTCCGGGACCGGAAGCACCCCGGCCTCCGAGGCCATGATCAGATGGTCGTCGTCGGTGACGATGTAGCGCGCCGGCCGCAGACCGTTGCGGTCGAGGGTGGCGCCGATCTGGCGGCCGTCGGTGAAGGCGATCGCCGCCGGGCCGTCCCACGGCTCCATCAGCGCCGCGTGGTACTCGTAGAATGCCCGCCGCTGCGGATCCATCAGCGGGTTGCCGGCCCACGCTTCGGGGATCAGCATCATCATCGCATGGGCGAGCGAATAGCTGCCGCCGATTACGAGCAGCTCGAGCGCATTGTCGATACAGGCGGTGTCGGATTGGCCCGGCCCGATCAGCGGCACCATCTTCGCAAGATCCGGACCCAGCAGCTCCGATGTCATCGCCTGCCGGCGGGCCGCCATCCAATTGACGTTGCCGCGCACGGTGTTGATCTCGCCGTTGTGGCAGAGGAAGCGGTAGGGGTGGGCGAGCCGCCACGATGGGAAGGTGTTGGTCGAAAACCGTTGATGCACCAAAGCGAGCGCCGAAACCGTCAGCGGGTTGCTCAGGTCCTCGTAAAAACTTCCGACCTGGGGGGCCAGCAATAAGCCCTTGTAGACGAGGGTGCGGGTCGAGAACGACGGCATATAGAGGTGCCGCAATGCCGGCAGCCCGTGATATTCGGCCAATGCCGCGACGGTATTGAGCGCCTGCTTGCGGATCGTGAGGATCTTGCGCTCGAAAGCATCCTGGTCGGCGATCTCCGGGCTGCGGGCGACGATCGCCTGGCTGATCCACGGCATCGTCTCGATGACCGTCGCACCGAGCCCGGTCGTGTCGGTCGGCACGTCGCGCCAGCCGATCACTGTCTGTCCCTCGGCCTTGATGAAGCCCTCGACATGGTCGATCGCGATGGCGCGCGCCCGCTCGTCCCAGGGCAGAAAGCACATCGCTACCGCATAATGACCGGGCTCGGGAAGCCTCAGCCCTTGCCGGCTCGCCCAATCGCGCAGCAGCGCGTCCGGCATCTGAATAAGGCAGCCGGCCCCGTCACCGACCAGCGGGTCGGCCCCGACGGCGCCGCGATGGTCGAGATTGACCAGGATTTGCAAGCCGCGCGCGATGATGTCATGCGATTTTCGCCCCTTGATGTTGGCGACGAAACCGATGCCGCAGGAATCATGCTCGTTGCGCGGGTCGTAGAGGCCCTGTCTATCAGGCAATGCCATCGTGTATGCTCTTCACCTGACATTGTTGACGCGAGTTTGACGGTGCGCCGCCGACGCGAGGCGGCACGAAATGCCATAATAAGCACAAGATTGGCGAGGACGCGAATCGCTTTAACGCTGGGTTAATTTCCGCATCAATCGCTTAGCGACCACGATCGCGGCTTCTTCGATCAAATTGCCCCCGGGGGGGTCACGGTGTTGAATTCCTGTGGCATAATGGCGCGGACGCGGCGGGTGCCATAGCTGGCACACCCGTCAGCTGAGGTCGGGCGTTAAGCCGTCAATGTGCCGTAATCGCCATCCCCTAAGCCCCACGACACGGGCGTCCTGCTCTCGCGTGCGGCGGAGGGGCGTTTTTCGAGGAGCTGCCCCGATTGGGCTATGTCGAGGGACAAAACCTCACGATCGACCGGTATTCGGGCGAGGGCTGGCCCGAGGAGTATGCCGATCTCGCTCGTGAGGTCGCCAGCCGAAGCCCCGACGTGATCGTTGCATCGACCGACGCCATCGCGCGGGCGGTCCGCGCGGCGACCGGCACAATACCGATTGTTTGGATCGTAGGCGACCCGATCCGGGCCGGATTCGCTACAAACCTGGCACGCCAGGAAGGCAACATCACCGGCGTCACCGTTTCGCGGGGAGTGAGATTTTCGGGAAGCGCCTCCAGATCCTCAAGGAAGCCGTCCCGACGGCACCAAGGTAGCGTTCCCTGACCACTCGCGCCTCTCTCGCCTTCGAACAACCCCTTCGAGAAGCGGGCCGACGATTGGACATCTGGGTGATCGATATGACGTGCTCCGCTCAGACCGCGATCCGCTTTGCTGGCGACTTGACGAACAACGGCATGACCTCGCGGGCAAATCGGCGCAGGCTCTCGCGGCCGCGCGCACCGCCGCCCGAGCCGCCGCCGTTGATCAGGACGTACCCGACACCGGCTTCTCGTAATACCTCGAGCCGTTGCGCGATATCGTCGGGTGTTCCGTAGATTGCGCTGACTTCGTTGACCACGCGCGGATCACCGGTAGCGCGGTCCGGCCCGCCATGAACTGTGCCGTCCGGGCGCGTCGCCAATTTCAGCTGCCGCATGCGGTTTTGTAGTCGCCGCTCCATCGCGGCCTCCTTCTCGGCCAGACTGTTGGTAACGAAAAACGCCCGGGTGACGCCGACTTGCATCGGATCGAAGCGGCGTCCGCATGCTTCGACCGCATCCTTGTAGACCGAGATTGACCGGCCGACATCCTCGGGCGAGGCGTATTGCCCGAGCAGCAGATTGTAGCCCTGCTGCGCGACGCGGCGGATCGAGCCCTCGCCGCCGGCGCCCATCCAGATCGGCGGGTGCGGCCGCTGCGCCGTCGGCGGCTCGACGACGATGTTGTCGAACTGCCAGTACCTGCCGCGGTGGAAAAACGGCTCTTCCGCGGTCCATGCCTTGACGATGACGCCGAGGGCTTCGTCGAACCGCGCGTCGGCCTCTTCCATCGGCACGCAGAATCCGGCGAATTCGTTGTACCGATAGCCCTTGCCGATACCGAAATCGAGCCGGCCGCCGGAGAGAAGATCGAGGGTTGCCGCCTGCTCGGCCAACAATACCGGATTGTGCCAGGGCAGCACGATAACCGCCGTTCCGAGCCGCAGCCAGCGGGTGCGCGCGCCCAGCCAGGTCAACAGGTTGAGCGTCGCCGAGACCTGGCCATAACCGGTAAAGTGGTGCTCGACGACAAAGGTGCCGTGAAAGCCGAGCGCCTCGGCCTCGATGTTGTATTCAATGAAATCGCGAAAGCCCTCGCTGCTGTCGAAATCGGCGCCGCCGCGCCGCGCCGCGGCGCTGCCGAAGAGACCGAACTGCATTGCTCCAGTTTCCTTCCAGCGATCAATTCGCCGCCGAGACTATGCCGCGGCGCAAGATGTTCCAAATGCCGTATCTTGATTAACGGCATACCGCAGCGGCATAAGACGAACCGTCGATCGGCCGGTGGCTCCTCCTCAACTCGTTCAATCCTAGGTATCGCGGTGATCCGACGCCTTGCGCTGCTGCTCGCGTTGATTGTTGCCGCTTGTGCTGCGCCGCCGTCCGAGCCGGCGCCGATCCTGCCGCCGCCGACGGGGCCTATCGACGCGCACATCCCACCTTTCGCGCGTTGGCCCTATCAGGCCTTTTCCCGCGAGGCGGCGGTGCAGATTGCATTGCGTGAATGGCGCGCGTTCGGCCAGCCTGTGGTGTTTCCGAATACCGAGCTGCCGGAAGACGAGGAACGCGAAGAGGGCCTCTGGCAACGAGTTGGGGAATACTGGTGGCTTGGCCTCGACCCGCGCTGGCGACAGCAAGGCTGGACCGGAGTTCACGACGAGAACGGCGTTATATTTCCGGCTTCCGAAGACGGCAACTTCGCCTGGTCCGCCGCTTTTGTGTCATATGTGATGCGGATCAGCGGAGCCGGCAGCCGCTTTCCTTATTCGGAAACCCATTCCGACTATATCAACGCGGCGCGGCGTCACGGTCTCGGTCTGGAGCCGGGCACCGCGCTCTCCGCCGAGCGGATCGAGGTCTACGCCCCGCAACGCGGCGATCTGATTTGCTACTGGCGAGGTCGGCAGCCGGTTTCCTATGACGAGCTGCCGACCGGCCGCTTTCCGGGCCATTGCGACTTCGTCGTCGCGATTCGGCCCGGCTACCTCGACGTGATCGGCGGCAACGTCGACAATGCCGTCGCGATGAAGCACATTCCGGTAACGGCCGATGGACATCTCGCCGGCCCCGATGGGGTCGTCATCGATCCCGACCACCATTACTTTGTCGTCCTGCGGATCGAATATCTGCGGTGAAGTGCCCGCAATCCGGCCGCCCCGCGTAGGGGGCCGGATCGCAGTGAATTGCTAGGGCAAGCCGGCCGCGGCCACTTCGCGACCGCGACCGCCATCGATCATCGCTTCCGCGAGCCAGGGCTCGCGTTCAAGGGCGCGGCGGTAGTGCGCCCGCGCGGCTTCGACGATCTCGCCGTGGCGGCCGAGGATATCGTCGCCGAATTCGAGGATACGCAGATTGGGCCAGGCCCGCGGGCGCAGGCGGGCGACTTCCCGGAGCACTTCCTCGGCCGGCCGGTCGGGGCATGTCTGCGCCATGACTAAAGTTGCCGCCGCGGTCGAGCGCGATACCCCGGCATGGCAATGGACGAGGAGATGCGCCTCCTCCGACATCGCGAGATCGCGAGAGAAGGCAAGAAGCAGCTCGACGTCCCAGCGCTCGGGTGCGATCCAGCCTGGCTGTGATTCGATCACATCGTGGAAGCGCAGCCGCAGGCGCCGGTTGATGTCGAACCTGCTTAGCGATTCCGGCTCAGGCCAGCCCGGATCGAGGATCGAGAGCACATGCGTGACGCTCCCTGCGCAATGCCACTCCAGCTCGTCGATCCCGCAAATCGTCACCTGGAAGGGCACCAGCTGCTTGTCGGCCACCGCTCGAATCCTCCGTTTGGCTCGCTAGGGCATCAGAATATCGCACGGTTGTGGCAAATCTGTGCACGATCCGTCGCGGTAGTCGAAGCCGCGACGCGAACGGGGTCCACCTCAGCCCCGAAGGTGACCGGGATCCGGCTCGATCCGACAGGGGCGGTCGTTTCCCGCCGCGTCGGAAATTCAGCGCGACGGCGGACAGATCCAAGCTATGCTCGCGGCATTGCATCAAAGGACGGCAAGCCTCGGGTAGGCCGCCGCCTCGTTCGGACGCTGAACATGATCGCGGATGCCGGTGCGGTGCTCCGATTCGGAACAGTCTCGGGTTGCCCTCGTCGATCCGCCTTACAACTTATTGGCGATCGAGCTGAAGAGGGTGCTCAGCCGCGTGCCAACCAATGTAAAGGCCGTGATCGCTGCGACCGCGATCAATGCCGCGATCAGTGCATATTCGATCGCCGTAACGCCGCGACGGTCCTCGATCAACCGGTAAACGATCTCGGCATTTAGGTGAAGTTTTAACCAGACGACGCCAAAGGACTGGCTCCACATCCCGAGCACCCGGTAATCGATTTCGTTGCGGGAATTTTCTAACCCAATTTAGTTAAAAAAGGTTACCGAGTTATCGAAATGCGAACATCGCGCGCCGATGATCGCCGCGCATTTATGTAAATTGTACTTCAATGGCCAGGCCAGGCTGCTCCCCAGCGGTCGGCGTGGGTGACTTCCTCGAGCGGCCGGCGGGTCAGCGGCCCGAATTTGTCGACCGGCCAGCCGACGGGCATCAGTGCCCAGGTCGAGACGTCATGGGGAATCCCGAGCAGCGCCTTGACCTCGTCCTCGCAGCGGATGTGGTTGGTGGTGATCACGGTGCCGAGCCCGAGACCACGGCAGGCGAGAATGATGTTCTGCACCGCCGGATAGATGCTGGCGCCGCGGATGCGCTCGGCATAGGCGACCTCGTTCTCCCAGCCCGTGGCGATGTCGGGCGGCAGCGCCTCGCGCGCCGGCAAGACGGGGCGGTGCGAGCAGGGGATCAGGAGCACCGGAGCATCACCCATATGGTCCCAGAGGTACTTGCCGGTGGCCATCAGCCGGGCGAATTGCTGCTCGCTCAGATGGGGCGAGCGGCCGCGCGCCGCATAGACCGCCTCTGCGATGTCGGAGGCCTTGCGGTAGATGGCGCCGAGTTGGCGTCTCAGGTCGGGATCGCGCACCACGACAAAGGCCCAGCTCTGAGCATTGCCGCCCGACGGCGCGCGGATCGCCGCATCGAGGATTGAAATGACCAGCGCCTCCGGCACCGGATCGGGCTTGAGGCGGCGGATCGATCGCGCCGAGTAGATCGCGTCGAACAGACCGATATCCGGCAGTCCGGTCTGCGCCATGGGCAATCTCCTTACGTGGCAATCGGGACCAAAAGCGCGGTGGCCGCTGCCCGGAGGCCCTCCGGCAGCGCGGCCGGCCGCCTGGTGTCGAGATCGAGCTGGACGCCGAATTGTCCGAGCCGGGCGTATTCAGTTCCGGTCGCGGGGTCGCGCATCCGATGAATGAAGCGGATCGAGGAGTTGCCGAGATGCACGATACCGGTCTCGACAAGGACCGGGTCTCCCGATTGCGGCGAGCCGGCGACGCGTAGAGCGAGCTCGAATGTCGAGTAGCCGCGGCGCTCCGCCCGCATATAGGAGGACGTCGCGCCGATGGCGGCGAGCGCCTGGATGGAGCCGGCCGTGAAACGGTGGACCAACGCCGAGAGCGCGAGCTTCCCATCCGAACCTAAATCCGTCGGCTTGATCCGATCGCGCACGGTAGCAATGAATCGTTCGGTCGTTGCCGGCTCGGGCCGATGCTCGACGGCCGGTCCTGGCCAGGGCAATAGGCCCCGGCCGATTTCGTCGCGGAGATGCCGCGGCAATGATACGGTCGAATGGTCGAGCGTCTCCTGGACCCAAGCCGTGACCTCGCCATCCGCGGAATCGATGACCTGATGACCGAGGCGAACCGAGTGTTCGTCGAGTGCGATGGGAGCACTCAGAATGTGAAGGCTGGCTCCGGCGCGAAGCTCGCGAACAAATCGGAGGTCAAGGCGGCGGGGCGCCGAGCCGGCAAGATCGCGCAAGCCGAGGTTTTCGACCGCAGTCAGGGCCGCATCCGCCAGCCGATCGAAGTAATAGGCGATCGTAAAGTGTTCGGTCACGTCGCACTCCCAAGGGGACACGACACTGCGACAGGTCTCGATCCAGGCCGCCATCGGGTAAGCTCCCAAAGCTGGCTTTGAGCCCCCTTTGCATCGGGGACGAGCCTACTCCCTACGTCAATTTGCCCATTTCGCGATAGCAGGAATCCAGAATGGCGGAAGCAGAGACCCGGCCGCCGCATGCGCGGCAGCTGCTGCGGATTTGCGGGCTCGCAGCAGTTACGGCTCTGTTCGAGCGCGATCCGGGGCGGGTCGAGCGGCTGTTCTTCGAGGACAAAATGAAAGGCGAGGTCGGGCTGTTCTGCCGTACGCTCGCCCGCGCTCGCAAGCCCTATCGTCAGGTCGACAAGGTCGAACTCGCGCGCGTCGCCGGCACCCTCCTGCACGGCGGAATCGTGGCGATCGCCGGGCCGCAGCTATTGGCCGACTTCAACCGAAACGCGGCTCGGGCGTGGGCGAAGACCGGCAAACCGCTGCTGATCCTCGATGGGATCGGTAACCCCCATAACCTTGGCGCACTCGCCCGCAGCGCCGCCTTCTTTGGGGTCGAGCGCATCGTGCTGGCCGACCGCCCGGAACAGGCGTTGCCATCAGATGCAAGTTATCGCGTGGCGGAAGGCGGGTTGGAGCACTTGAATTTGTACCGCGCACCGCTCCCGGCCGCACTCTTCGAGCTACGGTCGATTTATCGCGTTATCGGGACGGCCCTCGGCTGCGGTCCGCTGTCCGACCGGTCGGAGGGCGGGCGCCCGGTCGCGCTGGTTCTCGGCAATGAGGAGACCGGTCTCGATCCGGCCACGATCGCCGCTTGCGACGAGGTGGTGACGATCCCCGGCAGCGGTCGCGTGCAGTCACTCAACGTGGCCGCGGCGGCGGCGATCCTGATCTATTTGCTGACCCGCTTCTGACGGGTGCATCTCCGTTGCGACTGGCGCGCTCTATGCCGACGATCCAGGTCTCGAGTGCGGCCCGCAACTCGCCGAGGCTGTAGCTCTCCGGCGTCGCACCTTCAAGGACGGCGTTGCGAATCACGGCGCCCGTGGGCTCGATCGCGATCGAAAAGGCATTGCCGGCTCCGCCCGGCTGCGGCTCGTCGCCCCGTGCTGCGGCCGCGACCTCGTCGAGAAACGCACGGGCGGTCGTGAGATCCGCTTGCACGTCACTCTGCAAAAAACCTGCGAGAATTTCCCCGTGGCGGCCCGTGCCGGGTCGGGGGCGGGCTTCGAGAAACCCCGCCGGGTGCCGTCTGGCATTGACCAATTGGGACTTCGCCATCACGGGCCGCGCAGTGGGTAGGCCGCATTTATCCGGCCACTCTGGTGCCAGCCCTCGATCGCGAAGCTGCGACCCGAGGGGCCGACGAACTGGCCGCGATTGCCGGCCTCGGCATGGTGAAATGCGGCAAGGACCGCCTCGACGACATCGCCGGTGCTCATTGCGTCGGGGAAGAAGGTGGAAGGCGCCTTTTTTTGAACCCATGCGCCGGTCGCCGGATCACGCAACGCTACCCGCGCCCGATAGATGCCGTTCGCATCCGGAGGCTGAACGATGCGCAGGACCTGGGCGCCCGGTGGATCCAGTCCATTCGGCCGGTGGTGATAGCCGACCGCCTCGCCCCGGTGGTTAATCTCGCCCAGCTCGATGTGTCTCAAATTGATCGGCGGATCGGTTTTTGTCCATTCATCCGATAGCGTTGGTGCTTCGATGTCGCGGGCGAAGCCCGCCGCGGCGTTGCAAAGCAGGAATAGCGCCAAGAGAGCGAGACGCAGAGCAAGCCGCTGTCCCACGATCAGCCCGCTCGAGTTGGGCCGGGGCGATCACACATCGCTGGGCTCGGCGACCGCCGCCGACCATGGCGACATTACGTCGGATGTGCCGTAGTTGATCGCGTCGGCGCCGCGCAGGACGAGGTTCGGGCACGCGAAACGGGTCGGAAAGACCGTGTGCTCCACGAGTGTCGCCCCCGGTTGCCTCGACAACCGCTCGATAATTTCGGCGGGAAGCCGGCGGTCGATGCCAAAACGGTCGCCGCCGTTGACGTCGACCCGCGGGTGGTGGGCGGCGGCTTCGGGATCCATGCCGAAATCGACGACGAAGCTCGCTAGCTGCAGCACCGCCCCGAGAATGCGTCGGCCTCCGGACGCACCGGCGCCGAACCAGGGCCGCCCGTCGCGCGCGACAACGACCGGACACATATTGGTCAGCGCGCGTTTTCCGGGCCCGATCGAATTCGGCCGGCCCGGGCGGGGGTCGAACCACATCACCCCGTTATTCATTAGAATCCCGGTGCGGGGCAGCACGTAGCGGCTGCCAAAAGACGACAAGAGTGTCGTCGTCAATGCCGCAATGCCGCCTTGACGGTCGGCGGCGGTAATATGGGTGGTCGAGGTCCGCGAACCGGCTTCGACATCCCCCATGGTATCGAGCCGCTCGGCATAAGCCTGGCGTAGCGCTCCGACGAGCGCCTCGAAGTAATCCGCATCGGGTGTGCCGGCGAATTTCCGTCCGGCGAGGGTTCGGAGAATACGCGCGAGTGTCGGGCCGGCCGTCATCCCGGGTGTCGTCTGGAACATCACGCCACGGTAGGGGACCTCGAGCGAGGGCACGATACGCGCGCGACAAGTTGACAGATCCTCGGCTGAGAGGACGCCGCCGCCGGCTCGCGTGTCTGCGACAATCGACCGCGCGATCTCCCCCTCATAGAAATCCGCGGGCCCGGTTTCGGCGAGCCGTTCGAGGGTTTCGGCAAGACGACCGAGCGGCAGACTCATGCTGTCGCTGTCCGGTGGGCAGACCGGCGGCAGACCATCCGGCAACCAGACTCGCCGGCTCTCTTCATAGCGCCGGAGGTCGGCCGCGGCGCTCGCGACCTTTACCGTCGTGAACCAGTCGACCGGCAGTCCGCCGCGCGCCAGCGGGATCGCCGGTCTGACCAGCTCGCGCCACGGCAGGCGGCCGAAACGCTCAACCGCCAGAGCATAACCCCGCACCGCGCTCGGGATCGCGA
>Ga0209656_10003094_pt1 | contig 10789 bp, 12 predicted proteins | sample BogFormECP12_OM2_FD_188239 | JGI IMG/M metagenome (GOLD analysis project Ga0209656, IMG submission 188239) | Bog forest soil microbial communities from Calvert Island, British Columbia, Canada - ECP12_OM2 (SPAdes) (version 2) | ecosystem: Environmental > Aquatic > Freshwater > Wetlands > Bog ... | reverse complement strand
AGCTGGTGTGGATGCCCGCGGCTTCGAGCGCGGTGCAGATTACTTCGTCGACGCCGAGGTCGCGGAACGGCACCGCGTATGGGGTAGAAGGCTGCCCGCCGGCCGGCGGGCCGGATTGTGCCTCGTCGCTTACCTCGGCATGCATGGGTTGAGTTGTCAGGGGGTCCTCCGTGCGCTGCCCACAGGGTGCCCGCGCCTCCTTCGGGCGCGACAGCATTAAGACGGCAGCGTCTAAGTCAACATGAATTGGTATTACGGCATTCCATCGCCCAATCGTTACCCACGGTACCAGACGCGGCTTAGCGTCTACGGAACCCGCGTCTAGACGATCGTCTAACCGATGTTGCCGAAGCCCACGCGGCGGGATTGCTCGCCGCCGAACTCGATGAACGCGATCTTGTCGGCCGGAATCAGGACGCGGCCCCCCTTCTGGTTGGTCAGCGTGAGAAACCCCGGACCGCCCTGGGCCGCGAGGGCGGCCGCGAGGTCACGCTCGACCTCTTCCGAGCTCGCGTCGGTCTCCACGACGAGCTCGCGCGGAATGGACTGGATCCCGATCTTGACTTCCACAGCGCTCCTTTAGGCTCAGGCGGACGGCTGTTCCGGCTGATCCGCCGTCCGGGGCCAGCCGCTGATCCCGCGCCAGGCCAGGCGGGCCACCAGCTGCTCGGCGGCCTCCCTGGGGATCGTGCCGAGGGTGCTCAGCCAGTACCTGGCGCTGACCTGCGCCATGCCGACGAGGCTGATGCCCAGCAAGTGTGCCTCGTCGTCCCCCAGGCCGGCGTCTTCCTGGATCACCTGGCTGATCATATCGGCGCACTTGCGGTCGGCGGTGTCCACGCGCTCGCGGACCGCGGGCTCGTTCGTCAGGTCTGATTCGAAGACCAGCCGGAACATCCCGCGGTGCTCCGCGACGTACCCGAAGTAGGCGCTGAACGTGGCGTTGACCCGCTGCCGGTTCTCGTTCGTGGAACGCAGCGCGGTCTTGACTTCCTCGACCAGCCGCTCCACGCTCTCGTCGAGCAGCGCGAGGTAAAGCTCCTGCTTGCCCGGGAAGTGCTGGTAGAGGACCGGCTTGCTGACCCCGGCGCGCTCGGCGATCTCGTCCATCGCCGCGGCGTGGTAGCCATGCGCGACGAAGACCTCCATGGCTGCGTCCAGCAGCTGGCGCCGGCGCGCCAGCCTTGGCAGGCGCGTCCCGCGTGGCCGGGCGGCGGATGTGGCGGTCAACATTCTTCTCCGGTTCTGGCGGGTTTTACTTTCAGCCTAGCGGTAGTCCTCGTCGTCATAGCCGACGTCGCGCACCTGCTCGGCCGCGTCCGCCTCGTTTACCTCGAACGGAAGCTCCTGTAGTTCCTCGTTGTCTGGCTCTTCGGAAACCTCGCGGGCCTGCTCGGCGGCGTCTTCCCCCGGCGTTTCCATCCCGATTTCGCTCAACGCTCGGCCTTTCCTGTGCTCGTGCCTGGTTGGTCCCCCGTCAGCTTCGGGCGCTGTCAGCGCGCGAGCGCGCGCAGCGGCGCCTCCAGCACCTCGCCGTGGGTCGGAAAGGCGTGAATGACGTCCGACAGCGTCTTGACAGGGATTTCAGCCCTTATCGCGAGGGTGATCTCCGCCATCCAGTCCGCGGCGTCCGGCCCGACGGCGGCGGCCCCCACAAGCATGCCCGAATCTGGTTCCGCGTATAGCTCCACGTACCCAGCCTCGTCCGCGTCAAGCCTCGCCCGGGCGGTGCCGGCCAGGGCGGAGCTCGCGGTCTCGAGCGCCACGCCAGCCGCGGCCGCGGTTTCCGGGGTGAGCCCCACGGCGAACACCGCCGGGTCGGTGTAGACCGCGCGCGGCAGCGCCCGGTAGTCCGCCGCGCGGGCCGAGCCGAGGATGTTCGCGGCGACGATGCCCGCCTGGTACCTGGCCACGTGCGTGTGCCCGGCGCCGGTGGCGTCGCCGGCCGCCCACACACCGCCGGCCACACGGCACGCCTCGTCCGCCGGCAGCGGCTTGCCGGGCGTGACGTCGATGCCGAGCGCGTCGAGCCCGAGCCCGGTCAGCCGCGGCCGCCTGCCGCTGGCCAGCAGCAGCCGGTCGGCCTCGAGCCGCGCCCCGTCGGCGAGCAAGAGGGCGACGCCGTCCGCGTCTCGCGATGCCTGCACGGCGGCCACGCCGAGCCGGACGTCGACGCCAGCCCGGCGGAGCACACCGGCGAGGATCTCGCCGGTGAAGGCGGGCTCGGCGGCCAGCAGCCTGTCCTCGGCCTCGACCAGCGTCACCGCGGAGCCGAACGTCGCGTAGATCTGCGCCAGCTCGCAGCCGGCCGGCCCGCCGCCGAGGATGATCAGGCGGCGGGGAAGATCCGGGCACGTGAGGGCCTCGGCGGTGGTCCACGCCTGGATGTCGGCCAGCCCCTCGATCGGCGGGGCCACCGGCTCGCTGCCCGTCGCGATCACCAGGTGCGTGTACGGCAGCTCGACGTCCTCGGCGTCGGAGGGGCGCACCGTCACCGTACCGGGCGCGGTGACCCGGCCGGTGCCCCGCACCAGGCTGACACCGGCCGCGGCGAGCCGGGCAGCGGCCGCGGAGTCGTCAAGGCGCGCGATCAGCGCGTCGCGCCGGGCGGCGGCGTGCTCCCAGGTCTCCCCGCTGCGCGCGGAGCGGAGCAGCGAATTCGACGGGATGCAGGCCAGGTACGGTGATTCACCGCCGACTAGCCCCGCCTCGACGAGCGCGACCGACATGCCGCCTTCGGCGACCTCGATGGCCACCCGTTCACCAGCGATTCCCCCGCCGAGTACCACCACATCGACCATGACCCACCTTCCCCTCGCGGTCCTCATCATCTCAGCTCAGGCCAGGATCGTCCGGTGGACTTGCGGGGAAAAGTGGGTAAGGCTACAGCATGCGCAGCATCTGGGCCGGGGCGATCTCATTCGGCATGGTCGTGATCCCCGTCAAGCTGTACACCGCGACGGAGCAGCGCGACGTGGCGTTCCGCCAGGTGCACCGCGAGGACGGAGGGCGGATCCAGTTCCGCCGGTTCTGCTCGCTCGACGGCAAGGAAGTACCGTACTCCGACGTCGCCAAGGGCTACGAGCTCGCCACCGGCGACGTGGTGGTGCTCACCGACGAGGACCTGCAGGACCTGCCGCTCGCCACCGCGCACCGCATCGACGTCCTCCACTTCAGCCCGGCCGGCCAGCTGGACCCCATCCTGGCGAACAAGGCTTACTACCTGGAGCCCGAGCCGGCCGGAGTGCGCGCGTACGCGCTGTTCCGCGACGCGCTCGAGCGGTCCGGGCGGGTGGCGGTCGCGAAGGTCGCCATCAGGCAGCGCGAGGCGCTGGCCGCGCTCCGGGTCCGCGACGACGTGCTGGTGCTCGAGACGCTGCTGTGGCCGGATGAGATCCGCACACCGGATTTCAAGTTCCTCGACGAGAACGTGGACGTCAGGTCGCAGGAGCTGAAGATGGCCGCCTCGCTGATCGACACGATGACCGAGGACTTCGACCCGTCGGCGTATAAGGACGCGTACCGGGAGGCGCTCGAGGCGCTGGTCCAGGCGAAGATCGAGGGCAACGACGTGGTCCGGCCGGCCGGGCCCGGCATCTCGGCCGACAAGCCGTCCGGCCCCGCGGACCTGACCGAGGTCCTTCGCCAGAGCGTCGAGGCGGCGAAGGCGAACCAGGCGAAGGACGCCAAGAGCGCCAAGCCGGGCGGGCGGGCCAAGCCGGCGGCGGACGGTAAGGACACGGCGCCGGCCAAGCGCACGTCCACCCGCCGGAAGGCGTCCGCGTGACCGAGCCAGTCCCGCACTGGCCTGGGCGCATGCTGAGCCTCGCTGACGGCGGGCAGGTGTACGCGGCGGAGACGGCCCCGTCCGGTCGCGGCCGCCGCGAGCCGGTGCTGTGCGTGCACGGTATGTCCGGGGCGGCGACCAACTGGACCGACTTCATGGCCGAGCTGGCGCCGGATTTCGACTGCAATGCGCTGGACCTGCCGGGATCCGGGTTCTCCCCGCCGCCGGGGAAGCGCGGCGGCTACTCGGTCAAGGCGCTCGCCGGCACTGTCGCGGGCGTGATCGAGGCGCTGGACGCCGGCCCCGTCCACCTGGTGGGGAACTCGATGGGCGGCGCGGTCTCGATCCGGGCGGCCGCCGCCCGGCCGGACCTGGTACGCACCCTGACGCTGATCTCCCCGGTCCTGCCGGACCGGCGCTTCCGCCGGGACCTGCTCGAGTTCCCGCTGGCGGCCCTGCCGGTGCTGGGGATCAGGATGATGCGCCGGCTCCAGCGGCTGCCACCGGAGAACCGGGTGGCGGGCGTGGTGGCGACGTGCTTCTACGACCCCGGCGCGGTGCATCCCGAGCGATTCAGGCTCGAGGTGGCGGAGTTGCGGCGCCGTGACGGGCTCGGCTACGCGGACGTCACGCTGAGCCGGGCGGCGCGGACGCTCGTGGCGGAGACCCTGCGCCCGCGCAGGTACTCGCTGTGGCAGGCGGCGAGCCAGGTCCGCGTCCCGGTGCTGGTCCTGTTCGGCAGCCACGACAAGCTGGTGAGTCCCCGGCTGGCCGCCCCCGCCGCCCGCGCGTTCCGCGACGCCACCGTCGCGGTCCTGCCGCGGACCGGGCACGTGGCCCAGATGGAGCAGCCGGCGCTCGTCGCGGAACGGTTCCGTGAGATGGTACGGGCACGGGCGCGAGGGACGGGGAATGCCGGACGCCGTGACCCGGTTGACGCCTAACGAGTTTTCCGCAACCTGACTGGAGTTTGCACAGTGTCGTCGCTGCCACCGCTGGTTGAACCGGCTGCCGACCTGTCGGTCGACGAGGTGAAGCGCTACTCGCGCCACCTGATCATCCCCGATGTCGGCATGGCCGGGCAGAAGCGCCTTAAGAACGCGAAGGTGCTGGTCGTCGGGGCGGGCGGGCTCGGCTCGCCGGCGCTGCTCTACCTCGCCGCGGCCGGCGTCGGGATGCTCGGCATCGTGGACTTCGACACGGTGGATGAGTCCAACCTGCAGCGGCAGATCATCCACGGCGTCTCGGATATCGGCAAGTCCAAGGCGGAGTCCGCGAAGGAGTCGATCGCCGAGATCAACCCCTACGTGAACGTGATCCTGCACAAGGAGCGCCTGGACTCCTCCAACGTGATGGAGATCTTCGCCCCCTACGACCTGATCGTCGACGGGACGGACAACTTCGCGACCCGCTACCTGGTCAACGACGCGGCGGTGCTGCTGCACAAGCCGTACGTCTGGGGCTCGATCTACCGGTTCGACGGGCAGGCGAGCGTGTTCTGGGCGGACTACGGGCCCTGCTACCGGTGCCTGTACCCGGAGCCCCCGCCCCCCGGCATGGTCCCCTCCTGCGCCGAGGGCGGCGTGCTCGGCGTGCTCTGCGCGTCGATCGGCTCGATCCAGGTGAACGAGGCGATCAAGCTGATCACCGGGATCGGCGAGCCGCTCGCCGGGCGCCTGATGATCTACGACGCCCTGGAGATGTCGTACCGGACGGTCCGGGTCAAGAAGGACCCGGAGTGCGCGGTCTGCGGCAAGAACCCGACGGTCACCGAGCTCATCGACTACGACGCGTTCTGCGGCGCGGTCTCGGAGGAGGCGGCGGAAGCCGTCGTCGGCTCGACGATCACCGCGACCGACCTGAAGGGCATGCTGGACCGGGGCGACAACATCTTCCTGGTCGACGTCCGCGAGCCGAACGAGTACGAGATCGTGTCGATCCCCGGCGCCACGCTGATCCCGAAGGGCGAGTTCCTGAACGGCGCGGCCCTGGAGTCGATGCCGCAGGACAAGCAGATCGTCCTGCACTGCAAGAGCGGCGCGCGCAGCGCCGAGGTGCTGGCGGTCCTGAAGAACGCCGGCTTCTCGGACGCGGTGCACGTCGGCGGCGGCGTGCTGGCCTGGGTCAACCAGGTAGACCCCAGCCTCCCGTCGTACTAAGCCGCTTTCTGGCCTCCCGGCACCCTCCCTCAAATGTTTGTGCGACGTTCGTACGGAATATCCGTACGAACGTCGCACAATCTTCTGACTAGCATCTGATGCCGCGTTTCCGCGACTGCTGGGGTTGGTATGTCCTGGTACGTGTGCTCATCTCTGGGGAGGCCGCGGTGAAGGGGGACCGGGTGGAGATCGTGGTGGACACCGGCGACGGGACCCGGGCCTATGAGGTGGCCGCGACCAGGGCCGGCCGCCGGGTCGAGGTGAGCACCGGCCGCGGCATCGTCGAAGTCAGCGAGGTCACCAGGACCGGAACCGCGGTGCGGACCGCCCGTTTCATGGCCAGCCGCGTCGTCGCCCTAGTCGAGCACCCAGCCGACACCAGCGCCGCCGGCTAACACCCGGACGGCGGACAGTGCACTAAAGTGCGCAGGTGGACCTACTCGAGCCGATGGTGCAGCCGTACGCGTGGGGATCGCGGACCGCGATCGCCGAACTCCAGGGGCGGCCGGCCCCGACCGAGCAGCCAGAAGCCGAACTGTGGATGGGCGCCCACCCGTCAGCGCCGTCCCGGCTGGACCGGGCGGGCGGCGGCATCACCCTCGACGCCGTGATCGCCGCGGACCCGGTGCGGGAACTGGGCCCGGGATGCGCGGCGCGGTTCGGCGGGCGGTTGCCGTTCCTGCTCAAGGTGCTCGCGGCACAGAAGGCGCTGTCCATCCAGGTGCACCCGTCGCGCGAGCAGGCCGAGGCCGGCTTCCGCGCGGAGACCGAACGGGGCCTCGCGCCCGGCGACAAGGCCCGCAACTACATCGACGACTGGCCGAAGCCGGAGATACTCTGCGCGCTCACCCCGTTCGAGGTGCTGGCCGGCATGCGGACCGCCGCGGACGCCGCCGCGCTGTTCCGCGCGCTCGCGGTCGGCGACCTGGAACCACTCGCGGCGCGACTGGCCGCGGCCGGCCGGCCCGCGGCACTTACCGAGGCGCTTGCCAGCATCTTGACCTGGCCGGCCGGCCGTGCCGCGGCCCTGGTCGACGCCGTGGTCGCCGCCTGCGCCCGGCTGGCCGCCCAGGACGGGCCCTACGCCGCCGCCTGCGCCGCCACCGTGCGGATCGCCGCCGACCATCCCGGCGACCTCGGCGTCGTCGCGTCGCTGCTGCTGCGGCACGCGGTGCTCCTGCCCGGCCAGGCCGTGTTCCTGCCGGCCGGCGGCCTGCACGCCTACCTGCACGGCACCGGGGTCGAGTTGCTCGCGAACTCCGACAACGTCGTGCGGGCGGGGCTCACGGGCAAGCACATCGACGTCCCCGAGCTACTGAAGCTCACCGACCCCGCGGTCGCGGTGCCGGTCATCGAACCGCGCCCGCTGGGCGAGGGCGTCGTCGTCTATGAGTCTCCGGCTCGTGAGTTCCGGCTCTACCGCGCCGAGATCACCTCCGGCGAGGTCGTGCTGCCCGCCGACGGCGCGCGCCTCGTGCTCTGCGTCGAAGGCACCGTGACGCTTCGCAGCGCCGCGGGCGGCACGCTCAAGGCCACCCGCGGGGAGTCGTGCTTCCTGTCCGCGGCGGACGCCGCGGTCACCGCCGCCGGCCCCGGGGTCGTGTTCCTCGCCGCGTGCGGCCTTAACGAATAATGCCAGGTAAAACTCGCGCACGTGCAAATGGAAATGCAGATAAACGTGCAATTTGACTAATTCGTTAATTGTCTGCTTTGCAGTCTAGCCCGAATTAAAACGAGCAGTTACCGTATTGCCGGTGGACGGCATTACGAAAATGGTCGGGGTAGGGCGGCACCGGCTCGAGGTAACTGTCTTCGGCGGCGGCATGCCGGCTGTCATTATCGAACCGTCGTTCGGCGGCTGGGCGCGCGGCTGGCGCGCGATCGCGGAGGACCTGGCCGGGGATACGACGGTCGTGACCTATGACCGGGCGCCGTACGGCGCGAGCAGCCCGGCCCGGGATGCGCGGACGCCGGGCGACATAGCGAACGACCTGGACGGTGTCCTCCGGGCCGTCGGTGTCAAGGGGCCCCTTGTCCTGGCCGGCCACTCGGCGGGCGGTGTCTATATGCGCGCGTACGCCGCGCGGCACATGGACCGGGTGGCCGGGATGATCCTGGTCGAGTCCAGCCACGAGGCCCAGGGGCCCGTGCTGCGCCCGCTGTTCTCCCGTAAGGTCAGGCTGCGCACGGCGCTCACCATCCCGCAGATCATGGCGGAGTCAACTCGGTCGCGCCGCGGCGGTGACCGCCGCTCGATCATCCGCGAGTGGCGGACGTTCCAGCGCGTCACCGACGGCCAGCCGATGCTGGCCCACGGGCAACTCGGCGACCGGCCGCTGATCGTCGTCACCTGCGGTCCGGGCGGCGAGGCCGCGGGGGACAGCGTGTGGCAGGCCTGGCATGGCCTGCACCAGGACCTGGCCCGGCTGTCGGCCAACAGCCGGCACGTCATATCGGAAAGCCCGGGCCATTACCTGAACGAAAGCGATCCAAAACTGCTCACCGCGGTGATCGCCGAGGTCGTCAGCAGCGCGCGAACCGGAGCGCCGCTCGCGGAACCGATCGCGGCGTCAGACGGTGAATGACTCGCCGACCGGGACCATGGTGAGCGGAATGCCGGTGAGACCCTTCTCGCCGATGAGGGTAGCGGTGAGGTTCTGCCCGATCTCGCTGAGGATCATCTCGTGGATCTGCACGAGGTTGTCCGGGCGCACCGCGCGGACGTAGTCCGCGGTCTCCCCGAGCTTCGTCCACGGCCCGCTGGTGGGCAGCAGCAGGGTCGACACGCTGACCTCAGGCACGAAGTACGCGTCGCCCGGGTGGTACACCCCGCCGTCGATCAGGTACCCGACGTTAGGGACCACCGGGATGTCCGGGTGGATGACCGCGTGCGCGGCGCCGTGCACCGTGACGGTGAACCCGGCGACCTTCAGCTCGTCGCCGGCCGAGACCGCGATGAACTGATCCGGGTGCGCGCTGAACATCCCGGCGAGCGACGAGGGCGCGTATACCTTCAGGCCCGGGCGCGCGGCCAGCGCCTCGTTGACCGCCGACTCGTGCACGTGGTCGAAGTGCTCGTGCGTGATGAGGATCGCCTCGGCTCCGGCGATGATCTCCGCGGCGTCCTGGGAGAACGAGCCAGGATCGATGACGAACGAAGACCCTTCCTTCTCGAAGGCGACACAGGCGTGATTGTGCTTGGTCAGCTTCACCGCGACGGGCTCCTTCTCGCGTTCAGGCGGAACGTACAAGCTGACAGTACTCCCGCCGCGGTTCCCGCATTGCGGGGGCTGGGACTGGGTCGCGAGAGACGCCACCGTCCGTTCAGAATATTGATCTGTGACTGTCAATGAGGAGAAGGCGACTTCGTTCGGAAGCGTGGCGGAAAGCTACGACCGGGTGCGGCCGGGGCCGGCGGCCGGGGCGCTGGACTGGCTGGTGCCCGCGGGCTGCGAGCTGGCCGTGGACCTCGCGGCGGGAACCGGGCTGTTCACCCGGGCGTTGCTCGGCCGGGCGGCGCACGTGCTGGCGATCGAACCGGACGCGCGGATGCGTGCCGTCCTGGCGCAGCAGTCGCCGCAGGTCCGGGCCCTCGAAGGCTGGGGCGAGGACATGCCGCTGCCCGACGGGTGCGCGGACGCGGTGTTCGTGTCGACCGCCTGGCACTGGCTTGACCCGGAACGCGCGGTTCCGGAGATCGCGCGGGTGCTGCGCTCCGGCGGGCGGCTGGGCGTCATCTGGACCAGCCGGGACCGGGAGCAGGACTGGGTGGCCGAACTCGACCTGCTCCGGCTGCCGGGCATCAGCGACCCGGACCTCGACCCTGACGAGCCGCGCACCGTGGACGAAGTGCGCGCCCACCTGGACCGCCACCACTCGGTGACCCTGCCTGGCGGGGCGGAGTTCGGCGACGTGGCGACGGCGTCGTTCGGCTTCACCCGCACGATCGCGATCGATGAGGTGCTGGAGTGGCTGGCGACCAACAGCTCGTTCATCACGGCCTCGGCCGCGGACCGGGCGGAGGGACTGGCTAGGTGCCGCGCGGCGCTGCTCGAAGTCACCGGCGGCGCCGAGGTCATCGACATGCCGATGCGGTCCTGGTGCTGGCGCGCGAACCGCGTGACCCGTGCGGATCGCGCGGACCCCGCCGGCGGCTGATCCCGAAAGGTTCGGGTAATAACCAAAACGGTTCGCCGCCGGGCTGTGCGCTCGGCGCAAGCCCTACCATTTGCATGTGGCAACGGAGTACGGCGGGGCGTACGGCGGGCAGCCGTGGCATAGCGGCCAGCCGTCTTACGAGGGCCAGCCGTCGTACGGGACCGCGCCGCGCCGGCAGGCCCGCCGTCGTGGCATGACCGTAGCGGTCATCGCCCTGATCCTCGGCGTCGCCGGGCTCGTCATATCGCTGATCGGAGTGGCCACGCAGGTGCTGCCCCGCCAGTTCACCGCCGGGCAGCAGCGGCAGATCACCGACTGGGAGATCGGCAGCCACTGGCGGACGGACGTCGCCGGGACCATCTTTCCCTCGTCCGTCTCTTACACCGCGCCCGCGTCGCTTTCCGACGACAGCGGGCTGAAGCTGACCGCGACGCGGATCGGCATCGCCCGGCAGGTTTCCTGCGCGGCGGCCGCCGACGCCGCCGTGGCCGCCGTGCTCGACCGCAACGGCTGCGCGGCGATGCTCCGGGCCACCTACGTCGATAGCACGGACAGCTATGTGGTTACCGTGGGCGTCGCGGTCATGCCCGGGTCGGCGCAGGCCGCCGCGGCGAAGCGGGAACTGCCGGGCGGTAATCACGGCGTCCGGACGGTGCGGTTCAAGGGCACTCCCGCGGCGGAGTTC
>Ga0209656_10003091_pt1 | contig 10793 bp, 8 predicted proteins | sample BogFormECP12_OM2_FD_188239 | JGI IMG/M metagenome (GOLD analysis project Ga0209656, IMG submission 188239) | Bog forest soil microbial communities from Calvert Island, British Columbia, Canada - ECP12_OM2 (SPAdes) (version 2) | ecosystem: Environmental > Aquatic > Freshwater > Wetlands > Bog ... | reverse complement strand
CCCAAAGCCGGTTGCCGAACAGAACAGCCGATAGAGCGGCACGGACGCGAAGGACAGGCCAACCATGCCGGCGACCACCGAAATCAGCAGCACAACGGTTGCGCCGTTGCGGCGGCGGTGCGATCGGCTTACTGCAGCCACCCTCTATCCCCCCATCCGGACAATCGTGATGGCGTAGAACAGCGCGACGAGAGCGAGGAGGACGGCTACCAGCGCACGGTTGCGGGTGCGAATCGTCCTTTCCCGAGCGCGGTCCATTGTCGTCAAAGCCGACACCCGCTTGCATGGTCGACCAGCAGGAGGCTAAAGATTAAGAATAGATAGAGCAGCGAGTAGGCGAACATCCGGCGGGCGCTGCGATCGGTCGTGTCGCCGCAAACGAGGATAGCCGAGCCCGCAAAGACAGCGCTCAGCAACAAAGCGCCGGCGCCATAGAGTGCGCCCGCCACCCCGAGCAGCCACGGCGCCAGGGAGATCGGCCACAGCACCAAGGTGTAGAGCAGCATCTGGCGCTTGGTCTCGCGCGCTCCGGCGACGACCGGCAACATCGGCACGCCGGCGGCGACATAATCGCTGGTGCGATAGAGCGACAAGGCCCAGAAATGCGGTGGCGTCCAGAAGAAGATGACGGCGAACAGCGCGACCGCCCCCCAGCCGATATCGCCGGTGACCGCCGCCCAGCCGATCATTGGCGGAAAGGCGCCCGCGGCGCCGCCGATGACGATGTTCTGTGGGGTCCGGCGCTTGAGCAACATCGTATAAACAAGAACGTAAAAGGCGATCGTCAGAGCCAGGAGCTCGGCAGCCACAGTGTTGACCGCCAGCCCCATCATCACCACGGCCCCGATAGCGAGCACTACGCCGAAACCGAGCGCCTCGCCGGGCATCATGCGGCCCGCCGGCAAAGGCCGGTTCGCGGTTCTACGCATCACGGCGTCGATATCACGATCGTACCACATGTTGATCGCGCCCGCGGCGCCCGCCCCGATCGCAATGCACAAGACCGCCACCACCGCGAGCAAGGGATGGAGATGGCCCGGGGCGAGCACGAGCCCGACCACCCCGGTGAAGACGACGAGCGACATTACCTTGGGTTTGAGGATCTCGACATAATCCGCAACCCCCGCCGTCGGTGCCGTGGCGAGGCGAAGAGAAGCGGCAGCGGCCGGCGGGGTCTCGGACAAGTCGCTCACGAAGACGCCTACTCCAGCTATACGATGACCGGCAGCTCTTCGTAGCTGTGGAACGGCGGCGGCGAAGACACCTTCCATTCGAGGGTAGTCGCGCCCTCTCCCCAATAGTTGGCGCCGACCCGACGTCCCGCGGTCAAGGTGTGCAGCACGATGAAGACGAAGAACAGGGTCGAGGCGAACGAGATGTATGATCCGATCGAAGCGATAAAGTTCCAGGGGGCGAACGCATCGGGGTAGTCGGCGATCCGCCGCGGCATGCCGGCAAGCCCAAGGAAATGCATCGGGAAGAACGTCAGGTTCACGCCGATAAAGCTGGTCCAGAAATGGATCTTGCCCCAAATCTCGTTGTATTGACGGCCGGACATCTTGCCGATCCAGTAATAGAACCCGGCAAAGATCGAGAATATCGCGCCGAGGGACAAGACATAGTGGAAGTGAGCGACCACATAATAGGTGTTGTGCAGCGCAAAATCTACACCGGCGTTGGCCAGCACGACGCCGGTGACCCCGCCGATCGTGAACAGGAAGATGAAGCCCATCGCCCATAGCATCGGGGTCTTGAATTCGATGGAGCCACCCCACATCGTCGCAATCCAGGAGAAGATTTTGACGCCGGTCGGCACCGCGATGACCATCGTCGCCGCAGTGAAATAAGCGCGCGTATCGACCGAGATGCCGGTCGTGAACATGTGATGCGCCCAGACGACAAAGCCGATTACGCCGATCGCGATCATCGCGTAGGCCATGCCGAGATAGCCGAAGACGGGCTTTTTCGAGAAGGTCGAGACGACCTGCGAGATCATCCCGAACCCCGGCAGGATCAGAATGTACACTTCCGGATGGCCGAAGAACCAGAACAGGTTCAGGAAAAGGAGCGGGTCGCCGCCGCCCGCCGGGTCGAAAAAGGTCGTGCCGAAATTGCGGTCGGTCAGCAGCATCGTAATCGCCCCGGCGAGCACCGGCAGCGACAACAGCAGCAGGAAGGCCGTCACCAGGATCGCCCACACGAACAGCGGCATCTTGTGCATCGTCATGCCGGGGGCGCGCATGTTGAGAATCGTCGTGATAAAGTTGATGGCGCCCATGATCGACGAGGCACCGGCGAGGTGCAGCGAGAAGATCACCATGTCGACCGCGGGACCCGGGTGTCCGACTGGCCCCGAGAGCGGCGGGTAGACCGTCCAGCCGACCCCGGCGCCCTGCCCGACCATCGTCGACCCGACCAACAACGCGAAGGACGGGACCAGCAGCCAGAAGCTGATATTGTTCATTCGCGGGAAGGCCATGTCCGGCGAGCCGATCATCAGCGGCACCATCCAGTTGCCAAACCCGCCGATCATCGCCGGCATGATCACGAAGAAGACCATGATCAGCCCATGGGCCGTAACGATGACGTTGTATAGCTGATGGTCCGCGATCAGCTCATTGGCGGGATGCATCAGCTGCATCCGCATGATGACCGACAACAGGCCGCCGAACACCCCCCCGACGATCGCGAAGAGCAGGTAAAGGGTGCCGATGTCCTTGTGGTTGGTCGAGCAAAACCAGCGGACGAAGAACCCCGGCGCATGGCCGTGGCCATAGACGTCATGGCCATGCAGGTCGGGGACGTCGACACCGCGCTCGTAAGCCATTTCTCGCTCCCTCGATGTCAATTTCCGCCCGGCGCCGGGCGAGCGGCGTCGGTCGCGGCCGAGGCGGCAGCGATGCGTATCGCCTCACCGCCCCCGTCATAATGGGCGAACTGTTTCTTGGCATCCACCAGCCAGCGTTGGAAATCGTCCTTCGACACCGCCCGAATCTCGATCGGCATGAAAGCATGGTTGATGCCGCAAATCTGATTGCACTGGCCGTAGTAAACACCAGCGTGCTCGACCTTCATCCAGCTCTCGTTGAGCCGGCCGACGATCGCATACTCCTGGACACCGAAGGGCGGCACAAACCAGCTGTGGATCACATCGGTACCGGTCACATAGACGCGAATCACTGTATCGACCGGGACGACCAGCGGATTGTCGACATCGAGCAACCGCTTCTGGCCGGGCTTCAGATCGGCTTCGGGAATGAGGTTGCTGTCAAAGGAGAGACCACTCTGGTCGGGATATTCATAGCTCCAGTACCACTGATGACCGGTGACCTTGATCGTCATATCCGGGTTCGGCACCCGGTCCATGTAATACATGAGCTTGAAGGACGGTATCGCGATGATCACCAAAATCAAAACCGGCACCACAGTCCACAACATCTCGATGACGGTGTTGTGCGAGGTCCGCGTCGGTACCGGGTGGCGTTCGTGATGAAAGCGAACGATGACGTAGAGCAGCAGGCCCAACACAAAGAGTGTGATCAGGGATGTGATGACGAGCAGTTCGTCGTGAAACGCCGACAGCCGGTCCTTGACCGGCGTGGCGGGCGGCTGCATGCCCATTTCCCAAGGCTGCGGGCCTTCCGCCCAGGCGAGCGCAGCCACCGCGCTAATGCCGATCAGAGCCAGCGCGAGCAGAAATAGCGCCCTGGCCGCGACCTTTCTCGTGAACAATCTCGTCATCTCACCTTGAGCCTGCTGCCCCTCACTCGTCGCGAGCACGCGAAGCGGCGTTTCCGAGAGGGCTTTCAAACGGGTAGGACCTGTCCTCACCCGATCGACCAAAGCCGCATCGCTGGGTCTGTTCCAGCCCGGACGCGAAGCAAAGCTACACCATAGCTCGCTGGGGCGACAACCGGCACAACCCCGGCTACGCCGGTTTGCGGCAAGCCGCCGCACGCGCCAACAGTCAAAGTCAATGCGAAGTCTTGCGTCCCGGAACTTCCGCCTTCCTCCAGGGATCGGCTGCGACCATATTGATCCGCACCCGTTTATGGAGTCGCAAATGACCGACCTCGCCGTCACCGATGCGCTGTTTTTCGAACGTACGGGCATGGACCCCGCCCGCATCGAGGCGCTCGTCGACCAGACCTTGGACGGAATGGATGACGGCGAGCTGTACCTCGAATACAGCCAGTCGGAGAGCCTCGCGCTCGATGACGGCCGCATCAAGAGCGCGAGTTTCGATACGACGCAGGGTTTCGGGCTGCGGGCGGTTGCCGGCGAGGCGGCCGGGTACGCGCACGCCTCCGAATTGTCGGAGGCGGCGATCCGCCGCGCGGCGGCTACCGTCCGGGCGGTGGCGAGCAGTCACCCCGGGGTTTTCGCGGCGCCCCCTCCCGGGACAAACCGGAGCCTCTACACCGAGCAGAACCCGCTGGGTCTCGTCGATCTCGGGGCAAAGACACGGCTGCTCGCAGAGATCGACGCCTATGCCCGCAGTCGCGACCCGAGGGTGAGGCAGGTCATGGCCTCGCTCGGGGGCGTATGGCAAGCGGTGCAAATCATTCGCCCCGAGGGCCGCCGGGTCGCCGATATCCGCCCGCTGGTGCGGCTGAGCGTGGCCATCGTCGTCGGCGACGGTGACCGCATGGAGACCGGGTCCTCCGGCGCGGGGGGCCGCGTCGGCTACGACCTCTATCTCGATCCACAGCAATGGAAGGCGCAGGTCGACGAAGCATTGCGTCAGGCTCTCGTCAATCTGGGCTCGGTGCCCGCGCCGGCGGGGGAGATGACCGTCGTTCTCGGGCCGGGTTGGCCGGGGGTCATGCTGCACGAGGCGGTCGGACACGGGCTCGAGGGCGATTTCAACCGCAAGAAGACATCCGCCTTCTCCGGAATGATCGGCCAACGCGTCGCGAGTAAGGGCGTCACGGTCGTTGACGACGGGACAATGCCCGACCGGCGCGGCTCGCTGACGGTCGACGATGAAGGCACGCCGACGAATTATAATGTCCTGATCGAGGACGGGGTTCTCAAAGGGTATATGCACGATCGCATGAACGCGCGGCTGCTCGGCGCCGCCCCGACCGGGAACGGCCGACGGCAGAGCTTTGCGCATGCCCCGATGCCGCGGATGACCAACACCTACATGCTGGCCGGCAGCCACGACCCAAAGGAAATCATCGCCTCGGTCAAGCGTGGGGTTTACGCCGTCAATTTCGGCGGCGGGCAGGTCGACATCACCTCGGGCAAGTTCGTATTCTCCGCCTCCGAAGCGTATTTGATCGAGGACGGCAAGGTCGGACCGGCGGTCAAAGGCGCGACTCTGATCGGCAACGGACCGGATGCGCTGACCAAGGTGACCATGATCGGCAACGATCTGCGCCTCGATGACGGGATCGGCACCTGCGGCAAGGATGGTCAGAGCGTGCCGGTCGGTGTCGGCCAGCCGACGTTGCGGATGGATGGCCTGACGGTCGGCGGCACGAGCGCGTGAGGGGGGCCGCAGCCGCACTCTTCCGAACCGCGCTTCTCTCAGCGGCAGTATTAACTACGTATGCCCTCGGCACAGCTTGGGCTTGTGCTGATTTCTCGAAGGCACTGTCGAGCCGCTGGTCGCTGACCACGGATCGTGGGGCCTCGTGGCTAGTGACCCCCTGTGGCGAGCGGTTTTTCAGCCTCGGCGTCAATGTCCTCGACGGCGGCTACGCCGATCGCGAGAAAAGCGGCAAGATTTGGTACAGCTGGAAGGCGTTCGCCCCGACGTTGCCGGATTGGGCGTCGGCGACACGGCAGCGCCTGTTCGCGTGGGGCTTCAACAGCGCGGGCGGCTGGGCGTTGCCGGCGGACACCCTTGAGCTCCCGACCATCGTCAATCTCGAACTAGGCCGACTCGCGCGGTTTCATTGGTTCGATCCTTTCGACCCGGAGACCGAGAAGCGGATGAACGTTTTGGCTCGCGAGCTTGTCGCGCCCTACCGCGGGTCGCCTTATCGGATCGGCTATTTCTCGGACAATGAGGTTGGCTGGTGGGCGGGAGCATTGTTCGTCTTCTACTCGGCGAAGCCGGCGAACTCGTTTACCAAGCAAAGCTGGGTCGAGCTGCTGCGCCGGCATTACGCCGGAGACTGGTCGCGCTTCGCCGCCGATTTTCTGCCTCCCGTCGGCGTCGATTCGTGGGATGCCCTCCTCGCCACCACACAAAGGACGCGGATGAAGCCGGGCGGCGCGGGGATTGATGCGGTGCGCGAATGGACCGGCGTCGTCGCTGAGCACTACTACACCCTCGCCGAACGGGCGATCCGTGCCGCCGACCCGGACGCGCTGTACTTTGGCGACCGGCTGCCGATCTATTACGATCCGGCCGCGGTGCGGGCGATGGCGCCGCATGTCGACGCTATCGCCACGAACTACAACGTCGACGCCGGTGACGGCTGGATCGCGGATTACTTTTTCGACGGTCTGAGGAAACTGTCGGGCGGCAAGCCGGTGCTGATTTCGGAGTGGTTCTTTGCGGCGCGCGAGAACCGCACCGGGAACCGCAACAACGGCCACCTGATGACGGTCGCGACGCAGGATGAGCGCGCCGTCGGCGCAGCCGCGGCGACGCTCAATTTCGCCGCGATCCCGGAAGTCGTCGGAGCCCATTGGTTCCAGTACTACGACCATCCGAAGGGCGGGCGCGGCGACGGAGAGGATTACGATTTCGGGCTCGTCGACGTCGATAACCAGCCCTATCAGCGCCTCACCTCGGGGCTCGCTATCGCCAACCGAAGCGTTCCCGAGGTTCACGCCAGCGCGGCGACCTCAGCGGGGCACTCGGCGCCGGCAAGGATGTTCGCGCTGCCCCACGCGGCGATTGCTGTCGACGAGCGCTCGCTCGCCGACTGGCCCAAACCGTCCAGCCTATTGCCGCGGTTCACGCCATCGCCGGGCGCGGTCGAGTTTGGTGAAGCTTACCTCTCGTGGAGCGAGCAAGGCCTTGCTCTGGCGACGATCGGACAAGATTATTTCGACATCGACCTTTTCACCTATGAGGGCGGGTTTCCACTGGTCGACGCCTACCGGGTCGAGCTGGGCGTCGATATCGGCGCCGGACCGCGACGCTTCACGCTGTTCTTCATCCCACCTCGGACCAAACTCCACGACCACCCGGAAATGGCCGCACAGCTGTGCGCCGGGGCGGCTCAACAGTCGATAAAGCTGGGTTGCACCGAGGTCGGCGGTGCCAAAACCGTTTATTTTGGCGCCGACCAGCCTCGGATAACCGCGGAGATAGTGATTCCATGGTCGGCGTTCGGTATTGCGCCGCCGGTCGAAGGAGCACAGCTGCACGCCGAAATCGCCGTCACCTCATGGCATCGCGAACGGTGGATGTCGCTGTCCGGCCGCCCGCCCGCCGCGGCCATGAGCCATCCCGAAATCTGGCGTGCGATGCGGCTCGGCAACGGCTCGCAAATGATCGAGACCTCGCCCGCCCATCCGGCCTTCACGCCGGGGTGAGAGAGGGCTCGCGAGGCGTTAATAGGCGTAATCGGTAAACACCGGATCGATCCGGCCGCCCCAGCGCGTCTGGAAGTCTTCGACGAGTTCTTCGGCCGGGGTGCGTCCGGAACCGGCAATCGCGAATAGCGGGTCGACAAAATGGGTTTCGTCCTCGCCCGCCGTGTTGCGCCGCGCCCGGCGATGCAGCCCTTCGCGAGAGATTTCCAATGCTTCGAGCGCAATGTCGCGCAAGGTGCGGGAGCGCAGCGGTGTCGCGAGCCCGAGCCGGGGCACATTGCTGCGCATCACCTCGCGCTCCTCCATCGTCCAATCCTTGACGAGGTCGTAGGCTGCATCCAGCGCCGTCGAATCGTAGAAGATGCCGACCCAAAACGCCGGTAGCGCGCATAATCGGCGCCACGGGCCCCCGTCGGCTCCCCGCATCTCGAGAAACGTCTTCAGCCGCACTTCGGGAAATGCGGTCGTCATGTGGTCGGCCCAATCGCCGATGCGCGGGACCTCGCCCGGTAAGGCCGGCAGCCTGCCGGCGATGAAGTCGCGGAACGACTGGCCGCTCGCATCGATGTATTTGCCGTCGCGGTAAACGAAATACATCGGCACATCGAGCATGTAGTCGACGTAACGGTCGAACCCGAAGCCGGGCTCGAAGACGAAGGGCAGGGTGCCGCAGCGGTCGGGGTCGGTGTCGGTCCAGATGAAGCTGCGGTAGCTGAGAAACCCGGAGGGCCGTCCTTCGACAAACGGCGAGTTGGCGAACAGCGCCACCGCGACCGGCTGCAACGCGAGGCCCACCCGGAATTTCTTCACCATGTCGGCCTCGGACTGGTAGTCGAGGTTGGTTTGCACGGTGCAGGTGCGCAGCATCATGTCTAGGCCGAGACGCCCCTTTTTCGGCATGTAGTCGCGCATGATCCGGTAGCGCTGCTTTGGCATCCACGGTATCTCTTCGCGGCGCCATTTCGGGTCGAAGCCGAGCCCGATCATGCCGAGCCCGAGTTCGTCACAAACCTCACGCACCTGTCGGAGGTGCTCGTGCACCTCGTCACAGGTTTGATGCACGGTCTCGAGCGGCGCTCCGCTCAGCTCGAACTGGCCGCCCGGCTCGAGTGTGATCGAGCATTGGGCGTCATTGGCGAGAGCGACCGTATTGCCGTTTTCGACGATCGGCTTCCACCCGAAACGGGTCAACTCGCGCAGCACGGCGGCAATCCCGTCCGGTCCCTCGTAAGGGACCCGGCGCAGATCCGAGCGCCGGAAGACGAACTTTTCGTGCTCTGTGCCAACGCGCCATGCCGCAGGCGGTTTGCACCCGGATTCGAGGTATTCGACGAGCTGCCGCTTATCGGTGATCGGCGCCCCCGGCGTGCTCGGCGTGGTCGTCATCCTCGGCGGAACTCCAGCAATAACGTAGCGGCAGCCGGACTAAGCAACCGTCTAATCAGCCAACAGGCAAGCGCGATCAACGGGTACGGACGCGACGCCAATCACCGGCGATCGCCTGAAATACAGCCACAGCCGCAAGTGCGGAGGTTTCGGCGCGCAACGCCCTTGGGCCGAGCCCGACGCGGGTAACAAAGGAGAGTTTGCCGACAGCGTCAAGCTCCGTTTCATCGAAGCCTCCTTCGGGACCAACCAGGAGCGCCACCGGCCCTGGCGGAAGACGTGCTGCCGCGTGGCCGATCGGCTCACCGGCGCCGCTCTCGTCGCACACAATCAGTCGGCGCGCGCTAGGCCATACCGCCAGCAGCCGGTCGAGTCGTTCTGGTGCTCGCAGCTCAGGTACCGAGAGCCGCTCGCTCTGTTCAGACGCCTCGACAGCATGCGCCCGCAACCGCTCGAGATTGATGCGCTCGACCTGGGTTCGCGCCGTCCATACCGGCAATAACGCCGCAACGCCGAGCTCGGTCGCCTTCTCCACCAGCCAATCGAGCCGCGCCCGCTTGATCGGCGCAAACATCAGCCACAAATCCGCTTCGCCCTCGGGCTCGGGTTGACGCAATTGAAATTCTGCCGTGAGCCTCGTTGCACCCTTCCCGGTTTCGGCGACACGGCACAGCCATTCCCCATCGGCCGCATTGAAGGCGGCGACCGCCGCGCCGAGGCGCAGTCGCAGCACCGACCGCAGATAATGCGCCTGCTCCGGCGCTGGTTCGACCTCAACGCCGGGGGCGAGCACGGTGGTAACGTAGAGGCGGGGCGCGCGGCGCCCAGCCATGCCGTTCTGCTTCATTACTTGAGCCCAGGCAACTGCTTGGCCAAGATCACAACATGACAGACAAATCAACCCTCACCCACCCAGCCCTGCGGGCTGGGTCCCCCCTCTTCCGCATTGCGGGAGAGGGTGCCGAGCGCAGCGAGCCGGGTGAGGGGCACCGGGCAGCCTCCTCCGACCCGAGCGATATCTATGAAAGCGACTGGGTCGAGCGCCGTCTGCCGGCACGTCTGCGGCCATATGCCCGCCTCGCCCGGCTCGATCGGCCGATCGGCACCTGGCTTTTGCTGTTTCCTGGCTGGTGGGGGATCGCGCTCGCCTCGCAGCGCTGGCCCGACCCGGTCTTGCTGCTGCTCTTTGCGATAGGCGCCGTCGCGATGCGTGGCGCCGGCTGCACGCTCAACGACATCGCCGACCGGGGCTATGACGGGCAGGTCGCGCGCACCCGGCTGCGGCCGTTGCCGAGCGGCGCCGTTACGGTGCGCCGGGCGGTGATCTTTTTGCTGCTGCAGCTGACGATCGGCGCAGCGGTTCTGTTCAGCCTCAACCGCTTTACGATCCTGCTCGGGGCGGCCGTGCTCGCACTGATCGCCATATACCCGTTCACGAAGCGCATCACCTACTGGCCGCAAGTGTTCCTCGGCCTCAATTTCAACTGGGGTGCGTTGATCGGCTGGAGCGCGGTCACCGGCGCGCTCGCCTGGCCGCCGCTGCTTCTTTACCTCGGCGGCGTGCTCTGGACAGTCGGCTATGACACGATCTACGCGCATCAGGACAAGGAGGACGATATCCGTATCGGCGTCAAATCCTCGGCCATCGCTCTTGGCGCGCACACGCGTCCCTGGCTTTTCGCGTTTTATGGGGCCGCCTTGCTCTTCTGGTCGGCGGCGGGGCACGCCGCCGGGCTCGGCGCGTTGTTCTGGGCCTGTCTGGCAGCCGTGGCCGTACAGCTGGCCTGGCAGGCGGCGCGGGTGGCGACCGGTGATCCGGCCGATTGTCTGCGCAAATTCCGCTCGAACCGCGCCGTCGGCTGGCTCATGCTTGCCGGGATCGTCTGCGGCCACTTCGTCTGACC
>Ga0209656_10003089_pt1 | contig 10794 bp, 9 predicted proteins | sample BogFormECP12_OM2_FD_188239 | JGI IMG/M metagenome (GOLD analysis project Ga0209656, IMG submission 188239) | Bog forest soil microbial communities from Calvert Island, British Columbia, Canada - ECP12_OM2 (SPAdes) (version 2) | ecosystem: Environmental > Aquatic > Freshwater > Wetlands > Bog ... | reverse complement strand
CGTCTGCGACCGGCTGGTCCGGATCTACGTCGCCGCCGGGATCGAGGTCCAGGCCCTGCAGGGACTCGACCTGCTGGTGGCGGAGGGCGAGATCGTCGCGCTGGTGGGGGCGTCGGGCAGCGGCAAGTCCACCCTGATGAACATCCTGGCCGGGCTGGATGCGCCCACCGCGGGCTCGGTCCGGGTGGCCGGCCACGACCTGGCGGCGATGAGCGCGCGGCCGCGGCTGGCCTACCGGCGCCGGGTGGTGGGCTTCGTCTGGCAGCAGACCTCGCGCAACCTGCTGCCCTACCTGACCGCGCAGCAGAACGTGGAGCTGCCGATGCGGCTGGCGGGCGGCCGCGCGCAGGGCCGCCAGGCCCGCTCGGCCGAACTCCTCGACCTGCTCGGCCTCGGCGATTGCCTGCACCGCACGCCCGACCAGCTGTCCGGCGGCGAACAGCAGCGCGCCGCCATCGCGGTGGCCCTGGTCAACCAGCCGAAGGTGCTGCTCGCCGACGAGCCCACCGGCGAGCTGGACACGGCCACCGCGGCCGAGGTGTTCGGCGCGTTGCAGCGGGCCAACGCCGAACTCGGCGTGACCGTGCTGATCGTCACGCACGACCCGGCGGTGTCGTCGGTGGTGCGCCGGGTCATCGCGATCAGGGACGGCCGGACCAGCACGGAGACACTGCGGCACGGGACGACCGGCGATGACGGCGAGGTGGCGCAGCACGCGGTGGAGTACGCGGTGCTCGACCGGGCCGGGCGGCTGCAGCTGCCACGGGAGATGACCGAACCGCTCGGCATGCGCGACCTCGTGCGGCTGGAAGCCGAGCCCGACCATATCGGGGTCTGGCCGGACCGCCGGGAGGCGGAATGACCACCGCGGACGCCGGACCGTGGGGAGGCGGAACGACCACCGCGGACATGGTGGCCGTCGAAGGGGTGACGCGGACCTTCGGCCGCGGGCGCACCGCCACCCGGGCCCTGCGCGGCGTCTCGTTCACCGTCCAGGCCGGCCAGCTGGTGGCGCTGCGCGGCCGGTCGGGGTCGGGCAAGACCACGCTGCTCAACATCGTCGGCGGGCTCGACCTGCCGGACGGCGGCCGGGTGCGGGTCGCGGACCGGGACGTGACCGCGATGTCGGACCACGAGCGGATGCGGCTGCGCCGCAGTTCGGTGGCGTTCATCTTCCAGTCGTTCGGCCTCATCCCGATCTTGTCGGCGGCGGAGAATGTCGGGGTGCCGCTGCGGATCGCCGGGATGGCCCCGAAGGCGCGGGAAGAGCGGGTCCGGCTCATGCTGGACATCGTCGGCCTCGGCGAGCACGCCAAGCAGCGGCCCGGTGAGCTGTCCGGCGGCCAGCAGCAGCGGGTCGCGATCGCCCGGGCCCTGGCCGGGAGCCCGGAGGTGCTGCTCGCGGACGAGCCCACCGGTCAGCTCGACTCCGAGACGGCGAAGCAGATCATGCGCCTGATCCGCACCGTCGTGCAGTCCGAGGGCGTGACCGCCCTGGTCGCCACCCACGACCCGGACCTCATCAGCATCGCCGATTCCGTCCTCGAACTCGAGGACGGGAAGATCAAGGGCGATTGACCCGAACGACCCGCGGTGCCCGCCCCGCGGAGCATCATCCCGTCGGTCCCGGGCGGTCCCGGCCCTCCCAAGGCTCTCGCCCACCTCTTCTGGCTCGCGCGTCACGCCTGAGCGCGCCGCAGGCGAGGTTCCAGCCCCGGGCCTGATGACCACGATGGAGCATCGTAGCCAGAACAGCCACGATGTTCCATTGTTGCTGTTACTACTGCGGGGTGGGAGCGGCACAGCCCACGATGATGGTGACCTCAGGTGACCGGGGTGCCGGTGGTGGCGGTGAGGTCGGCGAACAGGGACGTCAGCCGCTTGGTGACGGGGCCGGGGATCTCGTCACCAATGGTGCGGCCGTCCACGGACAGCACGGGGGCCAGGCCGCCCATGGTGCCGGTCACGAACGCCTCCTCGGCGGTATAGAGCTGGGGCAGCGTGTAATCCCCGCTCTCGCAGCCGATCCCGGCCGCGGCCGCCAGTTCGAGCACCGCGGCCCGGGTGATGCCCTCCGGGCAGGAGACCGTGGTCGGCGTGGCCAGCCTCCCGCCGGTCACCATGAAGATGTGCGTGGCGTTGGTCTCCGCGATAAAGCCGCGGTGGTCGAGCATCACCGCGTCGTCGGCGTCGGCCACGTTCGCCTCGATCTTGGCCATGATCGACGGCAGCAGGTTGTTGTGGTGGATCTTCGGGTCCAGGCAGTCCGGCGCCGGGCGGCGCACGCTCGCGGTGATCAGAGTGATGCCGCCCGCGTCGTACACCGGTTCCTTGAACTCGGCCAGCACGATCAGCGTCGGCCCGGACTGGTTGAGCCGCGGATCCATGCCCGCGGTGACCTTGATCCCGCGGCTGAGGGTGAGCCTGATGTGCACGCCGTCCCGCATGCCGTTCGCGGTGAGCGTGCGCTTGATCTGCTCGGTGATCTCCGCGTCGGACGGGATCTGGCCGAACGCCAGGGCCCGGGCCGAGGCGTGCAGCCGGGCCAGGTGCTCGTCCAGCCGGAAGATCTTCCCGCCGTAGAGCCTGAGCCCTTCCCAGACCGCATCACCGCCCTGGACGACCGAATCGAACGGGCTCACCATCGCCTGGTCGCGGTGCGTGAGCCTGCCGCCCACGTTGACGATGAGGTCGCGGTTACGCTCATCGAAGACCTGCAGCACTCTTTCTCCTATTCGCTCGCCTCCGGGGCGCTCAATCCTTCTTTCCCTCGCTCGCCTCCGGGGCGCTCCTAGGCGCTGCCTTCCCTCCTCGCTCGTCCCTCGCTCGTCAGTCCAGGCAGCGTCGCGCCCCTTTGGCTCGCTCGGGTTGTTCCCTGGCTGGTAATGCGGTAATTGTGCAGCCGCGAGTAGTAGGGCAGGCAGCGGTCGGCGAGGGGCTCGAGGCCGGCGGGCAGCGGCTCGTGCGGCGGGCGGTAGGCGGCGAAGCCGGTCGAGGAGCGGACGCTGTCGTACCAGTATGGTGCCCACACGCCGTCAGTGTCGCGGGGGCCGGGCGGCCAGGCCAGCATCCGGTCGTCGAAGGGCACGGCGAGAGCCTGGCACAGCGCGCGCAGGATGCCGTCGGGATCGGTGAGCAGGTCGCGGGAATCGACCACCGGGCCGCCGAACGCCTCGAAGATCTCCGCCTGCTGGGCCAGGCCGAGGTCGGCCAGCGTCGGCTCGGTTCGCACCCGGGCGTAGGAGGCGAGCAGTTCATGCGGGTCCCTGATCAGGTGCGCATGCCGGAACGAGGCGAGCGCGGCCCGGTCCACCTCAGGCAGCAGGTGATGCGTCATGTGCTTGGCGTAGCTGATCACCGCCCCGGCGGGCAGCGGAGCACTGGTCAGCCCGGCCAGCACCACCCGCCAGTCGGTGGGCTGGCTCGCGATCACCTCGTCCCGCCCCGGGTGGTCCAGGCCCGTGCGGTCCAAGTAGAAGGCGTAGAGCGGTTCGTCGGCGACCACCGTGTCCGGCCGGTTCTGGAAGGCCCGCATCAGCGCGGTGGACACGGTCCGCGGCCCCGACCACATCGCGATACGAGTGGCCAGGTCCGCAGCCGCCGCGTGGTTCACAGCGTCACGACGCTGCGCAGCACCTCGCCGCGGCCCATCTTGGCGAAGGCCTCTTCCACCTCGCCCAGGGCGATCGTCTCGGACACGAACTTGTCCAGCGGCAGGCGGCCGGCCAGGTGCAGGTCGACGAGCATCGGGAAATCACGGCTGGGCAGGCAGTCGCCGTACCAGGAGGACTTGAGCGCCCCGCCGCGGCCGAACACGTCCAGCAGCGGCAACTCCAGCCGCATCTCCGGCGTCGGCACGCCGACCAGGACCACCGTGCCGGCCAGGTCGCGGGCGTAGAACGCCTGCTCGTAGGTTTCCGGCCGGCCGATGGCCTCGATCACCACGTCCGCGCCGCACCCGCCGGTCAGCTCCCTGATCCCGGCGACCGGATCGGTGGTCCGCGAGTTGATCGCGTCGGTGGCGCCGAAACCGCGGGCCCACTCCAGCTTCCTGTCGTCCACGTCCACGGCGATGATCGTCCGCGCGCCGGCCAGCTGGGCACCGAGGATCGCGCCGTCGCCCACGCCGCCGCAGCCGATCACCGCGACGCTGTCGCCCCTGGTCACGCCGGCCGTGTTGAGCGCGGCCCCCAGGCCCGCCATCACGCCGCAGCCGAGCAGCCCGGCGGTGGCCGCCGGGATCGCCGGATTGACCGTGGTGCACTGCCCGGAGGCGACCAGCGTCTTTTCCGCGAACGCGCCGATGCCCAGCGCCGGGGACAGCGGGGTCCCGTCCTCCAGCGTCATCTTCTGGCTCGCGTTATGAGTGCTGAAGCAGTACCACGGCCGACCGCGGCTGCAGGCACGGCACCGCCCGCACACCGCGCGCCAGTTCAGGATGACGAAATCGCCGGGCGCCACGTCGGTCACGTCCGCCCCGACCGCATCGACCACGCCGGCCGCCTCGTGCCCGAGCAGGTAAGGGAAGTCCTCGCCGATGCCGCCCTGCTTGTAGTGCAGGTCGGTATGGCACACCCCGCAGGCCTGCACGGTGACGAGCGCCTCCCCGGGGCCGGGCTCCGGCACCAGAACCGTCGTGAGCTCCACCGGCTCGCCCTTACCTCGGGCCACCACGCCCTGAACGCTGATCGTCACTGGAACACCTTTCTCTGATCCGGGTCACGGCAAGATCGCGTGCCTCGCCCATCATGGTTCACGCGGCGGCGCGGACGCACTAGCTGAGCCGGTATTCGCCGCGGGCCACGATGACGGCCGAACCGCCGACCAGCACGCGCTCCACCTTGTCCGCCGAGCCCTTGGCCTGCGCGTACAGCCGCGACGGCCTGCCGATCTCCTCGCCTTGCCGGATCTCGATTTCGTCACCGAAGCCGATCCGCCCGTGCCGGGCCAGGTGAACCGCCAGCGGCCCGGCCGCGGAGCCGGTGGCCGGGTCCTCGGGCACTCCGTGGTACGGCGCGAATATCCGGGTCTTCCAGGCCAGGCCCCGGCCGGCGAAGGTGTTCACATAGATCGGGAGCTGGGCGAGCGCGCGCTGGTCCGGCCACAGCCCGGCGACCTCGGCCTCGCTGGCCAGCTCGACGTAGACGTGCCGGGGCCCGTTCCGGTACGCCTCGACCGGCAGGCCGGATTCCCGGACGCCGAGCGCGACCAGCAGCGCCGCGGCGTCCTCGTACGGTTCGGCAACCGGGATGGGCTGCACCATCCGGCCGAAGGCGATCCGGCCGCGGTGCCGCTTCAGTTCCACGGGTATCAGGCCGGTCCCGGTCTCGAGTGTCACCGCCGACGTGCCCAGGACCTCGCCGAGCACGAACGCCGAGCCGAGCACCGGATGGCCGGCGAAGGACAGTTCGCCGGCCGGGGTGAAGATCCGCAGCCGGACGTCCGCGGAGTCCTCGGCGGGCAGGAAGAACACCGTCTCGGACAGGTTCAGCTCCCGGGCCGTGCGCTGCATCACGTCCGCGCCTAGGTCGCGCCCGTCCGGGAACACCGCGAGCTGGTTGCCTTCAAGCGGGACGGCGGTGAAGACGTCGGCGATGACGTAACGACGCCAGCCGGCTCCCGGCTTGTCCTCCCACAACTGACCAGTTCGGTGTATGTCTGTCACGCGGCAAGCGTAACGGGCCCTGGTCCGTCCGGCCCCGCCATTCCGCGCCGCGGCCGGTGTAGTGCCGCCGCGCGGAGTCGGCGGTCATCCCGGCGTACAGCAGGGCAATCAGCGGCAGGGCGGGCGCGCGCAGCGGCGACAGCCGGTACAGCCTCAGCATCGGCAGGTAGCTCAGCGACATGAGCGCCCAGCCGGCCAGTCCCGCGCCGGCCGCGAGGGCCGCCGGGCCGGCATCCTGGGGCGCGGCCCCGCCGGACGCCAGGACGGCGAGCCCGATGACCGCCCCGGCCGGGGGCAGGAGGTACAGGAACAGCAGTCCGATGATCGTCGCGGCCAGCAGCGCCGGGGAGTAGTTCAGCTGGACGTAGGCGGACCTGGCCACCATCTGCCACAAGCTGGCGAGCCCGGGGTACGGGCGCACGCTGACCACCTGGCGGGACAACCCGAGCCAGCAGCGGCCCTGCTGGCGCTTGATCATGCGGCCCAGGGCGACGTCGTCGATGAGGGCACCCTTGATCGGCGCCAGGCCGCCGGACTTCACCAGTGCGCCGCGGCGCACCAGCATGCAGCCGCCCGCCGCCGCGGCCGTTCGCGAGCCGGGCACGTTCACTCGCCGGAACGGATACAGCTGGGCGAAGAAGTATACGAAGGCCGGGACCACGACGCGCTCCCATTCGGTGGCCGTCCGCAGCAGCGCCATCTGCGAGACCAGGTCCCGGTCGTCCGCCTCCGCCGCGGCCACCAGATTGCGTAGCGTGCGGGCCGCACAGGCGATATCGGCGTCGGTGAACAGCACGTAGCCGTCCGGCTCCGGACTGGCGTCCGTGCTCGGCGGCAGGCCGGCCGCGGCGAGTCCCTGGGCCATGGCCCACACCTTGCCCGCCCATCCGGCCGGAGCCGCCGTCCCGGCGATCACCTTCAGCGGCCCTCCGCCCCCGAGCTTCGCGGCGACCTCGGCGGTGCCGTCGGAACTGCGGTCATCGACCACGATGACGGTCAGCGCCCCCGGATACTCCTGCCCGAGCAGTGCGGGCAGCGTAACCGGCAGCATCTCGGCCTCGTTCCTGGCCGGGACGACCGCCACCACGTCCGGCCAGGTGTCCGGATCACGGCTGGCGGGCGGCAGCCGCTGGCTGGTCCGCCAGTACCCGCCGTGCCCGGTGACCAGGTAGGTCCACGCGACCGCGGCCAGCACGCACGCGATGCTCAACGCCAGCATCCCGGCAGCCTCTCACAGACAAAGACTGCGGGCCGGAAGGCCCGTCAAACCTGACCTCCCGGCCCGCGATCGCCGGTCACCCGGCGCTGCTGCCGATGTGTAGTTGTCGGGGCTGGTAGCCAGCTCCGGCTGGCTCGCCGCACGCCGGGCTAGGCGACGCGGCGGTAGGCGGCGGCGTCGTGGCGCACCACGGGCAGCGTCCGGACGGCGGGGGCCGCGGCGATCGCCGGCTTGGTGTCCGGCCGCCTCAGCACGAGCCACATCGGAATGCCGACCCACAGCGCCATGAACGGTATAGCCAGTAGCACGTTGATCCACAGCATGGTCATTGTCAGCTCCTCTTCGGATTGGTCTTTTTGGCTGCACTGACCACACTGCCCGACTCGGCTATGCGTACCTGCCGAACGGCCTCTGCCGTCGTTATGAATCCGAGACCAGCCTATGAATCGCCTCTGAGGGCGCCGCTCAGCCTTGCGCGGCCTACCGGAGTCACTACCTGTAACTCCGGTAAGTAATTATCTTATGGCTGAAGGTAACTAAACTGACGTCCGCCAGGCGAGCACATCGCCCGCCACCACGGCGGGCGGACCGAGCAGGACCTTCAGGTAAAGGCCCAGTCCTGAGTCCGGCTTAGCCACCGCCACCACGGCCGACACTCGCCAGGCCCTGATCTGCTTCAGCATCTGCGGATAGGTCACGGGCTCGACGGGCACGTAGCCCGGGGATCCCGGGTCAGCGTTGGGCGGGAGGCCGCCCGCCAGGGCCTTCGGCAGGCCGCCTTGCGAAAAGGTCCAGATGGCATTCAGGTACCGGCCCGCCGGCGGGAGGCCGTTCCCGTCGGTATAGCTGCGCCCGTTCCAGGCCGGGCCGATGAAATATCCGCCGACCAGCGAGCCGGGTTCGCCCGTGTCGGCCTGCCAGCGCAACGGTTCGGTGAAGGTGGACAGCGGGATCGGCACCACCAGGACGCTGGCCGACGGCGGCAGCCGCAGCGCGGCGAACGCCGCCGACCAGCCGGGGGGCAGCGAAGTCACGGCCGCGGCGGGCAGCGGCTTCGGCACGATGGGCAAGACGGCCAGGACGGCGCCGGCCATCACCACCGCGGCGGGCCGCCAGCCGACGGCGAGCCGCGGCAGCCGCCGGGCGGCGAAGGCGGCGAAGGCCGGCCGGGCCGCGTCCACGGCGAAGGCCAGCAGCGCGGCGCCTGCGCCGTCCGCCACGATGGAGAACCGGTCCGGTAGGGCCGCGTTAAGCAGCGGCAGGCCTTCCAGCCAGTACCAGGGCAGCTTGATCGCGTGGTGCTCGTGCCCGCCGAACAGCAGGGTGCCGCCGAGCGAGAACACGGTGAGCACGACGAAGGCGGCCGCGGCGGCCCGGGCTGGCAGCCGCCGCCAGGCGGCGATCGCGGCAAGCAGCAGCACGATGATCAGCGGCCAGCCCAGGTAGCCGAGATATTCGGGCAGGAGCCCCTGATACCGCAAGGCGGCGGCCGCGCTGCCCGAGGTGTGGAAGAGCAGGAACGACGAGGGCACCACGAAGGACGACAGGTCATTTTTGAAGAAGTCGGGCGTGAACGGGCTGCCATGCTGCCGCAACGGGCCGAAGAACTGCACCCACAGCGGATATCCGGCGATCACGGCGGTCACGCAGGCCGCGACGCCCAGGCCGGCGGCCGCCGTCGCGATCTTGTCCGCTACCGCCCGCGGCCGGCTGGCGGCGAGCACGGCGGCGATGACGACCCCGGCCATGGCCGTGCCGAGCAGGATCTCCTCGGTGATGAACAGCTGCGCCGTCACCAGCAGGCCCAGCGCCAGGCCACCCCGCAGGGCGGTCGTCCGGCCCGTCGCCAGCCGCAGGCCGACGTGGACGATCAGCGGCGGCAGCACGGCGAACTGCAGATCGTAATGGCCGATGGCCGAGTGCAGCACCGCCGGGGAGAACCCGTAGACGGCCCCGCCGAGCGCCGCGGCAGGCATGCTGACATCCCAGCGCCGCAGCACGGCGAACATGGCCGTCGCGGACCCGGCGAAACCGGCCGTCAGGAAGACCGTGATCGCGCTCTGCGGGCCGAAGAGCAACGTCACCGGGGCCAGCAGCACGCCGGGCAGCATCATGAACGTGTTCCACATCGCGGCCACGCCCTGCGGGGCGTTCATCGCGGTGGTCACCAGCGCGGGCAGCCGCCCGTGCACGACGGCGGTGGCGTCGTACCTGAAGAACCAGGTGAACTGGTCGGTGTCGTTGGGGTTGCCCGCCACCATCCGGGACGCGGGATCCCGCCACAGCCAGAGCGTGACCGCCAGCGCGGCCAGCAGGTAGTAGACGGCGGCCAGCGCCACCACCCGGCGATCACCGGGTGGTGGCGCCAGCTTGTCTTCCGCCGGGGCATTCTGGGGCTGGACGGCGGTTTTCGCTGCTGCCACGACAGCGAGCCTAACCGGGGTCGTCCCTACTAGAGCGGGACTTTCCCGGACGTCAGCAAATCAACAGATTTACCGTCCAGGCCGTTGGCTTGCGCTAGCCGCGGGCCGAACCCGCCGGGCTGTCCGGCACCACCTGGCCGCTCACGACGCGCCCGTTGTCGCTGCTGGCCTGGGGCTGCACCGGCATCCCCTTGCGGACCGAATCGAGGATCGTCAGGCCCTGGCTGACCAGGCCGGCGGCGATCTCGCTTAGGCCGTCGGCGCCGTTGAGCACGCTCACGTTCGCCCCGGCCAGGCCGGCCGCGGCCTCCTTGACGATCAGCGGCAGCTGGTTGATCAGCAGCTGGTCGAGCGCGACACGGTTGTTGGACGCGGCGGCCTCGGCCTGGATGCGGGTCCGCTCGGCGTCCGCCTTAGCCAGGATCCGCACCCGTTCGGCCTCGGCCTCGGCGGGCTTGATCACCTCGGAGACCAGCTGCTGCTGCCGGAGCTGGGCCTGCTGCTGGGCCAGCTCGGCCTGGGCGTTGATGACCGCAAGCTGGGCGTTGGCTTGCGCCAGCGGGCCCGCCTGGGCCGCCTCCGCCTGTGCCCTTTCCACCTCGCCCTTGTACTGCGCCTGCACGACGGACGTCTGCCTGGCGAACTCGGCCTGCTTGCGCACCGACGCCTGCTGCGCCTCCGCCGACGCCTGGTCCGCCGCCGCCTGCGCGATCTTGGCCTGGCGCTGGATGGCGGCGTTGTTCGGCGCGGCCATCGCGGCGATGTACCCGGCGCCCATGTCATCGATCGACTGGATCTGCAGCGAGTCCACGATCAGCCCGATCTTGGCCATCTCGCCCTTGGATCCGTCCAGGACCTCGGTGGCCAGCTTCTGCCGCTCGGTGACGATCTCCTCGACCGTCATCGAGCCGATGATCGAGCGCAGGTGGCCGGCGAAGATCCGCCCGGTCAGCACCGACATCTGGTCCTGGTCAGAGAGGAAGCGCTGCCCGGCGTTGACGATAGACTCCGTGTCGTTGCCGACCTTGAAGGCGATCACCGCGCGCACGTTCAGCGCGATGCCCTGATGGGTCACGCACTGCTCCGCGACCTCGGCCTCCTGCATGGACAGGGTGAGGTACCGGACCTTGCGGAACACGGGCGTGACGAAGGCGCCGTGGCCGACGATCACCCGGAACGGAGCACCCTCCGGCCCGCCCCCTCGTCCGGAAATCAGCATGGCCTCGTCGGGGGCCGGAACACGGTAACCGAACATCTTCGTTCATCTCCTAAAAGCAGTAACCCCGGAACGCGCGGAGCGTCGCCGAGCACGTCCTCCCACTCGATGACGTCGACCGCCCGCGCGCCGCGCGACTCGATAACCAGGACGGTCGCCCCCTTGGGCAGCGGCTTCTCGGACCAGGCCAGGAAGGCCTCGGAGCCGCCGCGGATCTTGACGAGCACCTCGCCTGGCCCGTCGCTGCCCCGCGTCCCCACGATGAGGACGC
>Ga0209656_10003088_pt1 | contig 10799 bp, 10 predicted proteins | sample BogFormECP12_OM2_FD_188239 | JGI IMG/M metagenome (GOLD analysis project Ga0209656, IMG submission 188239) | Bog forest soil microbial communities from Calvert Island, British Columbia, Canada - ECP12_OM2 (SPAdes) (version 2) | ecosystem: Environmental > Aquatic > Freshwater > Wetlands > Bog ... | reverse complement strand
CGGCACCACCATCACCCAGGATGTCTTGCCGTTTTCCATGACCTCGGCGGCGCGCGACACGCACGCCTATGGAATGAATAAGGTCGGACTCGAGCGCCGTGGCTTTTCGCCGGAGCGCATTCGTAAAATTCACCATGCGTATAAAACTTTGCTGGCGTCGAAGATGAATACGTCACAGGCGCTGGAGAAGCTGAAAGCCGAGGCGGATCGCGGTGAGGATGTGGACATGCTGATCCGGTTCATCGAGGCGTCGGCGCGGGGAATTATCAAATGAGGGGAGTTGTTCAGTGGGGGTTGCCGTGGAATCAGAGGTTCGTGATCGAATTCTGGGCACGTGGAAGCTCGTCTCCACGAAAGAAACCATGAAGGACGGCACCACTCGTCCCTTTCCTGCCTTTGGGCCGCACGCTAAGGGCTTCCTCATGTACCAGCGAGATGGTTACATGTGCGCTGTGCTTACAAATCCCGACCGTTTCGAATGGGCCGATCCGGCGCATGCCACGCCGGAAGAAAAAATAGCTGCCGCAGCTGGCACCTTTGCTTACTCTGGCCGGTATGAGATCGACGTGAAGCAGGAGCGGATTATTCATCTGCCGGAAGTGGCTACTAATCCCGGATATGTGGGATCGCGACAGATTCGGCCTTATCGCTTTGAAGGCCACCGCCTGGTCTTCAGCGATGTTGAGAAAGATGACCCCTCCGTTGCACGCTGGAAAATTGTCTGGGAAAAGGTGCAGCAGGACGCTTCCCGTCCTTCGATGGCCCAAGTGCTAGACTGACCCGTTGCTCCGATTCGCGTCTGCTTCATGCCTTCTCACGACAAGAAACTCGGTCTCATCGCCGGTAACGGCAAGTTTCCTTTTCTTGTGCTTGATGCCGCGCGTGCCTCAGGATACGAAGTGGTCGTCATTGCGATCCAGGAAGAAGCTTTTCCTGAGATCGAGTCGCACGGCGCAGCGTCGGTGCACTGGCTGTCGCTGGGAGAGCTTTCGAAGCTGATTGAAACATTTCAGCGAGAAAGCGTAAAGCGCGCCGTGATGGCGGGGCAGGTGAAGCATAAGCAGATTTTTTCCGCCATCCGGCCGGACTGGCGGCTGGCGAAGCTTCTGTTGTCGCTCACCACGCGGAACACCGACAGCTTACTTGGCGCAGTGGCCAAGGTTCTGGCGGAAGAAGGCATCACTTTGGAGAATTCAACCTGGCTTCTGGAGCCGCTACTGGCGAAGTCCGGCGTGCGCACGAGCCGCGCGGCCAGCGAACAGGAACGACAGAATATCGACTACGGCCGCACCGTGGCGCGGCACATGGCACAGCATGATATTGGCCAGACCGTCGTGATCGCCGAGGCCGCGTGCGTGGCGGTGGAGGCGATGGAGGGTACCGACGCCACCATTGAGCGTGCGGGACAGATTATGCGGTCGCTGCGCGGCGACGCTTCCACCCTCAGCCGCGATCTCACTGTGGTGAAGATCGCGAAACCGAATCAGGATATGCGCTTCGACGTGCCGGTAATCGGAGTCAAAACTGTTGAAGTGATGCATGCTGCCGGGGCAACGTGCCTGGCTTTGGATGCGGGAAAATGTTTATTGCTCGATGGCGATAAAATTCTTGACGCAGCCAATGCGGCGGGCATCGCGATTGTGGCGGACTGACATCATAAGACCAATACTATGACTGCTACCAGTTCTGAATCTGCTCTTATCTCCGACCAACTGCGACGCGCATTCGAAGGCGATGCCTGGCACGGTCCAGCGCTGCTGGAGCTGCTGCAGGATGTGGACGCCGCCACGGCTGCTGCCAAGCCTTTGCCCGATGTTCACAGCATCTGGGAGCTTGTGCTGCACATTGCTGCCTGGGACCACGCGGCTTGCCTTCGGATCGACGGAGAGACGGTGCAACTCACCGGTACCGCAAATTTCCCTGTTGTGCCAAAACCTACTGAATCTGCCTGGCGAAAGGCGGTGGCTCAGGCGAAGCGCACGCATGATGTGCTGGTAAAGACCGTTAAGGCGCTCCCGGAATCCCGATTACGCGACCGCGTTCCCGGCAAGAAATATGATTTCTACTTCATGCTGCACGGAGTGGCGCAGCACGAGCTGTATCACGCGGGACAGATTGCCATTTTGAAGAAGGCACAGAACGGGAAATAAGAATTTAGCGATTCCGCCATCGGTTTGCGTTTACAATTCCTTGTTCCACGTGGCAACCAGCCAGCCGAGAGTCCCCGCCTGCAACCTGACAATCCGATTTCCGTTGCGGTAGTGGGAGTGGGCGTCTTTGGACGCAACCACGCCCGCGTTTATAAAGAACTCGAACAGCAAGGGGAGCCGGTTCGGCTGGTGGGTGTGGTCGACCCAAATCTGGATCGCGCCGACGCGGTGGCCCGCGAGTTCGACTGCCGCGCCTTTGGATCGGTCGAGCAGATGCTGACCACGCACAGCGAAATTCGTGCAGCATCGGTGGCAGCGCCTACGGTTCATCATCTGGAAGTGGCGCGCGCGCTGATGAACGGAGGCGTGGACGTCCTGATCGAGAAGCCGCTGGCTGCGTCGCTGGCCGAGGCGGACGAGTTGGTCCAACTCGCAACTGCCAGCAAACGCATGGTGCAAGTGGGACATCTCGAACGCTTCAACCCAGCAGTTCGGGCGACAATCCCTCTGCTCACCCAGCCGATGTTCTTCGAGGTACACCGGCTCAGCGTGTTCACGCCGCGGTCGCTCGATGTGGACGTGGTGCTCGATCTGATGATCCACGATCTCGACATCGTGCTTTCGTTTGCCGACTCACCGGTGAAGGAAGTGCGTGCGGTGGGGCTGCCGATTCTTTCCGGCAAAGTTGATATCGCCAACGTGCGGCTGGAATTCGAGTCCGGATGCGTAGCGAACTTTACCGCCAGCCGGGTCTCGACCGAGCGTGTGCGCAAGCTGCGATTTTTTCAGCCCCGGCAATATGTGTCGGTGGATTATGGACGGCAGGAAGTTCTGGTTTTCACGGTAGGGGAAGATGGATCGGCGTTGAGCACGCCCACGGTCAATCCGCAAATTAAGGTAGGCAAACCGCCGGTGACGTCGGAAGAGCCGCTGCATGCGGAGTTGCGAGCGTTTCTGCGTGCAGTGCGGGAGCGGTCTACGCCGGTGGTGTCGCTGGAGGACGGACGGCGCGCGTTAGCACTGGCGCTCGAGATTCTGGGCGCGATTCGCGAGCATGGGAAAAGAGTTGGGCTGGCGGGATTGGCGAAGGCCAAAGGCTAGGGCGGAGGGCGTCTCGGACGGTCGTTTGGGGGTGGAGGCTCCTTGTTCCGCCAACGTCGCATTCGTTCACTATCAATGCACCGAAGTTTGTGATGGGAAGGAATCAAATCCTCACTAGTACGACCCCGAAATGCACCCCTCTGGTCACATCTCTTAAGGCGCCAGGTGCAGCCTCCAGGCCGTCAATCGTCACATGCGGGAAGCAAATGTCGCCTGATCGAAGCCAATCGGCAAAGCGGCGCGTCCATTCCCCGTGAACCTCCGGATCGTCATCCGCGCTGTAACCGCGCATCGTGATCTTCTTCAGGAGAATGTCAAACGAATCAAGTTGTACCGGCGCGGTCCTGCCTGTGCCTTGAGCGGCGAGCTGTCCTGACAACGCCCCGACCACGACGAAGCGAGCCCCGGTTCGAGCAGCCTTGACGGCGGCCTGCAATTGCGGGCCGCCCACTGTGTCCAGGCAAACGTCCACCCCGTCGGGTGCAACCTCGGCAAGCTGAGCCGTCAACGACTTTTCGTCACGCACGATCGCGCCGTCATATCCCAACTCTGAAACCAATCGTCTCGCCTTTTCCTGCGAACTCGTGCTGCCGATCACCCGGCCCGCTCCCAACAGTCGCGCAATCTGCCCCGCCATCGATCCGATAGCGCCAGCCGCACTGGTTACGAATACGGTATCGCCCGGCAGAATCTGTACGCCACGGGTCAGAGCCGCGTAGGCCGTCCACCCGTGTCCCAGATGCGCCGCTACATCCAGTAGCGCGTCATCGAGTAAGGTGCAATCGCACACCGGGACCGCCGCAAACTCTCGCCATCCCAGATTGTGCAGGACCTTATCGCCGGCGGACAGTCCGCAACCTGTGGGAGCCGACCAAACCTCGCCAACCGTTTCCTCGCAGAGCGTGTCCCCGGGGCGTAAAGCCGGAAACGGTACGCCCTCCACGCGTTCTGCCCCTTCGCTGATCATCATGCGGAGTGAGGCGGAAATCCGGAAATATCGATTTCGAATGAGCGCTTCGCCAACCTGTGGTACAGGCATCGGGACCTCAACCACATCAAAGTGCTCTGGTCCGGGCAGACCGGCAGGCTGGACAGCCAATCTGACTTCTCGACTCGTTCCTGGCAGGGTGGTCATGGATACTCCTGTAGGGGAAATTTCGTTCGCCGCGGGGCTCTTGACAAGAACCTGAGCAAATGCGAGCGTTATGCTCATATTTGCACGGAGGAGCGTTCTTGACTACTCGCATATTGGCGGCGCGCGGAATGATGAGAAAAGAGCCGCGCCAGGCGCGCGCCCGCACAACCGTCGAAGCAATACTGGAGGCCGCGGCTCGCATTCTCGACCGTCAAGGTTGGGGGCGCTTCACCACGAATGCGGTGGCCGACGCCGCCGGCGTGAGCATCGGTTCCTTGTACCAGTATTTTCCAAACAAGCTGGCACTGGTAGAGGCAATCCTGCGCTGCCACTTTGATGATGTGCTCGGGGCGCTGCGGATCGCGGACGAACACACCTCCCGCCGAGCACGCATTGAAGGGCTGATCTCGGGGATGATCGCAGCCCACTCCATTCATCCCTCGCTTCATCGCGTGCTTCTCGAAGACGTTCCGCGCGGAAAAATTTCAAAATCCGTACACCAGCAGTTTGAGAGTGAATACTCGAACCTCTACGCCAAGCTGATCGCGGCGAGCGAAAGATCGGGCCCGAATCCGCGCAGCGAGGTCAGAGCGCATGTGCTCTCCTCTGCGATCGAGGGGGTGGTTCACGATGCCGCCCGCGGAGGCACCCTGAGCTCTCCTGCACTGAAGCAAGAACTCGTTCATCTGGTCGACGCATATTTGACCGCTCTGGAAAGCGAACAGAACGCGTTCGCAATTCGGACGGAGGGCTTGCGCTCGCGCTAGCGCTCGGGATACTGGGCGCGATTCGCGAGCATGGGAGGAGAGTCGGGCTGGTTAACGGGGGAAAGACGGCCGAGGTCAAACTCAAGCGCTTTCAGGGCATGACGGACGAACCCGCGGTGCTCAAGAACGTCAAATACTGGGGGACGCCCCGCAACGATGGATTCGTGATGATGCCGAATGAGCTCGAAACCTATCGCGAGGGCCCGAACGCTTTCGAGTTCAAGGGCACGAACGGATTTCTGCTCACATTCGACATGACATCGAGCGACATTACAACCAACAAGCCTTCAATGAGCTACTGACCAACATCTCTTCCCGAAAAATTCAGGCGCCGGAACTCCTCTCCGGCGCTTTTGTCTTTTCGTAAGGCCGTTAGCGAAACATCACGATTGCACTGACAACTCCCAACTAGAGGAATTTGCCTGCCTGCTTCCATGAAAATTGCGCGGGAGCTGTAGCATAATATTTGGATGGCATTTCCGATTCGAGTCTGCGCGGTTTGCTCAGAAGAGTTTGAGCTGAAGCCGGATAAGCCCGGCTTTGCCAACCGCTGCCCGGCTTGCAGCGAGGATGAGTCCGCACAGCCGACAGCGAAAAAAAGCACAGATGCCGACGAGCGCAAGAGTCTGAAGGAAGCGAACGAGGCTCGCAGGCGAGCGATGCGGGACCTCCTCTATCGCAAAGATAGCTAGCGGCTTTCCGTACGACTTCCTTTAGAGGTAGACAGTCTGGTGATGCGGCGAGCGGGCCTCAGCGGCTAAAGCCGGAGTCGGAGATCTGGCTGCTATCGCAGCGCTAAAGCGGCGCGCCACCCGAAGTCAGCTCCTCACCCGAAATCAAGCGCCTACGCTAAATCAAGAGCTACCGCAATCCATTGAAACCTGAGTGAATTGCCGGCTCGAGTCCTCTAAAGCTCTGGAAGACGCGGATGGAGCAGGCATTTACAAATGTTTACACCCGTAAGTCCTGCGACGTTTGTCAGAGCAAAATCGCTTGAAAGATGCGAAAATGAAGGTAGCTTGGCCGCGTTTGTTCGCTGGGGTCATCCGAGGGAAGACCGGGTGCAACGTAGCGACGCGAATGTGTGTCTAACGGACAAGTCTCGCTTGGACAAAGCCTAGCGCGGACAAACTGAGTTCATGCCCATCACACAGATTCCATTCCAGGATCCGGTCGCGCCCGAGAAGCCACAGCCGGAACAACTCGGGCTGTACGACGCGCAGGGATGGGAAACGGCCTACCGTGACCTGGATGACGATGCGCGCGTCCCTCATCTGCTCATACAGTTGCAGGATGATCTGGCGCGCTCACGCCGGCGCGAGGCCGCGTGGATTTCCGTTATTGTTCACCTGGTTCTCATCATTTTGCTGGCCAAGGTGGAGTGGATTGAGAAATACCTGCCCTGGCACAATCCCGTCGCGCGGCAAAGTGTGACCGCGGGCAAGGATCTGACGTTCCTGGAACTTCCGCCAGACCTGCAGAAGGTGCCGCACAAGCCGAATACGAACATTGCTTCCGACAAGGATCGGATTGCGATGACGCGGCATCCGGAACTGGACCTGAAGGAACTTCGCAAAAGCTTAGCGACTCCTCCACCGGGAGCGCCCGGATCAAGCGCACCACAAGCACCGCAGCCGCCAGCGAAGTCGGCCGGGGGATTTCAGCAGAACCAAACTACGCCTCAGCCGCAGCAGGCGCCGAATCCGCAGATCGCGCAGCTGCAAACGCCAGCCACGCCAAACATCAGGAATGAGTTTGAAAAATACGCCGGATCGATGTCCGCGGGTTCGGCAATTCAGGAAGCGGCAAGAGCGGCGGCGCGACCGGGAAGTGGAGGGCAGGGCAGCGGCGGCGACTTTGGGCTGGGAACCGGCGCGCACGGCCGGCAGGTGGGCAACCTGGAGATTCTCAGTGACACGCAAGGCGTGGACTTTGGACCATACCTGCAGCGGATTCTGCGAGACGTGAGGGTGAACTGGTATAACGCGATTCCAGAATCCGCGCAGATGAAACACGGAAACCTGATCATTGAATTTGCGATCACAAAGGATGGAAAAGTTGCGGGCATGAAGCTGGTCGCCACTTCCGGAGACATTCCTCTGGACCGCGCAGCCTGGGCGGGAATCACCGCGTCGGATCCGTTTCCTCCATTGCCCAACGAATTTACCGGACAGTTCCTGGCGCTCCGCTTCCGCTTCTACTACAACCCCACCAAAGACGAGATGCAGTAGTTTCTCGGACAAACTCCCCGCAAGGCATTGCGGCAGGATTTTTCTGCATGAAATCGGCGGCTGAGGTCGAGTTCGATGAGTTCGATTATCTTCTGACATACGCCAGGCGGATGAGAGTCCGTTCCGAGAACGGAACATAGAGCAGGGCCGCGCTGGCGGCGAAGGCCGCGCCCAGGCCGATCTTCTGTATCAGCAGAAATGGAGCGACAGCCCACAACTCGTCCAGCGCCAGAATGAAAGGAAACATCTGCGGGAACTTCTCGCCCAGGCGCTGATAATCGAATCCCACCGCAGAGAGCAGATAACAGCGCAAGGGAATCCCGACGCCGGCGGTGACGATGACCGCGCCCACCAGCACAATCGCTCCCCATCCCGACAAAAAAGACTCCGCGATTCCCTGGACTGCGTGCAAGCGAAAAAGCGCGGCCAAATAGAAAATCAGATACATGACTTGAGCGAGGGCGAACAGACCGCGCGTGAGACCGCGACGTGGAATTGGAACCTCCAGCTCGGGATGCAACTGCATCGGGGGCAGGCTATCGGTAGAGATCCCTTTGGCATCGCCGGTTTGCGGTTCTGCGGGTTGGAACGGCGCAATAAATCGATAGCCACGCCGGGCCAGGGTTTCGACGTAGCGGGGACTCGATGCCGAATCGCCCAGAGTCTCCCGCAACTTGTTCACGGCGGTGTTCAGGCTGTGATCGAAATCGACAAAGGTGTCGGCAGGCCAGAGTTTCTGCCGCATCTCCTCGCGCGTGACCACATCGCCGGCGCGCTCAAGGAGCAAGGTGAGCACTTGCAAAGGCTGCTCCTGCAGGCGAAGCTTCCTGCCGTTCTTGCGCAACTCGCCCGACGCGAGATCAAGCTCGAAAACGCCAAAGCGCACAATTCCGCCCGGCCGATTGCCTGGGAAGGCTGGCATAGGAAGTAAAGATAACGACCGACGACGCGTAGTGTAGCACCAAGCTGTGCGCGGGTTTCGTCGCGGCGTACAATTGATATCGTGGTTAACGCTCATCAACGCGAGGGCGAGGACAATTCCGCCCACAAGCGTCGTCACCACGCGATCTATGCCACGGAAACTTCCGGCCTGCTGCTGATCGCGCTTCTGCTACTGGTCCTCACCGTTATTCGCTACTGGCACGCCATTCATTGGAGCGTTCGCTGACGGTGGCTCCGGCGCAGCCTGAACCACTGCTGGTGGTTGTGCTCGGCCCTACCGCGAGCGGCAAGACGGCATTGTCTTTGGCGCTGGCAGAACGCTTTCGCGGCGAAATCGTGAATTGCGATTCCGTGGCCATGTACCGCGAGTTCGATATCGGCACAGCCAAGCCTACACGCGACGAACGAGACCGCGCCGTGCATCACTTGCTGGATTGCGTTGCACCGACAGATCACGTCACTGCCGGGGAATATGCGCGGCGGGCGCGGCAAGTGCTGGAGGAGATTCAATCCCCCGGCCATTTGCCGATCGTCGTGGGTGGAACTGGACTGTACCTGCGCGCCCTGCTCGACGGACTTTTCCCAGGTCCTCAGCGCTCTGACGAGCTGCGCGAGCGTTCGCGCGAACGCGTAGCCAGCCGCGGTTCGGACTATCTTCATCGCATTCTGCGCCGACTCGATCCCGCGGCGGCAGAGAAAATCCATGCAAACGATGCTCCCAAGGTCATCCGTGCCATCGAAGTTTGTTTGACGTCACGCCAAAAGATGACGGACCTTTGGCAGCAACACGGGCGTGATCCTTTGCGAGGGTTTCGTATTTTGCGGCTTGGGCTCGATCCCGATCGTCAGGCTCTGTACGAGCGTATCAATAGCCGCGCGCAACAAATGTTCGAGGCCGGACTGGTGGAAGAGACCAAACGTTTGCTGGAGAAATATGGCGACGCTGCCGGGCCTCTCGCCTCGCTCGGCTATAGGCAGGCGGTGCAATTCCTTCGAGGAGAAGTCAGCCAGGAGCAGGCGCTGCAGGCCGCGCAGCAGGCGCACCGCAACTACGCTAAACGTCAGATGACCTGGTTTCGCCGCGAGCCGGAGGTGCAGTGGCTGCGCGGCTTCGGAGACGAGGCGCAGGTTCAGCAGGAAGCGGTGGGGCTGGTCTCAGGTCTGGGTCCCTTCGAAGACTAAGACCTGACACCTAAGACCCACGACCTGCTCTTCTGCTATCGTTTCCTCCATGCGTCAAACACTCGCCTTCTTACTTCTCGCTTTCGTCCTCAGCACGACTGCGTTTGCCAAGGATAAATATCAGCGCCCTGGACCGATCCACCTCACGCCCAACGGTGAAAAATGGGCAGAGAAGACGCTGCACAAGTTAACTCTTGAAGAGAAAATCGGCGAGGTGTTCATGATCTGGTGCCGCGCCAGTTTTCTCAACGTGGAAAATCCGGAGTATCTGCAATTCCGCGAGGCCATCCAGAAGTATCACGTTGGATCGTTTGCCATGACGGTGCACGTGGACGGGCCGTACCTTCTGCGCAGCGAACCGTACGAGGCTGCCGAATTGCTCAACCGGCTGCAAAGCGATTCAAAACTTCCGCTGCTGTTTGCCGCTGATTTTGAACGTGGTCTTCCAATGCGCCTGATGGGAGCCACGGTCTTCCCGCATGCCATGGCTTTCGGAGGAGACGGCAAGCTGGAAGATGCCGAGGCCTTTGGGCGCATTACGGCCGAAGAGTCGCGCGCCATTGGAATTCATTGGAATTTCTTTCCCGATGCCGATGTGAACTCGAACCCGGTGAATCCGATCATCAATACACGGTCATTCGGCGAGGATCCGAAGCAGGTCGGCGACCTGGTGGCGGCCTATATCAAAGGCGCGCACGAAGGCGGAATGTTGACCACGGCCAAGCATTTTCCCGGCCACGGCGACACAGCGACCGATTCGCATCTGGGCGTCGCCAGCGTGAATGTGGATCGCGCTCATCTCGATTCCATTGAGCTGCCACCATTCCAACGAGCGATCGCGGCTGGCGTCGATTCAGTGATGGTGGCACACGTCACGGTGCCCGCGCTCGATTCCGACCCGAATCATGTGGCCACGATCTCCCCGGCGATTGTTTCCGATCTCCTCGAGAAGCAACTCGGCTTCAAGGGAATCATCGTCACCGACGCGCTGGACATGGCTGGTCTCACACACCTTTTCGCCAACAGCATCGGCCGTGCCGCGGTTGAGGCATTCAAAGCCGGCAACGATCTTCTGTTGATTCCAGCTGATTTCCCGGCTTCGTACAATGCCATGCTCCAGGCGGTCCAGTCGGGCGAAATTTCCCGGGAACGGCTTGACCACTCCGTCCTTAAGATTCTCAGGACCAAGGCCTCTCTGGATTTGCAAGAGGCCCGCACAGTCGATGTCAAGGCAATCGCAAATCTGGTGGGAAAGCCGGAAAACCTTGCTTTCGGCCAGCAGGTGGCCAAC
>Ga0209656_10003087_pt1 | contig 10800 bp, 13 predicted proteins | sample BogFormECP12_OM2_FD_188239 | JGI IMG/M metagenome (GOLD analysis project Ga0209656, IMG submission 188239) | Bog forest soil microbial communities from Calvert Island, British Columbia, Canada - ECP12_OM2 (SPAdes) (version 2) | ecosystem: Environmental > Aquatic > Freshwater > Wetlands > Bog ... | reverse complement strand
AACACGGCCTGAGCGAGGAAGAGATAGGAATTTCCGACCTTCGTCGAGCAGCCGAGCGGATTTTGGGTGATCGCACGCTCTCTTGGTTCTGGAGCTACCGGATCCAAATCGGGGTTAAATAAATCAGACTAGCTCGCAAATCTCACTAGCCATACGCATCCGCGCGCTTATTGCCGGCAAGAAGCTCTTAACCTGAAAACGGAAGAGAACGGAATTTAGGTTTAAGCAGACCCTGACTTCCTCGCGGTCGAACCCAGTTCGGCCTAAGCTCGAAATGCAGGCGTAATCTTCGGGCTGGCAGAGCCAAGCAACGTGGTTCACTATGGGTAACGCGGTTGCGCAACATCATGGCTGAGTTTTTCGACATTGTAATCGTGGGCGGCGGGCCGGCAGGCAGCACTGCTGGAACTTTGCTGGTACCGGCCGTAAATTCGGTGCTTGCAGGCAGCGAGCAGCACATGCCGGAAATCCGTTGGCGCCTGTGGGTTTTTGACTTCCTGGTGTTTTTGCAAAAGCGGTTTGCCCTGATTGCGCCACGCATGAACCTCAGCCCAGATAGCAAGTGATCGAGCGAGAACAACATGAACGGGGTTCTCCCCTTTACGACGTTGTTGTTGTCGGCGGCTCGCTTTCTGGAGCGGCAACAGCCACGTTGCTACTGCGAAAAAACCCCGGATTAAAGGTCCTTATTGTCGAAAAATCGACGCATTTCACGCGTCGCGTTGGTGAGGCTACCGTGGAGGTTAGCGCATTTTTTCTCGGACGGATACTGGGAATGACGCAGCATCTCAATGAGTCGCACCTTGTGAAGCAGGGGATGCGATTTTGGTTTGCGAATGATGAAGTAGAATCGCTCGATCAAGCGAGCGAGCTCGGCGGCCGATACCAGGTTCGCCTTCCATCCTATCAACTGGATCGGGCGGTATTCGACGAGGAAGTTCTCCGCCGCGCGTGCGCTGCCGGCGCCAGGTTGCTTCGTCCTGCCAGCGTTATAAAAGTGCACCTTTCGCTCGGCGGGGAGCAGACAATAACGCTTCGCAACGGGGAAGCATTGGAAACGGTTCGCGGGCGCTGGGTGGTCGACACCTCGGGTGTTGCCGCACTGCTTGCGCGACAGCAAGAGTGGTGGCGATTGAATAGCGCTCATCCTATCTCCGCAGCATGGGGACGCTGGAAAGGGGTGAGAGATTGGGATGGGTACGAACTTGCCCAGAAATACCCGGAATGGGCTGCTGTGCCGTACGGGATTCGCGGCACAGCTACAAATCATGTCGTCGGAAATGGGTGGTGGAGTTGGTGGATTCCTTTGAAAGGCGGAGACGTGAGTGTGGGGGTCGTTTTCGACCAACGCCTCGTACAGTGGCCACGGGACGGTGGAACACTTGGCGACCGGTTGAAAAGCTTTCTAATGCAACACCCGGTTGCACGCGAGATGCTTGCCGACGCACGTTTGATCGAAGGCGACGCGCACTGGCGCAAGGACCTGGCGTACTATAGCACGAAGTTCGCCGGGGACGGCTTTGTGCTCGTAGGTGATGCTGCTGCATTCATGGATCCGTTCTACAGCCCAGGTATGGATTGGATTTCATTTACTGCTACCAGCGCGGCGGAACTTATCAGCGCCCAGCGACGTGGCGAGACTCTGGCCGCCGAGATCGAGCATTACAACAACGCTTTCTCTGTGAGCTATCACAACTGGTTTCAGGCCGTTTACCAAGACAAGTACGAGTACATGGGTGAGTTCGACCTGATGAGACTTGCATTCCTGCTGGATCTCGGTCTGTATTATCTAGGCATTGTTTCGCAACCGTTCAATATAGGAATCAAGGGGTTGCAATCGCCACCGTTTTCCGACCCTCGCGCGCGCGTCGTTTTCAGGCTGATGCGCACCTACAACCGCCGCTTCGCCCAGATCGCGCGCCGGCGCCGGCGGTTAGGCCTGCTTGGAAGATCGAATCGTGCCCAACGTTTTCTTGCCAACGGCTTCACATTGAGCCGGTTCGATATTGTACTCATTTTCAAGATGGTTTTCCAGTGGGCGTTGCTTGAACTAAAGGAAGGGTGGCGGAGTTGGTGGCGACCGCGGGAAGATAAAGCGCCTGTGAGAACCGTTGCTGTGCGAGAACTCGGCGAGACAGTTGGCCAATCGAGCCGTCGCTGAGGGGACGTTACACCAAACGTGAAAAATACACGCCTTGGTTTTGGAGGTGACTATGCCCAAACTCAACCCGAAGTCGGATACTGAATCGCCCGGTGCTGAACCACAACCCCATCTGCCGGAACTTCCCGAAGAAGCAGTATTGTTACGGATTTTTATCGGTGAGGATGATCGTCAAAAGCATTTGCCGCTTTACGAGGCGATCGTTTTGAAAGCGCGAGAGCTGCAATTAGCGGGTGCCACAGTGCTTCGAGGTCTTCTCGGTTTCGGGAGGTCTAGTCATATGCATACTGCGAAGATCCTCCGACTTTCGACGGATCTGCCAATAGTTATCGAGATCGTCGATACGCAGGAAAAGATTGATGGCTTCCTTCCTCATTTGGAGCCAATGATGAGCGGTGGCTTGGTCACGCTCGAGCGAGTGCAGGTCATACATTATCGACACGAGCCTCTTCGAAAATCCGTACACCGCTGAAAGGGGTCTCAAACGTCTCAGTTCGTCCTCGTAAGCGAAGGCTCCAGCCTTTGCCGATGTGACGGGCCGCGGAGGCAAAAGGTACGAAGGCAAAGGCTGGAGCCTTCGCTTACGAGGACGTGTGGAAGAAAAATCGGTCGATGATTGAATTTCAGTTGTGCGGTGCCGGCTGTTCGAATAGGTAAGTGTCAGGCAATGGAGTTTGCCTCCCCGCAAATGGGGAAACCGCCTGACCAAATTCAGGGCTAATGACTCCTGTTGGCGCAGCAAATGCGTGGACAGGAGTTTTATTATGCTCAGTGACATCTGGGTCAGCGTGAGAGGTGCACTAAGTAGGGCCGTTCGCTTTTGGATCTCTGGGATGGCAGCACTGCGCTGCGGCCAGCCATTCCGCGGCGACACGCTTGGCCGTGACCTGCTTTGTGAAGGCGTTTGCGATGGGATTTCTCGGAATGACTCGTTCGCCGCAGAGTTTCACGACTTGGGCGCCCAGGTCGGGCGTGGCCATTTGTCTTCTACAAAGTCTTGGGAAGCGCTTGGAAGGTGTCTGGGCCGAGAGTAAGCTTTAAGAGGAAGGTATTCCAGAATATTGTCAATGTGCACTATATCGTATCGTTTTGATGAGAAGGTACTTCTTGGTGGCAATCGGTGGAGGGTTTGGCAGCCTTATCCGCTTTGGGATAACACAATGGATGTCTTCCATGCCGGTGTGGACACCGCTTTCGATTCTAATCATTAACGTAAGCGGTTGCTTTGCCATCTCTTTTATGAACTTCGTCTCAGATCCATCCGGAGACATTTATTTAGGTCCACGCAGCCGATTATTCCTCCTCGTCGGGGTTTGTGGCGGCTACACCACCTTCAGCACGTTCAGCCTTATGTCATTTAATGCGGCCCGCCACGGAGCTTTCGCGGATCTTTTTTTAAATATAGGGCTTTCCCACGTACTATGCCTGTTCAGTATCTGGGTAGGAGCCATAGTTGCCGCGCCCTTTCCTCACGCGTTCCGTGCCGTTTTACGCGCGCTGCGCAGCTAAATGCGAAAGTATGGAATTGGCGATAGTGCTCGTATTTTTAGGCGGAGCTGCAGGAAGCGTGTGGCGGTTTTGGTGGTCCGGTCTTGTTGCCGAACGCTTTGGTGAAACATTCCCATTTGGGACTCTCGTTGTAAATATGGTGGGTTCCACGATTATTGGCATCGTTGCTGGTCTTCTCATGCATGTTTCGAACAGCGGTATCGCGACCGCACTTCAGCAATTGCTGGTTGTCGGGATTTGCGGGGGGTTGACCACTTTCTCGTCGTTTAGCTTGCAAACGTATAACCTAATCGTCGACGGCAGGTGGCTATCGGCATTGTCTAATATTGTGTTTTCAACCGGACTTTGCCTTGGGTGTGTTGCGGTTGGTTGGCAAATCACCCGAGGGATGCACTTTTGATTCTTCAATGGCGAAAAGTGTCCCGACGTCGTCACGGGAACCGTTAATGGCGATAATGGAAGACCTGCGCCCGTTCGATGGTTATGAGCCCGCCTCGCATCATCTTATGCAATTCCGGTAAGAAAGCTGTGATCTTTTGGGTCTCATCCACGATCTCCACGACGATCGGCAAATCTAAGGAAAGGCGCAAGATATTTGCGTTATGGAGGTGACTGGACCGGCCGAAGCCCATCGGGCCACGCAGTACCGTGGCACCGGCGAGATGGAGTTCCCGTGCTCGCAGCACGATTGCTCGGTAGAGCGGGCGATGCATATATTCATCGGCTTCGCCAAGAAAGATTCGCAGAAGCGAACACTCTTGTGGCAGGTCCCTGGTCTTCGGGGCAGAAGACGAGTCTCCGGAGGGCGTATTCGGGGTTGGCGGGGCCATAACGGAATTAGAAGGGCGAACGCGAATGCTATCACCGATTTCCGATAAGAGCACACCGTTAATGAAGAAGAGCCTTTGCAGTCGGTACTCGACGCCGAAGCTGATTTCGACAAGATTCTCTGCCTCGGTGATCTCGTCGATTACGGCCCGGAACCAGCGGCATGTGTCACCTGGGCAATGCAACAGCGCGACGAATCCATCTTTATCCAAGGGAATCACGACTGGGGTGTTGCCTTTAAAAAAGATCCGCGAAGCTCTCCTCCTTTTCGTCGTCTCACAGACTCTACGCAGACGTTCTCATTGAAGGTTTTGTCCGATCCAATGCTGATGTTTCTGGGGACTCTTAAGCCCATCGATTCTTTCGAAATTCTCGGTCACCGGTGTCTGGCCTGTCACGCAGCACCAAGCGATCCTTTATTCCGGTACCTGCGCACGACGGAGAAAGATCTCGAATTCGAGATCGCGGCCGCTGGTTCGCCGGATTTTCTATTTTGCGGGCATACCCATTGGCCGCTTTTGAAGCGCGTCGGGAAGACAACGATCGTTAATCCAGGAAGCGTTGGTCAACCTAAAGATGGTGACCCGAGGGCGGCGTACGGGGTCTGGGAAGATAGCGAAATCGAGCTGCGCCGCGTTGCCTATCCGATTGACACTACGGTGCGAGCCTACGCTCGCACACCGCTACCGTCATCGGGTATTGAATCGTTGATCACGGTTCTCCGAACCGGTGGAACGCTCAAATCGAATGACGCATCCGAAGTGGGGGTGTCTGGATAAATGGATTCGGAGTCGACTTCGAGCGAACGAGGAACCGGCGAATTTTGAAGCGCCAGCGGACCCAGCGCAAGTTGAAACTCTAAACGGTTAACCTTCGCCAAATTGCATTTTGCGATTGCATATTGCAAAACAAATTGGTACAAACCTGTAGCGTAAACCGTTTCTGACCAAGCTACGGGGCTATGACGGATCTTTGGGGGCGGCTTTACGAGCGACATGGGAAAATGAGCGGGCAAATCTTCATCAGTTACCGTCGCGATGACAGTTCGGCATGGGCCGGACGTCTATACGATGGTCTGAGCAGGCATTTCGTTTCGAATCAAATTTTCATGGATGTCGACACCATTGAGCCTGGTGTGGACTTTGTTGAAGCGATCGAAAAAAGCGTGGGTTCCTGTGAGGCGCTGATCGCGGTTATTGGCAAGCGTTGGTTGATTTCCTTTGATGAGGAAGGAGGACGCCGGCTCAACAATCCGGAAGATTCGGTGCGTATAGAAATTGTGACTGCACTCAAGCGTGGCATTCGAGTGATTCCCGCACTGGTGGATGGCGCTTCAATGCCTCGGTCTCGCGACCTTCCTGATGACTTAAAATCATTGGCTCGCCGAAATGCACTTGAAGTTAGTCATAATCGTTTCAGTGCTGATTTGGAGAGGCTTATAGGCGCACTAGAGCGGGCTGTGGAGAAAACCACGACGCAAAATCGCGAGCGCGAGCCGTCCGCGGAACAAACCGCGCCGGTCGCGGCCGTGACTCCAAGTCCACCGGTAATCACCACTCTGTCCCTTGAAGAAGAGGCTCGGAGTGCTCTTGAGAGAGCCACGAAGGACCATCCGTGGGTCAACAGCTTAGGGATGAAATTTGTGCCTGTGACTGGCACGCAGGTGCTGTTCAGCGTCTGGGATACGCGGGTGCAGGACTTCGATATGTTCGTGAAAAGTACGGGCTACGATGCGACGGGAGGCATGTGGTCGATTAGTAAGGACGGAGATCAGCGGCGCGGTGCGACATGGAAGGAGCCGGGTTTTGGTGGGGGAGCGAACCATCCAGTGGTGGGGGTTAGTTGGAAGGACGCGGAGGAATTCTGTAAGTGGTTGACGAAACGCGAACAAATTGCAGGAGATCTGCCTCAAGACAAAGAATACCGGTTGCCGAAGGACGAAGAATGGAGCGCGGCGGTGGGGTTGAAGAATGAGGTAGGGAGCACCCCGGAAGAGAAGAGTGGCAAGATTCAGCTGTATCCATGGGACATCCCACAGAAACGGGACAAAAGCTGGCCACCGCCATCTGGAGCCGGTAATTATTCCGGAGAGGAGTCGAGGATCGGAAACGAACCAAATGATTGGTCAGTCATTGCAGGCTATAACGACGGCTATCCGAGGACTAGTCCGGTGGGAAGCTTTGAGGCGAATTTTAGTGGTCTGCACGACATGGGAGGCAACGTATGGCAATGGTGCGAAGATTGGTATAATGCTCAAGCGCTATGCTGTGTGTTGCGCGGTGCGTCGTGGGTCAATGACCTCCCCGGCCGTCTGCTTGCTTCATGTCGCGGCGACGGCGCCCCTGATTTTCGTCACGATGCTATCGGGTTTCGTTGTGTTGTAGCGGTAGAGTCTTCCCGGTGAGGCTGGCCAGATCGCTCTTAGCATGCACAAAGACCGGCAAGTGGCGGTTAGTCAGCTCTGGCGCAATTTCTTTTTGTGCTTCCCGCGCGCGTTGAACGTGGACGTAAAAAAGTTAAATTGTAAGGTCAGCGAGAAGATGCTCGCGGCTTGCAAAGCTAACGTTAAGGAAGCCTATCACGAAGGCGTTCGAAAGAGCCACAAGCTCGAAGCGCCACGGGTTGAATTGAAGCATCCGACAAATTTGGATCAATCTAACGTCGACCTACCGCTCATGGAAGCGTCGTACGTTGACTCTCGAGAGAAAGCTCTGGGCGTTGATAGAGCATCAGTACTCTTTTCAAAAGAACTCGAGAACGAAGACCTCTCCAACCCTAGGTCTAAGCTGAAAGCGCTCGCCGCACGGTTAGCTAAATTCCAATCCTAATATGTACAAAACAACGAATTAAGAATCTATGGCTAAGTTTGCAGCTTTGGTTATTACCCTCGCTGAATACGCGGAGAACAATACCAACGGTGACGTACTCCAATTGGTTGCGGACAAGCTGGATGTTAACAGATACGCACGCAAAGACCGGTTAGAAGAGCTAAAGAAAGAACTTGACGAGGAAGCTAACGCTCGCCCGAGGACTGTGTTGACTCTTGGATAATTAAACGATTTTGCCAGAGCATGTGTATGCAGGAAAAGCCTGCAACGCTCGTAATCTTTAGGGGTCATGAAACAAAGCTGGCAATAGCGGCGCGACGAGGCGGGATTTTTCTTCATTCTTGCCCGCTTCGCGCGACCGTACTTTAACATTTTTGAACTAACTTTTACTACTATGTCAGACCAACGCAGCCGGTGAGGATTTCCGACGGTTGCCTTTCCGCTGTCCCGTCCCCGGTAGAGAAGCGCAAAATGTCGGCATCGTGGTGGCCGGTTTTGGATCGGGCATGGTCTTTATGGCGACGAATCATCCGGCACTGGCGGCAATTGCGTTCGTTGCCGGGCTGTATCATCTCATCAATCACTCGCTTTATAAGACGCTCTTGTTTTTCGGCGTGGGTGCCGTGGAATCCGAGACCGGCACGTGTGATATGGATAGGTTGGGCGGCTTAATCAAATGGATGCCGTTGACCGCTCTTGGCTTTCTCGCCGGCACGCTCTCCATCGCCGCGCTGCCGCCGTTCAACGGTTTCGTCAGTGAATGGCTCACCTTGCAAACCATGCTCCGCTCGGCGGAACTGTCTTCAACGTTAACGAAAATCGTCTTTGCCCTCTGCGGTGCGGGACTCGCGCTTACGGCGGCGCTGGCAGTCACGTGTTTTGTGAAAGTCTTTGCGATGAGCTTTTTGGGAATGCGCCGTTTGGACAAAAATAAACCAGTGACCGAAGCCAAATCCGCTGCACTGGCCTCAATGGCCATTCTTGCCGCACTGTGTCTGGCATTCGGCGTGCTGCCGACTTATGTAATTCCAGCCTTGGGTTCGGCTCTGAATCCATTGGTAGGCACAAATGCCGCCGATGCATTGGTACCGCCTTTCTTTGCCTCATATCCTGCGCACAACACTTTGCCGCCTGCGTTTGCTGGTGAATTCCATGACTTGGGTGCGCAAGTCGGACAAAGCGTTTTGCCCGGACGCGGATTGGTGGTGCTGCATCGCGGCGGTAAAGAGAATCCCGTGGTGTTCGCGATGTCCACCTCTTACATGCTCGTAGTACTGATGGTTTTGCTGGTTTTTACCTATATGATCGTCCGACTGTGGCTGACGCATCGCCGACAACTGGCGCGGCGTCCGCGCTGGGATGGCGGTGTGAGGCGCCTGTTGCCGGAGATGACCTACACAGCGACGGGCTTTTCCAATCCGGTGCGGGTAATTTTCGATGCGGTCTTTCAACCGACGACGGTGGAGGACACACGCGAGACGGTGGCGGAACATTTCCGCATCGCCATCCGGCGCGAAAAAGAGCGCGTGCACCTCGTGGAGAGGCTGGTTTTCCAACCGACCAAGGTGGCGGCGTTTTGGTGTGCGGGTGTATTGGCGGCAATGCACCACGGACGCTTTAACGCCTATGCTGCCTACGCGCTTTTGTCGCTCTTGATCGTTCTAGTGGTGTTCCTGTTATTCCAAACGTCCTAGCTGTAGCGAACTGAGAAAGGATTGACCAAAAACATCCTATCCTGGATCAAATAAATTAGATGAGAATATAATTAAAGAGGGATTCTCGCTGGTTTGATGGTCCGGATCCCACCCAAAAAAGTGCGGACAGAATCGAGGCCCGCGCAGAACAGCTAGCCTTTCCTCGAGCAGCACACGGGGCGGATGATTCACGCGTTTCTGACCGCTCGGTTTCGAGATTGCTCATCGCAATCAGCTTGCTCACTTGCTCTCTCTCGCGATTTAAGGGTCGCTTACTGCGCAATAGGGAATTGCTCTCGTGCCAATTGTCTCACCAGCAAGACCGGACAAGGAGCATGGTCGAGGACGAATCGGGCGACATGTCCGACCGATCTAGGGCCGATAACGGGCTTGCCGCCGTATTCGGCGCGGGGGCAAATGATCACTAAGTCTGCCTGCCACTCGGCTGCAACGTTTACAATTTCGCGCTCTGGCCGCCCCTGACGCTGGAGCGTTTCCGCATTAAGAAGGTAGCGCAGCCCTTCATTCAAGATATCTTGCGCTGCTCCTTGCTCTGCCTGCTGCATCTCATACTCGCGCGACCTTGGCGGGCCGGGCGGCCGCAAAAAGCGTTCGCGTATGTGTTCGATATCCTTTCGTGGACCAGTGTCGATCACATACAGTATGCCCAAGGTAAGCGACTGAGTTGCCAAGAGCATCTCCGTCGACTTGCTCACCTGTTCGACGTTTGTACCGTCCAGACAACACAATACGCGCATAGTTTGCTCCTTCTATGTTTCTCTTACAGAAGTAACCAGATAGTCAACGCTCCTACGAACAACATCAGCGGTGTCACCACCACGCCAACCTTAAAGTAGTCCAGCCCCGACACGTCAACGTTCCGCTGGCGCAATATCAGAAGCCACAGCACGGTTGCCAGGGAGCCAACAGTCGTAAGGTTCGGTCCAAGGTCGCACCCGAACATCGTAGCTGCGATGAACCCATGCTGGATCACCGGTGATGCGTGCTGGATACCGCCCAGTGCAGAGACCATCACCACAGCCATCGGCACGTTATTAATCAGGTTCGTTCCCAGTGCTGCTCCTGCTGTCCCGACCATCACCGCACCAAAGCTCGTGCTTCCTGATAGGTGGATTAGCCAGTTTCCAAAAACCGTTGTGAGCCCCGTATCCTCGATAGCTCGGACCACAATAAACATTCCTGCGATAAAGCCAAAGATGGACCAGGAAATCCGGCTTGCGGTCTGACGCAGAGAGGTCCGCCTCCAAGAAAGGCCACCGATAAGGAGCAGTACCGCACCGCTCAGCGCAATGAGCGAGAGTGGCAATTGGATGGCTGAGGCGATCACGTACGCAACAGCGACCGCGGCTAGAACACAACATGTGTACCGGAAATACGCTTTGTGTTTGGCTGCCTGTGCCGCCGACGGCAACCGTTGGATATCAAAGGCTCCTTTGAGCTGCTTACGATAGAGCATGAAAAATATGCCGATATTAATGCCAATCACTACCAGGCTCGGTAGAAAAAGGAGACGCAGAAAAGTCAACAGGTCGAGTGGGAACCGCGAAATGATAATAATATTGATTGGGTTGCTGACAGGCAGCAGGAAGGAAGCGGTATCGGCGATGAAGGTACAGGCAAAAAGATAAGGCAGAACAGGTAGTCGAAGCTTCGTAACCAGGACGTAAACAATCGGCGTTAAGATAAGGGCCGTCGCGTCGTTAGAGAGCACCATTGAGATTAGAGTCCCCAGCAGGAAGACATTCAGGAAGAGCCGCGC
>Ga0209656_10003085_pt1 | contig 10802 bp, 6 predicted proteins | sample BogFormECP12_OM2_FD_188239 | JGI IMG/M metagenome (GOLD analysis project Ga0209656, IMG submission 188239) | Bog forest soil microbial communities from Calvert Island, British Columbia, Canada - ECP12_OM2 (SPAdes) (version 2) | ecosystem: Environmental > Aquatic > Freshwater > Wetlands > Bog ... | reverse complement strand
GGAGTACCAGCCCTCGTTGCCAAGCGCCAGTGGCGCGACTGTCAGCGCGGCGATCGCCGCGTAGAACACCGCTTTGTACAGCGCTTGCGACAGGCCAAGCGGTGATGTCGTCGCATCGCCCGCGATCGGCGTCGACGCGATGAAGTAGCAGATGACGGCGAGCGGCAACGTGATAAAGGCGTAACAGCGCACTCCCATTTTCTGCAGCACCGTCAGGCTCATGCCGGCGAGAAACCAGATCAGGTAGGTCGGCAGCCACAGCCGCATCCCGTTCGGCACCGACGTGGTCAGGTGCACCACGATCAGCCAGGCCGGAGTGATCAGCGCCAACGCACCGAGGCCTAACAACAGCAGCCTCGGCCGCCACTGCCGTCGGCACAGGACCACCAACAGCACGTAGGCGAGCAGCGGAAGCACCACGTAGAAGGCGGCTTCCACGGCCAGGCTCCACATCTGGGTCAGACCCTGATGCAGGTAGCCCCTCATGTAGTTGAAGGTGTAGATCTGCGTCAACGTCAGATTGCGGAACAACCCCATCCAGGTGTGGCCGAAATTGGGCCCGGCCGTTCGGAAGTGATAGATGACGTACGCGATCAGCACGGTGATGATGTAGGCCGGCATGATGCGCCGTACCCGGTGCCACGCGTAGCGGCGGATCGACGGTTCCGGGCTGCCCCTCGCGGCCGATTTCACCCAGGGCCGAAACAACAGGAAGCCGGACAGCACAAAGAAAATCGGGACACCCATCTCCATCCGGGAACACACCAGGCCGAAGTAGCCCTCGATGTACTTGCCGGTGGTGTATGCCGCGTGCGTCGCGACAACGAGAAGGGCGGCGACGGCCCGGATACCCGTCAGCGACGCGACCCGGTCCGGGCCGGAGACCTGTTCGAGTCCTCCCTGGGCCGTAGCGTCGGCTCGGGTCATCCGGCGTGTTCCCGCCGCTTCGGGCCGCGGTCACCACGCCTGGCGTTGTCCCGCCCCCGATCCGGTTGCAGGTTGATCAACACGCCGGAAATACGCGTCCGCTCCAGAGCTTTGAGCGTTTCGCGGGATAATTTGGCGGGCAATTCCACCAGTGAGAAGTCGGGTCCGATGCTGATGTGGCCGAAATCGCTGCGATGCAGGCCGCCTTCGTTGGCGATGGCGCCCACGATCGCACCCGGGCCGACCTTGTGTCGCTTGCCAACGGCGATGCGGTAAGTGGCGAACCCTTTCTTGGGACCCTCGCCCGCCTTGCGGGCGGACTTGGCCGGGCGGTCCGGACGCTCTTTGGGACGCCGTTCGGGCGGCGGCTCCGGTGACATCAGGAAGGCTTCGCCGTCGCGCGATTGCAGCGCCAGCGCTGCCGCGATGTCGGCCATCGGGACGTCGTGGTCGCGCTCGTAGTCCTCGACCAGGCGGCGGAACAACTCGAAGCCGGGCGAGCCGAGACTGTCGGTGATGGAATCGGCGAATTTCGCCACCCGCTGCGCGTTGACGTCCTCGACGCTGGGCAGTTCGGCCTCGGTGAGCTTCTGCCGCGTTGCCTTCTCTATCGCCTTGAGCAGGTGGCGCTCTCGCGGCGAGACGAACAGCAGCGCGGCACCCGACCGCCCGGCCCTGCCGGTTCGCCCGATCCGGTGCACATACGACTCGGTGTCGTGCGGGATGTCGTAGTTGAGCACATGCGATATCCGCTCGACGTCCAATCCGCGGGCGGCCACATCGGTGGCAACCAGGATGTCGAGTCCTTTTGCGCCGCCCTCCTTCAGCGCGGCGATGGTCCGCTCGCGCTGGCTCTGCGGAATATCGCCGTTGATCGCCGCTGCGTTAAACCCGCGGGCACGGAGCCTTTCGGCTACCTCTTCGGTCGCCTGCTTGGTGCGGACGAAGACGATCATCGCCTCGAACGGCTCGACCTCCAGAACCCGGGTCAGCGCGTCCATCTTGCGCGGACCGGCGACCTGGATATAGCGCTGCGAAATGTTCTCGGCGGTAGCGGTTTTCGCCTCGACCTTGATTTCGGTCGGGTCGTGCAGATACTTGGCGGTGAGTTTGCGGATCGCTGGCGGCATGGTCGCGGAGAACAGCGCGACCTGTTTGTACTCGGGCGTCTCGGACAGGATCCGTTCGACGTCCTCGGCGAAGCCCATGGTGAGCATCTCGTCGGCCTCGTCGAGCACCAGGTAGTCGATTCGGGAGAGATCCAACGTTCCGCGTTCGAGGTGGTCGATGACACGGCCCGGAGTGCCGACCACCACCTGCGCGCCACGTTTGAGGCCGGACAGTTGCACCGCGTACGAGGACCCGCCGTAGATCGGCAACACATTGATCCGTGGCAGGTGGGCGCCGTAGCGGCTGAACGCCTCGGCGACCTGCAGCGCCAGCTCGCGGGTCGGCGCCAGCACCAGCGCTTGCGTCGCTTTGTTGTTGGTGTCGATCTTGGACAGGATCGGGATCGCGAAAGCGGCTGTCTTGCCCGTCCCGGTCTGTGCCAGCCCCACCACGTCCGACCCGGCCATCAAAGCCGGAATCGTCGCCGCCTGAATCGCCGACGGTGACTCGTAACCGACGTCGGCGACGGCCTGCAAGACCGAAGGGTGGATTTGCAGGTCGGCGAAGGTCGTGGGCGCGCTGTCCGGTGAGGCCATTTCAGACAAAGTCTAAAGCGTCGTGAAGCGCCGCTCGGCCACGCCTGCCACGTCGAAAGGGCCGGTGAGGGTACGGTGCGACCTTGTGTGGAGACGACACGGCGGTGTCTTACGGTTGACTGGCCTTGCCGCTGCCGCACTGATCGCCGCGACGGTGGCCGGCTGCGGGTCGGGTGACTCGACCGTCGCCAAGACGCCGCAGGCGACGACAGCCGGTCCGACCTCCGCGGCCCGCGCACCGGGCCCGCCGGCCGCGGCCCCAACCAGCAGCACCTCCGCAGCCCCCGACCCCTGCGCGATCAACCTCGGCGCGCCCGCGATCGCCCGGGCGGTGTCGGAACTCCCCCGCGATCCCCGCAGCCAGCAGCCGTGGAACCCCGAGCCGCTGGCCGGCAACTACAACGAATGCGCCCAGTTATCAGCGGTGATCGTCAAGGCCAACACCAACGCCGAGAGCCCCAATACCAGGGCGGTGATGTTTCATCTCGGCAAGTTGATACCGCCGCAGGGAGCGCCCGAGACCTTTGGATTCAACGGGATCGACACCTCGCAGTGCACCGGCGACACGGTGGCGTTGGTGTACTCCGGCGGTATCGGCCTGCCCAGCGTCGTGAAGTTCCGCTGGAACGGTAACGGGGTGGAGCTGATCGCCAACGCCGGACACTAACGAAGCCGCCCACGGCGGCGGTCGATCTGTCGGTCCGTCGGCCTACAGTGGCTGCTGTGTTCATGGCAGGCGACAGCATCATCTACAGCGCGTCGGATCTCGCGGCCGCCGCTCGCTGTGAATACGCCCTGCTGCGGAATTTCGACGCACGGCTCGGCCGCGGTCCCGGCGTCATCGTCGAGGACGAATTACTAGCGCGCACCGCCGCTCTCGGTGACGAGCACGAGCGACGCCGCCTCGAACAGCTGCGGGAGGAATGCGGCGACGGCGTGATCGTGATCGGCCATCCGGCCTACACCGTTGCCGCGCTCACCGCCGCCGCCGCGGCAACGCAACGCGCCATCGACGCCGGCGCGGCGGCGGTGTATCAGGCGACGATGTTCGATGGCCGCTTCGTTGGCTTCGCCGACTTCCTCGTCCGCGATGGGGACCAGTATCGGGTTTCCGACACCAAGCTGGCCCGCTCGGCGAAGGTCACCGCGCTGCTTCAGATCGCGGCCTACGCGGATACCTTGAGCCGCTCGGGGATCCCGGTATCTCCGGAAGCCGAGTTGGTGCTCGGCAACGGTAAGGCGGTGCGCTACCGCGTCGACGAGCTGATCCCGGTCTACTCCGAACAGCGGGCGAGGTTGCAGCGATTGCTCGATGAGCACCATGCCGATGGCACACCCGTGAGCTGGGGAGACGAGCGGGTACACGCATGTTTCCGATGCCCGGCCTGCGAGGAACAGGTGCGCGCAACCGACGATCTGCTGCTGGTCGCGGGCATGCGGGTAAGTCAGCGCGCCAAGCTGCTCGACGCGGGCATCAACACGCTGGCCGAACTGGCCGCCCACACCGGGCCTGTTGCCGATCTACCGGCGCGCACGCTGGAAAAGCTGGTAGCGCAGGCCAAACTTCAGGTCCGCCAACGCGATACCGGCATACCGCAGTTCGAGGTGGCCGACCCGCAGCCATTGGCACTGCTGCCCAATCCCGACGACGGGGATCTGTTCTTCGACTTCGAGGGCGACCCGCTGTGGACGGCCGACGGCGCCGACTGGGGCCTGGAGTATCTGTTCGGCGTCTTGGAAGGCGGCCGGTCGGGGGGTTTCCATCCGCTGTGGGCTCACGACCGCCGAAACGAGCGCAAGGCATTGGTCGACTTCCTCGCGCTGGTGGCCAAGCGGCGCAGGCGCTACCCGAACATGCACATTTACCACTACGCCTCGTATGAGAAGACGGCGCTGCTGCGCCTTGCCGGACGCCATGGCGTCGGGGAAGACGAGGTGGACGAGCTGCTCCGCAGCGGGACTCTGGTCGACCTGTATCCGATTGTGCGCAAAAGCATTCGCGTCGGGAGCGAATCGGTCGGCCTGAAGGCGCTGGAGCCGCTGTACATGGGCTCGCAGCTGCGCTCCGGTGATGTCACCACGGCGGCCGACTCGATCACCCAGTACGCGCGATACTGCCAGCTACGCAGCAACGGCCAGTCCGACGAGGCAGTGACCGTGCTGAAGGAGATCGAAGACTACAACCTCTACGACTGCCAATCCACCCGTTCCCTGCGGGACTGGCTGCTGATCCGGGCATTCGAATCCGGCACCACACCGATTGGCGCCCAACCTGTTTCGGACGACGACAGCATCGAGGAACATGACCCGCTAGCGTCCACCCTGGCGGCGTTCACCGGAGAAGCCGAGGTGGGCGTGCGCACTGCCGAGCAGACCGCGGTTGCGATGGTGGCCGCGGCACGGGGCTATCACCGCCGCGAGGACAAACCGTTCTGGTGGGCGCATTTCGACCGGCTGAACTACCCGGCCGATGAATGGGCCGACGACACCGACGTCTTCATGGTCAGCGACGCCACCATCGCCGTCGATTGGGACAGGCCGCCGCGAGCTCAGAAGCTGCAGCGACGGCTACAGCTGACCGGCGAATTGGCGCGCGGCGCGCTCAACCGCGACGTCTTCGCGCTCTACGAGCCACCGGCCCCGCCGGGCCTGACCGACAACCCCGATCGACGGGCGGCAGGCCGCGCTGAGGTCATCGAGGTCGACGATCCGACCGTGCCGACTCGAGTGGTGATTCGGGAACGAACACCGCAGGACGGCAACACTTTTCATCAACTTCCGTTCGCCCTCACTCCCGGCGCGCCAATCGGGACCAAGCCGCTTAAAGAATCGATCGAATCGACAGCCGCCGACGTCGCCGCTGGGCTGCCGCAACTCCCCCGCACCGCCCTGTTCGATATTCTGTTACGCCGCCCGCCCCGAACCCGAAGCGGCGCGGCACTTCCGAGGAGTCGCCACCACATCGAGGACATCACTCAGGCTATTACAAAAGCCGTGCTCGACTTGGACTCGTCGTACGTGGCGGTGCACGGTCCGCCCGGAACCGGCAAGACATACACCGGCGCACGGGTCATCACGCAGCTGGCAGCCGAGCACCGCTGGCGCATCGGTGTAGTCGCCCAATCGCATGCCGTGGTGGAGAACCTGCTCGACTGTGCGATCGATGCCGGCATCGATCCGCAATGCGTCGCGAAGAAACCATCCGACAACCAAGACGTCCGCTGGCAACGGATCAGCGAGCAGGAATACGCCGGGTTCATCGCCAGCACAGCTGGTTGCGTGATCGGCGGCACCGCATGGGACTTCGCCAACCCAACCCGCGTTCCGCGCGGCAGCCTGGATCTGCTGGTGATCGACGAGGCCGGCCAGTTCTGCCTGGCCAACACCATCGCGGTGGCATCGGCTGCGGCGAACCTGCTGCTGCTGGGCGACCCGCAACAGTTGCCTCAGGTCAGCCAGGGCACCCATCCCGAGCCGGTAGACGGATCCGCGCTGGGCTGGCTGGTCGAAGACCACCGCACGTTGCCGGCCGAGCGTGGCTACTTCCTGGACCGCACGCACCGCATGCATCCGGCGGTTTGCGCACCGGTGTCGGCGTTGGCGTATGAAGGCCGATTGCAGTCGTACACCGAACTCACCGCCGCGCGTCACCTCGACGGATATCCACCCGGGGTCCAGGTCCTTCGGGTCCGCCACGAGGGCAACTCAACCGAGAGCCCCGAGGAGGCCGACGCGATCGTGGCGCAGATCAGGTCGCTGGTGGACGCGGCGTGGACCGATGAGCGCGGCACCCGAGCCTTGACGCCCGCCGATGTGCTCGCGTTGGCGCCCTACAACGCGCAGGTGGTGCTGCTGCGACAGCGGCTGGCGGTCGCCGGGCTCGGCGACGTCCGGGTGGGGACCGTCGACAAGTTCCAGGGCGCGCAAGCGCCGGTGGTGATCATTTCGATGACGGCTTCCTCGGTGGAGGATATTCCGCGCGGAATTCCGTTCCTGCTCAACCGAAACCGGTTGAACGTGGCGATCAGCCGCGCACAATATGCGGCTGTGATCGTGCGCGCTGAGGCGTTGACCGACTACCTGCCCAGTGCACCCGGGGGTTTGGTGGACCTGGGTGCGTTCCTGGCCCTGACGGTCTCGCGCGCTCCGGCCGGCGTCGGAGCGCCGACCGGCTACTGATCCCGGAAGGACTGTCGTCCGTAGTCGACGGTGTCGTCCGGATCCGCGCGGTAGTGCCGGTTGCGCGGCCGCGGCGACTCGGATCGATCTTCGTGCCGCTCATGCCGCGACGGCTTGAGCGGCGGCGGCGAGAATTCCTCGATCGGCCGGAAATGCTGCTCGTCGTCGACATGAAACCCATTGTGAGCGAAGCCTATTGGTTCGACCTCTGGCGCGGGGTCATCGAGCAGGCTGCGCCACGATTCGACAGGTGCGCTGTGCCACATCTCGGCGGGCGCCGGTCGTGGGTGCTCGGTGTGCACGGGCAACGGTTCCGTCTCGTCATCCTGGACACGGGCCTGAGTCGGCCGCACGGCGTGCGACCGGTCAGGTGAGGCGGTGCGCGCGGGCGACAACGTGTATTCGACGTAGTCGTCGTCATCGTCGAAGCCATCCCGGAAGCCTTGGAAGGCATCGTCGTGGCCGACGAGATGGCCAACTCCATGGTCGTTTGCAATGTCGGGTGAAGCGCTGGGCCGTACCCGAATTCGCCGAGTCCGCCCCTCAGAACCACCCTGGTGGCCGGCGCTGCCGTCGCCCGTACCGGTCCGCGGCCGCTGATCGTTGGCGAGCGCCGAGCCGGTGGAACCGATCATGAACAGCGCCGCGGCGACGCCGAACAGCGCGACGAACGCCGGCAGCAGCATCGACTGGGACATCGCCGCCGAGAACGGTTCGCGCAGGAATTCCGGCAACTGCAGCGCCATGCCCTTGGCGCCCTGCGGACCGAACGCCTCGCCGTCGGGCATCGGCGGCATCTCGGACTTGATCCTCGACGTCATGAAGGAGGCCATGCCCGCACTGCCCAGCACCGCACCGACCTGACGGGTGGCGTTGAAAACGCCGGAACCGGCGCCGGCCAACCGCGGCGGCAGGTTGCGGGTCGCCGTCGCGGCCAGCGGCGACCAGATGAACGCCATCCCGATACCCAACGCAATGAACGGCAGCACCAACTGCCAGATCGGCGCGTACGGCGTCACCGCGATCGAGAGCCAGGTCAGGCCGATCGCCAAGGCCGAGAATCCGAAACCGACCACCGACCGGGGGTGGGAACGGTCGACGATGTTGCCGACAATCGGCGCAAGGAAACCACTGGTAATCGCCATCGGCGCGATCAGCAGCGCCGAACGCGTTGGTGACAATCCGCACACCGCCTGCGCGTAGAACATCAGCGGCAAGAACATCCCGGTGGCAGCAAATGCGATGACCACCCCAGCGAGATTGGCGAGGCTGAAGTCGCGGTCACGGAAGATGTCCAGCGGTATCAACGGTTCCTCGGTGCTGACCGATTGCCGGTAGACGAACCCGGTCATGAACCCGACACCGGCGACGAAGACCGCCCAAATCCACGGCGCCCAGCCACCTGACTGCCCCTCCTGCAGCGCGAAGACGATCAGGAACATCGCCAGTCCGGACAACCCCACGCCAATCAGGTCGAATCGATGCTTGTGCGTGGGCAACACCGGCATCAGCCGGAACGCCAGCGCCAGACCGAGGATGCCGATCGGGACGTTGACGAAGAAAATCCATGCCCAGCCAAGGGCGTCGACCAGCACACCGCCGGCCAACGGCCCAACCAGCGTGGCAACGCCGGCGGTAGCACCCCACACGCTCATCGCCATCCCGCGGCGTTCCGCCGGGAAGATGCGGGTGATCACCGACAGCGTCTGCGGGGTCATGACCCCGGCGCCGATCCCCTGCACAACCCTGGCGGCGATCAGCATGCCGATGGTCCCCGACAGGCCACACCACAGCGAGGCGGCGGTGAATACTGCGAGGCCCATCAAATACAGGTTTTTCGGACCGAACCGGTCACCGAGTCGGCCCGCCACCAGCAACGGAACCGCGTAAGCGAGCAGGTAGGCGCTGGTCACCCAGATCACCATGTTGTAGCCGGTGCCGAGCTTGATCATGATGCTGGGGTTGGCGACCGCGACGATCGTCGAGTCGAGCAGGATCATGAAGAAGCCGACCATCATGGCCCAGAGCGCGTCCCAGGGACTTGCGGCGTTGGTGCGCTTGGTGCCCGCCGGCCCGCCAGCGCGTGGCGGGCCGCCGCCCGTACGCCCGCAAGCAGTCGCCGTGGTCATATCCCTACCTCGTCTTGGCTCCATACCTTGCTGCCGGACGCCGCCTGCCGCCGCTCCAGCTGACCGGAACGCACCGAGCCCGCAAACTCGCGCAACCACAAGAGCTCGGCCTGCATCGTTGCCAGCAAGTAGTCCAATGCCACCAGATACCCACCTGGCGTGACACCGGCATCGCGAAGCGCCATGATTTCGGCGGCTCGGGCCTCCAGCGCCCCGACGCGGTCATCGACCGCGTTCGCCGCGGCATCACTACCCAGGGTATCGACCTCGGCAAGTGCGACGACGAACTGCGGGAACTCATGGACCGGCGTGGAGATCAATTGGCGCACCCGCTCAGCAAGCGCCTCAGCGCCGGCGTCGGTGATCTCATAAATGGCACGCTCGGGCCGCCGGCCATCCCGAGTGGTCGCCGTCCGCCGGATCAGTTTCTCCTCGGTCAACCGGTCGACGACGTGATACAGCGATCCTGGCCGGACCTTCACGATGCGGTCCGCGTGTCGTTGGACGAGGGTCTGAAACATCTCGTAGCCGTGCATTGGGCGCTCCCTTAGCAGCGCCAACACCGAGATACCCAACGAGGTGAGTTGGTAGGCCATCGACCATCCGTCCGGATTGGCGGGCTGCACCGGCTCTTCGTCGGGCTGGGCGCGGCCACGCATCGTCAGGGAGGGGTTTCCAGCGGATTATTCCCGCTGGAGTAATCGCACTAACACCTGCCCCACGTTTCGTGGCACCGGCGCTAGCCTGAAGGCAGTCCACACAGCACGCGCCGGACGACGATGCGGGCCGCCTAACGGCCCGCTGAGGAGCCGGCAATCAGTCGGAGGCATCTATGAGAGCCGGACGGACGGACGCAGCGGACGACTCGCTGCCCGACACCACCAACGGCAAGCCCAAGGCTTCGGCACGGGCATTAGCGCACATCATCGAGCGCAGCTCGCGGATTCAAGGACCTGCGGCGACGGCATACGTGGACCGCCTACGCCGCGCGAACCCGGAGGCTGCACCGTCCGTAATCGTCGCCAAGCTGGAGAAGCGGTACGTGGCCGCCGTCACGGCCAGCGGCGCAGCCGTGGGTTCGGCGGCGGTGTTACCAGGGCTAGGCACACTTGCCGCACTGTCGGCTGCCGCTGGGGAGACGGCGGTGTTCCTCGAGGCCACCGCGTTCTTCGCGCTGGCGATCGCGGCGGTGCACGGCATCCCGACCGAGAACCGGGAGCGACGTCGCGCCCTAGTGCTGGCCGTGTTGGTCGGCGACGACAGCAAGCACGCGATCGGCGAACTGCTCGGTCCGGGCCGGCGAAGCGGCGCGTGGCTGTCGGAGGGCGTGGCGTCGGTGCCGATGGCCACGCTGGCACAGTTGAATTCGCGGTTGCTTAAGCGCGCCGTCAGGCGGTTCGCGCTGCGGCGCAGCGCGCTGCTATTCGGCAAGATGCTGCCGATCGGCATCGGCGCCGTGATCGGCGCCATCGGCAACCGGCTGGTGGGTAAGAAGATCGTGCGTAACACCCGCAAGGCGTTCGGTACGCCGCCAGCCAGATGGCCAGTCACCCTGCACCTGCTGCCGTCGGTTAACGACGCCGAATAGCAGCGCTGCGTCGGCCCGTACGGTGCGGGTCAAGACACGTGGCGGATTGTCGGCAAAGGGTTAGCCTTTATGGGGCGGAAACTGTCGGGGCCGCCGCAGGTCAGATGCGCCGACACCGTGTGCAGGAAGTGGCAAGCGTCACGTAGCGCGCTTGCCGGACAGAGGAATCGAGGCGAGCAGCTGCCGTGAGCAGTACGAGTTCACCATTCGGCCAAAACGAATGGCTGGTCGAGGAGATGTACCGCAAGTTCCGCGAAGACCCCTCCTCGGTCG
>Ga0209656_10003083_pt1 | contig 10806 bp, 8 predicted proteins | sample BogFormECP12_OM2_FD_188239 | JGI IMG/M metagenome (GOLD analysis project Ga0209656, IMG submission 188239) | Bog forest soil microbial communities from Calvert Island, British Columbia, Canada - ECP12_OM2 (SPAdes) (version 2) | ecosystem: Environmental > Aquatic > Freshwater > Wetlands > Bog ... | reverse complement strand
CATCTTCTTGGCGGGGTACTTGTCGGTCAGAAATAGCGCGATCGCGCTGCTTTCGAAAACCGTGTCATCGCCGTCGGTCAGCGCCGGAACCTTGCCGTGCGGATGGGGATTCGTAGGATCGCGGGTACCGCTGCCGTCGGCGCGCCGAAAATCCACGATTTTGGTTTGGTAGGGAACTTCGAGCTCTTCCAGAAGCCACAAAATGCTCGCTGAACGAGTCATGGGCGAGTGATACAAAGTGATCATGATCCTCTCCCCTATTGCAAGGCTCGCTGACAAAGCTGGAGCAGGGTGCCGGGAATCACCCCGAGCCCGAACACCAGCAGCGCATTGGCGCTCAATACCGTCCGCATCAGCAGCGATCCTCCGATGGCCGCCGCATCGGTGGGCTCATCGAAGTACATCAATTTCACGATCCGCAGATAGTAAAACGCGCCCACCACGGAAAACAGCACCGCCACCACGGCGAGCCAGGTGTAGCCGACGCCGAGGACTGCCTGAATGACGCCGAGCTTGGCCCAGAATCCGATGAACGGCGGCAGGCCCGCCAGACTGAACATGAGAATCGCCATCATCCCCGCGAACCACGGACTGCGCGCATTGAGCCCGCGGAAGTCCTCGAGCCTGTCGGCCTCGAAGCCCTGCCGTGCCAACAGCAGGATCATGCCGAAGGAGCCGCCCGCGACGATCACATAGCTGATCATGTAAAACATCGCGGCTTGATACCCCTGCGCCGTCCCCGCGAGAATGCCGAGCAAAACGTATCCCACGTGCGAAATGGTCGAATAGGCCAGCATGCGTTTGAGGTTGCTCTGCGCGATGGCGACAATGTTGCCGATGGCCATCGACAGCACCGAGAGCACCACCAGCATTTGGCTCCAATCCGGCTGCGAACCGGCCAACGCCTCAGGCAGCAGACGCATGGCGAGCGCGAACGCGGCGAGCTTCGAGGCCGTGCCGATGAACAGCGTCACGCACGTGGGCGATCCTTGGTACACGTCCGGTATCCACATGTGGAACGGCACCGCGCCGAACTTGAATCCCACGCCGACGATGAGGAAGGCAATGCCGAAAATCAAACCGATGTTGTCGCCCAAGCCATTGTTCACGGCGACGGCGATGGCGGAGAGTTCGAGGTTGCCGGTGACCCCGTAGACGATGGACATGCCGTACAGCAGCGTTCCGGACGCCATGGATCCCAGCACGAAATATTTGATGGCCGATTCGGCCGCAATGCTCGACTCGCGGTCGAACGCCACCATGGCGTACAGGCACAGCGACATCAATTCCAGACCCAGATACACCGTGATCAGGCTGCCCGCGGAAATCAGCACCATGGCGCCCAGGGCCGCAAACAGGCCGAGCACGTAGTACTCGCCTTTGAGAATGGCCCGGCGCTGCAGGTAGTCGGTCGAATACACGAAAACCACCGCCACCGTCAGCAGCGTGACGACCTTCAGCACTTGCGCCATCCGATCCAATTCGAACAGGCCGCCGAGCGCCACGATCTTCCCGGTCACCGGCTGCATCGCCACCATGCCGCCGGTGATGAGCAACGACACTATGGCGACTACCCCGGTCCAGCGCCGCTGCGCGTCCTTCAGCAGCAGGTCCAGCAACAAGACCGCGCATGCCGCCGATCCCAGAAAAATCTCCGGGCACGCAAAGACCAGTCCTTCGTTGAATTGGCCGGCGCTGAATTGGACGAGGGAGTTCATGCGTGAACCTTAGGGAACGATCTTCGAGACCAGCAGCTGCTGGGCCAACTGTGCGGTGCTGGCCCGCATCACGTCGAGCAGCGGCGCGGGCCACAGCCCCACCAACAGAACCGCAACAGCGAGCACGCCGAGCACCAGGAATTCGCGGCCATTCAGATCCTTGAGCGCCGCAACCTTGTCGTTGCCGATCTCGCCGTAGATGACTCGTTTGACCAGCCACAGGGTATACGCCGCGCCCAGAACCAGAATGGTCGCGGCCAGGAAGGCATACCAGACGTTCGCCTTGAAGGACGCCAGAATCACCAAGAATTCGCCGATGAATCCCGAGGTCCCGGGCAGTCCGGAATTCGCCAGCGCGAACAGCACCATGAAGGCCGCAAACTTCGGCATGGTATTGATCACTCCGCCGTAGGCGCTGATGTCGCGGCTGTGCACCCGGTCGTACAGGACTCCGACGCACAGGAACAGCGCGCCCGAGACCAGTCCGTGCGACAGCATCTGCACGACGGCGCCGTCCAAGCCCATTTCAATGCCCGTGGTTCTGGCGGTGTGCGCCGCGATCTGAAAGCCGACGAACATGCCGAGCGTGACGAACCCCATGTGCGCGATCGAAGAGTACGCAATCAGTTTCTTCATGTCCCGCTGCGCGAGAGCCACGAAGCCGATGTACACCACGGCGATCAGCGACAGGGCGATGATCAGCCAATCGAGTTCGCGGCTGGCGTCGGGCGCGATCGGCAGGGAGAACCTCAGGAAACCGTACCCGCCCATCTTGAGCATGATGGCCGCAAGCACCACCGAGCCGCCGGTGGGCGCCTCCACGTGCGCGTCGGGCAGCCAGGTGTGCACCGGCCACATCGGCACCTTCACCGCGAAGGCCGCCAGGAACGCCAGGAATATGAATGTCTGCTCCGTGAGGTTGAGCGGCAGGTGCTGGAACACGGCGAGTTCGTAGCTGTTCGACTTCAGGTACATGTAAATCAGCGCGACCAGCATCAGCAGCGAGCCGACGAACGTGTACAAGAAGAACTTGATGGTGGCGTACACGCGCCGCGGGCCGCCCCACACGCCGATGATGATGAACATCGGGATCAGCATCGCCTCCCAGAACACGTAGAACAGCGCCGCATCCAGCGCCGCGAAGACCCCGATCATCAAGCCTTCCAATATCAGGAATGCGGCGAAATACTGCGCAACGCGCTTTTCGACATTCGTCCAGCTCGCGATCACGATGAGCACGGTGGTGAACGTGGTCAGCAGGATCAACGGCATGGAAATACCGTCGACTCCGATGTAGTACTCCGAATGGATGGTCGAAATCCACGGCGAGCGCTCGACGAACTGCATCGCGGCCGTGCCGGTCTTGAACGCCGCCCACAGCGGCACGCTCAACGCCAGGCTCGAGCCGCTCACGATCAGGGACAGCCATTTCGCGACGGTCACCCGCTCGCCCAGCAGCAGCACCGCAAAACCGCCGATGATGGGCAGCCAGATCAGCAGCGAGAGCAGGCGCCCGTCGAACGTCATGTTCGCCATAGGAGCCACATCAGAAAGGAGGCCAATCCCAGGATCATGGCGAACGCATAGTGGTACAGGTATCCGGACTGCGCGTAGCGCATCACGGAACCGAGCCAGCCGACGGCGCGCGCGCTGCCGTTGACCAGGCCATCGTCGATCACGATCTGGTCGCCCACTCGCCAGAGTCCGCCGCCCAACAGTCGCGCTCCCGCCATGATCACGTGCTCATTGAACCAATCGAAACCGTATTTATCGACCAATATCGTGTACAGCCACTTGAACTTGGCGGCCGCCGCGTCGGCGAGCTCCGGCCGCTTCAGGAAAAAGACATACGCCGTGTACACCCCCAATCCGGCCAGGTACACGGGCGGCGCCAGGAATGCATGCGCGAGAAAGTGGGCGGAGCTCTGGAACTCTTCGCCGACACGGCCCAGCACGTCATTCGCGGGAAGCACGTGAATGGCGCCGCCGAAATAGCCGCCGAACAACATGGGCTTGACCGTGATCCAGCCGATCAGCGCCGACGGAATCGCCAGCAATATCAGCGGCACGGTGACCACCCACGGGCTCTCGTGCAGATGCTCCTGCGTGTGGTGATCCATGCGCTCCTTGCCGTGAAACGTCATGAAGAACATCCGGAAGGTATACAAGGCGGTGATGAAGACGCCGGTCAAAACGCAAAAATATGCGTAGCCGGAACCGGCGCGATGAGACTCGTGGACCGCATCGATCAATGCGTCCTTGGAGAAGAAGCCCGAGGTTCCCGGAAAGCCGATCAGGGCCAGCGCGCCCACCAGGCAGGTCCAATACGTGATCGGCAGGTATTTCTTCAGGCCGCCCATTTTCCGCATGTCCTGCTCGTGATGCATGGCCATGATCACCGATCCCGCCGCCAGGAACAGCAGGGCCTTGAAGAAGGCATGGGTCATGAGATGAAAAATGCCGGCGCCGTAGGCCGACACGCCGAGCGCCACCGTCATATAGCCGAGCTGCGACAGCGTCGAGTACGCCACCACCCGCTTGATGTCGTTGTTCACCAGCCCAAGCAGCCCCATGAAGAAAGCCGTGGTCGAGCCGATGATGAGGACGGTCGACAGCGCCGTCTCCGACAGCTCGAACAGCGGCGACATGCGCGCCACCATGAAGATCCCGGCCGTCACCATGGTGGCGGCGTGAATCAACGCCGAGATCGGCGTCGGACCCTCCATGGAATCGGGCAGCCACACGTGCAGCGGCACCTGCGCGGACTTGCCCATGGCGCCGACGAACAGGCAAATGCAGGTAAAGGTGATTGCCGGCCAGGCGACGGTGCTGCTGATGTGAATTTGGGCCTGGGCTATCTGCCCGGCGTGCGCGAACACGGTCGCGTAGTCCAGCGACCCGGTATAGCGCAGCACCGCGGCGATGCCGAGCACGAAGCCGAAATCGCCGATTCGATTGACCAGGAATGCCTTCAGGTTGGCGAAAATCGCCGTCGGCCGCGTGTACCAGAATCCGATCAGCAGATACGACACCACACCCACGGCTTCCCAGCCGAAGAACAATTGCAGGAAATTGTTCGACATCACCAGCATGAGCATCGAAAACGTGAACAGCGAGATGTAGCTGAAGAAGCGCTGGTAACCGTCGTCCTCGTCCATGTAGCCGATGGTGTAGATATGCACCATGAGCGACACGAACGTCACCACCGCCATCATCATCGCGGAAAGCCGATCGATCAGGAATCCCACCTCCATGGTCAGCCCGTCGCTGACCAGCCAGGTGTAGACCGTGCCGTTGAACGGCGCGAGTCCGTCGAACAGAATCCGGTAGAGCACGTAGAACGACAAAGCGCACGAAGTTCCCACCGCCAGGATGGTGAGCGTGTGGGCCCCGGCCTTGCCGATGGTCTTGCCGAACAACCCCGCAATAATGGCGGCTGCCAGCGGCGCCAAAGCGATCGTGAGATAGATCTCCTGCATGGTTTGCGCGTTCCTCAGCCTTGTAGCGTGTCGAGGTCTTCGACTTCGACGCTGCGGCGTTCGCGAAATACCACGACCAGAATCGCGAGGCCGATGGCGGATTCAGCCGCCGCCACGGTCAATATGAAAAACACGAAAATCTGGCCGCCGATATCGCCCAGGTAACGCGAAAACGCCACGAAATTGAAATTCACGGCGAGCAGCATGAGTTCGATGCACATCAGCAGCACGATGATGTTCTTGCGGTTCAAGAACACGCCCGCAACCGCTATCGCAAACAGGATTCCGGACAGGGTCAGCACCTGGGTGAGCGTGATCATGGTCTTTTCTCGGAGGCCATTTTGACGATTCGAACGCGGTCTTTGGCCCTGGCCGCCACCTGCAGCGCGATGTTCTGCGGCTTGCCGCCCTTGCGCCGGCGCAGCGTCAACACGATCGCGGCTATGCTTGCCACCAGCAGGATGACGGCGGCGATCTGCGCGGGATAGGCGTAGCGCGTGAACAAGGCCGTGCCGAGCACCCGGGTATTGGAATAATTGGCCGGCAGCGCCGGGGCGGTCCTCATGCTCATGCCGCCCAGATGCTTCACCACGATGATGTTGATCATGGCGAAGACCACGAAGCCCGCTACGGCGACCGCCAGAGGCCAGTAGCCGGCCAGGCCCTCGCGCAATTTATCGAGGTTGACGTCGAGCATCATGACCACGAACAGAAAAAGCACCATCACCGCGCCCACGTACACCAGCACCAGCACGATTCCCAGGAACTCCGCATCCAGCAGCAGCCAGATGACGGCGCTGTTGAAGAAGCACAGCACCAGGAGCAGCGCCGAGTACACCGGGTTTCGCGCCAGGATGACGCCGAGCGCGGCGCCGATCAGCACGGCGGCGAAAATGAAGAAGAGAATGGTCGGAAACATTCAGCGGTACCGTGCGTCCGCGGCGCGATCGGCCGCGATCATGGCTTCGTAGCGCTCGCCGATGCCGAGCAACTTATCCTTGCTCATGATGTTCTCGCCGCGGTTCTCCATATGGTATTCGTGCAGCCGCGTTTCCACGATGGCGTCGACCGGGCAGGCTTCCTCGCAGAAGCCGCAGAAAATGCATTTGAACAGATCGATGTCGTAGCGCGTGGTGCGCCGCGTGCCGTCGGCGCTTACGTCCGACTCGATGGTGATGGCGAGCGCCGGGCACACCGCTTCGCAGAGCTTGCAGGCGATGCAGCGCTCCTCGCCGTTCGGATAGCGCCGCAAAGCGTGCAGGCCGCGAAAGCGGTGGCTCTGCGGAGTCTTCTCTTCCGGATAGTTGATCGTCACCTTGGGCTTGAACATCTCCTTCAGGGTGACCATGAGCCCCTGCAGCAGCTCCCACAACAGGAGGGTCTTCAAGAAATTGCGGATGGCCTGCATTACAGATGCCCCTTCCACGGTCCGACGTGGAAATAAACCATGAAGCCCTCGACCAGCAACCAGACCAGCGTTACCGGAATCAGGGCCTTCCAGCCCAAGCGCATGATCTGATCGTAGCGATAACGCGGGAACGTGGCGCGCAGCCAGAGAAAACTGAACATGGGGAACAGCGTCTTCAAGCCGAACCAGAAAAAGCTCGGCGCGGCCAGCCACGAATCCGCCGGTATCCACGGCCACCCCTCGAACGGCGACAGCCAGCCGCCAAAAAAGAATATGACGGTCAGCGCCGAGATCAGAATCATATTGACGTATTCGGCGATGAAAAAGAGCGCAAAGGCCATGCCGGAATAGTCGACATGGAAGCCGGCGACGATCTCCGATTCGCCTTCCGCGACGTCGAAGGGCGCGCGATTGGTTTCGGCGACGCCCGAAATGAAGTACACCACCAGCAGCGGGAACAGCCAGCTCCAGTTCCAGCCGAAAAATCCGTGTTGTGCGCTGATGATGGCGCCGATGTTCAAGCTGCCTGCCGCCATCAATACGCCGACCATGGCGAAGCCCATGGCAATCTCATAGGCGACGATCTGCGCCGCCGAGCGCATCGCGCCCAAAAAAGCGTACTTGGAATTCGCGGCCCACCCCGCCAGGATGATGCCGTACACGCCCATGGAGGTCAGCGCCAGAACATAAAGCAGCCCGGCATCGATGTTGGCGAAGGCGTGTTCCGGGGACAGGGGAATGACCGCCCAAATCATGAGCGACGGGATCAGCGCGAGGAACGGAGCCAGGCGAAACAGGAATCCGTTCGCATCCGCGGGGATGATGATTTCCTTGAACATGAGCTTGACAACATCGGCAAACGGCTGAGCCAAACCCGGAATCAGCAGGCCACGGATTCGGTTTGGGCCCCTCCGCGCCTGAATCCAACCGATGACCTTGCGCTCTGCCAGCGTGTAAAAGGCCATGGTTAGAATCAGGCACACCACGACGATCACCGCCTGCACCAGCGTCAGCAACGGAAAAGTCCAGTACGGCGTGATGTAGCCGGATAGCCAGTCGCGCAGCGGACCCCACTCCCACATTCAGATCACGGTGCGGGCCATGCGCCCGTCCTTGGTTTTCGACAAAGCCTCGGACCCGCGCACCAGGGCATCGCACTGATACGGCGGAATGTCCACCCAGGTACCCGCCGGCGTCTGCCCGTCCGGCATGACCGCCGTGCCCCCGGGGCCCGCCCCCGGGCCCGCGCCGACACCGTTGCTCGACGCCTCGACGCGGGTTCCGCACAGCGACTTCAGCGCTTCGCGAATTTCCTCGGAGCTCACGTAATCGATGCCGGGGAGATTCAGCAAATTCGCCAGTACGCGCAGAACTTTCCAGCCCGGCCGGCTCTCGCCCAACAGTTTGGCGGCGCCCGCCCAGCTTTGCCAGCGCCCCTCGGCGCTCACGAAGGTGCCCGAAGTCTCGGCGAAGGATCCGATGGGCAGCACCACGTGCGCCGTCGAGCGCAGGGTCTCAGGCAGATGCGTCGTCACCGCGAGAACCAATTCGGCCTTTCCTAAGGCGCTCGAGTCGACCGCAAAGTCGACCGCCGGATCGATTCCGCCGAACAATACATAGGCCGGGTGCGCGGTCTCCAACATGGCGCGCGCCGACAGTCCGACGGTGGCGGCCGGCGCGCCGCCGGGTACGCGATGCGGCACCGCGCCCGCCAGGTGCGCCCCCGCCGCATTGGCGCCCTCGGTCAGGCATCCGACGCTGGCTCCGCATAGATCGGCGAGCATCGCCGACAGTGCCCTGAGCTGTGAGTAGGCCGGGTGTCTTTGCGCCAGAGTGCCGAGGATCACGGCGCGGCGCGCGCCGTGCATCAGCGCGCCGGCGACCGCGCGATGGGAATCGTTGACCTGCGCGGTGGCGACGCCCGCCGGCACCGGCTTATCGGCCGCCGCCGCCGCCGCCCGCACCACCGCCGCCAATTCGCCGGCCAAGTCGGTTTCGGCCACCGCGTAGGCGGCGATCGGAAACATGTACTCGAAACGGCGCGGATTGAGGAAGGCGACCTGTGCGCCCCCGCTGCGGACCGCGGCCTTGCGGATGCGATGTGCCAACAAGGGCATCTCATGGCGCAGGTTCGAGCCGATGACGAGCACGCCGTCGAGGCGTTCGACGTCGGCGATCTTGAGCCCGAGATGAGGAAAAGCCGCGTCGCCGTTCTGGGCGCGAAAATCCAGTTGGCGCAATCGATGGTCGATGTTGGCGCTGCCCATGCCCCGCGCAATTTGCGCAAGCAGGTACAGCTCTTCGACGGTCGCCAGCGGCGACGCCAGGAAACCCAAGGCGGCCCCGCCATGCGCGGCAGCCGCTTTCTGCAGGCCTTCCGCGGCGGCCGTGAGCGCCACTTCCCAGTCGACCACCTTGAGGGCGCCGTCGATGCGCACCATGGGCTCGGTCACTCGATCGGCCGAGTACATGCCTTCGAAACCGAAGCGGTCGCGGTCGGCGATCCACGTTTCGTTGATCTGCTCGTTCTCGCGCGGCACCATGCGCATGACCTTGCCGCGCAGCACATGCGCGTACAGGTTGGTGCCGAAGGCGTCATGCGGCGACACCAGCGCCTGTTGCGTCATCTCCCACGAGCGCGCGTGATAGCGGAAGGGCTTGTTGTTGAGCGCGCCGACCGGGCACAGATCGATGATATTGGCCGACAGTTCGTGATCGACGCTGTGCTCGATGTACGTCCCCACTTCCATGTGTTCACCGCGGCCGACCGTGCCCATCTGCGGATAACCCTGGATTTCCTGGCCGAACCGGACGCAGCGCGTGCAATGGATGCAGCGGGTCATGTCGGTCGACACCAGCGGCCCCAAATTCTTGTCCTTCACCACGCGTTTGCGTTCGCTGAAGCGGGAAATGTCGCGCCCGTAGCCCAAGGCCAAATCCTGCAATTCGCACTCGCCGCCCTGATCGCAGATCGGGCAATCGAGCGGGTGGTTGATCAGCAGGAATTCCATGGTCGCGCGCTGTGCGGCCACGGCCTTCGGCGACTTGGTGAATACCTTCATGCCCTCGGTCACCGGCGTCGCGCAGGCCGGCATGGGCTTCGGCGCTTTTTCCACCTCGACCAGGCACATGCGGCAATTGGCGGCCACGCTCAGCTTGTCGTGATAGCAAAAGCGCGGAATGTAGATATTGGCCGGATCCGTGGCCTGCATGATCATCTGGCCCTTGCGGGCCTTCACAGGCACGCCGTTCACTTCGATATTGACCGTGTCGTCGCTCATGCTCCGCCCTATGCCGCCACGGCAGCGGCGTCGGCCGCCGCCGCGCCGCCCGCCCCGTCGACGATCGAGCGGCCGTTGTGCTCGATCATGTATTGAAACTCATGCCGGAAATGCTTCAGGAAACTTTGCACCGGCCAGGCGGCCGCGTCGCCCAGCGCGCAGATGGTGTGGCCCTCGATGCGATTGGCCACATCCAGCAGCAGACCGAGGTCTTCGCTTCTGCCCTGGCCGCCGATGATTCGCTTCAGCATGCGGTCGAGCCAACCCGTGCCTTCGCGGCAGGGCGTGCATTGGCCGCAGGACTCGGACATATAGAAGCGCGCCAGGCGCTCCAGCGCCCGCACCATGCACGTGGTCTCGTCCATGACGATGACGGCGCCGGTGCCGATGGACGAGCCGGCCTTCTTGACCGAGTCGTAGTCCATGTTGCATCCCATCATCACATCGGCAGGTACCACCGGGCAGGAGGAGCCGCCGGGGATCACGGCCTTGAGCTTGCGGCCCTTCCAGACGCCGCCGGCGAGCTCGAGCAGATCCTTGAAGGGGATGCCCATGGGCAATTCGAGATTGCACGGCTTGGCCACGTGACCCGACATGGAAAAAATCATGGTGCCGCCGGAGTTGACGGGACCGAGGCTCGCGAACCAGGCCGCGCCCTTGCGCAGTATGGTCGGCACGGCCGCGTAGCTCTGGGTGTTGTTGACGGTGGTCGGCTTGCCGAACAATCCGAAGTTGGCGGGAAACGGCGGCTTGAAGCGCGGTTTGCCGGGCTTACCCTCCAGGGACTCGAGCAGTCCGGTTTCCTCGCCGCAGATATAGGCGCCCGCCCCGACGAACATGTGCAGGTCGAAATCGATGCCCGATCCCAAGATGTTTTTGCCGAGCAGCCCGGCCGCATAGGCTTCCGCCAATGCCGCCTC
>Ga0209656_10003082_pt1 | contig 10807 bp, 9 predicted proteins | sample BogFormECP12_OM2_FD_188239 | JGI IMG/M metagenome (GOLD analysis project Ga0209656, IMG submission 188239) | Bog forest soil microbial communities from Calvert Island, British Columbia, Canada - ECP12_OM2 (SPAdes) (version 2) | ecosystem: Environmental > Aquatic > Freshwater > Wetlands > Bog ... | reverse complement strand
CTAAAAAATTCATCTGCTGACTAGCGGGGGAAGTGCAACTTCAGTGACTCTCCCTTCTTTTTGGGAGATTTCTTTTACTTCTCAGGGTGGGTGCAGTGCATGATTAAACCCAGTTTTTCAGGTGTCGTTTGCTCGGTGGTTAAACGCCATAAATCAATGGCTAAACGAAGCGCTGCTTGAACGGCCAAACGTTTCTTGGCTCGTTTGCTTTTGACCAAGCCGAGCGCTAAGCGACGCACCGGCGGATACTGCGGTTGCCACTTCATCAGGCGCCACACCATCTCCACCAAGGTCCAGCGCACAATCCCAATCCCACAACGATTGATCGAACCCTCTTTGCCCCGGCCATCGCTGAGATGAATCCCAGGACATAAACCCGTCATGCTGCCCACTTGGCGCCGATTCTTAAAGCGCTCAAAACCTCTCATCTCGAATTCCAGTACCGCCGCGCTATAGGCCCCGACTCCTTTGGGCAGGATCGCCGGAGCAAGCGCGGCGATCCGCTCGCGCAACCCGCTTTGCTCCTCATCAGCGCTCAATATTTTGTTTCGCCAACCAATCAGTTGTTCCTTCATCCAGTCCTTGAGCCGAGGATTGTGTTGGACTTCTATCCACCCGTCGCCCTGCCACCATCGGCCATGGACTTCAATACCTTGCGCACACAGCAACCCTTTACCTCGAGCCTCACAGCGGCCGCGGTCGGCCATAATCTGGCGATGATAGCGGATCAGCGCTCGCTTCTGCTCTTGGTCTTCGGTTGGCACCGCTACTATACTCAAGGCTTTATCCTGACCACGCAGATAGCGATCCAGTGAATCGCACAACTCCCCGCTATCACGCTTATCGGTCTTTTGCTTCTTACCTCCTTGACCCATCGCCTTGGGCACCACCACCAGGTTTTTAACTCCCATCTGCTTCTAATGTAACTGGCGATGTAACCAGTAGCCGCCGGCTCCGGCTTCGTAACAGCTGTAGATTTTCCAGCTTTCTTCCAGTTTTTTGTACACCCAGTTTAAGCCGCGTTCCGCATTTTCCCGGCCGCCTTGATCCGGCCCCCATCCTCCTGCATCGCCACCGTGACCTGCCGATAATGCGTATCCAGGCCCAACTTCAGGACTCGATTGCCTTTGTTGACCACATTTGCCTGGCTGCTACCGTTGCTTGTTACTGTTTCTTCTTTCATAGAGCCGACAATTTACAGCGAGTGCTGTTTGTTGTCGGCTCATGTCATCTAGTTAGACTTTCGCCATTATGTTCACTAGGCTGCTCTAATGTTCGATTTGTCAACCAAGGGTTTATTGCCTGCGCCCAAACGCAGTTATCGCGAGTAGGCCAACTGGAAGGCTTGCTGTGATCGAGCTTGCAAGATATGTGTTTGAAACGCTGCGGGAAGACGAACAGTTCGTCCTGGACCGGGGCCAAAGGGAAGGTGATCTGTGTGCCATTTTGTTGGTAGCTCCCGTCTCGGAGCATCCCGTTCCAGGAATCTTGGAGCGGCTTGAGCGCGAATATGCCCTTCGGGATGAGCTTGATTCAGACTGGGCGGCTCGACCTCTCTCTCTTGTTCGTCGTCAGGGTCGGACAATGCTCATACTCGAGGATCCTGGCGGCGAGCCACTCGATCGGCTCCTGGGACAACCGATGGAAGTAAGCCGGTTCCTCCGCTTCGCTGTCGGCCTTGCAGCTGCGCTGAGCAAGCTCCACCAGCGAGGTTTTATCCACAAGGATATCAAGCCGGCTAACATTCTGGTAAACTCCGCCACCGGCGCGGTCTGGCTTACCGGGTTCGGTATTGCTTCCCGTCTTCCGCGGGAACGCCAGTACCCCGAGCCTCCTGAGGTGATTGCCGGAACGCTCGCCTATATGGCGCCGGAACAGACGGGCCGCATGAATCGGTCGATCGATTCGCGGAGCGACCTATATTCCTATGGGGTCATCCTTTACGAAATGCTGACCGGCGCTCTCCCGTTCAATGCCTCGGATCCCATGGAATGGATTCATTGCCACATCGCAAGGCAGCCGTTGGCGCCCGCCGAGCGGTTGAAGGAGATCCCTGGACCGATATCGGCCGTCATCATGAAGCTCCTCAGCAAGACCGCGGAGGATCGGTATCAAACCGCCGCAGGGGTAGAGGCAGACCTTCAGAGTTGCCTTGGGGCCTGGGAGACCCTCGGGCGGATCGATCCATTCCCGCTGGGCGCACGCGACATGTCGGATCGGCTCCTGATCCCGGAGAAGCTTTACGGCCGCGACGCGGAGCGCAAAGTCCTTCTCGACGCCTTCGATCGGGTCGTCACGAGCGGGAGAGCGGAGCTGGTGCTCGTATCGGGTTATTCCGGTATTGGCAAGTCCTCGATCGTCAACGAGCTGCAAAAGGTGATCGTGCGGCCGCGCGGCATTTTCATTTCGGGGAAGTTCGACCAACACAAGCGGGATATCCCCTTCGCTACCTTGGCGCAGGCCTTCCAGGGCCTTGTGCGCCAAATCCTGAGCAAGAGCGAGGAGGAAGTCGGCCATTGCCGGGATGCGACCCGGGAGGCTGTCGGTATAAATGGCCAGCTGATGGTAAATCTGATTCCAGAACTGGAGCTCGTTATCGGCAAACAGCCCCCCGTGCCGGAGATCCCGCTGGAGGACGCGCAGAACCGCTTCCAGATGATGTTCCGGCGGTTTATCGGCGCGTTTGCCCGGCCGGAGCACCCGCTCGCGTTATTCCTCGACGATTTGCAGTGGCTGGATGCGGCGACCCTAGAACTGCTCGAGCACTTAATGACCGAGCCGGAGGTGCGGCACCTCCTGCTGGTCGGCGCCTACCGGCACAACGAGGTCGGTTGCTCACACCCGCTGATGCGCACCCTTGACGCAATCCGCAAAACTGGAGCAATCGTGCATGAGATCGTGCTCAAATCTCTCTCGCTTGCCGACGTGACACAGCTCGTCGGCGACGCCCTGCGCTGTCAGACAGCGCACGCGCGCCCCCTGGCAGAGCTCGTGCAGGAGAAGACCGCTGGCAATCCCTTCTTCGCAATTCAGTTTCTCACAAGCCTTGTTGAAGAGCATCTCCTTGAATTCGACGTGCGTGTGTCGACCTGGAGATGGGATGTGAACCGGATTCGGGCCAAGGGCTTCACCGACAACGTTGTGGATCTCATGGTGGGCAAATTGAAGCGCTTGCCAGGCAGAACCCAGGAAGCACTGAGACTGCTCGCCTGCTTGGGAAACAGCGCGGAAGTCACTACCTTGTCGATAGTTCACGGTAAATCAGAAAAGCAGACGCACTCGGATCTTAGGGAAGCCGTCCGTGGTGGACTGGTTATACGCCTGGGTGCCTCTTATAAGTTCCTCCACGACCGAGTCCAGGAGGCCGCTTATGCGCTTATCCCGCAGGAGTTGCGTGCTCAGTGCCATCTCCGCATCGGTCGCCTGCTGACGGAAAAAATGACCCCGGACCAAATCACAGAGAACATCTTCGATTTTGTCAACCAGCTCAACTCGGGCCTCTCGCTGATTTCCGATGCCGACGAAAAAGAGAGGGTGGCAGAGTTGAATCTTAGTGCCGGAAGAAAGGCCAAAGCGTCAACGGCGTATGCCTCAGCATGCGCTTATCTCTCTGCGGGCATGGACCTAGTCGGATGCAATGCCTGGGAGCGCCGATATGAACTCGTGTTCGCCTTATGGCTTGAGCGCGCCGAGTGTGAATACCTGAACGGAAATCTTGACAAAACGGAAGCGCTCGTCGCAGAGCTGCTGTCTGGAGCTGTGTCCAAAATCGACAAAGCGGCCGCTTTCCGCCTGAGGATCCTTCTCCAAATGACAAAGGCGGAGTACCGGCGGGCCATCAATAGCGGACTGGAGTGCCTGCGCCTGTTTGGCATTCAGATACCAGCCCATCCGACTCTTGAGCAGGTCCACATCGAGTACGAAAAACTCTGGCAAAGTCTAGGAGAGCGCTCAATCGAGAGCCTCATTGATCTGCCCCTGATGACCGATCCGGAGATGCAGGCTGTGATGAGGATGCTCTCGGAACTCTCTGCGCCGGCAGCGTCGGCGTTTTTCACCGACCACCACCTCTTTTACCTGCTGGTGTACCAGATGGCGAACGCGAGTATGAGGTACGGGACGACAGACGCTTCCGTGCACGCCTTTGCTGATCTTGGATTAATCTTAGGTCCAGTCTTCCACCATTATCGCGAGGGCTACCGCTTCGCGAAGCTCGCCCGCAGTCTTTTCGATAGATACAGACCCAGCGAAGCCAAAGCGTATGTGTGCATGGAGCAGGTCTCGCTCTGGACAGAGCCAATCACAACGGCAATCGACTTCATCCGGCTCGCTTTCCGCACTTGTATCGAGACGCACGACCTGACTTATGCGTGCTACTGCTGCAACCATCTCGTCACGGACCTCCTTTTGCAAGGCGTCGATCTCGAGGAGGCGTGGCGCGCGTCAAAGAAAGGCCTGGAATTCGTCCATAAAGTCAAGTTACGCGACACGGCCGACGTGATCGTAAGCCAGCAGCGGTTCATCCTCAATATGGGAGGACAAACAGCAGGATTTTCCACTTTCAGCGATGCCCAGTTCGACGAGGAGAAATTTGAGGCTCAGCTGACCGAAGACCGAATGCCTCATTTGGTCTGTTACTACTGGATTCTGAAACTGCAGGCGCGATTCATGTCGGGCGACTTTGACGCGGCCATCGCTGCAGCGCAGAAGGCGAAGCCGCTGCTTTGGTCAGCGGAAATCCTGATCGAATCGGTCAATTATTATTTCTACAGCGCGCTAACGATCACGGCGCTCCACGAAACAACTGGATCAAGGGGGCAGTCCGATGGGGTCCAGCAGCTCAAACAATCTCTCGAGCGGCTTCGAGAGTGGGCAGAGAACTGTCCGGAGACGTTCTTCGACAAATACACCCTGGTCTCAGCCGAGGTCGCCCGCATCGAACACCGGGAACTTGACGCTATGCGGCTATACGAGGAGGCGATCCGGGCGGCACGCGAAAATGGCTTTGTTCAGGATGAGGGCATCGCTAACGAGCTGGCTGCGCAGTACTATTTGAATCGCCGCCTGGATAAATTTGCGCATTCCTACCTCTGCGACTCGCGCTATTGCTATCTTCGTTGGGGAGCACTGGGCAAGGTAAAGCAGCTTGATGAGCGTTACCCTGGACTGGCAGAGCACGCGTCTGTGCGCCCTACCACCTCGATCGGCACGCCAGTTGAGCACCTGGACCTGGAGACAGTGATGAAGATGTCGCATGCGGTCTCTGGGGAGATTGTTCTGGAGAAGTTGATCGAAACTCTCATTTTGATTGCAGTCGAGCACGCTGGGGCCGAACGAGGCGTCTTAATTCTGCCGCATGGCGAAGAACATCGGATCGAGGCCGAAGCCAAGACGGGCCGCGCCGGGGTCGAGGTTTATCTGCGGCAAAGGGCTGTGACGCCCTCTGAGCTGCCCGAGTCACTGATTCGCTACGTCATCCGAACTCAGGAAAGCGTGATTCTGGATGACGCCTCCGTCCAGAACCTCTTTTCGGAGGACGAGTACGTCGGTCGGAGGCGTCCCCGTTCGGTCCTTTGCCTGCCACTGGTGGAGCAGGCCAAGCTGATGGGCGTGCTCTATCTGGAGAACAACTTGGCGCCCCGGGTGTTCACGACCAAACGGCTGGCCATGCTGGAGCTGCTTGCCTCACAGGCCGCGATCTCCTTGGACCACGCCCGCCTCTATGCTGACGTCGGTCGATTGAACGCAGAGCTGACGCAAGAAAACAGCGAGCGAAGGAAGGCCGAAGAGGCTCTCCGAGCCAGTGAGGAACGCTGGCGCAAACTGTTTGAGAACTCATCGGCCGGCATTGCGTTGGTCACTCCAGACGGCCGCTACATCGCGGCGAACTTGGCTCTTCAGAAAATGCTCGGCTACACGGAGGAGGAACTCCAAAGGCTCACCGCTCTGGAAGTGAGCCATGAAGAGGACCGTGCCGGCACCGAAGCGATTCTAGCAGAGTCCGTCGATGGGCAGCGACGAGATTACCGAATCGAGAAACGCTACCGGCGCAAGGACGGCAATGTGATCTGGGCCGACGTCACCAGTACCCTGGTCCCGGCGACTGGAAGCGCGCCGGCGTTTTTCGCGACCGTCGTCGTAGACATCACCGAGCGTAAGCGGGCGGAAGAAGAGCTGCTCCAAAAGGAGGTTTCCTTGCGCGAAGCGCAAACTGAACTGGCTCATGTCAGCCGGGTAACGACCATGGGAGAATTCGCAGCATCCATTGCCCACGAAGTCAACCAGCCGCTAGCGGGCATCGTAACTAACGCCAACGCCAGCCTGCGGTGGCTGGCTGGGGATTCGCCTAACCTCGCCGAAGCCCGCGAAGCGATTCGCCGCATTATTCGCGATGGAAATCGGACAGGCGATGTGATCTCACGGATGCGGGCTCTCTTTAAGAAGGCTCGCACGAAGGAACGGTTGGATATAAACGAAGCCATTAAAGAAGTCGTCATCCTTACACAGAGCGAAGCGCGGAGAAACAAGGTGGCATTACGGATGGAACCGGCCGCTAATCTTTATCCTGTGATGTGCGACCGAGTGCAAATACAGCAGGTGCTAATGAATCTGATCCTGAACGGCATCGAAGCGATGAGCACGGTGGAGGACCGTGAGCGAGATTTGCTAATCAGGACCCAGCGTGGCGAGGGTAATGAAGTCCGTGTTGTAGTGCGAGACTCAGGAATCGGCTTTGATCCACTGAGCGCCGAACGAATCTTTGATGCCTTTCATACTACCAAGCCCGGCGGCCTGGGAATGGGGCTATCGATCAGTCGTTCCATTGTTGAAAGTCACGGCGGGCGGCTTTGGGCCACTGCGAACGACGGGCCCGGCGCTACCTTTCAATTTACACTTTTGGAATGTCAGTAAAATGGCCCTTGCCGAAATTAAAAGCGATCGTCTTTGTTCTGGACGACGAAGCCTCGGCCTTCAGTATCTGTCCAAAGGCTTTGAGGGCTTGATAGGGTCCGTGCTGTTTTGAGTAGGAATTGAAGCGCCGAAAGAGATGGAGGCGTCGTCTCCTTGGGCTTAATCGCGGCGATGAAGCGCAGAATGTCGTACCAGCACTGGAAGACGCGATCGGTATCGCAAGCCCGTGGGTTTGATCTGCCAAGTGGAGCGATCGTCCTTTGGATCCATGGCGCCCTCGGCCGAACCCGCACCAACAATCGTGTGCAGCTCATCGGCACGGTGCGGATTTCGACCTGAAAACCGGCGCTGTTTTGAAGCCACCAGCACAGAAGGGCGTTCCAAGTTACAAAGTCGTTGTCTAAGGCGATGACATCAAAGTGGAAGTATAAAATCAGCGTTCGCGCCGTGATTTTAAGCTTTGGCCGGATAGTGGTAGACAACTGATACGATCCGCAGCTCGGGTTGCTCAGCCTTGAGGTCAGAATGTCCAAACTGCAGAGATAACTTGGAGAGTTATCTGCGCGGCAACCGCGATGCAATGAGCATCGTAAGCGGTGCCGAGTCTTGAACAGGAATAGCAACGCTCGGTGGTGCGTCGCCGCGAGCAACTCGTACGCAATCGACCCCGTGCCTTCAGGCGGTCTTCAAACACTTCTTCCGCGTATTGCCCGGAAAGAACACCCGCTTATCCTTTTTCTTGATGACCTTCAGTGGCTTGATGCCGCAACCCTCACTCTCATCGAACATCTCGTCAGTCATCCCGACGTCAAACACCTCCTGATCATCGGCGCATACCGGGACAACGAACTCAGCCCGTCTCATCCTCATATGCTGACGCTGGACTCGATCCGCAAAGCCGGAGTGATCGTGGACGAGATCGTTCTCAAGCCCCTCTCGCTCGAGGACGTGAACCAGTTTATCGCGGACGCTCTCCGTTGTGAGCGGGTACGCTCCAAAGCCCTCGCGCGGCTGGTGCACAAAAAAACTGCGGGCAACCCTTTTTTTGTGGTCCAGTTCCTCACGGCCGTCGCCGAAAAACACTTGTAGAATTCAACGCACGCGAAGCGACCATTCCTTGGTCTCCGGATTCATCCAGATCGCCAGCACGTTCTGTATCTGATCGGCAAATCAAGCTGCGGTGGAATCGGGCGTGATGATGGACGGTGCCAGGTCGCCGCTCAGGAGCGATTCAATTTCGCGCGGTTTCGCGTTAAGAAGCGCTGCCAAGACCTTCACATTGTAACCCTGCCTGGTCAGCCTTGGTTCCAGCCCGTTAATATCCTTGGCGCACTGAGGTCGGTCTCGCTTGTGTTTCGCGCCTGAAAGCAAAGCTTGCGCCAGGCCGCTGCTTAAACGGGGCGATTACCAATTGCGAAAAGAACGATCTCAATGCGTCCGGTCCGAATCATCTTTGATACAAGCCCACCACACGCAAGCGAGAAGAGCTGAACCAAGAAAAAAGAACATTTCTAAACTGAGCATAATGATCCCAAAAATTACGAGATGACCGTGAAGTTTTCCGGGGAAGGGTAACTCCGAGCGCCTGCGCCTTCGGAAACCTATCTCCACGCGGCCATCGCCATGAGAAAGAGGCAGAGGCTGGAAAGAAAAACAAATACTCCCATACTATACTATTGCGCTCCGATCGGTTGTAGGACTTTTCAGGACAAGAACCCGGAACTCATACCTGGCGGAATCCGGCATCCGGGTGTGAATCCCCCGCACGAGGTCGTTCGGCTCGCCCGTGATGATCGTGCACGTGTGCACCCATTCATCTTTTGCTGGATCTTTCCAGCCTTCCCACAGCCCAGCGAAAACGAAGGCTGGCTAGTCGATCAGACGGGGTAACATAACCGATGGCCGAATGCATCCGCACGGTGTTGTAGTGGTTAAGGAGCTTTCGCCAAAAACATTCGCCTGAGACCGCCCAGGCGGCGCAAAATTTTCGCCGGGCATTGATGTTTTTAAAGTGACTCTCCAACCAGAATTTACTTTCCTTTCTGGTTCGACTTTTGCGAGTCCACGTCAACGCAAGTCCTGTTTTTTCAGCAGAATCGCTTGTTAAGACGTGACCCTAACCTTTTTTACCTCCTCAGCTATCTCCTGCACCGCAATGGTCTCCACGTGGAGCCGCGGGTGGCACGTCTTATACCTGGCCGTCGCCGTCTCAAAGGCGGCAGCGACATTCTCGGCGGGCACGTACGTCCCGAACCGCCTATTCTCTACATTCACAATAGCGTAGTAAGTTTTCATACGTTCGGCGGTTTTGTTAGATATGATTTGCGGTGGCTGAGCACTGTCTCTCGTTGTTTCTCATAGAAGCACTCCTTATTTCGCAGCACGGTGCATGCCAATGGCAATGTTGCGCTGTTTGTGGCTGTCTAACAGACAGTTACAACGGAAAGACATTGCGCGGAGGCGGTACGAGATGTCGAACTTACGGATTTTCGTTACGGCCTAAACTCAAGAACTCAGGCGAATAGCCGCGATCCGCGAGAAGGCTGGCGCCGTAATCAACTCCGGTGTACCGGCAAAGCCTCCAGGCATTGAGATCGCGGTTTGAGAACCCAGTTCATTGGCCAGCTTGGCTAACCCAAGGTCAATGATTTTAACTGTTGCCGCGCCTCCGTCCTTTAGCCTCACCATGATGTTTGTTGGCTTGATATCTCGGTGGACAAGGTTCTGTTCGTGAACTGCTGCCAACCCGGCGGCGACCTAGGTTGTGATTTCCAGCGCCAACTTTATCTCCAGCCGACCGGCACGTTTGATGAGCTTTTCGAGTGTTTCTCCCTCTACGAACTCCATCGCGTAAAAGTAGCTTTCACCGGTTCGACCCAGGTGGAACACCGAGGCAACATTCGGGTGACGGACGCTGGCGGCGGCCCGTGCTTCGCGTAAAAAACGAAGGCGTGCCGATTCGTCGCCGAGATACCGTTCGCTGATGACTTTCAATGTCACGGGGCATCGCAAATCAACGTCAACCGCCTTGTAAGTGACCCCCATCGCGCCGCGACCCAACTCGACCGGTTTCCCGTCTTCACCCGTCACCAACTCGTAGTGGTCAAATCGCCGCGCTGGCTGGTCCGGTATCGGCTTGACCGTATCCTCGGTCGAAGACTCGCCGGACTCAACCCCACCGGCAAGACCCTTACGGAGCATGCAGACCGGGCAGAATTCCATTGCACCAGAGAATTCATTGCCGCAGCTTAGGCAGGTACGTTTGGGCTCTGTGCTCATATTCCTAACCGCGTTTCAGCCGCGACGTCGGCGGGTAATCCGACCGAAGCCCTCGACCCATAGGTACGGCGCTGTAAGCAGTCACCACAGCGGTAGTCGGAATCCCCGTCCTCCTGAACCGCTCGCCTTTTGCCGGCGGTATTCCGCATAGGTTGCTTCGGCGCGTTTCTCTAGCGAAAGCGACTTCTGCTCCTTTGCGGTTCTGATCGCTGCATCGAACGAGGCCTCAATTTGGGGTTCATCTGTACCCATAGCCGCGAGAAATACACCTCGGAGCCGGCGTAGTTCGGCGCACCAATAGCGGTTTTCAAATCTTTCGACTAGTACTTCGGCGTCCTTGATTGCCTCAAGAGCTTCGGAGGTACGATTCGCCAGATGCAGTGCTTCGGCCTTTAGTGAAAGGTAATATGGCAGGGCCAGCACCGCACCGTTTGCCCGAAAGTCTCTTATTCCGCGCTCGATCCACGGAATACCTTCCGCGGTGTCACCGGAAGCGCTCCGCGCCCAACCGCGATAAATGGCTCCTAGCGCTATCCAATAGACAATATTGTAACGCGTTGAGAGTTCGATCAAATCCGACGCCAAGCCGTCGACTTCAGCAGGATTGCACTCATTT
>Ga0209656_10003081_pt1 | contig 10810 bp, 9 predicted proteins | sample BogFormECP12_OM2_FD_188239 | JGI IMG/M metagenome (GOLD analysis project Ga0209656, IMG submission 188239) | Bog forest soil microbial communities from Calvert Island, British Columbia, Canada - ECP12_OM2 (SPAdes) (version 2) | ecosystem: Environmental > Aquatic > Freshwater > Wetlands > Bog ... | reverse complement strand
GCGCGGCGCTACACGCAATCAACAATGTCGTATGCCTCTATGGCCGGTCTGGTGGTAGCAGTTGAGCAGTTGTTGTCCTTGGGTGAACCTCGAATTGAAGCACATGCGCGGAGTTTGGCAGCAATGTTGGTTAGCAATGGCAGCAAGTATGGTTGGCAACCGTTTCGTGGGGTTGGCGATCCTGCCGGGTCTCCACACATCACTTCACTGGGCCGCGCTCGCGAAAGCGTACAAGCAATTGTGGAAAGACTTCGTAGTGACAATATTGTGTGCGGTACACGTGGCGGACGCATTCGGATCTCGCTCGCCCCTTACAACGACGAAAGTGATGTCAACGCCCTTATCGAAGCATTTGCAAGAGCACGTTCGGGATGAATTTTAGAGATCGAAACTACATGATAACTAGCAGCAGAACGGAAAGTCTCAAAGCCGCAGCTTACTTGACGAAAATGCTAGGTATTTTGCACGGAAGACGGGTGCCTTCACCCCACGCGGAGTTGGTTGCTGTTGTAAACAGGGTCAGCATGACGGTTCCCGTGACAATCAACTATGAAAATGGGATCATGCCCGGAGCAGAATATTAACTGCTGCCGCCGATTGAGCTTGGAGTTTGGCATTAGTGCTGTAGTTGGAGCCTGTCGAACAGGTTGAGCGGGACGCCGTAGGAACAATCAAGTGTCGCCTCCTTGGGGAGAGCGCGAAAGGGAGAGTCTTAGAGCACTGGCGTCTTTGGCAGCGGCGAAGGAGAGCTGCCATGAAGGTACATCGCAACTGCTGCGGACTGGATGTTCATAAGGAGACCATCGCGGCGTGTTTGATCCGCGAAGACGCGAGTGGAGACACGAGCAAGGAGAAACGATTATTCGGCACCATGACCCAGCAGCTGCGAGAGCTGGCGCAATGGTTGGTGGAGGCCAAGGTGAGCGCCGTGGCGATGGAAGCGACCGGGGTTTACTGGGTGCCGGTGTGGAACGTGCTGGAGGGCGCAGGGCTGCAACTGGTGCTGATCAATCCGGAGCACTACAGAGCGGTTCGCGGTAAGAAGACTGATCTGAAAGACGGAGAGCGGATCGCGGAACTGCTGCAGGATGGGCGGCTGGAAGGTAGTTATGTACCGCCTCCAGAACTTCGGGTGCTACGAGACCTGACCCGCTACCGGGTCAAGCTGGTGGAGCACCAGTCCTCGATCGCCTGTCGCATTCAGAAGCTGCCGGAGCAATGCAATATCAAGCTCGGGTCGGTGGCCAGCAATGTTCCCGGACTCTGCGATCGATCCGCGAAAACCGTTTGTTGGACAAGCAGTTCTATGTCTCGCAGGTGGCCGGGATTGGCAATCCTTCGTTCGACCACGAGCTTGGTTACTCGAATCTCAAAGTTCCCGACTTTGGATTTCAACTTCTGGGTCTTTATCGGTTCTGGAACATTATCGAATACTGGTCCCCCTATCGCGACTTGACGGCAGAGGACTGGAACCACGTATTGGCGGCGTTCATACCGCGAATCGCTTTAGCGAAGACTGCCGAATCGTACCGGCTGGAAATGCTGGCGCTGATCGCCGAGGTCCGCGATGGTCACGCTGGGCTATGGCCCGATGTGCGGCCGCCGGTGGGCAAGTGCCAACTGCCAGTCAATGTGCGCTTCGTTGAGGGGCTCGCGGTGATTAGCGGATTTTCCCCTGCCGATTCCAGCAGCCATACAGAAATGAAAATCGGCGATGTCATCACGGAACTGGATGGTGTCCCCGTCGGCAAGTTGGTGGAGAGTTGGAAGCCATATTATTCAGCCTCTAACGACACTGCGCGGCTGCGCGACATCGGACGATCGATGACTCGGGGAGAGTGCGGCGAATCCAACATCGGAGTTCGTCGCGAGGGCCAGGAACTCAAACTCAGAGTCCAGCGAATACCGCCTGCCGGCACCAGCTCCCGGATCGGCACACACGACTTGCCGGGTCCAGCCTTCCGGCTACTCTCGAAAGACGTCGCTTATCTCAAGCTATCGTCGGTGAAGATCGCCGACGCCGCTCACTACGTCGAACAAGCTGCCGGCACCAAAGGACTCATCATCGACATTCGCAACTACCCCTCGGAATTTGTGGTCTTTGCGCTTGGGTCTCTGCTAGTCAGCAGCGAAACCCAGTTTGTACGCTTTACGGATGGCGATCTGGCTAACGCGGGCGCCTTTCACTGGACGAAGCCGTTGACGCTGAGTCCGCAGCAGCCGCATTACCCGGGGAGAATCGTGATCCTGGTCGATGAGACTTCCCTGAGCCAGGCCGAGTACACCAGTATGGCGTTTCGTTCCGTCCCAGGGGCAATCGTCGTGGGCAGCACGACCGCCGGGGCGGACGGCAACGTATCAGCGTTCGTTTTGCCCGGGGACCTTCACACGAGTATCAGTGGCATCGGAGTGTTCTATCCCGACAAGAGGCCAACCCAGGGTATTGGCATCGTCCCCGATGTGGTGGTCAAGACGACGATCGCAGGAATCCGCACCGGCAGCGACGAAGTACTGGAAGAAGCCCTGCGCCAGATTCTGGGCCGCCAAGTGCCTTCCGCCGATATCGAGAAGATGGCCAAGCCATAGCGGAAGTGTGAGATCAAGAGAACGATCAGTGAGTGTTATAGGCGCGAAGCCCAAGGTTCCTACAAGCCGGTTTCTGGACCCCATGCCAGGTTTCCAAGCAGACTAACCATCAACTGCCTTCGCGTCGGCTCGAAGTTCCGCTGCACTCGATCAACGCCAACCGAGATGCAATCGACGAGCGAGAGCAACCTGGAGTGTTTTGCCAGCATGGGAGTGTATTCCCAAGACTGGAATAAAGTTTGGGGAACCAGAATTCTACTCGCTACTTTGAACCGAGGACGGCTGCGGCCAAAGCTTTGGATTGCGGATGATACTTAAATCCGGCGTATTCTCCCCCTCTTGAAAGCCCGCAAAGCCTCTGTTTACGCGCTGTCGCCTATATTTCTTGAGATTGATCAATTCCTAACCGAACGGTATGATTTAGTCAATATGAAATATTCTCCTCGGAATGTAACAATTGCCTGTAATCATGCTGGTTTGACACACTTTGGCGGCGCTTACTTCCTTCATGAGTTTATACGAATGCTGCAATTGCGTAAGTTTCTCGCTCGGCACTTGGCCTACCACCGACGCAACAGCGACTACAGCGTATCCCAGATGATGCTGGCATTGATCTATCCCATCATCTTGGGACTGGATCGTATTGAGACAGCGTCACTCTTACGTTCGGACGCAGCCTTTCAGTACTTGACCGGTTTGCAGAGTTTTCCCGATCCCCAGACTTTGCGGCGATTCTTGTGGAACGCCCCCGCTCATCTCCGGGAACAATTACACCGCGCCAACGATCGATTGCTACAAAGGTTCATCCACTCGCCGGAGCACCGCTCGCGTCTCATCTTCGATATGGACAGCACCGTGCTCACCGTATTTGGCCATCCGGAAGGGGCGGCGGTTGGCTACAATCCGCGCTATCGCGGCAAGCGGTCCTATGACCCGCTGCTCTGCTTGGAAGCGAACTCCTCGTTTCTCTGGGATGTAGAGCTGCGACGCGGCGATGCGGGAACTTGGGCGGGCAGCGAGGAACTGTTGGCCTGCTGTTTTCACTCCACCCCTTCCGACATTCGGGAGCTTCGGGTACGGGCCGATGCCGGCTTCGGCTACGGGCCCGTGTTGGAGATGCTGGAAGCGCGGCCTGCCCAATACGCCGTGGTCGCACGCATGATCCCCTCCTTGAAGCGCGAGCTCCGAGGTTTGCCTTATGAACCGATGAATCCGAGTTGGGAGATCGCTGAATTCGAGCACCGTCCCCACGATTGGTCGCAAGCACGCCGTTGCATTGTGGCGCGGCGAAACATCGAAGAGGCCGATCCGCAGCCCACCTTATTTACCTTGGAACGGCACGCGTATCGCGCCTGGCACACGAACCTGCCACTGACGCCGGCCGGGGTGTGGCACTTCTACGATGGCCGCGCCGAACTGGAGCGACGCATTCGGGAATTCCGTGAAGACTTTGCGCTGCGGAAGATTCCGACTCATGCTTTTGCGGCCAACGCCCTGTATCTGGAAGTGATTCGCCTAGCCTATAACCTGGTCACGGCTTTTCAGCGGACCTGTCTTCCTGAAGAATGGCAAAGCCTGACCTTGAGCAAACTCCGCCACAGGTTATTCTGGTTGCCCGGCGAACTTACGCGCCCGCAGAACCGACCCACTCTGCGGTTACCCAATTCTTGCCTGATCGAAATGTGGAAGGACAAGATACTCCATCGAGTCCACAAGGTAAAACCGCTCGAGGATTAAAGTAGCGTTTACGAAAATCGATCGACTGCTGCAACAACTCTTGGGAGAAATCTGCGATTTTCGGCAACATTCGAGGAAAGATGCTGAGATTCACGCCGGTTTAAGGTGATACGGAAGCTGTCCCGTGGTCGATTCAATCGAAATGCCGAGTCGGCAGCACTGACGCTCACTTGTCCCGCCGGTCCTGACGAAATACCTGCTGTCAGAATAATCGCGTCCTGAGGACCTATACCTGAAGTACATCCCCGTCGCGGGCAACCATCTGGTACAGTACCGGATTCACGAAGAACCCAATGAAGAGCCGCGAAATCAAGCCTGCCACGATGACGATGGCGAAGGGCTTCTGGGTGTCGGAGCCAATTCCGGTGGCGAGTGCGGCAGGAAGCAACCCAAGGCATGCGACGAGCGCTGTCATCATGATCGGACGAAGTCGCAGTAGGGACGCCTCCCGAGTTGCCGTGCGGATGTCCATTCCTTCCTGTCGAAGCTTGTTAATGTAGGAAACCAGAATCACTGCCGTTTGAACCGAAACTCCTAAGAGCGCCAGCAATCCCAGAACTGACGAAACGCTGAATGGAGTACGCGTGAGCTTCAGCGCTATCAGCGCGCCCACAGGTTCAGTCAAAACGACGCCCAACGCAATCGTGACCGGGAACTTGAAGTTTCCATATAGCGCGAACAGGATCATGAAGATGAGCACGACCGCGAGCGGGACGATCAACATGAACTGCGCCTTTGCCTCCAGAAATTGGCTGTACTCACCGCCCCAATTCAGCCAGTAGCCCTGGGGTAACGAGACCGCTTGATTGACGGCTTTCTGGCCTTCCCGCACGGCCCGCTCCAAGTCCCGTCCTTCAATGCTGTATTGCACCCCGATATAGCGAGAGTTGTTTTCGCGATAAATAAATGACGCGCCGTTTCCCTGCCGGATGTCAGCGAGTTGGCTCAAGGGAATCTGCTTCCCATCTGGAGTACCAACTAACAACTCACCAATCTCGTGGGCGCTGCTGCGGAATTGAGGCTGCATGCGGACGACCAGATCGAACAATTTCTCCCCCTGGATGACCTGGGTTGCGGCCTGCCCGCCCACGGCCGCCGAAATCACGGTCTCCACGTCGGCGACATTGATCCCGTAGCGGGCAATCTTGTCGCGGTCTACATCGATGAGCAAACTCGGTTGGCCAAGTTCCCGCACGACCGTCAAATCCGTAAATCCCGGCACTTTGGCCAACGCGTTCTTGATCTGTACGGCTTTGTCCTCGAGCACGGCTAAATCGCTCCCATAAATCTTCACGGCCAGCGAGCTTTTCAAGCCGGTCAGTGCCTCGTCCACGGCATCTTCGGCGGGCTGTGTGTAGTTAAAGACGATCCCGGGAAACGCACTTAGCTTCTGGTTGATCGCCTCGATCAACTTGGCCTTGTTGTTTATGTCCCCGCTCCACGCTTTGTCCTGGTAGGGCTTCAGACCGACATAAAATTCGGTGTTGAAAAAACCGGTTGGGTCGGTTCCATCGTCTGGCCGTCCCAACTCCGAGCCGACCACGGTGACTTGCGGGAAGGCCATCAGGATAGCGCGTATCTGAGGAGCGATCTTGCTTGCCTCTTCGAACGAAATTGTGTAAGGCATGGTTGCCCGCACCCACAAGGCGCCCTCGTCGAGGTGGGGCATGAACTCGCCGCCGATAAAGGGAACCAGCAACAGGCATGAGCCAAAGACAAGGGCCGCGATCAACATGGTGAGTTTGGGCCGCGCCAGCGCCCAATCCAGTTGTGTCGCGTACTTACGTTTCATCCATTCGAAGGCGCGATTGGTGTGTTCGCGCACGCCATTCTTGAACCAGTAAGAGGCCAGGACCGGAACCAGCGTGAGCGTGAGGATCAACGCGCCTACCAGAGCGAAGGACATGGTCTCGGCCATGGGATGGAACAGCTTTGCCGAAGGTCCGCTGAGCGCATAGATGGGCAGATAGCCTGCCAGGATCACCGCAACCGAGTAGAAGATTGGCCGATCCACGTCCTTCGCTGCGGCGAGAATGACGTCGTTCACCTTATAGCTCTTTCCCGTTCTCAAACCGAGTTCACGATAGATGTTCTCCACCATGACTACTGTGCCGTCGATGATGATGCCGAAATCGATCGCCCCGATCGAGAGCAGGTTGGCGGCGCCATCGTGTGCATGTAACGCAATGAAGGCAAACAAAAGAGAGAGCGGAATCGTGAGGGCGACGATGACAGCCGCCCGGAGACTGACCAGAAAGAAAATCAGAACGACCAGCACCAGTATCATGCCGCGGAGAAGGTTGTTCTCCACGGTGTTCGTGGTCAGCTTTACCAACTCGCTGCGATCGTAATAGGGATGGATCCTGACGTCCGGCGGCAGTACCGTCCGGTTCAATTCCTCGGTCTTCGCTTGCACACCTTTAAGAACGTTCTGCGTTTGCTCACCGCGAAGCATGAGAATCACGCCCTCGACGGCATCGTCGTTTTTCTGATACCCGAACTCGCCCAGCCTTGGCGCGTGACCTATCTCGACCTCACCAATGTCCTTGATGCGAATCGGCACTCCATTGTTGCTGCCGACGACTATGTTTTCGATATCGCTGGTGTTACGTACCAGCCCGATGCCGCGCACATAGTTCGACTGCCCCCCCTGGGAGTAAAATCCACCACCCGCATTCGAGTTATTGGCGCTCAATGCGGCCATCACCTGTGGAACGGTCAGGTGATATCCATAGAGCCTCGCCGGATCGAGTAACACTTGATACTGCATAACGGTTCCGCCGAAGCCGGAATCGTCTGCCACACCCGGGACGGAACGGTAAGCCCGCTCGACGACCCAGTCCTCGATGGTCTTCAGCTCCTGTGGGCTGCGATCAGGGCTTTCCAGCACATAGCGATACACCAGGCCGCTGGGACTAAATAGCGGAGCCATGGTCGGAGTCACACCCGTGGGCAAATTGGCCTGTGCTAATCGCTCAAAGACAATCTGCCGCGCGAAGTAGTCGTTGGTCTTATCTTCAAAGGTCAGGGTGACAACGGAGAGACCATAAAGGGAGATGGACCTCATCACCACCATCTGCGGGACGCCATTCATCTCCAATTCGATGGGAAGCGTGACCAGGCGTTCGACTTCCTCCGCGGCATGGCCGGGCCATTGTGTTATCAGTTGCGCCTGCGGCGGCGAAAGGTCGGGATAAGCGTCCACCGGCATGCGCTGGAACGAGATGATTCCAGCGATCATCATGGAGCCCGTCAGCATCAACACCAGGAAGCGCTGACGAAGTGACGCTTGTACGATTCGATGGATCATTTAGGTGTGGACGTCATTGTCCTTATTACTGCGTTGTGGTCAAGTTCGGCCGCGGAATGTTAACGCTGTAGCGAGTTTGCAAACTGCAGGAACAAGCTGCCGTCTCCGATGACGCGATCACCGGGGTTCAGTCCGGTTGTGACTTGCGTTTGTCCCTTTATGCTGTCTCCGAGTGTGATGGCGCGCCTGCCAAACTGATTGCCGGCAACTGCAACGTACACGAACGGCTGGTTCTCGCTGTCGCGCAGCACCGCGGAATCCGGGACGGTAATAGCGTTCTGGATCGTGCCCGCATCGACCATTACAGTCACGTACATGTCTTTCTTAAGCCTTTGGCCGGGATTGCTGGTCTCGATGCGCGCCTGCAGAGTGCGCGTAGTAGGATCCAAGGAAGCCGCAACGTAGGAAATACGGCCATGAAACACCTCGGGATACGCGTCGGTTTGAATCGTGACAGTATCGCCTACGCGCACGTATGGCAAATCCTTTTGATAAACATTGACCACCACCCAAACCGTGCTGGTATCGGAAATTACGAAGCTCTGCGTGACTCCGGTTTGGAGCAGTTGCCCCACCGAAACGTTTTGCTCGACTACTTCGCCACCGATAGGGGCTTTTACCACCGCCTCAAACGATGGAGGTGCCTTTACGAGCGCTTCAGGATTGCTGATTCCCAGCACTTTCAGCGCGGCTTCGGCTGAGGCCAGATCTCCTTGGGCCTGCATCTGCGCTGATTCAGCCTGCTCCAGATTCTGTTCGGCGATCGCGTGATGCTGGTACAAGTCCTGCGCACGAGCATAAGCCTTCTGTGCCAGTGCATAGGCGTCTCTGGCCTTTAGATAATTGGTGCGCAACTGCGAATAGTCGGGACTTGCGACATACAGCATAGGCTCGCCGCGTTGCACTCGCTGACCCGGAACCACCACGATCCTGGTTACCGGACCACTGACTTGAGTAATCACCGGCGTTGTGTGAAAACTGTTATAGGCCACAGCTCCGGTCAGCCTCAGAGTTCGGGTCAGGCTGGTGGGCTGAACGGCGAGCACCTGTACGTGGGCCATCTGGTCCGACGGGATGGTGAACAGTTCAGCAGTGCTCGAGTTGTTCGCATGGTTCTTCGCGGCACTATCAGTTCCTGCTCCGCTGCAGCCAGCGAACGCCAGCACAAGCGCCGAGAGGACCGTTTGGGCGACCGGGCGTCGCATGTGATGATTGCGTAACTTCACGGAAGGTTCCTTGTTCCTACTGCGGCTTTGAGCTGCTCGAGCGCAGTCATGTATGCGGATAGGGCCTGGCGATACGCTAGTTGAATTGCCCGGTTGCTGCGTTCAGCGTCGAGAAAATCCAACAGCCCAGTTGCGCCTCGTTTATAAGCGTACTCACTGATGTCACGCGAATCCTGTGCTTGCTTCAAGTATCCGGAAGTATAGAGCTGCACCACTTCTTCGCTGCTGTGGAGCGCTTCGTAGGCATCGCTAACGTCGGACAGTACAGCGTCGTTCGCTGACGTCTGCAACTCCTGGGCTTGCGTAAGTGCATAGCCAGTGCGCGCGATTTCGCCTTGGTTGCGATTGAAGATAGGCAAACCGAAATTCACAAAGAACGAAGCGCTGCTCAGGCCTGAAGTGTGTGAGTAGGCAGCAGAAGCGTTCACGTCCTGCTTGGCATTTGCCCTGGCCAACGAGATCTGGCTCTCTGCGGCGGTTACCCCCAAGGCAGCCGCACGATAATCGGGACGCTGCTGTAGCGCCTTTGCCTGCAAGTCCTCCAACTTCGCTTGGACCGGCTGATACGATAAATCGCCGACCACGTCATAATTCGCTGCAACCGCGTCATAACCAAGCAATTCCCGCAATGCGACAAGAGACTGGACCCTTGCCAGACGCGCGGAGGAGACGTCCGTTTGAAACTGCAGCAGCTGCAGCTTGATTTTGAGATAATCGCCTTCGCTGATATAGCCCGACTTGTACTGCGCAAGGGCAATATCGACCGTGTCTTCGAAGCTCTTAAGATCCAGCAACGCAAACTGCAGAGTCGATTCGGCCAGCAACACGGCGACGAACTGCTGGGCCACATTGAATGTGAGTGTGCGTTCCGCATCCGAAACCTGGGCATCAGTCACGGCCGTCTGATCGCGCGCAGCTTGCAAGCGGCGCTGCCGTTTTCTGCCACGCTCGAACAGATATCCAATTCCTACGTCGAACTGCTGGACTTCGCTCAAATTTTCATTCGAAAATTCAGATGGTTCAAAAATAGGTAAAAACTGGGAATCGAAGTTCAGAGTCGGATTGGGACGCAAGTTCGCAGTGATCTCTTGCGCCTGGTTTTGAAGAATAAGGGTGCGCGTTGCCCTCAGCGAGTGATTGTGCGCGAGTGCCAGATCGATGGCATGATCGAGGGTGATCAGTGTTGGATTTTGTGCCTGGAAATTGGTCGTGAGCAACAGCAGGCAAGTTAAAGTTGCCAGGCCGATCATCCGGAAGTGCGGTGGACGCATATCTTCAGATCTAAAGTGCAATGCCTTGCGGTGAAATCCTGGGGTCTCCGAACCAGCAACCCCGAACTTTCATCGTCCTCCAGTACCCACCGCACTCCGTCGAGGTGTCAAGAGTCCTCCTTGGAGATCCTATAGCCATGAAAGCAAAGAACACATTGTAAATCAGGAAGTTGCAGGTCGAAGTTAATTAAAGGCGCGTCCGGAGCTTAGCCGAATTGGGGAAGACCTTGGCTAATGACCCAGACTGAGTGAGAAGCGACTCTCAATCCGGATTGTCGGTTTTGCTGTTGACGCGAGACTCCGAATCGGCTGTCGATGCTCTTTCTGGTTGTTGACCGGACAGACGCGCTTGCGCTCGCAGGAGGTGTCGAGGTGTCATCAGCTTCGGTAGCTCCTTTAGTTGGCGGGCGCCGAGTTTGTCGCCCGGGATACCGAAAGTGAGATCTGGGCCGGTCCGCCAACTTTGTCCCGAAGTCTCATTGTGGGTTGCAGCGATGCTAGTTGGTGTTCTAGCGGGTGCAGAGTAGTAAGTCCCGTCAGTGGAACTTGCCCAGTTGCCACTGTAGTCATATCCGGCGGCAGTGCGGGTGACCAATTCGCCGAAAGTCCGGATGTAAAAGTCCCCGTAGGCTGGGCGAAAGCGTGGTCTGCTCCGACAGGGGGGCGAGCAAGTCGGCAGG
>Ga0209656_10003080_pt1 | contig 10810 bp, 11 predicted proteins | sample BogFormECP12_OM2_FD_188239 | JGI IMG/M metagenome (GOLD analysis project Ga0209656, IMG submission 188239) | Bog forest soil microbial communities from Calvert Island, British Columbia, Canada - ECP12_OM2 (SPAdes) (version 2) | ecosystem: Environmental > Aquatic > Freshwater > Wetlands > Bog ... | reverse complement strand
AAATCTTGCAGATAATACTGCTGTAGATCGCCATCGCGATCCAGGTGATGCGTCTCTCCGATCAAGCGGACCAGTTTGGTCAGCTTCGCGGACAACGAATCGTGGCGCTGCGCGGACACCTCCGGTGACAGCTTCGACCAGTCGTGCGCCAAGCCGGCCCATTCAACCTTCACCTCGTGCCACAGAGCGCGCTCCGGCGAACCCTCTTTGCCATACTTCTCCTCGGACTTGTCCTGCATGGCGATGCTGGCATCGAGCCGGGCCGCCGCCTCCTCGATTTTCTTGTCGAAATAGGTGGAATTGGCTTCGCCTGCGAGCACCGTGGCGGTGAACGACGCGTGGGCGGCCAAGGCGCGGCCCGCCTCCTTGAGTCCTTCGAAATAGTGCAGCCCGTCGTCGGCCAGCGCATGTTCGTTGATGCGCGACCACAAGCTGGCCGCGTACTCGATGCTGACATAGCCCAAGGGCAGCAGCATGACGATGACGATCATCGCCAGTTTGTGCGCCATCTTCATCCGAGCCGCTAGTTTCATCGTGCCACCTGCTCCCAAGCCCCCTGGACCGATCTGCGACGGCGCGAATGATCTCGAGTGTCGGGGCGCATGCGTCTTGAGAATATCGGCCGGCCGCCGCCAAACCTGATGAGACCGCCGGCGATGCCGCCGCAATTCGAGGGAAATGAGCGGAGCGGCGCCGCCCGCGGCTGCGGCGCCCGGCATGCGTGACGCGCGTCACAAGACCGATGCCGGTTTGGGTAACCGCTCAATCTCGCGCGGGCGGCGCCGATAGCGTTCATGCGTGCGCGCCGCACGCGAACTCGGCCTCCCGGAGCTCAACCATGCGAAGAATCGTGCCTCTCTTGATACTCATGTCCGCTGGAAACCTGGGCGCAACGGCTGTGTTGGCCGACAGCTGCCATGGACCGAGCGCGCCGACCAATTTTCCCGAGCCGTCGACCGCGACGGACAAGGACATTCTCGCGGCGCAACAATCCGTGAAGCAGTATTTGAGCGACATGGAAACGGCGATCAAGTGCATGGATGCCCAGCACAACGACCAAGCACACAACAACGCCGTGGACGACATGCAAAAGACCGCCACGAAGTTCAACAGCGTATTGCGTGCCTATAAGGCCAGGCAAAAAGCCTAAGCCGAATTTGGCAGGACATTCGGCTGCGAATCGCTGCCGCTTCCCGGCCTGGCGGTCTAACGCGATTGCGCCGCGATGACCGCCAATCCTTGCAGCACCAGATCCGGAACGATCTCGCCGTGCGAGCGCATGGTGCCGGTGATCATGCCGGCATCGCCGCCGGTAATGAACAATTTGGGCTTGACGCCGGTGCTTTGTTCGATCACTTCAGCCGCCCGGTCGGCCATGCCCGCCAACGCGAATACGGCGCCGCGGGATACGGCACCAATGGTGTTGTTGGCCAGCACTCCTGCCAGGGAGGGCGTGCTGTGCCGGGCCGCGTCGGCGATATCGCTGGTCTTGTTCATCAAGGCCTCGCGCATCATATGAATGCCGGGCACGATGAGTCCGCCGAGGTGCTGGCCATTGGCATCCACACTGTCGACTTTGACGGCGGTGCCGGCGTCCACCACGCAGAGCGCCGAACGCGCCTTGGTCCAGGCCCCGATCAAGGCCAGCCAGCGGTCGGCCCCCAGCAGTGAAGGATCGAGATAGCCGTTGGTAAGCCCCTGAAACTCCTGCGCGGCCGTCACGAACTCGACATTGACGCGAAACACCTTCTTGGTCAGCCGCGTCAGAGTCTTGGCCATCACCGGCCCGGCGACATTGGAGACCAGCACCCGGCGTGGGCGTTGTCCCGACTCGAAGAGCGCGGTGGTCCAAATGCCGGGCTTGGCGTCGCGATGCACGACAGCCTGTTGGTCGGACAGTCCGGTGCTCGTAAGCCAGGCCCACTTCAGGCGGGTGTTACCCACGTCAATGACCAAAATCATGCGGTGTTTATTACCCTAAATGCGCCGTTGAACGCGCAAGCGCGCAAGGATAGCATCGTCGCGAATGTCCTGGATCAGACCTTTAGGGGCGGCCCGGCCCCCGGAGTCGGCGCTCAGCCCGGTCATCACGGTAAACTGTTGCGCGGCGCCGCGGTGAACCCACGCGGGTTGCGATTTTCTTCAACAGGTGTGGTGACAATGTTCGAATTGAAGCAGGCGATCAAAGATGTAGCTGATTTTCCGCGCCCGGGAATTCTTTTCCGCGATATTTCGCCGCTGTTGCGCGATCACTTCGATGCCACGGTGCGCGCGTTGGATTCGCTGCTGACGGAGCAGGAGTGGGGCGAGATCGACGCGTTGGCGGGAATCGAGTCGCGCGGCTTCATCCTGGGCGCGGCCCTCGCAATACGCCGCGGCAAGGGGTTTGTGTTGGTCCGCAAACAGGGCAAGCTGCCGCCGCCGGTGGTGGACGTGGCCTATGACCTGGAGTATGGATCCGGTGTCTTGGAAATGCAGCCGGGACAGGGACGCGTGATCTTGATCGATGATGTGCTGGCGACCGGCGGCACCATGACCGCAGCCGCCGATCTATGTCAACGCTCGGGCTACCAGCTTCGAGCGCTGGCGGTCTTGATCGATCTTAATCTCGTCAGGAACTATTCTTGGGCCGGGCTGCGCCTGCGCGCCGCCGTCAATTATTAGCCGTGAATCGCGATCCTAAGTTGCCGAGTACGCTCATTGTCGTTGCTCTGCGCACGGAATCCGCAGGGGTATTCGAGGCCGCAGGTGTGCCGGTGCTCTATTGCGGCGTCGGCAAGGTCAATGCGGCCATTGCGCTGACGCGCGAGTTGACGCGGTATGCGCTGCGCAGCCAGGCAATGCCCCGGGTACTGAATTTCGGCTCGGCGGGCAGCCGCCGCCATGCTGCCGGAACCTTGGTGGGCTGCCACGAGTTCGTGCAACGCGACATGGACGTGAGCGGCTTGGGATTCGAGTTGGGCGTGACTCCGTACGACGAGGCGCCGTCCCGTCTGCGCTTCGAACCGGTGTTCCAGCATTTGCCGCAGGCCGTGTGCGGCAGCGGCGACTCCTTCGCAACGGGCGCCGTTCCCATGGACTGCGCGGTCGTCGACATGGAGGCCTATGCGCTGGCAAAAGCCTGCTGGCTTGAAAGAGCTCCGTTCGCCTGCGCCAAATATGTCACCGACGGCGCCGATCATGCGGCCGCGGATGACTGGCAGCGCAATCTGCACAGGGCCGCGGATGAATTTCTAAGCCTGTACCGCAGCGTCGCGGTCTGACGGCCGCGGCCGCCGCAGAGTCTTCCGGCGGCCCCCGGGGGGCCGCCTTCAGTCCGGGTCATGGGCATGCGCCGGCCGCGATCAATGCTCCCAATGACCGCTCACGTGCTGCCAGTGCGAGCCGACCTGATCCCACCGATCGGGAACCCAATGCGCGCCGCGACGCTCGAATATATAGCGGCCCGAGACCCAGGTATACGCATGACCGCTCCAATCCCAGTAGCCCGGCGCCCAGACATAACCGTCGCGCGGTGCGGGGGCCCGCTCTTCGCGCGCCGGCGGCGGCGCCGCATCGGCCTCGGCGCCGGGTCCGGCGGATGCCGCCGTCGACGTGCCTACTGCGCCGGCACTCAAGCACAGCGCGATCAACCAAGCCTTTCTGATAGCCTTCATTCCCGTAACTCCTCTACGCGTGATGGACTTGACTACACCGACCTGTGTAAGTAAAACGTCATCCATGTTTCGTGTCAAGCAAAAAATACACAGATCTGTGCAATCTTGAGCCGGTGGTCGGCCAAGCAGGCCATGCAGGAGCGGATTCTCGAAACCGCCGGCCGGCTGTTCTATGGCCAGGGCATCCGCGCCGTGGGCGTCGATACGGTCGCGGCCGAAATCGGCATCAGCAAACGCACGCTCTACAACTACTATCCATCGAAGGACGACCTGATCCTCGCCTATCTGTCGCGCCATTTCGTCCAAGCCAAAACGTCCGACCGGCCGCTGCTCGAGCAGATTCTTCGCTACTTCGACTGGCTGGAGCGCTGGTTTGCGACCGATACCTTTCGCGGCTGTCCTTTCGTGAACGCCGTCGCCGAGCTCGGCGACGCGTCGCACCCCGGCACCAAAATGGCTGTCGCCTTCAAGGAACAGCGCCGCCTGTGGCTGCGCGATGCGCTGACGCAGATGAAGGTGGCCGATCCCGACGGCTTGGCGACGCAAGTGGCGATTTTGGTGGAGGGCGCCATTATCGCGGCGCTGGTCCGCCACGATCCGAGCGTGGCGCGCGCCGCCAAGGCGGCGGCCCGGGTTCTGTTGACCGCGGCCGGCGTGCCCGACCCCGATGCCGCCGCACAACCCGCGCCGCCGGCGGGGCCAGGGCGGCCGCGCAAATCGGCGAAACGCGCTGCGAAGCGCGAGGCGCCGGCACGACGGTCATGAGGCTTCTTCGGTGTCGAGCCGCGCCTTCTGCGCGAGGGTGTCGCTGCGCCACAGATATAGCGCGAGCAGCGGGCGGGCGCCGGTGCGCATCGCGTGAGGTTCATGGCGGGCGTGATGAATCGGGGTTCCCGGGGGCATCTCCCGCCACACGGCGTCGCCCCGCTGCCAGGCGGCCGTGCCGCTCAGCGGCAAATACATTTCTTCGGCTTCGTGGCGGTGGCTGGGATAGTGGGTGGATGGACCCAAGATGAGAAAGCCGCAGGCGATCCGCCGGCTCGCCAATGGTCCGCTCAGCCCGAATACTTCACTCCATCCGTAATTCTCGAGAAAGGCCGCATCGAGATCTTTCGCGGTATATGTTTGCCGCCACGCCATCGATGCCGCGGCGGCGCAGACGGCGGCCACCAGGTCGCCGGCGAACGCCGGCGTGTCACCGGCTATTTCCGGGAGCCAACGCAATACCGGCAGATGCGCGGCAGCCACCAACCGGCGCTCGGCGCGGCGCGGCCAGTGCGCGAGAAAAGGAGCGAACGCCGGTTCCCGCAGCGATTCGAGCAGCGCCTCGATCCGCGCGGCGATATTCACGGCTGACATGCTGGCTCCTCGGGCAATGGCGATCAATTATACTGGGCGCGCCGGCATTCGCGGGAGTTCGGAGAAATCGTGGCGCCCAAGTTTTCTTTGACTGAAGGATCCATTCCGCGTGCCTTGTTGGTCTTTTCATTGCCCATCCTGTCCGGCAACGTACTGCAATCGGTGAACGGTTCGGTGAACGCCATTTGGGTGGGCAAGTTTCTGGGGGCCGCGTCCCTCGCGGCGGTCGGAAATGCCAACGTCGTGATGTTCCTCTTGTTCGGCGTCATGTTCGGCTTTTCGATGGCATCGACGATCATGATCGCGCAATGCGTGGGCGCCAAGAACATCGCCGAAGCGAAGCGCGTCGTCGGCACCAGCGCGGTCTTTTTCCTGGGGCTGTCGCTGGCGATGAGCTTGACCGGCTTTGCAACGGCGCAGTCGCTGGTGGTTTGGCTGCGCACTCCGCCGGATTCCCTGCCGCTGGCTCTCACGTATATGCGCATCATTTTTCTGGCGCTGCCTTTCATGGGCGGCTTGTTCTTTCTCATGGCGGCGCTGCGCGGCGCCGGCGATTCGCGAACGCCGTTCCTCTATCTTGCCATGTCGGTGGTGCTCGATGTCGCGCTCAATCCGCTGTTGATCTTCGGTTGGGGCCCGATCCCGCGATTGGGGATAGCCGGCTCCGCCACCGCGACGTTGACCGCGCAAGCGCTGAGTTTTTCCGCACTGGTGGCGCATTTGTATCGGACCAAGCATTTCTTGTGCATCCACCGCCAGGAGTTGGCGCTGTTCAAAGTCGATTGGTCGTTGGTGCGCATACTCGTCTCGAAAGGCATTCCCATGGGGCTGCAAATGTTCGTCGTCTCCTCGAGCATGGTCGCATTGATTTCCCTGGTGAATCGATTCGGCTCCGAGGAGACGGCGGCCTTCAACGCGGCGATGCAGCTGTGGAACTACGTGCAAATGCCGGCACTGGCGATCGGCGCCGCGGCCTCTTCCATGGCTGCGCAGAACGTCGGTGCGGGAAAATGGGATCGGGTGGGCAAGGTCGCCACGACCGGCGTGATGTTCAATCTGCTGATCGGCGGCTCTCTGATCGCGCTCGTCTATCTACTCAACCGCCATGCCCTAGGGCTGTTTTTGCCGGCAGACAGCGCGGCGTTGAACATCGCGGCGCACCTCAATGCCATCGTCATATGGTCATTCGCGATGTTCGGCACGTCGATCGTGCTTTACGGGGTGGTGCGCGCGACCGGTGCGGTGATTCCGCCGCTGATCATGCTGGCCATTTCCCTGTGGCTGCTGCGTGTGCCGTTTGCCTACGGGATGCTGGATCGCTGGCAGGCCGACGCGATCTGGTGGAGCTTTCCCCTGTCCTCGATGACTTCCATGCTGCTGTCCATCGCGTATTACCGTTTCGGCGGCTGGCGCAAGGTCCGGTTGGGTGTGGCGAACGCGCGGGCAGCGCCGGTGCCCGGCGTTTGAACCGGCCGTTGGCAGTGCGCTGCGGCGCCTTCGGCGACATGGTGCTGCTGACGGCGTTGATCCGCGTGCTGCATGCGCGCTTTCGCTCCCCCGTGGATATCGTGACGTCGGGGCCCTGGAGTGAGCCGCTGCTGCGCGGACAGCCGGGCGTGGGGGAGATCCTGAGCGTCCGCAGCCGCAAAACTCCGTATTGGCTGAGCGCGGATCAGCGCAGGGTCGTAGGACGATTGCGCGCGCGCGGCGCGGGACCCACCTGGTTCTGCGACGGCAGCGATGCGGCGCGGCCGCTGCTGTCGCGCGCCGGAATTCCGCAGGACTACATTGTCGACGTGAAAGATCATCCCCTGATGCCGGGCGAGCACGCGACCGAGCAATGGCGGCGGGTCGCGCAGATCATGCCGGCGGCGATGACCGCGCAGAGCAGTGCCGCGTCCGCGGACGCCGAGTTGCGCGGCGCCGAGTTGCGCGGCGCCGAGTCGCGCGACGCCGGATTGCGCGACGCCGAGCTCGCCGCGGCGACGCCGGGGTGTCATCTCGACGTCAGCGATCGCCAACGACGCGATGTCGAGGCTTGGCTGCGGGCGCGGGGCCTTGCCGCGACGCCCTTGATCCTGGTCCAGATCGGCAACAAGCGCACCATGCGGCGCGGACTGCGCCGCCTGGCGGTCAACCACAAGTACTGGCCGAATGAGCGCTGGGCCGAGGTCCTGCGCCATGTGCGCATGCAGCGTCCGGATCACGCGATTGTGCTGCTGGGCACGAAGCCCGAATATTCCCTGAACCGGGACGTTGCGGCGTTGGCCAATATTGCGCACCTGTACAACGCTGCGGATGATCTCCCGATCCCACGGCTGGTCGCGCTGCTGGCGCGCGGCGCCGGCCTCATCACGGTCGATTCGGGGCCGGCGCACGCCGCCGCGGCGGTGGGATGTCCCCTGGTCGTGCTGTTCGGCAAGGCGCTGCCGTCGTTGTATCGGCCGTGGGGCACTGCGGGAGCGGATGTGAAGGTGCTTTGCGGCCGAATCGACGGCGAGCCCGATATGCTGGGAATCGAATCGCAGGCCGTGATCGCGGCATGGTCCGCCCTGCATTTGCGCGAACGCGCCGCCTGAGCGAGGCGCCTGAGCGAGGCGCCTGAGCGGGCGCCGCCCGGTCGGCGCGGCTCTTTACTGCGCGCCCTGCGCCTTGTCGCGATCCGCCTGCCGCAGCATGTCCTGCGTCACCAGCACCACGCCGCGTTTGGTCACGAAGAAACGCTTCGCGTCCAGCGCGAGATCCTGGCCGATTTGCGTGCCGTCGGGAATTACGCAGTTCTCATCGAGGATGCAGCGCGTGAGTTTGCAGCGGCGGCCGACCGTCACGCTGGGAAGCAGCACCGACTTGTCGATGATGCTGCTGTCCTCGATGCGCACGTCATTCGACAGCAGCGACTCCCTGACGTAGGCGCCCGAGATGATGCAGCCGCCGGCCACCATGGAGTTGACGGCCATACCGCGCCGGCCTTCCTCGTCCAGCACGAATTTGGCGGGCGGCTGCTGCGGCTGGTACGTCCAGATCGGCCATTGATGATCGTAGATGTTCAGTTCCGGATTGAGCGCAACCAGCTCCATGTTCGCCTCGTACAGTGCATCGACGTTGCCCACGTCGCGCCAGTAGTTTTGCGCTCTGGTTTCGACGTCATGGAACGGATAAGCGAATACCCTCAAGGGCCCGATGGCGGGGGGAATGATGTTCTTGCCGAAGTCGTGATTGCTGGCCTGGTTGGCCGCGTCGTCGATCAACATTTTCTCCAGGCGCTCCATGCCGATCACATAGATACCCATGGACGCCCGCGCCAGATTCTCCTGTCCGATGATCGGATCCGGGTTTTGCGGCTTTTCCGCGAATTTGACGACGCGATTGGTGTCATCGGTGGTCATGATGCCGAATTCGTGGGCGCGCTCCAGCGGCACGTCCACGACGCCGACGGTGATATCGGCTTCGCACTGTTCGTGATAGGCGATCATCGGACCGTAGTCCATTTTGTATATGTGATCGCCCGCCAAGACCAGCACGTGAGTCGGGTTGTGCGACCGGATGAACTCCAGATTCTGGTACACCGAATCGGCGGTGCCGCGATACCAGTGCGCGCCGATTTGCTGCTGCGCCGGAATCAATTCCACGAATTCACCGAGTTCACCGCGCAAATAGCTCCAGCCGCGTTGGATGTGCTGGATCAACGATTGCGCCTTGTACTGGGTCAGCACCGCGACTTGACGGATACCGGAGTTGACGCAGTTCGACAAGACAAAGTCGATGATTCTGAATTTGCCGCCGAACGGCGTCGCGGGTTTGCAGCGGTGCTGGGTGAGCGCTTTGAGGCGTTCGCCGCGTCCTCCCGCCATGACCACCGCCAGCGTGCCGCTGGTCAATCGGCTCACATAGCGTCCGGTGTTGTTACGAGCAGCGTGCCGCATACCTAATCCTGGCCCACTTAAGAGCAATCGCGAATCAGCCCCCCAGCGCGATCCCAGCCTGCCACACTCGGCAATCGCATGCACGTTTTCTCGCGGCGCCGGCGCCGTTTGTTAGACTTCTGATCATGGCCGCATTGAAGCTGTGCATCTTGAGTTCGGAGATATTGCCGTACGCAAAAACCGGAGGACTCGCCGACGTCGCGGGCGCTCTGGTGTCGAGCCTCCGGCTGCTGGGCCACGAAGTGAGCGCCTTCATGCCGCTTTACGCCGCGGTACGAACGGCACACCCGGAACTGCAGCCGGTACTCGGGGTCCAACAACTCCCGCTCATCATCGGCGGCACGGAGTATCGCTTCTCCCTGCAGACCGCGAGCTTCCCCGGCACGGACGCCGCCATGTATTTCATCGACTGTCCCGCGCTCTACGACCGTGCAAGCCTCTATACCGCCGATCCCGACGAGCACAGGCGATTTCTGCTGTTTACGCGGGCCGCGCTCGAGAGCTGCCGGCGCCTCGGAATTGCGCCGGATATTTTTCATTGCAACGATTGGCACACGGCATCGCTGCCGCTGTACTTGAAGACCCTGTATTCGTCCGACCCCTTGCTGGCGCGCGCGCGTTCGGTGATGACGATTCATAACATCGGCTATCAGGGCATCATGCCGAGTGCCGCGGCCGCCGACTTGGGACTTGCTGCTCCAGAGTCGTGGCTGGACGCCGACGACCTGGCGCGTGGGATCATCAACTCCTTGAAAATCGGAATAAAGTTCGCCGATCGGGTGACGACCGTGAGCCCGACTTATGCGCGCGAAATCTGCGATGGGCCGCTCGGAATGGGCATGCAGGCGACGCTGCGGGCGCGCAGGGACCCGGTGGTCGGCATATTGAACGGGGTCGATTACCGGGAATGGGACCCGCGGCACGATCCTTATTTGAAGGCGCACTTCGGGCCGCACGATTTGCAGGGCAAGCGGATGAACAAGGACTTGCTGATCGCCGCCACTCGCCTCGATATTGCAGCCTCGCGGCCCGTGGTCGGGATGGTCACCCGTCTCGCCGAACAGAAGGGCATCGATCTCCTGTTCGACGCACTGCCGGTGATGCTGCAGGAGCGGGATTTCGGTTTGTTGGTATTGGGCAGCGGCGATCCTCAATACGTGGCATTTTTCGAAGGGCTGATGCAGCGCTTCCCGGCGCGCGTCGCGTTCCGCTCGGGATACGATGAATTCCTGGCTCACTTGATCGAGGCCGGCAGCGATATTTTCCTGATGCCTTCACGCTATGAGCCCTGCGGTTTGAATCAGATGTACAGTTTGCGCTACGGCACCATTCCGATCGTGCGCAACACGGGCGGCCTTGCCGATTCCGTACAGCATTTCGATTCCGGCAGCGGTGCCGGCACCGGTTGCGTGTTCAACGACTACGATGCTCCTGCCGTGCGCTGGGCCATCCGGACCGCGCTTGATTGGTACGGCGAGCCGGACCATTGGCGGCAGCTGATGCAAAACGCGATGGCACAGGACTTTTCCTGGACTCGGCAAATCCTCAAATACGATGCGCTGTACCGCGGGCTGCTCGCGGCTTCGCCGACCGCTTGAGGCTACGGTTGTACTTCGAGCAGGGCGTAGCGGCGGCCATTCGGCAGCGAATAGGTCATCGCCACCCTTAAGTGCGCCGCGCCGGCCCAGGCCGGCTCCGGCTCGGCGTCCGCCGGTTGCCCCGTGCCGCCGCGGCGCAGTCCCAGGCGGCTCGTCAGCCGCTGCACCAGGAGTTTTGCGCGGCCGGGGGGCCGCACCTGGAGCTGAACGACGACGAGACTTTGCGGTGCGGCGGCCGCCGCTGCTCGCAAACGATCGACGGCGGCAGCGTCGA
>Ga0209656_10003078_pt1 | contig 10816 bp, 10 predicted proteins | sample BogFormECP12_OM2_FD_188239 | JGI IMG/M metagenome (GOLD analysis project Ga0209656, IMG submission 188239) | Bog forest soil microbial communities from Calvert Island, British Columbia, Canada - ECP12_OM2 (SPAdes) (version 2) | ecosystem: Environmental > Aquatic > Freshwater > Wetlands > Bog ... | reverse complement strand
CGGTTCGTACCGGTGGTGCGGACATTCACCCCGGTGATCGCGGGTGTTTCCAAGATGCGCTACCCGGTGTTCCTGGGGTTCGACATCGTCGGCGGGATCTTGTGGGGCGGCGGGGTGGCGATGCTCGGCTACTTCCTGGGCAATGTGCCGTTCGTCAAATCTCACCTCGAACTGGTGATCCTGTCCATCGCATTTCTGTCGCTCCTGCCGGCGATCATCTCGGCCGCCCGGGCATTCCTCGAGCGGCGACGCACGAGCAATCCCGCACCCGAGCCGCAACCACTCCCCGAGCAGTCGGCCTGATCTTCCAGCTGGTGGCAGACCCCATCGAGACACTCACTTCCGGCGTGTCCTTCCCGACCCGGTCGGCGAAGAGAGGTGAGCCCGCGGTTCGCCGGACAGCGCGTCGAACAACTCGCGCAGCCCGGACAGTGAATGCGCGGACATGAACAGGTCGCACAGCGGCAGGGCGGCCGCCATCGAGCCGGCGAGTGGTTTGAAGCCTTCTTGTGCTGCACGCGGATTCAGCCACACGACGAGCTCCGCCCGGCGCCGCACCCGGGTCAGCGCCCGCTCGAGGACCTCCGGGGGGTCGCTGTCCCAACCGTCCGAGGCGATGATCACGACGGCGCCGCGCAACGCGTGGCCGTGCGGTGGGCCCAGCAGCGCGGCCACGGAGCGGCCCAGGTGCGTGCCGCCGTATCGGTCGGTCACCTTCGCATTGGCCCGGCTCAACGCGACCTCCGGCGAGCGGTGCGACAGCACAGGCGTCAACCGCGTCAGCGACGTCGAGAACGCGAACACTTCCGGGCGAATCCCTCCCCGCCGAAGCGCCGTCGCCCGCATGAGGTGCAGGTAGATCGTCGCGTATGGCTGCATCGAACGGCTGACGTCGCACACGAGCACGACCCGCCGCGTGCGTCGGCGGGGCCGGGTACGGGCCAGCACCATCGACTCCCAGCCGGTCGCGCGGGACGCGTTCATCGTGCGCCTCAGGTCGACCCGCTTGCCGTTCCGGTCCAACTCCCGCCGCATGCTCCGCCGGCGCGGCCAGCGGCCCATCGCCTTCTCAATCCACGACCCGAGAACGCGCAGATCATCGGTGTCGAACCGCTCGAACGGCTCATCGGCGCGGGCAACGATGCGGCTGGGCAAAAACGCGGGCACCGCGACGGCGCTGTCGTGTCCGCCTGCGGCCGTCACCGACTGCCGGGTCGTCCACGGCACGCCCCCGCCGTCGACGGCAGGCCCGTCATCGCCCCGCCCGCCGGGGGCTGCCGCGGGTTTCCGGGTTCGCCGCTGATGTCGTGCGTGCGGGTCCAAGCCGAGCACGGCGTCGGCGAACGTGGCGTCGAACAGCGCGTCGAAGGCGGCCAGGTCGTCGACCCGGTTTATCAACGTCAGCCGTGCGGCCCAGTAGAGCTCGGTGCGCGAACGCGGCACCAGTCGCCGCAGTGCGTCCACGAAAGCTGCTGGGCCACTGGCCGAGACGACGACCCCTGAAACCCGCAGCCGCGCCACCAGCGCCACGGCGAACGCCGCCAGGTCGACGCCGCGCAACAGCGCCGGCGAGTTCATCTGCTGCGGCGGCGGCGGCGAAGTAGTGCGAGCACCACCAGCAGCGCGAGGCCGACCAGCACCACAGGCGCGTACTTCTTCAACGCTCCGCCACCGGCCAGCTCGAGCAGGTCGATCGGCGCAGGCTCGGCAGCAGCGGTGGCCGCTGCCCGATCCGGTGCTTCCGCCGCCATGGGCTGCGCCGATGCGGCCAGCTTGGCCTCGAGCGATTGAACGAATTCGCCGAGCAGCTTCTCGGACACCTGCTGCAGCATGCCGCTGCCGAACTGGGCCAGCTTGCCGACGATCTTCAAGTCGGTGTCGACGGTGACGCGGGTGCGGTCGCCGTCGGAATCCAGCTGGGTGGTCACGGTAGCGGCGGCATTGCCCGATCCGCGGGCCTCGCGTCCCCTGGCGTTGATGACGGCGCGGTGATGTTCTTGGTCTCGCTCGACGAAATTGGCCTTGCCGCTGAACTCGCTTGTCACCGGGCCGACCTTGACTTTCACCTTGCCGAGGTAGTCGTCGCCGTCACGGCCGGTCAGCTGCGCGCCGGGCATCAGCGGAACGACCTGCTCGAGGTCGGACAACACATCCCAGGCCTCGTCGATCGGGACGCTGATCGTGAACTCGTTGGCGATCTTCATCGGTTTCCTCTCATCCCGCGGCTCATCCCGCCGCCAGCCCCGCGCTGTACTCGGCGAACACGTCGCGGATCACGGTTCGGTCATCAGGCGTTTTCGCCAGCGCGCCGAGGCTGGCAAGCGCGTCCTCGGAGACCAGATCGCCCACTCCCAGTGCTACCAGGGCGGCGACCCAGTCAATGGTCTCGGCCACCCCGGGCGGCTTGTCGAGATCGAGAGCCCTTGTGCTGCCGACGAATTGGGTGGTGTGTTGGATCAGCGCTGCGGTGGCACCGGGCACTGTGCGGCGAACGATCGCGGCCGCGCGGGCCGGCTCCGGGTAGTCGATCCAGTGGTACAAACAGCGGCGCCGCAGCGCGTCGTGCAGGTCTCGGCTGCGGTTCGAGGTGAGTACCGCGATGGGCGGCTGTTCGGCGACGAACGTGCCGAGCTCCGGCACCGTCACCGCGGCTTCGCCGAGGAACTCGAGCAGCAGGGCCTCGAATTCGTCGTCGGCGCGGTCGATTTCGTCGATCAGCAGCACCGGTGGTGACGAACCGCGGTATCGCACGCACTGCAGGATGGGCCGGTCGACCAGGTACGTCTCGGTGTACAGGTCGGCTTCGTCGATCCCGGCCCCGCGGGCCTCGGCGAGCCGGATGGACAGCAGCTGCCGCTGATAGTTCCAGTCGTAGAGCGCCTCGCTGGCCGTGAGACCCTCGTAGCATTGCAACCGGATCAGCGGCGCGTCGAGCACCGCCGCCAGTGTCTTGGCCGCGGTCGTCTTGCCCACTCCGGGCTCACCTTCCAGCAACAACGGCCGCCCGAGCGTGACTGCCAGGTAGAACGCCGACGCGGTGCCGACGTCGAGAAGATAGTCGCGGGCGTCGAAGCGGCGGATCACATCGTCGACGTCGGCGAACCCGGGTGTCATCGTGGCACCGAAGCGAGCAGCCGACGGTAGTCGTCCCAGGTGTCGACGTCGGGCGGGACGGGTTCGCCGACCGGTATTTTACACACCGTTGATCGCCCCGACTCGATCAGCTTCCACACCCCCTTGTCGCCGTGCAGGTCGGCCAGTTCCCCGAACACGCTGCGGCTCAACCAGAACGGGTGCCCAAGCCCGTCGCTGTACCGGCACACCGAGATGGGCGCGGACATGCCTTCGACGATGAGGCGCTCGACGGTGTATGGCGCAACACCGGGCTGGTCGCCCAGCAGCAGCACGATGCCGAGCGCCCGGGGATTCACCCGCGGTAGAGCGCTTCGCAGCGACGACGAGCACCCGGAGCCGTAATCGTCGACGGTGACGACGTCGACATCGTCGAGTGGCACCGCGTCGAGCACCGCGGGCGCCACGCCGCCAAGCGTGACGATGATCTGATCGAACGGGCAGGCACGCGCGACGTCGACGCAGGCGCCGAGCACTGTGCTGTCGCCGAACGGCAGCAGCTGTTTCGGCGTGCCGAGACGACGAGAACTCCCTGCGGCCAGCACGACACCCGTGACCTGCAATGAGGTCATGCGTCGGCTTTCGCCGCCGTGAACGCCGCGCGGCACCCGGCGGAACAGAACCAGTGGTCGGCGCCGTCGACGCGAGCGTGCAAGGTCTGCGGGCCGACCGTCACCGTCATGCCGCACACCGGGTCCAACGCCTGCATCGGCGCGGTCTCCGACCACGGCCCGTCGACAAGACCGCCGAGCCTGATCTCCTTGATGATTTCAGCGACGACGGACACCGCGATCTCCGCGGGTGTCTTGGCGCCGATCGGCAGCCCGACCGGGGTGTGGATCCGGTTGCGCTCGTCGTCGCTCAATTCGAGCTCGTCGAGGACGGCGGCACCGCGCACCCTGCTGGCCACCAGGCCGATGTATCCGACGCGCGCGTCCAGCGCGGAGCGGATCAACTCGGCTTCCGGACCGCCGTGGGTCGCGATCACGACGGCCGTCACCCCCCCAGGCTCGCCGGAGCCGTCGCGACGCACGTCGTATCCGAGCACGGCACATACATCGGCGAGCTTCTCGGCGATCGGGGTGGAACCGCAGATTTGGATCAGCGGTGCCGGAACCTGCGGCGCGAGAAAGATTTCCAACGCTCCTCCTGACAGGCACGGGTTGACGACAACGGATGCGCCGGGCGCTTCGGGGAAGTGCACGTCGCCGTCGGGCAATACCCGCAGCAGCACGCTCTCGCCTGTCTGCAGCGCCCCCAGCGCCGCCTTGCGGACCGAGTTTTGCGCGCACTGCCCCCCGACGAATCCCTCGATCGTCCCGTCGGGGGAAAGAATCGCTTCGTCGCCGGGGTGTGCGGAAGTGGGCTGCTGCGCACGTACGACCGTCGCGTGGACGAACGGCTGCCGATCCCGCAGCAACTGCTCGGCACGTTCGCTGATCGTCATGCGCGCGCTCCTCCTGGATCGGGCCCCGCTTTAGATAGGCGGGGCGGCCCGCCCCTGCATCGCCTCCCACACCCGCGACGGCGTCAACGGCATGTCCGCGTGCCGAACGTCGAACGGCGCCAACGCATCCACCACCGCGTTGACCACGGCTGGCGGCGAGCCCACGGTGGCCGATTCCCCGATGCCCTTTGCGCCGATGGGATGGTGCGGCGACGGTGTCACCGTGTGGCCGGTCTCGAGGTGCGGCACCTCCAGTGCGGTGGGGATCAGGTAGTCCATCAACGAGCCGCCCAGGCAGTTGCCTTCCTCGTCGAACGCGATGATCTGCATCAACGCCATTCCGATGCCGTCGACGATGCCGCCGTGCACCTGGCCTTCGATGATCATCGGGTTGATCCGTGTGCCGCAGTCGTCGACGGCGAGGAACCTGCGCACCTTCACCACGGCGGTGCCCGGGTCGACGTCGACCACACAGAAGTACGCGCCGTACGGGTAGGTGAGGTTCTCCGGGTTGTAACAGACCTCGGCGTCCAAGCCGCCCTCGATGCCCTCGGGCAGATCGCCTGCGCCGTGGGCGCGCATCGCGATGTCCTGGATGGTCACCGACGCCGATGGATCGCCCTTGACGTGGAAAGAGCCCTTCTCCCATTCGAGGTCCGCGACCGACGCCTCCAGCATGCCCGACGCGATGATCTTGGCCTTGTCGCGGACCTTGCGCGCGACGAGCGCCGCGGCCGCACCCGACACCGGTGTCGACCTGCTGCCGTAGGTGCCCAACCCGAATGGGGTCTGGTCGGTGTCGCCGTGCACCACCTCGATGTCGTCGGGCGGAATGCCGAGCTCCTCGGCTACGATCTGTGCGAACGTGGTTTCGTGGCCCTGCCCCTGGGTCTGAACCGACAGCCGGACAACGGCTTTGCCGGTCGGATGCACCCGCAGCTCACAGGCGTCGGCCATCCCGAGGCCGAGGATGTCCATGTCCTTGCGCGGCCCGGCACCGACCGCCTCGGTGAAGAACGACATTCCGATGCCCATCAGCTCGCCGCGCTCGCGCCGCGCCTTCTGCTCTGCGCGCAGTGCGTCGTAGCCGATCATCTCCATGGCCTTGCGCATGGTGGTCTCGTAGTCACCCGAGTCGTATAACCAGCCGGTCTTCGTTTGGTACGGAAACTGTTCCGGCCGCAGAAGGTTTCGCAGGCGTAGCTCGGCAGGGTCCATCTTCAGCTCGTAGGCCAGGCAGTCCACCAGCCGCTCGACGAAGTACACCGCTTCGGTGATTCGGAACGAGCAGGCGTATGCGACGCCACCGGGAGCTTTGTTGGTGTACACCGCCGTCATGTGGCAGTACGCAGCCTCCAGGTCGTAGCTGCCGGTGAACACGCCGAAGAACCCGGCGGGGTACTTCATCGGCGCGGCTTGGCCGTTGAACGCACCGTGGTCGGCGAGCACATTCGACCTGATCGCCAGGATCTTGCCATCGTTGGTGGCCGCGATCTCCCCGACCATGATGTAGTCGCGGGCGAAGCTGGTGCTGGTCAGGTTCTCGCTGCGGTCCTCCATCCACTTCACCGGCTTGCCGAGCAGCAGTGAACCGACGATGGCGCAGACATAGCCGGGGTAGATCGGCACCTTGTTGCCGAACCCGCCGCCGATATCGGGAGAGATGACCCGGATCTTGTGCTCGGGCAGGCCGGCGACCAGCGCGTAGAGCGTGCGGTGCGCGTGCGGTGCCTGCGAGGTGGTCCACAATGTCAGCTTCCCGCTGACCGGGTCGAGGTCAGCGACCGCACCGCACGTCTCCATCGGCGCGGGATGCACCCGGGGATAGATGATTTCCTGCTTGACTACAACGTCGGCCTTGGCGAACACGGAGTCGGTCGCGGCCGCATCGCCGGTCTCCCAGTCGAAGATGTGGTTGTCGGTCTTGCCCTCCAGGTCGCTGCGGATCACCGCGGTGCCCGGGTCGAGCGCACGGCGGGCGTCGATGACGGGGTCCAGCGGGTCGTATTCCACGTCGATCAGTTCCAGCGCGTCACGCGCGGCGTAGCGGTCCTCGGCGACGACGAACGCCACCTCCTGCCCCTGGAAGCGGACCTTGTCGGTGGCCAGCACCGCTTGGACGTCGTTCGACAGCGTCGGCATCCATGCCAGCCCTTTCTCGGCCAGATCGGCACCGGCGACGACCGCCTTGACCTTCGGATGCGCCTGCGCCGCGGTGGCGTCGATGTTGACGATGCGGGCGTGCGCGAACGGCGATCGCAGAATCGCCAGGTGCAGCATGCCGGGCAGCACCACATCGTCGACGTAGTTGCCGCGTCCGCGAATGAAACGGGGATCCTCCTTGCGGAGCATCCTGCCGTGTCCGCACGGCTTCTGGTCGTTGTCGGCGGTGTCTTCCGGCCGTGTTACCGGTTCTTCCAGGGTGGTCATGCGTTGCTCCCGGCTTCGATCAGGGGTTCGGCGGCGTCGCCACGGCCGTTCTTCGCAGCCCACTGGATCGACCGCACGATTGTGGTGTAGCCGGTGCAGCGGCAGATCTGTCCCGAGATGGCCTCTCGGATCGTCTCCTCGTCGGGGTCGGGAATCCGGTCGAGCAGCGCGCGGGCGGTCATCATCATGCCGGGCGTGCAGAAGCCGCACTGCAGCCCGTGACAGCGCATGAAGCCTTCCTGCACTGGGTCGAGCTTGCCGTTCACCTCGAGGCCCTCGACCGTGCGGACGCTGTGCCCGCTGGCCATGGCGGCCAGCATCGTGCATGACTTCACCGGTTCTCCGTCGACCGAAACCACGCAGGTCCCGCAGTTGCTGGTGTCGCAGCCCCAGTGAGTACCGGTCAGCCGCAGGTGATCCCGGAGAAAATGCACCAGCAGCGTCCGTGGCTCGACCTCGGCGGTCACTGATTCGCCGTTGACGGTCATGTTCACCTGCATGGTCAGGACCTTTCTCCGCGCGCACGGGCGGCCGCCGTGTGCAGCGTCCGCTTGGTCAGTTCGTCGGCGAGGTGCCGCTTGTAGTCCGCGCTGCCGCGCATGTCGTTCGCCGGCTCACATGCGGTCGCGGTCCGGCGGCCGGCCGCGGCGAACACCTCCTCGGTGGCGGGCTGGCCGACCAGAGCGTCGGAAACGTCGGCAAGTCCGGTGGCGTCGGCGTTGACGGCAGTCAGGCCGACTCGGGCGGCGGTGATGGTGTCACCGTCGAGTGTCACGGTGGCGCCGGCGGCGGCAACTGCCCAGTCGCCCACCCGGCGTTCAACTTTCGCGTAGGCGCTGGAGCTTCTCGGCCGCAGGGGGATCCGGATTTCGACCAGCATCTCATTGTGCGCCAACGACGTTTCGTACGGTCCGGCCAGGAAGTCGTCGATCGGAACTTCCCGTGGACCCGACGGGCCGCGTGCCAGGCACACCGCGCCCAGGACTGTACACACCGTGGTCAGGTCTTCGGCGGGATCCGCCTGGCACAGTGAGCCGCCGACCGTGCCGCGGTTGCGCACGACCGGGTCGGCGATCACCTTCTCGGCGTCGCGGAAGATCGGGCACACCGCGGCCAGGTCATCGGAGTCGAGCACCTCACGGTGGCGGGTCATCGCCCCGACCCGCACCACGGTCGGGTCGACGATGATGTAGCCGAGCTCCTGCGCCAGGTCGTTGATGTCGATCAGATACTCGGGGTTGGCGATGCGCAGCTTCATCATCGGCAACAGGCTGTGCCCGCCGGCCACGATCAGCGCCCCCTCCCCCAATCTGTCGAGCAGTCCGATGGCGTGGTCCACGCTCGTCGCGCGTTCGTATTCGAAGGGTCCGGGTACCTGCATTGGCCGACCTCACTCCCGGGATGGGGAAGTCCAGTGTCGACCGCACCGACACCCCCGTCAACGGTGGGTTAAGTGATTACTTAACTGGCATGCCGGGGCCGTCTCGCAACCTCGGATTGGCGCCGCGCCGGGCCGCCGGGCCACCAGCCGGGATATCGTCGCATCGCCGGGCTTGATGCGTTCGTTAGGGGACTCGCGATGACGAAGTCGCGGCCGGCGCCAGACTCGCAACACCCCGCCGCACCGCCGGCGGGGCCCCGCGACGGCGTCGCGAAGGCGCTTGTCGCCGCAGCGGTTCTTCCGGCGATCGCTCTCCTACTGGCCGGATTGGGGCTGCTGATTCATCGGGACGGGCCTCCGCATCTCACGATCGGAACCAAACCGCCGCCCCTGTCAAGCACGTCCATGGACGATTGGACCCGATCAGTGTGCCAACCTGGGTCTTTCCAGGACGGGGTCATCGGCGGTGGCCTTCCGGGCGCAACCGGTACCGGGCATTGCACTGCCGAGAAGAACGCCGACCTGATCATGCTGGGCACCTACCCTGGCCGGCGATTGTTGGACAGCGACATCGCGCAATACCGGGGTGCGGTTTATGCGACGATTCGCCTGACCTCCGGAGAGATCTTCGCGTTCGTCGCGCCCCTCCCAGACGACAGGTCGGTGCTTGATCCATTGACCAGGTACGGATTCACCCTCCACGGGAGGTGACGCGTGGGACCTTCTGCTGTTCCCCTGGGGACCTTTGGCCCCTCTGCCGCGAGTGCGGCGTCCGTAACGTTCAGATGGCGGCGGGCAGGATAGGTTGCATCTGGTCCACCGTGAGGCGACAACTGGATGCAACTGCGACGTTAAGAAGCAGCGTTCGGTCCTGCGTCGCCGTCCCCCTTCCCCGCCGGGCGGTATCGACGGCGTGCCCCCTAGGCTCGGTCCCGTGACACCGGCGCAGCTCCGTGCCTATTCGGCGGTGGTGCGGCTGGGTTCGGTCCATGCAGCGGCCGAGGAGCTGGGCATGTCCGACGCCGGGGTTTCCATGCACGTCGCTCAGCTGCGCAAGGAGCTTGACGATCAGTTGTTCAGCAGGACCGCGTCCGGGCTCGCGTTCACGCCGGGCGGACTCCGGCTGGCCAGCAGGGCGATCGAGATCTTGGGCCTGCAACAACAGACCGCCATAGAGGTCACCGAGGCGGCCCGCGGCCGCAGGCTTCTGCGCATCGCCGCGTCGAGTGGGTTCGCCGAGCACGCCGCGCCCGGGTTGATCGAGCTGTTCTCGTCGCGGGCCGACGATTTGTCGGTCGAGTTGAGCGTGCACCCGACGAGCCAGTTCAAGAACCTGATCAGCTCGCGCGCGGTCGACATCGCGCTCGGACCGGCGTACCGGGAACCGACCGATGCCGACGGCTCGATTGTGGTGCGGCCGTTCCTCAAGTATCAGGTGATCGCCGTGGCGTCGCCGGGCAGCCCACCGGCCGGTGCGGCGCCGACGACCGCGATGCTGCGCGAGCAGTACTGGATGTTGGGACCGTCGGCCGGCAGCGTCGACGGCGAGATCGCCGGGATGCTCCGTGCGTTGGCGATTCCCGAAGCGCAGCAACGGATCTTCCAGAGCGATGCAGCGGCTCTGGAGGAGGTGCGGAGGGTCGGCGGCGTCACGCTGACCATCGGGTTCTCGGTCGCCAAGGACCTGGCCGCCGGGCGCCTGGTCCAGGTGAAGGGCCCGGGTCTTCAGATGTCGGGCGAATGGTGTGCCTCGACGCTTCCCCCGGCCGCCCGTCAGCCCGCGGTGTCGGAACTAGTGCGGTTCATCACGACCCCTCGGTGCACGCAGGCGATGATCCGCGGCACCGGCGTGGGCGTGACCCGGTTCCGGCCCAAGGTGCACGTCACGTTGTGGAGCTGACGTCGCCGCTCTCTTCGAGCGCACGGATCAGGGTTGCCGCGTCGAACGGGCCCTTGTGGTGCTTGCCGCCGATGAAGAACGTGGGCGTCGAATTGAGGTCCATCACCTCGGCGTCCTGCGCGTCGTCTTCTACCCGGTGGCGCACCCGCGACGAATGCACGTCGTCGTTGAATTGTTCGAGGTCGAGCCCGGTGTCGTTGGCGTAGCGGTAGACATCCTCCCAGCCGAGGTTGTCCTGGTTCTCGAACATCACCTGGCCGAGATCGAAGAACCGGCCCTGCAGGCCCGCGGCCTCGGCGGCGCGCGCGGCATCTATGGCGTGGGGGTGCACCCGTTCCAGCGGCAGGTGGCGCCAGACGTAGCGCAACTGGTCACCCAGGCGCGCACGGACCTCGTCGATAGATCCCGTCGCGCGGCTGCAGAACGGGCATTCGAAGTCGCCGTATTCAACCAGGGTCAGCGGAGCGTCGGGCCTCCCGCGGATGTGGTCGCGCTCGGGGTCGACGGGCCGCACCAAGAATGCGCC
>Ga0209656_10003077_pt1 | contig 10821 bp, 7 predicted proteins | sample BogFormECP12_OM2_FD_188239 | JGI IMG/M metagenome (GOLD analysis project Ga0209656, IMG submission 188239) | Bog forest soil microbial communities from Calvert Island, British Columbia, Canada - ECP12_OM2 (SPAdes) (version 2) | ecosystem: Environmental > Aquatic > Freshwater > Wetlands > Bog ... | reverse complement strand
ATCCAATTAAAGACTTCAACGACGTCGCTCGAACGCATGCGGATACAGCCATAACTGGCTTTCGTGCCTAAAGTATCTTCCTGAGGCGTTCCATGGATGTAAATACATCGATGAAAAGCATTCTTGTTTGCGTAGTCCAGACCGCGCAACCAAATGATGCGACTAACGATCGGATCCCGACCAGGTGCGTTCACCGAAAGAACCTCCCCAGTGTAGCGTCGACCTTGAAAAACTCCACCAACCGGCGCGGTGGCGCCAATCTTTGTTGCGACAGCCAGGCGCCCTGTCGGAGTGCACCAGCTCCCCAGAGCATCTCCTTCCCCGTACCGTGACGTCGAGATTTTGTACGTCCGGTAAACCTTGTCGTTGACCACGACAGCTAGCTTCTGTTCAAGAATGCTAACGACGAGTTTCGTCTCGAGAACCGGCACCGGCGTCGGCGCTGGCGAAACGGCAACCACCGGAGCCTGATTTTGCGGCGGCACCGCTGCAACCGATGGAGATGGTGCAGGAGAGGGGTTCTGAGCGCGGCCGAGTGCCGCAAAGTTGGCAACTAATAGCGCAATGACAAAAAGCTTTTCCATCCTGGTTAAGGCATTGAAATGTCCTGTTAATTCCACTGGGGCCGCATCATACGCTGCCAAATCGAGCTGCACGCTACGTATGCGAAACCAATTTGAAACAACATTAGAAAGGGTACTGACAGAAATTCGTGATTTTGAAAAGCATGAAATACGAAGTATGTGAAGTACACTGCAAAAATAAATTCGACCAAGGGGGTCACTGTCCGCACCGCTGAATACCCACTGCTTTCCCACCGCTGCTTCTTTTTCTCAATACCGTACTTTGGCGTCCGGCAGAAGTCTGATCTCCGATTGAAAATTGCTTCCAGAACAGCTCGCGCATTATTGATCGACAGACCAATGCCGAGCGCCAGCACAAAGGGGAAAAACCAAATGTCCCGCTTCCAATCCTTGGGGTAAAGCTCCCTCTGAGCGCAAAGGAAAAAGACTGCAGCCGATGCCGTGGTCGCCACAAAGATCGGGAGGTCAATCCACAGCACCCGGACGGCACCGCCCGCCGCCGCGGTACCCAGGCCGCTGGACGATGGCTGCAGCACCACGCAGAGAAATACCATTAACAGGTAGGCGAAATTTGCTGTAAGGTGAGCCGTCGCTTCGATCTTAATAAATAAGGGCAGCTTGCTACGCCAGATCCGCGGCAACACCTTTTTGCAGGTCTGAATGGAACCCTTTGTCCAGCGGTGTTGTTGCGATTTAAAGCCGTCGATGTCGACCGGCAGCTCCGCCGGTGTGACAATATCAACCAGAAACACGAACTTCCATCCTCGCAACTGCGCGCGATAACTCAAATCCAGGTCTTCGGTTAGCGTATCATGCTGCCAACCGCCCGCTTCGCGAATGCAGCTTTTCCGCCATAAACCTGCCGTGCCGTTAAAATTGAAGAACCGACCCGTGCGGCTCCTCGCAGTTTGCTCCAACACCAGATGACCATCGAGCAGGATTGCTTCAGCGCGCGTCAGCCATGAATAGGAACGGTTGATGTGGCCCCATCTGGTCTGAATCATTCCCACCTTCGGATCGCTAAAGTAGTGGATGCTTTCCCTCAGAATGTTCGGCGGCGCAACAAAGTCGGCATCCAGAATAAAGAAAAATTCACCCTTCGCTTTCTGAAATCCGTAGTCCAATGCCCCGGCCTTAAACCCAAAGCGATCCGCTCTTCGGAGTACAACCGCGTCGAAGCCGCGCGCCCGCAGCTTCGCAACCGCATATTCCGCCATGCCCCTCGTTTCGTCGGTCGAGTCGTCCAAGACCTGAATTTCCAATTTATCCGTTGGATAATCGATCTCGCCGATCGATTTCAGCAGGCGCTCAATGACGTGCATTTCGTTGTAGATCGGGAGCTGAACCGTTACCATCGGCAAATCAGCGAATCTCGAACCAGCTGCCGGCTTGCAGCGACGATTTCGGAAGTACAGATAGATGATTGAGTATCGGTGAATGCCATACGCCGAAAGCCCGAGAACCACGATTAAATAACAAAGAGTCCAAAGTAGTTTCCCGACTTCTCCATGCATATTAGTGAGTGATTTCCAGAGGGTTAAGGCCCGAAAATCCCGGCGTCATGATGCCCATTTGACTCTTACGGTCAAGCGGAAATCCTTGACAGAACAACTCTGGCAAGTCCCCGATAACGACTATATCTTTCAACCGAGCACGGATGATTATCGGACTGTTGCGCCTCATTTACGTTAACCTCGTTGTCGTTTTGCCCTTGGCTTTGGCCGGGATGAGCAAAGCCGAGGAAAATTCGGACCTCTCCGACGATCCTCATTTCCGGGAAGAGCTGGGTATCAACGAATACACCACTCCCTCAATAGGAAAATTGTTTGATACCTTGGATTCACTCAAGCCTATTCCTGCCCGAGAGCTATCCCGTCCTCCTCGAGCACTCCGTCTTGACAATCGCGTAAGATTCGCTCTCAGTTTTGGCATCCTCATCGGCGACGGATTCCTCGCCGTAGTGGGCGAAGACGCCAAAGTAATTCCATCTCTTGGCCGCGAACTGCTTCGGCGTGCAAAAGGACTTGGTGTGCAGCAACCCGTGAACCGGCATAGCAAGCAGTTATTGGATCTGGCTAAGCAGTCCGACTGGAATGGCCTCCGTAAAGAACTCATCGTCACCCAAAAGGACGTTGAAACGGCTATGTTGGAGTTGCGGGATGAAGAGATGGCCCATTTGCTTAGCCTCGGCGGATGGATCCGCGGACTGGAAATAGGGGCGGCAAGTGTCGCGACAGACTTTTCGCCGGAAAGAGCTTCCAACCTGCGCCGATTGGATCTGCTCGACTATTATCTCCAGAGACTGGCCACGTTTTCTCCTTCTCTAAAGTCCACCCCGCTGATCTCTAAGATCACCTCAGACCTAAACGACGTGCGCCAGAAACTCGCCGCAGATCAACCTCTCTCTCAGGCCGACGTTTCCGCCATCCAGAATACCGCCCACAACCTTGTCACGCTGATCGAGGAAGATGCCTCTAGCGCCTCCGTTAGGTGAGCGCGTGAGAGTGAGAGTGAGAGGTGAGAGGTGAGAAGCCAACGCCTGCCGCGCGTTCGGCGCCGCTCGCGGGACGCGCTTCTGCGCGATCCGGGTATGCGCGCGCAACAGCAGGTCGAGGAGGAGGACGAGTACGATGGGGGGCAACCTCAGTTCTTTAATCGTAATCGTCCTCGAGCTCGTCCTCGAATTCTCTTGGTGCGGGTCCCGCTTTTGCCTCTCGGCCAGAATTGAAAAACTATCCAACATTTTATTCTTGTGTTTTTATAACACATTATTATTGTTCATAACATTGTTATGAATAGTTCTGATTTTCCGCAATGAGCCGCCGCTCACAACCTTCTGCTCCGCGTCCGGAGATGGTGAATGCCGTAGCTGAGATGCTCCAAAACCTGGAGCAAATCTCCCCTGACCCTTCCATCATCGGCCGTTGTCCTGAACTTCCGGGGGTGGTGCTGGATAAAGTTTTGGCTACCTGTCTGGATCGAGATGGCGACGAATACGCCAAAGTCAATCGCGATTACGAAGCCTTGAGAGTCGATTACTTTAAAGCGCTCGTCGCACATCCGGTTGGCAGAGTTCTCGCCTTGCTTGCAGTAGGTCCGGACGGAGTTGAAATGATGGAAATGGGCCGAACGCCGGCCTTCGTCCGCGAAGTGCGCTACGGGCGGGGCACGCCAATCCGCGGAAGGCGCGATTCCTACAATTGTCACCATATCGTTCCAAAAAGCGTCCGGCCCGAATCCAACGCGATTTCCGTTAACCATCCAACGAATTTTGTCGTTGCCAAAACCACCCGGCGCGGTCGCGATCAATCGGAAAATCCGCACCACTTATGGCACAGCTTGTTCCTTCATCCGCAGACCCATAACGCGCCGACTGAGCCCATACCGGTTTATGTCGTCCGCCCTTTGTTCCCTTTCTATCCACCGATCACTCAGGGGTTCCACACGGCCGAAGAACTCCGAAAAAAGCTGGTCTCTCTCGGAGCGCCGCCCCTACCCGAGATTTGGGAACAGCGAATTCTGGAGTTCTCTAAAGCGTCAAAACACAGGCCCTACGTTGTTCCGAAAGAATTTCACGAGATAACCCAAATGTTTGGCGATTTATATAAAACCCAGAACAAAGATCCAGCAGTTAACCAGCAACTCCGCTCCAGCCTTGCCGAGAAAGGTGCACAATTGGCCGCCGAATTTTTGCCAGCCGGTGCTTATGTCGACGGTAAGCCGCTGCCGGCCGATCATAAACCAAAAAGATCTATTCCCGTGATCGAGACAAGCCAAAAGCCTGACCCGGTTGTTCAACCACTCTCAACCCCGCGGAAATCACGTTCGACCAAACGCCACCTTCAAAAGCCCACCATTCAACCACAACCAACCCACCAGAAGGTTTAGATCAATGGCCCTGAAAACTTGTTACCTGCAGGAATTGAGTGATCTCTTTGTTGGTGACCTCAAGAGGTCCCCGTACTACCGAGAACTTTCGGAGCATGAGCGGCAAGATCTCGACGATCAAATCGAGGAGGAAACATCGCAGGGGCACTATCCCCTGCTCCCAGGCGGCGATGAGAAAGCGCTCGAAAGGCTTTCCGAGGCTGTAAAAAAGGAACTCAGTATCCCGCTGCCTTCGTCCTTTGCGCATATCCTCCGTCAAGTTGACGGCTTTGCGGAAAACGGCGTCTCGCTCTATGGCGTCGACGCTGAGTTCCGCGACGACCAGTTCGATAGCGGACCCGGGCTTTTAGCAGAGAACCTCGTCAAATGGTCCAACTTTGCCGAGATGATACAAAAATATCTCTTCTTTGGAGATTCTGATCTCTGGTTCTTCGCTCTCGAACTGAACAGCGGGCGTGCAGTCGCTCTACACAGGTCGACACTTAAGCCGGAGCATTATTTTTCGGCTGTAGAGGAAATGGTCAATGACATGATGCGGCAGGCATTGGGCTATTTCGACGACGAAACCGACGATGTCGAGGATGAAACGGACAGTAATTCCACCGGCTTCTATTTTTCTCGCAGCTAGCCCGCAACTATTTTATGAAATCATTTGACGAGCTTTTAAAAGGTCCGGAATTCGTGAAATCCGATCACTTGACCGGGCCGATCTTCTGTTCGGCGCCGCTTTTAGGGATAGATATCTGGCAAGAGGCACTCGATCGTTACGATCCTCTCGCTGAGGCAGAAGGCCAATCTAGTCTCCCCCTGGAGCAGCAGCAGTACCTTAGCGATCTCAGAGTCGACCTGTATCTAAACGACACGCTCGCGCGCGAATTTGAGCTTCTCGCCGTTTGGATACGGGAAAACCCGAAGCATCAGGCAACAGCCCAAGTCGAATCCTTTTTGAAACGCCGGGAACAATTCGGTGAGCGATCGCTGATCGAGCAGCAGGAACGGCTCTTCCTCTGGGCGCAAGAAAACGAGCCAGACGAAATCGCCGCTTCGATTCTCGGTTGGCGTCTACTCTGCCAAGACATGGCCGAGTGGCTGCTCGATTGGGCTTTGCGACAGCCTCAGGACCCGCGCGGACAACACATCCGCCTCTGGCAGGAGTCACGAGGATTTTACCCGCAGAATCGGCTGAGAATCTGGGCCATCCGCTTCCTCGAAGATGCGCGTGCACCACAAATCCTCGCCTGGGAGACGGCGATGTATCACGAAATTTTCGAAACCCACCCGGAGCTTATGATCGTCACCCGATAGCATTTTATGGAGAACCCGTTTGAAAGACCGCCGATCAACGTAAGTGCGGCATTGACAGGTGGCCAGATCCCAAATTGGAAAAAGGATTATCTTGCCGCTGTCACTGCCGCGCCACACGAAAACCAGCGATTGCTCACTAGCCTTCGCACTGGAGAGGATCCTACAATCCGGGATGGGGTAAATCTTGCCTTGAGCCGCTTGTTTGATCCGGAAGCCCCCAAAGATTTGCATGGCAGGACAGCTTTCCTCGTCCATGACGGGACTGGAACCGGTAAGTCCTTCCAAGCCATCCTTGCCGCAAAGGCGATCGCGCTCGAAACAGGAGAACCGGCACTTGTCACAACGAGAGCCGATCTGATACCGGCACTGAAACGGGATCTGGACCGGCTGGGCTTGGATGACGCCGGCATCGTTTTCGTAGCAACCGAGCAGCTCGGCGCCTTTGTCAAAGATGCGAAGAAAGAGAAACGGACGTTTTCGGTCGCCATCATTGACGAAGCACAGGATTGCCGGTTCCCGGATGTTCGCAATTTTCTGGATAGAGTTCCCGCGCGGAGGCAACTCTTTTTTAGTGCCGCGCCATTTCAAAACATATCAGAATTCTGTTACTTTATTGCGAAACTTAACGGAAAGCAGATCCATCAGATCAAGAGCGAGATCAATTCAGCGACCGATCTCCGTGTGGAGATCGCAGATCAGCTCAGACAGATCACTGCAGCCGGCGGAATGGTTCACCGTGAATTTCCATTGTTCGGAAATGTTCATCCAGCCGAGCTGTTGCCGGTGAGTGCCGAAACTCACACCGTGGAAACACAATTAATTGAGGGTTACGGCCGGTTGATCGACAGGTGCGATCTTCGTCAGCACGGAAAGCTGAAGGAAGATTTAGACGTTGAGTTAAACACGCTCTCCGATGCAAGCAAGGTCAATTCCGTCCTGCAACAGACACTCGACCTGCTTTCGCAAAATAAAAAAGTGATTGTGACCGGCGACGACCTGCCGGTAGCCTCGCGAATTTTGAAGGAACAGGAGGGCTTGCCGAAGGAGACGGCCGGGTTCCTCTCGGGTCTACGTCAAGCCCTATCGGGCCAAGGTGTCGAATGCTCGTTCATCCAGACGTTTCCGCAGAATAGCGATGCCATACCTAGTCTTTCCAAAGAGCGAACCGCTATCGCAGCAAGAAATTTCGAGGAAATGGCGAGGTTTGTCGATGGCGCTTATCGAAAGAACGAAACGGGCCAACGATTTGAAGTCCGGGACTGGCGTGACAAACCGGTCTACGCACCGAGTCAGACCAAGATAATTCTCCTTCCATACCAGCAAGCTGCAGGTTGGCCCGAACTGAATCAGCGCTTTCCGCAAGCACCCGGGATTTCCATGATCTTGACGCCGACGGCGAGCGCGGACCAGTTCATCCAGGCGGTTGGCCGCGGGAGCCGTCGCAACAGTCAGGGCCCGACCGAGTACCATCTTGCCGCCAACGGCAGCTACGCTGATCGCCACCGGCTGAGTCAACTTTTGAAAGGCCTCCAGTTCATTGCCGCCACTGGATCGCCGGCGGTCACCCCGTTTCTGAAACTCACTGCCGAATGCTTCAATGTCGCATTCGCGCAACGCGCTGCACACGACCAGCGCCTGATTCAACTCCAGAAAGTTCAGCAAACCAGGAGCGCAAGAAAATTCGATGCCAACCGATGCCCAATGCCACCGTCTTCTTCCGGCGTTCGGCCGTAAGGCAATGCTTACTGACCCCTATTGAGCGTTGGGACGCCCAAAGACAGGCTGGAAGCCTATGCTACTCTACAGCGTGACGTGGCCAGACGTAGCATAAGCATCCTGCTTGTAATCCTGGAGGGGCGTTGCTTGCAACGCTCAGGGAGCCGCAAGCGACTCCCCTCCAACAAACGCGACATCGCGCAGCATGGCGCCGCCAAAGGCCCTGGAGGTGCTCCCTCACAGTTTACCTTGAGAACTCATAATAAATGGACCGGCAAGATTCACCGCTTGGGCGAGCCCTTGCTCGGTGCGCAGTTTAACCAACCAGTTGCGTTGCACCTCGGCTAAGGCCTCAGGAGCGTTCCCGGTCTTGTGTGCAGCATCGTAAAAGTCGCTCATAATCTGCACGGTAACCTCATCGCTGATCGGCCAGAGCGTCATCAGCAAGTTCTGCGCACCAGCTTGGATAAAGCCTCTTCGCAAGCCCATGACTCCTTCTCCGGCTCGCGCTTGCCCTGAGCCGGTGTCACACGCCGAAAGTGTCACTAACCAGGTTCCTGGCAGATCCAAGGTACTCACATCTTCAGCGGTCAGAATCCCGTCGTTTTCAACAGATGGCACCTCGTCTCGTTTCCAGGCCTCAATCGTGGTTTGGGCGCCGGCCAAGGCTAAACCGCTCCGATGCATCGGGTTCTTGAAAAACTTCGATTTGGTGACGCTTTGCCGATCGTTCAACGACAATTCGGGTTCGGGCTGAGTCGCAGTCGGATCCTCTTTAGCGAAAAATCCATGGGTGGCCAGATGCAGAATGTAGGGCGAATGGATCTTAAGCAGCGCTTCTTTTGTCGCCTCCTTCTTGGTGAAGTCGCTAGGCGTCCAACCCCAGCCAACAAACTTTTTGATCAGTTCATCTCTTTCTTTCTGCGTGCCTTCCAAGCTCCCAAAGCTCCAATCGTCGATATCCCCTCTTTCGCTGCCACGGGCCGAGCCTGCATCGGCCGAACGGTCCTCTGCCTTGGCCAACATCGCTGTTGAGGCGAGATCAAAAGCCGGATTAGCGAACAGAACGACTTCTTTACCAATTGAAGGCTTAAGCTCGCGCAGCAGGTCGCGTCCGCTAGTAACGTATTGGACATTGTAGGTTTGAGCCATGAACTGCTTATCCTTGGTCAGTAACGTGGCGAAGGAGATAAAGTTCAGTTGTCCATCCGGGCTGATGATGATCCTTTTTGTCTGACTTGGCAGGGCCTGTCCAATCGGCGCCCAAAGTGTCTCATAGAGCGCCTGAAGATTCGCCGAAAGTTCCTCCTCTTGCGGCAAACCTCTAACCAAGGTGCCGTACCGTCGCACTAAATGTTCTATCTCGTTCGCTTTAGCGAGCGGAATCCAGAGGGGCGCACCTTTGGAGAACAACACAATGGCTCCGTAGCGCTGCTCCCATCTTTCTTTGCCCAAGTAACGCGGGTACCGCAGGTACTCAATGAGCGCGCCATCGTTGGGAATGGCCGGCTGCACCTGCTCGAGGCTCACACCCAGAGCGTGCCGTGCCTGGCCAAGACCGGCAACATGCTCAGCAAATTGGCCCTCGATCTTCTCGACCTCCCCTTCGAGTGCCTCGATTCGCTGGTTTGTCTTAGCGGACAGCTTTTGGGCAGGTTGCAATAGCAGCTGGCCCAGTTGGCTTTTATCCAGGTTGAGTTGCTCCACCAGCTTCTGGTCTTCACTTCCCTGGCTTGCTTCAGCCAGCAGGCGATCTTCGACGATCGAATCCAGTACCGCGCCTTTGTAGCGTAAGACGGCTGCGGCTAAGTCGGTCTCGGTTCCTTTTAGAAAAGGGAAAAGACTATAGGGGCGGAAGATGTCTAAGTACGCCAAACGCTGCTGTTCGGAGGTGAATGAGAATATCTTCGAAAGGATTGTTAACTCTGCCGCAGACGCTTGGCGGGCAAGGGCCGTGGCTTCGTCGATCCGGCCAAGGTCGAACTTTAGCAGTGCAAGGTTATCGAGGCTCTGCGCCGTGTAGGGATGTTCTGGCCCAAGAACCTTCTGCCGAATCTGGAGCGCTTCTTGAAGGAGCGGTTCGGCTTTGGCGTACTCGCCCATAGCCTGGTACAGCAGGGCCAGGTTATTGATGCTCCCGGCGGTGTCGGGATGTTCTGGCCCAAGAACCTTCTGCTTGATCCGGAGCGCTTCCTGGTAGAGCGGTTCGGCTTTGGCGTACCCGCCCATTCTCCAGTACAGCGCGGCCAGGTTATTGAGGCTCTGCGCCGTGTCGGGATGCTCTGGCCCAAGAACCTTCTGTTGGATCCGGAGCGCTTCTTGAAGGAGCGGTTCGGCTTTGGCGTACTCGCCCATTCTCCAGTACAGCGCGGCCAGGTTATTGATGCTCTGCGCCGTGTCGGGATGTTCTGGCCCATGAACCTTCTGCCGGATCCGGAGCGCTTCCTGGTAGAGCGGTTCGGCTTTCGCGTACTCGCCCATATCCTTGTACAGCACGGCCAGGTTATTGAGGCTCTGCGCTGTGTCGGGACGTTCTGGCCCAAGAACCTTCTGCCGGATCTGCAGCGCTTCTTGAAGGAGCGGTTCGGCTTTGGCGTACTCGCCCATAGCTTGGTACAGCAGGGCCAGGTTATTGATGCTCCCGGCGGTGTCGGGATGTTCTGGCCCATGAACCTTCTGCCGGATCCGGAGCGCTTCCTGAAGGAGCGGTTCGACTTTGGCGTACTCGCCCATGGCTTGGTACAGCAGGGCCAGGTTATTGATGCTCCCGGCGGTGTCGGGATGTTCTGGCCCACGAACCTTCTGGCAGATCCGGAGCGCTTCCTGAAGGAGCGGTTCGACTTTGGCGTACTCGCCCATGGCTCCGTACAGCTCGGCCAGGTTATTGAGGCTGGTCGCCGTGTCGGGATGTTCTGGCCCACGAACCTTCTTGCAAATCCGCAGCGCTTCCTGGTAGAGCGGTTCGGCTTTGGCGTACTCGTCCGTGGCGTGGTACAGCGCGGCTAGGTTATTGAGGCTCTGCACCGTGTCGGGATGTTCTGGCCCAAGAACCTTCTGCCGGATCCGGAGCGCTTCTTGAAGGAGCGGTTCGGCTTTCGCGTACTCGCCCATTCTCCAGTACAGCGCGGCCAGGTTATTGAGGCTTTGCGCCGTGTCGGGATGTTCTGGCCCAAGAACCTTCTGTCGGATCCGGAGCGCTTCCTGGTAGAGCGGTTCGGCTTTAGCGTACTCGCCCATATCCTTGTACAGCAAGGCCAGGTTATTGAGGCCCTGCGCCGTGTCGGGATGTTCTGGCCCAAGAACCTTCTGCCGGATCCGGAGCGCTTCT
>Ga0209656_10003076_pt1 | contig 10822 bp, 13 predicted proteins | sample BogFormECP12_OM2_FD_188239 | JGI IMG/M metagenome (GOLD analysis project Ga0209656, IMG submission 188239) | Bog forest soil microbial communities from Calvert Island, British Columbia, Canada - ECP12_OM2 (SPAdes) (version 2) | ecosystem: Environmental > Aquatic > Freshwater > Wetlands > Bog ... | reverse complement strand
ATCAACGGATCAGAGAATTGGTTCTGCTTCGGGCAAGAGAAAAGAAGATCTCAAAGCTTGGAAAAAATATCTGGAACGGCAAAGACAGTACGTTCGAAATCTTCGCCGATATGAGGAGGTCGCATTGCGTGATAAATGGAATGAATCACAAGGAGTTCGTTGAATATTAAACACCGCTACTGGCCTGAGTTCCGCAGCAGCGCTTCCGATTCGATAAAATTTCGCGGCTTGGAGGGGTTGCGAAGGTTAACCTTAACTCAAATGAAGACCCTCCGATGTGTCAAACGAGCGACCATCCCAGATGATCAAAAAATTGACCGCGCCCTGGCGCGTTTGCGTGACGCTCTGGATGCTTCCCGTTCGTCGAGCAGTTTTTGCAGGTCTTGCGGAGTTGATCGACATGGTTCAAGCCGACCTCAAACTCCGGTGATGTCCAGTCCATTGGGACTTGGATGCCTGGGTGGCAACGGAACAACATGGCCCTTGGTCGGCAGATCTCTCCGTCCTAGCGCGAAGGGAATCGGTTACCCAGTGCCCTTGTAATTGCTTCATTTACGACCGGATGGCGCAACGCCCAGCGGTACTCGTACACCTTATTTTCGTTTTGCTCGGCGTAATGGAGGTTGAGGGCGATGTGGTCAACCCAATGCTTGAGAGATTAGGCCACGATGCCAGTAACGGTTTGGGCGCGCTGGTTTCAGACCCGTCACAATGGGTTTTCATCCAACTCGCCGTTGATTACGCAGAATCCACGGTTTCGCGCGAAGGTCTAAAGCGGCAGCGCATTTGGTCGTATTGCAGGGTATGTCCAAGGAAATCAGTCCTCGTTACCAGGCGCGACAATTAGCTTCAACGCCAGATCCAATATGACAGGATAGGCTAGGACATTGTGCCTGAAAGCTCTGAGGGCTGCGGACTCTTCACGAATCCTCAATCGATCGAAGCATTTCGGAAGATCTTTTCCCTCGAGGCGCGTCTTTTTCCGAAAGATTTCTTTCGCCACAGCCTCGTACATTAAGATTGATGGACTCCGTCGATTGTCGAGTCCGACCTTTCATCATTAGCAAGATGATGAGTAAATCATCGTGCTTTGCTGGAGCGATGTCTCGCGAATCACAGACCTCCGAAAAGTGGGATTCGGCAGCACCTTTGAGCTGGCAAATTTGAGACTCAACCCTCGGATCTTTGCTGTAAAAATAATCGGCAGAGCACTGAGTCGTAAGCGGAGCGTTCGCCACGTACCTGTTGCTTGCAAGGTTGAACAAACGGATTCGTTTTCCACCGTCGAAGCAGAACCTCCTCAGGTAGTGACGAGGCACGAAGTGCTGATTCTTCCCTTTGCTCAATTTGCTCCCCGACCATATCTATCCGTTGCGTCGATGCAATTTGAGTGAATGTCTGTACAACGATGTTTACTTTCGCGGAACCCCGTACTCTTCCAGCAATGTGCTCAATATTGCGTTCGCACGCTTCAGTTCCCGGTCGGATTCCCTACGACCTCCTCAGCACACAACGTAGGACTTCTAGGGTCAGCTGCCGCCTACTTCTCCGGCAATGCCCAGATGCGAGACGTGCTCCGAGAGTATCCGAAAGAGTCGATCAGCTTAAGCAGCGAACTTCTTGTTCGCGGTTCTTCCGGATCGTTGCCCAACGTTAGTTTTTTACTGCCCCAACCGCCGAAGCGCTTCTTGATTTTCGCGTCTGATTTGTTCGTCTTTCGTCGGCGATATAGGTGTGGCCCACGGTTGATCGGGTATCAACCGCTGAAAAATTTTGTCGTTTGCTTCCCTGATTTGATCGTCTGACATCTTCGGCGTCGCAGTTGGTATAGCTGTTGGCGTCGGTGCGGGCCAGGATGGGATTGTTCCTGGCGTCGCTGTTGATTCTGGCCCAGTGTATCCGAGCTGCTTCGCTTTGTCGAAATCAGCCTGCGCCTGCGCATTTTTGCCCAATCTAGAATAACTCAGCCCCCGGTTGTGGTAGGCTTTGGCATAATTGGGGTCCAACCGGATCGCCTCGGTGAAATCGCTGATCGCCTTGTCGTAATCCTTGTTGTCATAGTAAGCGAGGCCGCGGTCGTAGTAGTTTGCGCCATCATTGGGGTCCAACCGGATCGCCTCGGTGTAATCGCTGAGCGCTTTGTCGTAATGCTTCGTGTAATGATAAGCGCGGCCGCGGTTGTGGTAGGCTTTGGCATCATTGGGGTCCAACCGGATCGCCTCGGTGTAATCGTTGATCGCCTTGTCGTAATCCCTTCTCTGATAGAAGTCCCAGCCACGGTTTTCGTAGAACGCCGGATCTGAGGAGGGTGGACTTATTGTCGCCGTGGGAGTTGGCATTAGAGCCGGAGTCGCAGTCGCAATCGGAGTTGGCGGCACGGCCGCTACAGGCATCGGCTGACTCGCTTCTCGGCCACCGTAGCCGTAGTACAAGATCGAACCACCAAACCACATCCCACAGACGATCAAAATCATCGCACAGACCGTCAGCTGCACCCTAAATCTCGCGACGAGCAACCTGAAACGTACAAATAGTTTTGGCGTTTCTCCATGGTCGTCCTGAATAGCAGAGGTTGTTTCGAACTGAGTTGGCTCAAGCTCCCGCTCCTTACGCGCCTGTACTGAGTCCGCTAAGCGTGTTTGGCGTTCCACCTCCGATCGCTCAGCTTCCAATCGGTCCTTCTCTCGATGCTCGTTTAATAAGCGCTCCTTCTCCCGCTGTTCGGCCTCCAAGCGCTCCTTTCCCCGCTGCTCAGCCTCCAGGCGTTCTTTCTCGCGTTCCTCGGCCTCTAGGCGTTCCTTCTCGCGTTGTTCGGCTTCCAGAAGTTGCTTTGCGTCAGGTTGGCGGACTTCAGCCTGCAGGCGTTTTTTCTCATCGCGCTGACGGCGTTCCGCATCCAGTCGGACTCTTTCGCGCTCTGCCTCTTCGGCTGCCGCTTTCTCGAACGCGCGGTTAATTGCCTGAATGATCCGCTCTGAATCAGTCGCAAAACGATTATGACTAAGCTCGACCGCTTGGCGGCGAACAATTGGCTGAAGGTCTTCCGGAAGCTGCGGGGACCGTGGCATTACTGCGCCATCGACGAGAACCGGCATGACGCGAATACTGCGCTTCAGCGCAGTAGAAATTTCGAGACGCACAAAATCATCCGGATTGTCGAGACGCCGATTTCCGTCCGGATCGGATGCGTCAAGCCAATGCCGCCCAATAACTGCGATGAGGATGTCACAGGATCCGACGCTCTTTTCGATCGCCTCAGCGAAGTCTTCCCCCGGATCGAGATTGTCGATATCCATGAAAATGCGACTCCTCGGATACTTTTGCGCAAGGTGGTCATAAAGACGACCCGCAGGGTGCGAGGCATCATCCCGCCGATAGCTGATGAAGATTTGCCCGCTCATCTTTCCTCCTTGAGCCAGAGGCCCCGAAAGAATATGCAGATCCTTGAGCGAGGATATTACCCGAATGGATTAGTCGTTGGCGAGTCTAATTGCAGCTTCCGGCCTTCACCAGCTCGCCAAGCAGATCTGCTGATCCCTGACGACCGTTCGGTCACCATTGGCCGGTGTAACCGAGCTGCTTCGCCTTGTCGAAGTCGGCCTGTGCTAAGGATTGCCGCTCCATCTGATGAGCGAACCAAGAACTAAAAGTGCCACCAGCGATGGCACCGCCCGCACCAATAAAAGCACCAACAACCGTCTGAACCAGCGGTGCCCAGGATGCCGTGGCGAGAATGGGAGTCACGCCGCCATTTAGATCAAAAGCTCTGGCAACTGGCGAGCGGATTTGGGGGGCCAGGGAACGATAGGCCTGCCAGTCATGAGCGAAGACGAAATCGGAGAAATCAAAGACGCGCTGAACGAGTACAAGAAACATCTCCCGTCAGACACGGTGGCTGAGTTGGTCCGGGGCCTGCCGCCGAGAGGGCGCTAGATCTTGATCGAAGTACCGGAATCGGGTCGAATACGACGTGACAGACGGATAGGCGGCTTGATTCGAATCGATTCAAGGGCGATGTCGACGTCGAAAAGGCGAAGGTGGATTTCGACCGTGCTCAAGAAGTCGAGGAGCGGTTCCATAAGGATTTCGACGGGCAAGACTTCACAAGCCGGTAACCGCTCGATCCGAGTAATTCTCTTGATAGATTTTTCGTAATTCTTGATAAATGCTGCTTAGGACCACAACGGTCCCTAGGGACTGAAATCATATATACGCGCATGAGAAAACTGGAACGAACATTACTCGTCTGCGCGCTTGCGGCGGGATCATTGCTCTTCGGGATGCTTGCCTGCGATGATTATCGATAGCAATGAACGTAAAAGCTGGCAGGAATTGAATCTAGAACGCGAGAAAGCTGGGCTGCAGCCGGTGACCTGGGAGGAGTACCACAATCACGGAATGCACATGTAAGACATCGTTCAGCGCTTCTTTTTAAACCAGGAGCACCTCCCGAACGTTGGGAGGTGCTTTCCTTTTCTACGACTTTGAGTGTTTCTCCATCATTGCCTCGGGCACTGCGTAAATGAAGGCTTGCGCCGATACCCAGAGCGTTCCCTTGCTGCCTGTGATTTTCCAGGACGATCCTTCTTGGATCACGTCCGACGCTTCGACGACCACGAACCCAGGCTTTTCCCCAGCCTGATAGCTAACGACGAATTTTTGATCTGCCATAGGCGGTAAGCGTAATAGGTGCCGCATCTACATTGCAATGCGGAAAACACGTCGCCGGTGACGATGTCAGACTTCCAATGCAAAAAGCGGGTCGATCGCCCCTTTTGCATTTGCAGAAAGCTTACCGCCCGTTCCCCCACCCACTGCCCAAGCGAATTACTGGCTCACACACCACTACACACAGAAGCAGATAGACGCCGATCTCCAAGGTGTGCCTCGGTCGACCATTGAAGCGATGAAATAGGTTACGGCAAGGATCAATCCATTCCGCCGGGATTTGAAAGACGCCTAGTGGCATCGCGAGCCTTTTTTTCTTCTGGTGGCCGATCTTGGCGGAGATGCTTCTTGCAAAGCGAAATGACGTGGCGCAGTAGCGCGTGTTTGTCCTGACATACCGCTACGTCTGGAAACTGGGAGCGAAGACAATCATGCAGGTTGGCAAACTCGGCGTAAAACTGTCTTTCTGACTCGTCACACTCAGGAGAATGCGGATCCAAACTGTAAGTAAATTCGTCGTACAGTTTAGCCAGCGTCGGGATGGCTTGACGGAGGATCTCGTTCAACGATGAAGGTCAGCCAAACGGCGACATTTATTCCTAAGATCTAGCACGCGGTCGTAAAAATAGTCTGCACCACACATGGGGTGCGCTTCGTGTAGCTTGCGCAACTTTTCGGCGTATCGGTCGCACATCAGGACGAAACCATCCCAGAGCGCAGCAATTTCATCCAGATCCTCGAGTTCCCGACCCATCTCGGCAACGAAACGATAAGAATGATTGAGTTCCACTTCCAGATCGCTCGCCGCTTGGTTGAACGGAAGACACGTATCGAGCGGAGCCTTCTCTATTCTTCGATCGAACTCTTGCAGGGCCGATCCACTGATGCGGCTGAATCCTTCAGGTGTGACGCAAATAGGCACAGGTAAGAGTGCCATCAGTCGAGGAACAGGGCAAAGAGATTCCTGCAGCGGGTTCGGGAAACGACCCCCGGCCTTGTTAGCGGTTCGGGCCAAGGCGGAAATCGATGGGATTTTGGTGAGACCTTTCTGAGACCGGCAACGCCGCAATCGTCTGCTGGAACCAATGAACAAGAAAATTCTCGGGTTGGTTCTTCTCGTGTGGACTGCCGTTGGTCTTTTGCTGGTCGCTCTTGCTTCTTTGCGTTTATGACCGGGTCACAAAAGTCTGTGGCACGATGGTTTAAAACTGTTCAACATCGTTCTGGCAAGGTTCACCATTGTTCACCATGAAACAACCACGCCTGTTGCTGGGCCGATCCCTAATCTCGGATTCTGCCCCACGGGTCTACGTTGGCATATCCCCGAATATTGTGGGCCATTTTGTTGTGGTCTGTAAGCCAAAAGCTTTGTGAGGTCTGATGTTTGACATCGAAATGGAACCCCGCAGGAATAGGAAAGCAGAATCTAAATCGCTGTCGGCCCTGACGCTCTTCCGGCGTCATTGCGTGTGGATATGGGTCCTTTTGGAAATGCTTCTTTGCGCTGTCAAGCCAGTATGGGGGAAAGTTGTCCGTCTTGCGATGTCGAGCTTCTACGCCCTGTATGGCATTATTCACACGGGTCAACTTCCGCGTTTCCCAGTAGACATCGCATTCTTTCCAGTAGTTTTGAATCGTCGAGTGCGCCTTGAAGGAAGGCGGAGGCAAAAGAAGCGGATGATTGACATCCTTTAAGCGTACTGTTTCGTTCCACCGATTCTCGAAATTTAGGAATTCTCTCAGAGCCTCTTCCAATGGCTGCCATTCAATTTCGGGCATATCCGGCAACCTGAGGAGGGCAACTCGACAGTCGAAAAGGAATCTGTCTCTGACTCCCTGCCAGTCACGGCAAGGGAATACCGCAATGTGAACATATCCATCTCCCACATTCTGGTCTATGGCACTGAGATCTGCACCTGGTTTGTGAAAGCTTCGGGAAGGACAGGCGCGAAACCTAATTTCCGAGCCTAAGGTGTTAAGCCAGGATTCGAAATTCTTCCTCAACTTGTTATGTGCGTGTTGAGGAAGAGCTACAAGCTGGGCCATTATCATTAGAGGACGCCTCGTCCCTAGTTCTTTTGTTTTTCACCGCTTTCGAGGGAAATCCGCAACAAATTCGAGAGCCTAATTTTTGTCCTGCCGTTCAACCAACCATCTTAGAGGGATTTGTAGATCAAGAAGCAAATCAACTGGTATCTTATCTAGGACGGAATAAAGCTCACGCCGTTTGCGGTCCAGGACCTCAGCCGAAGAGCTTCGTTGTGGCCAGATGCCCGGCGCGACGCTGTTGCGTTTAGCCCAAGCCTCTATGCCTGCCTGAACCTTTCGAAATAAAAACAAATTCCATTGTTTTTTGATGTCCGGTTTAGAGCGCAGATAGCTCGAGAATTCGCGGAGCGGTTGCTCCGCACTGAGGGACGATTGTATCTCCCCTCTCTGGCCAGGATCCTCGACATTCTGAGCGAACTCACGACGCCACTGCAATTGCTGTTCTTGGGTGAAAGGAACGATTTCCGGAATTTGAGGATGGTCTACGCCGTCCGCTAGGTCAACTACCTGATTTGCGGCCGGATCATAGTATCTCCTCATGCCGTGCTGTCCATAGGTAACAAACGCCCGCCAAAAATCTTGCCGGATCTGGCTCTTGGTCGTGCTAGGACCTTCTTTCAGTTGATCCTGTTCTTCTGCGGGAACAACCCACACATCGGAGCCGGGCCAGCTCTTGATTGCCACGGCACCGGACTTGGAGACAAAATCGACAAAGCCTTTGAAGCCTTCCTTTCGTTCATCGAATTCCAAGCCTTCGACTTGCAATTTGCGCAAGAATTCCGCTTTGAGCCGGGCTCCCAAAATAGGTTTTTTTTCACCAACCCACAAATCGTTGACGACTTCGATGAGTAAGGTGAAGACTCTTTTAAGCTCCTCGTCTGTCATATCAAGGGAGAGAGTCTATAAAAAAGGCCACCAAAACAGGTGGCCTTTTTTATTATTTAAATTGATTTTTAAGTGATGTACACTTATATGCACTCCACGCTTCGTACAGGGTCCGGTCAAATGATCCGGTTTCGAGGTCAACATTCAGCGAGTGCTCACCTGAAGTGCCAACCCCTCCCCTCGTATAAAGCCCTTCTGCGTGCAAAGTTCATTTGCACCAGAATCACTCGTATGCTACCGCAACCAGATCTCAAATCAAGAGGTTTTTCCGACCGCAAAGCGCGTATGGCTTCCCCGAACCCCTCGTGCAAGCCGTCGTCTCTTCGTTTTTGAGACGCTATCGCTTGGACAAAGTCGCCTCAGCGTTCTTCGTTAAGTTCCAATTTGCCTCTCCTTAGAAGCACGCAACGTCGTTTGGCTTCGAATTTGTTCGCCCGGATCTGCTCAAGGTCTTCCTGAGCTTCGTGCAGTTCCACGCCGTCCTTGACCAGCCTTCCTTCAAGGTCAATGGTCTTCCGAGCCGGTGGCGGCAGCTCTATACCGGCAATGTCTGAGCACCCACCGGATCTCCTGAAGAATCTCCCAGGCACGTTTCCGTGAGGCTCTCGATGCCTCCCGTTCGTCGAGCAGTTTTTGGAGGTCTTGCGGAGTGATCGACATGGGTCAAGCCGACCTCAAACTCCGGTGGATGTCCAGATTCAAGTCTTCGCCCGCCCCAGGGGTATCAAGCACCCCAGGCGACCACTGATCGTGGCTGAAATCGAATCCTGGAGCGTCGGATGGCGAATCGTGAACTGTGGTTGGTTTCGTCCATTTTAGTGGCACCTTTCTGGCACCGACTCTGTTTCTCGTCGCTTTCTGAAGGTTTGCCGGGGGATTGCCGCCGAGAAAGTGAGCCGGAAAGTTGTGGAACGCACCACTCGCGCACTTGGTAAAAAATTCCTTATCCGATAAGGCTTTTCAGGAACGATGAACATATCCTAAGTTGTTGTATGTCAGTCACTTGTTTAGGAGTAAATTCGAACCATCGAGGAATATAACAGGCAGATTGTCTATCTGTACCCAAGCGCGGAACTGCATTTGACAAGTTTGGCTTTGAAACAGCTCTGGTGGCTGTAGATTGGCTATTGCTCCCTAAAAGCGATCTCAGCCTTCGCATTAAACATTCGTTCTGCCTCACATGCTTGCTGACTCCTGGGATCGTCCGCAAACTCAAACCGGTCAAATAACTCTGCAAATTCAGCTAATTGAGATTTGGAAATAATCCCTTCGGAATCCGACTCTGACATTCGATCTCCTCTCGAACACCGGTTAACCGTTTCAAAGCTGCATCTCGATATTCGAAAGCAAGTTCAAAAACATCTTCACCGACACATGTCGGAAATTTTTCCCGAAGACTGCTAACAGTCAAAAGGACTCTTTCGCAAAGCGCGACCATCAACTCCCATGTGCTCTCGACTTCCTTCAGAGATTCAGCCTCACGAGTTGATGCGGCTAGGAGGCTGTAGCAGGACACAAGCAAACCATCAATTTCACGCACCTTCCTGTATACGGGCGTGCAATATTCCTCCTGTTCCTTTCCCACGTATTTTGCAACGCTCTCTTCAATCGCATCAATCCGTTCTTGGTTGATTTTGGCGATGTCTTCAGCAGTTAAGCATGTCATGATCAATACCCAGTTCTCAAAAACCAAGCACTCGACCCTTTTTTGACATGTGTCAAAACCCTGTCCCAATCTCTCCGGTTCAGCCCTTTTGCCTTCATCGATTCCTTTAAACACGCCAGTGTAAAACAACGATTCATCCCCGGTTTGCCGTAACTCCTTATATAATTGCTCTAGCAAGTTAATCCCAACATCATCGTATGCCAACGGCGGGAGATGGCACGGCCGATTCTGCAGCTACAAGCAACCGAGGAAGAAGTGTTAGAGCTTGGACGATTGGTGCGGAGCACGAGGTGTTGTGCAAGACGCGAAGAGATGGATATAAAGTAGAAGTCCACCGAGGGATGGCCGACATGGAGATGTGGATTAAGACAGATGATGGTCGCCTCTATGCCAAGCACTGGCCCGGCTCGATGACCGGAACCGAACAGCCTCCGATTGTGCTGCTTCACGATTCTCTCGGTTGTGTAGAACTGTGGCGTGGTTTCCCTTTACGCCTCGCTCGAGTCACTGGGCGCTCGGTGATTGCTTATGACCGGTTAGGTTTTGGGAAGTCAGACCCGCACCCGAGTCGCCTTGGAGTTGATTTTGTTCGGCAGGAGGCGCGCGTAGGTTTTTCTGCTCTCATCAGGCAACTTGGCGTTGAGCGCTTCATCGTTTTCGGCCACAGCGTCGGCGGTGGTATGGCTGTATCGATAGCGGCGGCTTACCCCGACCGATGTTGCAGCGTAATTACGGAATCCGCACAGGCCTTTGTCGAGGATCGGACACTAGAAGGCATAAAGGCGGCAAAGCAGCAATTCGCAATCCCCAATCAATTGGATCGATTAAAGAAGTACCATGGGGACAAAGCTCAATGGGTCCTTGATGCCTGGGTCAATGTGTGGCTTTCACCGGAATTCGCGCTGTGGAGTCTTGACGAAGACCTGGCATTTGTGCGCGGTCCGGTTCTCGCCATTCATGGAGAACAAGATGAATACGGGACGACTCGGCATCCCGAACGGATCATTTCGTTGGCAGCAGGTTCTGCGACTTTCGTGAAGCTGCCGGATTGTGGACACGTACCTCACCGAGAGGAGGAGCATACGGTATTGAATGCTGTCAGGGCGTTCCTTGGAGCATTGGATAGTTAGGGCATCCGCACTTTCAGAGCGTGCAAGATGAAGATGTGGTTCCCACCACTCGATTTGATGGGCAGGCGCTTGGCTCATAAGAATTGATCAGCCGAAGTTAATGTTTACATATTTCGGGCTCAGTCCTCCGAACTTGCCCTTCCCCGCGACACAAAACTGCAAGCAAAACGGTAGGAGCCATTTGTTTGCGAGGTGAAGGGTAGTCGTTCTGACTCATAGACGTTTCCTTCTTATCCCCGCGCCATACTCTTGCTAAGCAAGCCATCGATGGAGAAGGACCCGGCACCCCGGACCAGAACGGCTACAGCCAAGCCGATCGCCAGCAGATGGTACTCAAATCCCTCGCCTTTCTGCTGACCAAACCAGTTCATGTAAAAGCCAAAGTGAGCGTGCACCATGACAATGGCGCCCACCATCAACAATG
>Ga0209656_10003075_pt1 | contig 10823 bp, 11 predicted proteins | sample BogFormECP12_OM2_FD_188239 | JGI IMG/M metagenome (GOLD analysis project Ga0209656, IMG submission 188239) | Bog forest soil microbial communities from Calvert Island, British Columbia, Canada - ECP12_OM2 (SPAdes) (version 2) | ecosystem: Environmental > Aquatic > Freshwater > Wetlands > Bog ... | reverse complement strand
ACGCGCTCGGTATCTCGTGGGTCACAACCAGAATCGTCATCTGAAAGGCGCGCTTCAGGAAGAGAATCAGGTCATCCAATTCCGCCGATACGATGGGATCCAGACCAGCGGAGGGTTCGTCGAACACTAGGATGCTCGGGTCAAGGGCGATGGCTCGCGCCACCGCTGCCCGCTTCTTCATTCCTCCTGACAGCTCATAGGGAAGAAGTTTGCCAGCCGCGCCTAGACCAACCACAGCGAGTTTCATGTAAATCATGATCTCAATCACGGGCTCGGCGAGCGTCGTCAATTCCCGCATAGGCAGGCCGACATTCTCCCCGGTGGAGAGAGAGTTAAATAGTGCGGCATCTTGAAAGGCCACTCCCACCGAGCGTCGAATGTCTTTCAGGGCTTGGGCGGAGCAACGATTGATATCCACGCCCCGAACCAGGACCGTACCCGAGTCCGGCCGATCGAGTCCAATAATGTGCCGCAACATAGTGCTCTTCCCGGAGCCGCTGCCTCCAAGCAGCACCATGATTTCATTCGGCTGAATATCCAGGGTCACGCCATTGAGTACTTGATTCCCGTCGTAGCTCACGCTCAAGTCGCGGACGGAGATGATCGGCTCTGTCACGATGTGCTCCAACCCGTCAGGTAGAAGATGGCGGTGAAGAACAAGTCTGCCAGGATCACGAGGAAGGTGGATTTCACCACCGCCGAAGTGGTGGCGCGGCCCACTGCCTCCGGTCCGCCTCGCACTTTAAAACCCTCCATGCATCCGACGTGTACGATGATGGTGGCGAAGGCGACGCTCTTCACCAGCCCGCTAAAGACATCGCGAAGCACGATCGAATCGAAGACGTACCGCACGTAGACTCCCAGTGTCATCTTTGTGCTGAGATACATGAATCCAGCGCCGGCCAGGATGCCAAACACATTGCACATGATGGTCAAGCAGGGAACCATGATTAAGGCGGCGAGAAACTTCGGGGCCAGCACAAACTCGATTGGGTCGAGCGCCATCGTCCGCAGTGCGTCGATTTCGTTGGTCACCATCATGGTCCCAATTTCGGCGGAAAATGCCGATCCCGAGCGGCCGCTCACCACAATGGCGGTCAACAGCGGTCCCAGTTCGCGGGTGAACCCGATCGCCACCAGGTCAATCACATACCGCAGTGCTCCAAACCTTCGGAGTTCCGCGGCCCCCTGCAACGCAAGGATGAATCCAGCGCACAGAGCCATAATTCCGATCATGGGCATGGCTGCTACGCCAATCGCAGCCATCTGCCGAATGGCGCTTTGCCAGCGGCCGCGTTTGCCTGTGATCGGAAGCATGCGTGGCAGCGCGAGCAGGCCCGACCAGAATTGACCGCTCAGCCCGCCAATATAGGCAAACTGCTGGATGACTACATCGCCGACATCTTCGAATGCGTTCACGCGCTTGTCTGCTCCACTGCGATGTCGAACAGTTGATCCAAATGAGAAACGTCAAAGAGGTAATGTGTTTGGCCTTGAATGCCGGTTAGCACCAGGCGCGTCCCTTGCTGGTGGGCGATTCGCGATGCTTCCACCAGCGTAGCCAGTCCCGAAGTGTCAATGTAAGTAACTCGCGACAGGTCCACCGCCAGCTCAGCCGGCCTGGATTGCAATGCGAGGGCCAGCCTCGTACGCATGTCCGGAGAGTTGTCGACGGTGACGCGGCCTTCAATAGTCACGGTGTCCTGCATTGGTGCCCTCAAGCCGGCGAAATGGCGACAAACCTCAACGTCGTAGCTTGCACACGCCCCGTGAGGTGCCACTGTTACCGGCAACTATTCATTTGCAACTCTATTGCCAGACTGGATAGGTTGCTTCCGCCCTGCTAAGCATCTGCATCGCAAACACATGCATCATTCGCGGGGCTCTCCCGATCATCGCTGCCCCCTAGTCGGCTGCCGCGGCCCTTAAGCTCGATGCGGCTTGCGGCTCGTCGTCCCGATCGTGAAGTTCGGAGGCTTCAGGTGCAGCGCCGCCACGCAAGATCACCACCAGCAAGGCGATAACGGGCACAGCTAGGTAAATGCCGATGATGCCGCCGACCTCAGCGCCCACCAGCACGGCGAAGATTGCAGCCAGTGGGTGGATCTCCAACTGGTGCCCCAGAACTCGCGGAGTGATGACGTAATCCTGAGTCAGCCGCCACACCGCCAACATTACCGCCATCCAGCCCCAGTGGCAGTGGCTGACGATGCCAACCGCGAGGATGACGGCGGCCGTGCTAGCCCATCCGACCGTCGGTATGAACTCCAACAATCCTCCCAAGGCCGCCAATCCAATCGCGTGCGGGAACCTGAAAAGTAGCAGTGCAGCCGAATAGAACACAAACGACAAACCACACAGCAGGGGCTGTGCTCTCATGTAGCTGCTCAGAATGAGATGCAGCTCCTGTGCTATGACATGTACTCTTGGCCGGCTGTCCACTGGAAAAATCAGTCGAATGAGGCTGTCTGCGATGTGTTCGCCGTCGCGCAGGAAGAAGATGGCCAGAATCGGAACCAGGATGATGCAGAACAGGACTCCTGCAGCATGGGGAATGGAGTGGTCCACGATCCGGACAAAGCTGTCGACGTCCTGGCTATGCCGTTTCAGGAATTCTCGGAAGCGGACTTCTTGTTTCTCACTCCAGCCATACTTGTCTCCAAGCTCGGTCGCAATTTCTCCGGTGGAGAGCCCATCGAGCAAGACTGGGATCCCGTCGATCAGTTTGACCGTGTTCCTGGCGACCTCAGGCGCAAATGCGTGGCCCACGAGCGCGATCATGAACACAAATGCGAGATACGCCTCTACTACCGCGGGTCGCCGCAAGTTCCTAAAAAGCAGGGAATGCCGCTGCTGGAACTTGACGAACGGGTTCAACAGATAGGCGAAGAGGACGGCAAAGACGAAGATCGCAATGACGCTCCGGGCACTGTAAACAACCCCACAGACTGCCGCCAACAGCAGAATGGTCAGCAGGACATTCAAGGTTCGGCGATCTGGGAATGCGGCCTTCAGCCTGACCTCCTTGACACGACGGCTTGCAGGTGTGATGAGCAAGTCGGGTGCCATTGCCCGACTGGGAGCGCTCCTCTAACCTATTCACTCGGAGGTCGAATGTTCGCCGCACTTTGGCAAGCGGTGTCGACAGTTTGACAGATGACAAAACCTTGTGACGGTGCGCCGACTGTCCCGTTAGCCGCACTTCACTCAACTTGAATTAGCAGCAACAGGAGCCACTGGCGCCAAGCCGATGCCTGACGCCGGTGCATGTTTCGCCAATGAGTGATCCAGACGTCCTTCTTACTTGTTCCCGAACGTGAAGTTCACGCCGGCGACGTACTTGAAGTTATTCTGGCTGGCGGAGTAGCCGACGACATGATTCGACCCAAAGTGGGTGTAAAGATAGTCCACTTCGACGGGCCGGATCTGAATGTGGTTCGCGACCGTCCAATCCAGACCTCCGCCCCATTCCATAGCAAATCCGTTGTTGCTACCACTGCCGCTAACGAGCTCGCCTTTGGCTGCCAAAATCGTGCCGTAGGCGTTGGTGTGTGCTCCGCCGAACAGGCCTTCAGCAAATGGCTGCAACCTGCCCGAATGCTTCTTGATCTGGGGACCGAACATGTAAGTGAAAAGATTGCCGCTTGCCGACCCGCCATATCCAAGATTCTTAATCTGGTCCTTGAAGCCGCTGGAGGTCCCGTAGCCCATCACCTCTCCCTTAATACCAATCCAGGGAGTCAGGTTGTAGACCACGCCGCCCCCGCCGCCATTCAGGTTAAAGCTGGTGATGGGGGCAAAGTTCGGGTGAAAATTCAGAAGTGAATAACCAAGATTCACTTCAAACTTCGGAACCTCCTGCGAAAACGCAGCCATTGTCAGCAACGACATGAATCCGAGTACTAGAATGCACTTGTATTTCAAGATGATTCTCCTATGAGCTAGTCAAAAATGATCGAACGTCACCTTTGCAATGCCGAGCGACGGTCCAATCCATTTATAAGAGAAGCAATTACCTCGCCAGCACTAGAAAACGGATAGTCGCAATAACAAACAGCGAGATTACAGTCACATAGGAGAAAACAACACGGATCGAGCACGAGACAGCGCTATGTTTTGCTGTCAAAGCACCATGTCTTACTGTCAAAGTGCCAAGTTTTACTGTCCTATGGTCGTCACTCGTACGTCAGTTTGGCACGGAGTTGCACGCCACGCGACGGCGGCGCTCCGCGCACACAAGTAGAACCAACGAATTGCTGCCTTTCCGGAAGTCCCAAGTCTGGCACTCGCATTGCATAGACATTGCGGAGAGAGGTCTGTCTTGAAACCCTTAGGACTGGTTTCATAAATTCGATTTGAAAGGGCACGGCTTCAGCCGTGCCGTTCCGGGCATCGAAAGCATTGGGCTTTAGCCCCTGAGGGGAATCGAATTTCCCCGCGCACATTATTTATGAAACCGCTTCTAGTCAGAGGCAGCCTCTTCTTTATCGACCAGGCGGAGAAGCCTTGCAGTGTAGAAAAATGCAACTTAAGCTGAATTACCTATTGGTTATCGCGCTGTGCCTCGCGACGTCGACCATGCACGCCGATTCTCTGCAACTAAAGAACGGCAGCCTGATCAAAGGCAAGTTCATGGGCGGCACGGAGAGTGAGATCAGCTTTATGGTCGGCTCCTCGGTGCAGACGTACACCCTCACTGATATCGTCTCGCTCAACATTGATGCCGACGCCGCCAGCGATATGCCGACGCGGCCGAACGGTTCGTCTTCCGGCGAAGCGGAGACCACAGAGAATACCGGCGCAAAAATGCCCCTATACGTCACTATTCCGGCAGGAACGCAAATTTCTGTGCGCACTATCGATGGCATCGATTCCACCATGAACCAGGTCGGCTATCGCTTCCAGGCTTCGCTGGAAGAACCGCTGATGGTGGACGGCAACGTGGTGGTGCCCAAAGATGCCGACGTGTATGGCCGACTGGCGGAGTCAAAACCGTCAGGGACGTTCACCGGCAGATCGGAGCTTCGCCTGGAGCTGACGGGAATCGTGGTGAATGGACAGACAGTGCCGCTGGTGACAGGAGACTATGAGTTGAGCGGTAAGTCGCGAGGGGCGAGCACCGCGAAGAGAACGGTCGGCGGAGCAGCGGTTGGGGGGATTATCGGCGCCATAGCCGGCGGCGGCAAAGGGGCGGCGATCGGCGCGGGCGTCGGTGCCGGCGCGGGCGCAGGTTCGGAAATCTTCACCAAGGGAGATCAGGTTAAGGTACCCAGCGAGACGCTGCTCGATTTCACACTGCAGCAGGATGTATCGGTACCGACCCGCCGAAGCTAACTCTTGGCAGGCTAACGGGGAGAGCCGCGGCAAAACCGACTACAAAGATCAAATCTGTACGATCGCACTCTCGCCCGCTTGTGATTCACGCGATGCGATGAGGTCAACTTCCGGCGGTCTCAGTTGATTGTCGTCTTGACTGATTGCGTCACAGACCACGACGTCAGCGACAATCGCGCCTTGAATCGAGGGGATGAGATCGGCCGGGTCGAATTCGACAGCCCAGGTGCGATCCCCGGCGTTGGTCATCATCGACCCCTCCCGGCCAAGCAGGCTTCGGTCGAAGATATGTCGCATGCCGTCAAGAAACGGATTCACCCGCCCGAAGCCGATCCCAAGCCTCCCACAGCCTTCTGGCGAGAGCCAGCGTGGCCGCTGGGGGGCACCCAGCGCAGCGCGAATCTTACGAATATCGAAGCGTCGGTTGGCTGGTATATGGCAGAGAAAAACATGTTCTGAAGTGCCGCCGGTAACGTAAGCACCTGCGAGAGACTTTAGTTCATCAGCCAGCGGAATCCCGCGCCTGCCGTTCCGCAAGCGTTTTGTGGCAGCGTCTTCGCAGCCATGCGCCATGGGATTACGACTGAACCTTGCAGATAAGCCGCGTGCCTCAAGAAATCGAATTGTGCTCTGCACAGGGTGAGGAATCAACTCGTCCTGCTGTAATAGCCGCTCGGTCGTTGGTTGAAGCAACAGCATTAACTCACTTCCTTTAAAGGTTGAACGCCGAACCCAAAATCGTCCTCAACGGCGATGTCGCTCCAGTGTGAGGCTTCCACGCCGGGATCGAAGGAACTTCGGTTTGCGCTCCGTGCCGGCGGTTCGAGGTCCGCCGCGCTAACAACGCTTAAATTTCGACATGCAACGGTAACGTTCATAAACTCCCTCGCAGAAAGCTCAAGACTGCCATCCAGCGTGAGGATCGCTTCAGTCATCCCACAGCTGAACCGCGTCACTACTTCTTGAGCGTCCGGATGTATTTCACGACATCGGAAATGTCGCTGTCGCTCAGCTTGCCTTTGTAGGCAGGCATCTTCCCACCCTTGCCGTTGCTGATCACAGCCGCTAGGTCGGTATCGGACGAGCTTTGAACTTCGGCGGAGCCCAGGTCCCTCAAGCCCATCGACTTTCCCATCGGGGTGTTGCCGCTGCCGTCGGCCCCATGGCACATGGCGCACTTGGCTTTGAAGATTGAAGCACCGTCCGCCATGGCTGCAATGCTCATGCCCAACGCGAAAGTTGCAACTAAAAGCACGGTACGGGATTTCATCGTATTTATCAGCCTCCATGAATTTACGGTTAACGCGAGATATCTCGCTCATGCCAATCGCCGGGCTGCCGGTTTACGCCTGCAGCTGCTCGTCGGATTGGCTTAGGGACTCACACATCGAGACGCGCTCCTCACGCAAACCTCCTGCTCAACGTGCTTGCACTTCATGTACCAAAGCAGCGAGAGAGTGATGTCGCTGCAGGGGAAGGTATGCGGCCCTAGCTCGACCGTGCGCCACGTGCATCTCACCCCGCGATGCAAGCTCATTCCTCTGATACTGATCTCGTTCTCTTCGTTTTGCATGGAAGGATTTCATAAATACCTGGTTCCATTTGGCGTGGTGAGCCGAAGATCGGGAAGAGTTAAAGAACGTGCGGCAATTCGTGCTCAACATTGCTGTGAATCTCATCTCGGCCGGCGCAACGATAGTCAGTTAAGTACCTCGCAATGATTAAGGCAACTCAGGGCGGACGGTGCGGCCGGATCAACTGTCCATGAAGTACGAGCAGCAAATACTGACTGTGTCCGCGATCATAAGCAGGAATGCAGTCCCGTAGGTTGCAAGGACTGCGATAAGCCGCAATGGGTCGCTGTCTGCCTGAAGTAAGAAACCAATCGGAAGTACCAAGGACATCAAGTTGACCGTCACGAGCACTGTCCAGAACCTAGCTTTAGGACTTTTGGTGTTCATTGTGCACCTTGAAGATCCGACGGGGTCAGTTGTCACTCTTCTTCGACCACCCTCTGCAAGACTCCATCGCCGTTTGACGGCCACCTTCGATAGGGCAGTTTGCGTGCCAATCGATCCCCTCCCTTAAGTTCTTGCTTTTCAGCGGACTCCGACATCTCGTCATAGGCTGCCGCGCCGTCACCCCCAGATCGTGACTAGTTGGACGTCCGCATTTCGCCTCGCCGTCAAAGGTTTGACATCCGAGCACGGGGCTCGATGCTTCCCACAAATCCGTCCAGCTCTAACTACTTAGACCGGATTGCAGTAGAGGACATCTAGTGCCCAAAAGTATTTGGCCACCGAAGTGCTCATAGACGTGTGTCTTGGCAACAGGAGCTGAGATTGAGCTGCTGAAGTTAGGGGAAATGAAAGCATTTATCGGACGCGCGTTGGAATTCCTATTCGGCTGTCGACACAGCGCGGTGAGCCGTGTGTTCACGATCCATGGCCGTACCTATCAAGTGTGCTGCGATTGTGGCGCCGAGCGTGAGTACTCGTTCGAGACGATGTCGGCGCGGCATGGCTTCACGTTCCATCGCCGTCCGGCAAGCTCATTGGGTGCCCGACGGCGTGACCAGGATGTCGCGATAACCATGATCTGCAAGCCCAATTCCTGAAGTGAGGAACCGCAAATGAAACGAAATACACTACTTCAACGCGACGCCATGGATAGGCTTGAAGTCGAACCCAGCATGAATGCCTCAAAGTTCGGGGTGATCGCGAACCATGGCATCGTCGTCCTTCCCGGCAAGGTAAGCAGCGGCGCCGAAATTTATGCCGGATCAGCGGCCGAAGGCATCAGGTTCTTCACAGGTTTGCTGTACGGCTCTGCAATCGCGGTTGCGTTGTGGCTGACAGTTGGCGGAGTCGTGTGGTGGGTGACGCGATAACACACAAAATGACGGACGACCAGGGGCTTGCACCGAAACCTACGAGGCCGCTCGAAAAGGAACCGTCGCCCTCACCGTGGTCCCGCGTCCTGGTTCGCTCTCGAACTCAAACGTCCCCTCCAACTGGTGCACGCGCTCCCTCATATTGATCAGCCCCAGCCCTCCCGATTTTCCGACCACGTTCGGGGCACAACCAACGCCATCATCGGACACAGAAAGCCAAACGCGACCGTTGGAGCGCGTCAGCCGAACCTCAACCTTCTTGGCCGCCGAATACTCGGCGGCATTGCCGAGCGCTTCCTGTGCGATGCGGTAGATACACAGCGCCGCCCCAGGCGACAACTCCTTCACACTCTCGTCCGTCTCGCACGACACCGGGAGGCCGCGCACCTTGCTGAACTCCTCGCAATACGACGACAGGGCCGCCGGCAGCCCTGACTCTTGCAGCAAGGCAGGGTGAAGTTCATGCGATAGATGCCGGACGTCCGTTCCGATCGTGATAAGGTCCTGCTGCAAACCAATGATGCTTGCTTTCGCTTCCGAATCGGGCGGCACCTGATATTTCACCGTGCCCAGCCGGAGAGTAAGGGAAGTGATCTGCTGCAGAACGCCATCGTGCAGCTCTCCGGCAATGCGTATCCGCTCCGCCTCCTGCGCTTTGATCAACTGTTCGTTCAGCGCGCGGATCTCGCCCTGGTGTCGCTCTAACACAGCCTGGCGCTGCTCCAAAGTGCGGACGCGAAGCTGATAAACGGTCCAGAGCATCGCCGCAAACGTGAGCACGCACAGCGCGCGGAACCAGTTCGTCTGCCAGTAGGCCGGCGCAATCGCGAAGTCCAGCGCCGCGCCCTGCTCGTTCCACACCCCGCTGTTGTTGCAGGCGATCACGCGGAAGCGGTACTTACGTGGCGCGAGATTGTTGTAAAAAGCCTGGCGGCGATTTCCTGCATCCTGCCAGTCGAAATCCAGCCCTTCGAGCTTGTAGCGAAAACGTACCTTCTCCGGAGCCACAAGACTCAAGGCTGTGTAATCAATTTGCAGATCGCGTACCAGCGGAGGCAGCCTCGGGTGGGAGGAGGATGCATCGCCGGACAAGTTCTGCCAGTAGCTCTTGCCATCGGCGATGACTTGCTCGATGTGCACCGGCGGCGGAAGTTGGTTGAAGGCAAGGTGACGCGGATCGATGACGCTGACGCCGTCGAAGGGTGTGAACCACAATTTCCCATCCGCGGTCTTGGCGACACGGGGGCTGTAACCACTATTGGTCGCATGAATCCTGACTCCGTCGGAACTGTCGAAGACCGTGACCTGGATCGTCCGCTTCGGATCGGCGGCCCACGCGTCCAACTCGGGCCGGGCAATGCGCACCAGGCCGCAGGCCGTGTACAGCCACACCGAATGCTCGTTATCTTCCATCGACCAGTGAACCGTATCGCAGGGCAATCCGTTCTTGCTGGTGAGCGTGGTCACATGACCGTTGTTCACTCGGCTGAGGCCGCCCTCGGTTGCGGCCCAGAGCGTACCGTCCCGTTCGAGTTGGAGGCCTGTGACACGGCCCTCGCCCAAACCGTCGGAGGCTGCGTACGAAGCGCGGACCTGACCGTCCTTGAAATACGCCACACCACCCTGAAAAAATCCAAGCCAAAGACCGCCCTGCAAAGAATCAGAGAGCAGAGACCACGCGTAGTCCTTGTGTCCCAGTTTGGCCCAGGGAATCTGTTCGACTACATCGCCCCCAAGCAAATGAAAAAGACCGTCATTCTGATAGCTGATCCAAAGATTCCCGGCACTGTCCCCGGCGATGGAATGTACCACTCCACCGGGCAAAGCACCTACAGGAGTAAACCGGCCATTCTCAAGGCGGGCAACCCCACTATGTGTGGACACCCAAATCCGACCGCCATCGTCCTGAAAGAGCGACTCGATAGCATCATCGGGCAATCCACTTCGTTTACGGTAAATCGTAACTTGCCCGTCATTCCATCGGTTTAAGCCATCTTGGGTGCCGAGCCAAACGTTGCCATCCCTGGCCGCCAGGACGGACAATGGGTTGCCATTGGACAAACCTTGCTTGACAGAAATCGTGGGGATGGCCAAGTCGCGAAAGCGGTCGAGGCCATTGCCGGTCGCTACCCAAATATTGCCTTCACGATCCTCAAAGAGAGAAAAAACTTGATCACCGGAGAGACCGTCAGATTCCGCAAACACATCCGTCCTGCCCTGGTGCACATGCAAGAGGCCTCGGTCCAAGGTACCGATCCACAGACCGCCATTTCGATCCCGAAACAGCCTATTGGGCCTGAACTGCAGCCCGGCCGAAAGCGGGTACGTCTCGGCTTTCCCGTCAACGAGCCGTCTAATTCCGTCGAGCATGCCGATCAAGAGCGCGCCGTTGTCGCCTTCAATCAGACTGCGGATTTGGGGCTTGGGCTCTGGCATAGGATAGAGTCTCGGAGAACCAGGCTTCCAGCGCCACAGCCCTGTCGCCGCTCCCGCCCAGAGATTGCCTCCGCTATCTTCATACAACGAGAGCACTCCGTAGCCGAGACTACCGTCCTCCCCGACGCACTGGGCTCTTCCACCCTGAATCGCGCAGAGG
>Ga0209656_10003074_pt1 | contig 10824 bp, 10 predicted proteins | sample BogFormECP12_OM2_FD_188239 | JGI IMG/M metagenome (GOLD analysis project Ga0209656, IMG submission 188239) | Bog forest soil microbial communities from Calvert Island, British Columbia, Canada - ECP12_OM2 (SPAdes) (version 2) | ecosystem: Environmental > Aquatic > Freshwater > Wetlands > Bog ... | reverse complement strand
GGCGTCCCCCGGCCGACGGGGATTCCGCTTGCGCAGCGCCGGCTAGGTTTCTAAACGACGGGGGCTCCGCTCGATCCTGGTCACGATCTGCAAGAAGCGAGGGGCGATGAATCGATTTCCGGCTTGGCTTCCCGTTCTGCTCTTGTTGTCGGCATGCTCTTCGGGTTCGAGCCAAACCGCCACCCTGATCCTGGATAATCCCACTTGGGACCGGGTCAATGTCGAGGCCGTCATCACGAACAGCGCCGATTGCGACAATCGCGGAAAGGAATACGTCGAGACCAAACAATTCGTCATGACCAAGGGCCAAACCGAGAGAATCCAGGCTCCCAAGGCCGAGAGCATCTGCTGGCGGCACGATCGCAACCCGAACAATCCCATCCCTGGTGATTGGTCGGGCTGGAGCCGGGCTCCGCTGGCGCCGGGCCAGACAGCGGAAACGGATCTATAGCGGCCGGCTGGCCGCCGGCTCGGCCTTCGGTTACGATCGGTCCAGCAATGGCGCGGGGAGTCTGTCGATGTCGCAGCATTACGTTTTGCGGGCCGGCCCCGAGACCTGTCACTGGGGGTTCTTCGATGCCGGGCTGAAGCCGGTGTTGTCGGTTGCCTCGGGTGACACCGTGACGATCGATAGCGTCTCAGGCGGACCCGACGTTCTGCCGCAGGAGGGCCGCTTCGACATCCTCTCCGAGCATCTGGCGATCCACCGCGCGCTCGAGCCGCACCTCGGCGCGCACATCCTGACGGGGCCGATCGCGGTCGAAGGTGCCACACCTGGAGACGTGCTAGAAATCGAGATCCTCTCGATCGATCCCCGGCAGAATTGGGGCTACACTCGGATCCGGCCCCTCTCCGGGACCCTTCCGGAGGATTTCCCGATCCGCAAAACCTGGCATACCGCGATCGACCGCCAGCGCGGTATGGCGACCTTGCCTTGGGGCGCCGAGATCGAGCTCGCCCCGTTCTTCGGGGTGATGGGGGTGGCGCCGCCGCCCGTCTACGGTGCGGTGACCTCGATCGTTCCGCGCGAGTTCGGCGGCAATATGGATCTGAAGGAGCTCGTCGCCGGGACGACGCTCTATCTGCCGGTGTGGGCGCCGGGAGCCCTATTCTCGGCCGGCGACGGCCACGGCGTGCAGGGCGACGGCGAGGTCTGCGTGACCGCCCTCGAAACGGCACTCAGCGGCACCTTTCGCCTGATCCTGCGCAAAGACCTGAAATTCGACCTGCCGCGCGCCGAGACCCCCTCGCACCACATCACGATGGGCTTCGATGAGGATCTGGACGATGCCGCCAAGACGGCGTTGCGCCAGATGATCGGGCTGATCGGCGAGCGGCTCGGTCTCGCGCCCGAGGACGCCTACATGTTCTGCAGCCTCGCCGTCGACATGCGGGTGACCCAGCTCGTAGACGGCAACAAGGGCATCCACGCGATGCTGCCGAAGCGCTACGCCGCTACCCGGAATTAGAAAGCAATCATCGGATAGAGCCGAGATCCACCCTCCTCCATCTTAGCCTCACCAAATATGCAGAGGAGGTAGCGATGTTGGATTTAGAGGCGTGCTGGAGAGCGGTAGAAAGCCGCGATGCCGGCGCCGGCGGCAGGTTTCTCTATGGTGTGCGGACGACCGGCGTCTACTGCCGGCCGGGTTGTGCGTCGCGGCGACCATTGCGCGCCAACACGGTGTTCTTCGAAACAACCGCAGCAGCCGAGGCCGCCGGGTTCCGGGCGTGCAAGCGCTGCCGCCCGGCCGACAGCTCGGCCGCCTCGCGGCATCTGGCCGCGATCGAAAAGGCGTGCACCTTGCTGCGGACCAGCGACAGCATGCCAAGCTTGGCCGAACTCGCCGATGCGGCGGCAATCAGCCGCTTTCACTTCCATCGGGTGTTCAAACAGATCACAGGTGTCACGCCGCGCGATTATGCGCGCAGTCACCGTCTCGGCCGTCTCGGCGAGCAGCTCGATTCCGGCCGGCCGATTGCCGCCTCGATTTACGCCTCCGGGTTCGGGTCGGCCTCGCGCGCCTATGAAGCGGCACCCGCCGGGCTCGGCATGACTCCGGGGGCGCGCCGCCGAAAGGGTAGCGGGGAGACGATCCGGTTCGTGACGGTCGCCACACCGTTGGGCTGGGCGCTCGTCGCGGCGACCGAGCGCGGCATCTGCATGACGGCACTCGGCGACGACCGCGACAGCCTTGGCGGGGCGTTGCGGCGGCGTTTCCCGGCGGCTGCGGTGATCGCCGAGGATGCCGCGCTGAAGGAATGGGCCGATCGGATCGTGCGCTTTATCACCGCACCCGATCAAAACCTCGACCTGCCGCTCGATATCCGCGGCACCGCGTTTCAGGCGCGGGTGTGGCGGGCATTGCAGAAGATCCCGCTGGGCAAGACCGCGAGCTATTCCGAGATCGCCGCAGCACTCGGCCAACCAAAGGCGGTGCGCGCCGTCGCCCAGGCCTGCGCGGCGAACAAGTTGGCACTCATCGTGCCATGCCATCGGGTGATCCGCAGCGACGGTGATCTCGGCGGGTATCGCTGGGGGCTGGAGCGCAAGCGGGCATTGCTCGCGCGCGAGCGCGCAGGTGTGGCTCCGGATGAGGCGGCAGCCTGAAGCCGCGTCGCCGGACCGCGTCGCCGCGGTCGACTGGCGGCAAGTCGCAGCGTCGCTCGATGAACAGGGGTACGCAACCACCGCGGCGCTGCTGACGACCGAGCAGTGCCGCGGTCTCGCCGCACTCTATGATCGGGACGAAGCCTTCCGGAGCCGCGTCGTCATGCAGCGCCACGCCTTCGGCCGCGGCGAATACAAATATCTGCGCTACCCGTTGCCCGGTGCCGTGGAGGCGCTGCGCCAGGCGATCTATCCGCGGCTCGTGCCGATCGCCAATCGCTGGCGCGAACGGCTGTGCGAGGCAGGGCGGTTCCCGCCGGCGCTCGGCGCCTTTCTAAGAGAATGCCATGAATCGGGCCAGGAGCGGCCGACGCCGCTGCTGCTCAAATACGAGACGGGCGACTACAACTGCCTGCACCAGGATCTCTATGGTCCGCTGGTCTTTCCGTTGCAGCTGACGGTGCTGCTCAGCGCAGCCGGGGACGACTTCACCGGCGGCGAGTTCCTCTTGGTCGAGCAGCGCCCGCGTGCGCAGTCACGAGGCGAGGTCGTGCCTTTGCGGCAGGGCGAGGCGGTCATCTTCCCGGTCCATCATCGGCCGGTCGAAGGCACCCGTGGCCCCTATAGGGTAACGATGCGCCATGGGGTCAGCCGGCTGCGCGCCGGCAGTCGTTTCACGCTCGGCATCATTTTTCACGACGCGGCGTGAGCCCTTCCTGTTCACTCCCGCGCGAGGGGCAGGGAGGGTCAGGGTGGCGGCGCCGGCGGCTGCCAGTCCACACCCTCGTCGAGCGGGATGACCGGACGGGGCAGGCGGGTCCAGGTGAAGCGGCGGAGCATCGGCGAGGTCAGACCGTGTAAATCGACCTCGACGATCTGATCGGGACCGAAGAATTCGTCGAAGCCGCCGCGGAAGTGACCGCGGGATTTGACCACCACCGAGCGGGCGCGACCGATATCGAGCCCCATCATTTCAAAAAACACCGGGTCGGCGCATTGCACGCGGTGCGAGACGACGACGACTGTGATGCCGCCGATTTTGAGGGCCGCGCAGGGCCCGAGCTCGAGCCGCATACCGGCATAGATGCCGCGCCGTCCGATACACCGGCCATGGGTCACCGCTGTCACGATCGCTGGAGCGGTATACGCGTCAGAGAAGGTTGTGGTCTCGGCCCGGTTGAACTGCGCTTCGAGGCGGGAGCCGATACCTCGCCGATGCGCCTCGGCGGCGAGATCAGGGTCGTAGCCAACGCCGAGCAGCGCGCCCTCGACCCCAGCCTCGTAAAACGCCCGCAACAGGAAGACAGTGTTGCCGCGGCCGCCGCCGCCCGGGTTGTCGGCGACATCGGCGAAGGCGAGGGCCGGGAGCGACGGATCATGCCCGACCGCCAGCGCCTTCGCGACAGCCTCGTCGAGCGAGGTGAGGTGCGGATAAAACCGCGCCCGATTGGCCCAGCCGAGCTCGGCGATCTCGCGGGCGAGCTTCTCGGCTGCTCGCTTGTCACGCCGTGCGGTCACCACCACGCTGAGCCCGCATGTGGCGGCGTCGGCAAAGGCGAACCCACCCATCGCCGAGACGTTCATAATCTCCGGGCTCAGGCGGCGCTGGCCGAGCGCGATCATTTCGGCGTAGGGCCCGGCGGCGGTCAGCAAGGTCACCGTCGGCGGCACGATCGGCAGGCGGATGAAGGCGCGCTGAGGCTTGACGCCACCGAGCATCTCGCGGATCGCCGCGGCCGCCTCGGCGCCGCGCTCGCGCATGTCGAGATGCGGGTTCGTCCGATAGCCGATGAAAGCGTCGATCGACCCGACCATGCGCTCGGAGACGTTGGCGTGCAGGTCCAAAGTTGCGGCGATCGGCACACCGGCTCCGACGATCTCGCGCACCTTTTCGAACAGGACCCCGTCGGGGTCGTCCTCCTCGGTCGTCAGCGCCGCACCATGCGAGCAGATGTAAACGGCGTCGACCGGCAATGCGGCTCTAAGTCGGCGCTCGATTGTGTCGAGCAGCTCGGTGAAGAAGGCATGCTCCACAGGCCCGTTCGGCTCGGTCATCGCCAGCGCCACACCGACCGGCGTCCAGGCGCCGGACGTATCCATCGCCTCGATAAAGCCCGGCGTCTCCGGCAGCATGCGCGGCGTCGCCGAGCGCGCATCTTCGATGATCGCGTCGCCCTCGAGATAGGTGCGGGCGAGAAAATGCGCCTTGGTCGCCACCGGCGCGAACTTGTTGCACTCGATCGAGAAGCCGAGGAGCGCGACGCGGGGAGAGGACGGGGCGGGCATGCCGGTGATCCGCGGGCAGTTTTGGTCAATTGCGATCCTAGGCTACTGTTCGGCCGACTTCCACGAGCCGCAGAAGGGGGCAAGGAAATGCCCAACATCGATGGACAGCGCCTCCTCGCCGATCTGAAACGGCTGGCCGAATTCGGCCGCTACAAAACCGGCGTGCACCGGCCGACCTATTCGCCGGTCGATGTCGAGTCGCGGCATTGGCTGGCTGAGAAGCTTCGCGAGGCCGGGCTCGATGCCGTGATCGACGGGATCGGCAACGTCATCGGCCGCAATCCGTCGGCCGGGCGGCGGCTGTTGGTCGGCTCGCACAGCGAGACCCAGCCCTATGGCGGCTGGCTCGATGGCTCGCTCGGGGTAGTCTATGGGCTCGAACTCGCTCGCGCTTTTCACATGGACCCGGGGTGTGCGGGGCTCGGCATCGAGGTTGCCGCCTGGGCTGACGAGGAAGGCCATTACGGCAATATGCTCGGCAGCCGCTCGTTTACCGACGCGCTTCCCGAGGATGAAATCGACCGGATTCGCGGCCGCGATGACGGCACGCCGTTGCGCGAGGCCTTGCAGCGCGCCGGCTTCGCCGCCCGCCCGCGCGAGCGCGTCGATCCCCGACGCTATGTCGGGTATCTCGAAGCGCATATCGAGCAGGGGGATACGCTCGATGCCAGCGGGTTGCGCATCGGGGTGGTCGAGACGATCGTCGGCATCTGGAATTACCGGGTCTCGTTGATCGGCGAGCAGAACCATGCCGGGACGACGCGCATGGTGCGGCGCAAGGATGCCGGCGTCGCAATGGTACGGCTGGCGAGCCGCATTCACGACCGCTTTCCAGAGATCACCGGCCCGCGCACGGTGTGGACGATCGGCCGCATGCTGATCGAGCCGAACGCGCCCTCGGTCATTCCGGGGCGTGCCGAGATGCAGGTCCAGTTTCGCGACGCCGATCCGGAGCGGCTCGCTTTGTTCGAGAAGACGTTGCACGAGCTCGTCCTTGAAGCCGATCGAGCGGATCCCTGCCGTGTCGCGATCGAGCCGATGGCACGCAGCGAGCCGCGCCCGATGGATCCCGGCTTTCAGGCACAGATCGAAGCGGCGGCCGAGCGGCATGCGCCGGGCATGCATATGCGGCTGCCGAGTGCGGCGGGCCACGACGCGGCGGTGCTGTCGTATCGCATGCCGGCCGGCATGATGTTCATCCCGAGCCTCGGCGGCATCAGCCATCACTGGTCGGAGGACAGCAAGGAGGACGACATCGTGCTCGGCGCCCAGGTCTTTGCCGATGCCGCCGAGCGCATCCTGCGCGCCGCGTGACCTGTGGTTTCGATCCGGGAAATTTGAAATTCCCCCTTTCGGAGCCTTGACACGGTCCAACATATATTGTAATATCAATAGCTTACGGCAATAATTCCGAAGCAGACCGAACCGGGAAATCTCGCGGCCGAAGCGGGAAATTTTTCTCGGGAAAACCGGGAAAATCGGGCCATTATGTCCGGTATCCGGGAATTAACCGGGAAATCGGCGAGACTGTCTTTCCGGTGCGGGCGATCGAAAGGACATTAGGGGCAGAGGGAGGTTTTGATGCGTGGTCTGATGATGGATCGGCCGCTGTTGATCCAGTCGCTGATCCAATACGCCTCGCGCTATCACGCCGAGACCGAGATCGTCTCGCGCACCACGGAGGGCCCGCTCCACCGCTACACCTATGCCGATGCCGAGCCGCGCGCCAAGCAGCTCGCCAAGGCGCTGATGCGCCTCGGTGTCGGGCTCGGCGACCGGGTGGCGACGATCGCCTGGAACAACCACCGCCACTTCGAGGCCTATTACGCGATCTCCGGCAGCGGTGCGGTGTGCCACACGATCAATCCGCGTCTCTTCACCGACCAGCTCGCCTATATCGTGAACCACGCCCAGGACAAGGTGCTGCTTCTCGATCTGACCTTCGTGCCGCTCGCCGAGAAGATGGCCGCCTCCTGGCCCGCCGTCCGGCACTATGTCGTGATGACCGACCGGACCCACATGCCGGCGACGAGCCTCCCCAACGCGCTCTGCTACGAGGACATCGTTGCCGCCGAAGCCCCCGAGCTCGAGTGGCCGGAGTTCGACGAGAACACCGCCGCGGCACTCTGCTACACCTCCGGTACGACCGGCAATCCCAAGGGCGCCCTCTACAGCCATCGCTCGACGGTCCTGCATAGTTTTGCGCTTTGCGCATCGAACAATGTCGGAATCGCGATGCACGATGTGCTTTGTCCGATCGTGCCGATGTTCCACGTCAATGCCTGGGGCGTCCCCTACGCCGCCGCGATGGCCGGCGCCGAGCTCGTCTTCCCCGGCTCCCGACTCGATGGCGCGAGCCTGCAGGAGCTCTTCGAGGGGGAAGGTGTGACCTGCGCCCTCGGCGTGCCGACGGTCTGGCTCGGCCTCCTGCAACACCTCGAGACGACCGGCAAGCGCATCGACAGCGTCAAGCGTGTCACGTGCGGCGGCTCGGCGGTGCCCATCTCGATGATCCGCACCTTTGCCGAGCGCTACGGCGTGACTTTGATCCACGGCTGGGGCATGACCGAGATGAGCCCGGTCGGCAGCCTCTCGACCCCGAAGCCCAGGCTAATGGCGGAGGATCCGGAGGCCGAATACGCGAGCCGCGCGCGCCAAGGCACGCCGCTCTATGGCGTCGAATTCAAGATCGTCGACCCCGACGGCAAACGCCTTCCCGAGGACGGGATCGCGAGCGGCGAGCTCCTGGTCCGTGGCCCTTGGATCATCGGCGCTTATTACAACGACGCGGCCGCCAGCCAGGCTGCGCTCGACTCCGAGGGCTGGTTTCGCACCGGCGACGTGGCGACGATCGATGCCGAAGGCTGCATGCAGATCGTCGACCGCAGCAAAGACGTGATCAAGTCCGGCGGCGAGTGGATCAGCTCGATCGATCTCGAAAACGAGGCGATGGGCCATCCCGACATCGCCGAGGCCGCGGTGATCGGTCTGCCGCATCCAAAATGGGACGAGCGGCCCTTGCTCATCGTCGTGGCGAAGCCCGGCTGCGAGCTTGCTCCCGACGCGGTCATCGGTTTTCTCGAGGGCAAGGTTGCGAAATGGCAGCTGCCCGATGACGTCGTCTTTCTTCGGGAGATGCCGCACGGTGCCACCGGCAAGGTGCTAAAGACCGAGCTCAGGGAGATGTTCAAGGAGCACCGCCTGCGAACGGCGTGAGTGCTAGCGCGAACTCAGCACTCGCCGCTGCGCACGGGCGGCGGAGACGAGGGCTGGGGCCGGGCACGCACCTGCGAATGCCGCGGGCCACGACACCGCGGTGCTGTCATATCGGTTGTGCCAGGGACAGGAGAGAGCATGCCCGTCACCCTGCAGGAATCGCTCCGCGGGCTCCTATACGCGCCCTATTACGCGGCCCTGGCGCTCGGCGCCTATCGGCGCGAGGGTGTGGCAATCGACTTCGTCAGCGCGACGGCGCCTGCCGACGCGCCAGCCGGTCTCTTCGCCGGCACGGTCGACGTCGCCTGGGGTGGCCCGATGCGGGTCATGCAGATGTACGAAAGCCGGACGGATTGCGATCTGGTCTGCTTTGGCGAGGTCGTGACCCGCGATCCGTTCTTGTTGATCGGCAGGGAGCGGCACCCCAATTTCGCTCTCGCCGATCTCTACGGCAAGCGGGTTGCGACGGTCAGCGAGGTGCCGACGCCGTGGCTCTGCCTGCAGGAGGATCTGCGCCGTGCCGGTCTCGATCCCGAAGCACTCCCGCGGATCGCCGATCGGACGATGGCCGACAATGCGGCGGCCTTGCGGCGCGGCGAGCTCGATGTCGTGCAGCTGTTCGAGCCCTTTGCCGAGGAGCTGATCGCCGCCGGCGAGGGCCACCTCTGGTACGCCGCCGCAACGCGCGGCCCGACGGCGTACACGAGTTTCTACACGCGGCGCAGCGTGCTCGCCGCGCGCCGCGACGAAATGAAAAAGCTCGTGCGCGGTCTCTACCGCACGCAGAAATGGCTGCACACCCACCCGCCCGAGGCGCTCGCCGATGCGGTGCAGTCGTTCTTTCCGAGCGTGCCGCTGATCTTGCTGCGCGCCGCGGTCGCGCGCTACCGGGCACTCGGCATCTGGGGCCGCAACCCGATCCTGCCGCGCGCGGGCTATGACCGGCTGAAGGCGGGCCTCATCTCCGGCCATTTCGTCAAGCAAGGGGTCCCATTCGAACAGGCGGTCGACAACAGCCTCGCCGAGGAGGTCGTCCGCGCGGACCCGCCGGCTCTGGACACCCGCTAACCAACGGGTGAAGGCGCCTCTCTGCCGCTCGCGATGGAAATCTCGATCCATAGCCTGCTGGAAGGCGCGACGCGAGCGACCGGCACGGTGGCGGTCATCGACGTATTCCGCGCTTTCACCACCGCTGCAGTTGCGTTGGCGAACGGGGCAACGAGCATCGTGATGGTCAGCACGGTCGAGGAAGCATTGGCGCTTCGCGATGCCGGGATAGGCCAGGTCTGTATGGGCGAGGTCCGAGAGCGGGCACCGGCTGGCTTCGATTTCGGCAATTCGCCCTTTGAGATCTCGACCGTCGATTTCCGCGGCAAGACGATCATCCAGCGGACCAGCGCCGGCTCGCAGGGCATCGTCGCGGCACGCCAGGCCGAGCGGCTCTACGCGGCCTCGCTGCCCACGGCGGACGCGACCGTCCGCGCCATTCTCTCGGGTTCGCCCGATCAGGTCTCCCTCGTCGCCATGGGCGACAATGGCATCAAGCGAACCGATGAGGACGAACTCTGTGCGATTCACCTTCGCAATCGGCTCGAAGGCAGACCGGGCGATCCCGACGCCGTTCGTCGACTCATCCTCGCAGGCGGCGATGTCGGACGCTTTCATGATCCGGCCCGTCCGTATTTGCACCCGGAGGACGTCGACATCGCGCTCGATGCCGATCGCTACGGTTTCGCCGTCAGAGTCGATTTCGAGGATGGGCGACCGGTCGCTCGTATCGAAAGGCCAGCGGTAAAGGTGCCGGAGTCACCGACCTAGCGCCCACTCGGGAGAGACATTAACGGCGCGGCGGTGGCTATGGATCAGGCGCTTCGCCAGCAGAAGGCGTTGGGATTGCTCCAAGGGGCAGCCGGCGATTGAAATAGCCGAAAATCGCGGGGAAGCGAGCGACCGACCCAAAGCCGACCAAAGAAACTGTTGATCCGAAGACGGCCAACTCCGGGGCTATCGCCCTTCCCGAGCGACAAGCCGGAGCCTCCATGCCGGCGCATATTTTTTGGTAGGCCTCTTGTATCGACCGCGTTTAGATATATCTGATATTTCGTTATGTCTAAACACACTCGGAGAATCCATTGTTCCATCGACATTCCCATGACGGCCACGGCCATCGCTTCAGCCGCCCAGAACACATCCAAGACGGCCAGCGTCTCGGCCGTAGCCAGCACGGTGGGCGCGGCCGCGGAGGCGGCCTCGGCCGCTTCTTCGCCCATGGCGACCTTCGCCTGGTCATCCTGCACCTGATTGCCGACAAGCCCCGGCACGGTTACGAGCTCATCAAGGCGATTGAAGAGCAGGTCGCAGGAGCCTACAGCCCAAGTCCGGGCGTCATCTATCCGACGCTGACTCTGCTTGAGGAACTTGGTTACGTGACGGTCAGCACCGGCGACGGTGCAAAGAAGCTGCACGAGATTACCGCGGAGGGACGGGCTTTCCTCGACGCCAACCGCCGTGCAGTAGATGCTCTCTTCGCTCGCATGGCCGAGACCAGCCGCGCCCACGGGGGCGGCCCCGCGCCGCAAATTCTGCGAGCGATGGAGAACCTGAAGCTAGCACTGCGACTGCGCCTCTCGCGCGGCCCGCTCAGCGAGGAGCAAATCAATGACGTGGCTGCGGCGATTGACGCCGCGGCTACCGGCGTGGAGCGGGTCTGA
>Ga0209656_10003073_pt1 | contig 10824 bp, 11 predicted proteins | sample BogFormECP12_OM2_FD_188239 | JGI IMG/M metagenome (GOLD analysis project Ga0209656, IMG submission 188239) | Bog forest soil microbial communities from Calvert Island, British Columbia, Canada - ECP12_OM2 (SPAdes) (version 2) | ecosystem: Environmental > Aquatic > Freshwater > Wetlands > Bog ... | reverse complement strand
ACTGGGGTGGCGGGTTCTCGGCATTCGCGAAGGCTAGGACGGAATGTTGGAACCCGAGCGTTATCCGGACGGCGGACTGGTGGAGCTCCGTCGCTCCGTAGTCCGCGAGATTTCCCATCTCGGCGGCACAATTCTCAGTACCACCAACCGCGGCAATCCTTTCCGTCGCGTGGTCGAACAGCCGGACGGCAGCACGCGAGAAGTGGACTACTCCGGCGAATTGATTCGGCGGTTCCGCGACAAGAAGATCGATGCGCTCATCGCCGTCGGAGGCGACGGCAGTCTCATCATTGCGAACGAACTGCACAAGAAAGGTCTCTGTGTTGTCGGTGCCCAAGACGATTGACAACGGCCTCGAGTCAACGGTGCTTACCTTCGGCTTCAACACCGCCGTCTCCTTTGCCACAGAGTGCATTGACCGTCTGCACAGTACGGCACATTCCCACCGCCGCATCATGGTGGTTGAGGTGATGGGGCGCTACGCCGGCTGGATCGCGCTCCACTCCGGCTTGGCCGGCAGGGCCGACGCCATCCTCATTCCGGAAATTCCCTACTCCATCGAGCTTGTGGCAGCGCACCTTAAGCGGAAGCATCAGGAAGGCAAGCCTTATTCCATCGTGGTCGTTGCCGAAGGCGCCAAACCGATAGGCGGTGACGTAACCGTGAAGAGCCGCGAAGCCGGAAGAGTGGACCGCCTCGGCGGTATCGGCGAAGCCGTTACCGCAAAACTTCAGGAACTCACGGGCAAGGAGAGCCGCAGCATCGTGCTGGGTCATCTCCTGCGCGGCGGATCGCCCACCGCCATGGATCGCAACCTCGGTGTCACGTTTGGCGCTAGAGCGGTGTACGCGCTCTCCAAGGGCATGAACGGCGTCATGGTGGCGCTCAAGCCGCCGCGTCTTGACTTCGTCCCATTGCACGAGGCGGTTGCCAAACTAAGGCTCGTGCCGCCGGACAGCGAAGGCGTCCTGGTCGCCCGCGCGCTGGATATTTCCTTCGGTGATCGCCCTGATGGGCCTTCGGCGGTGAGGTAGAAGAACACTAACCAAGGACTTTTCCGGAACCTGACGCCAGAATGGCCTCCCGCCAAAGTGCAGAAAAGCGCCTTGACGAGAGGCCAGTTAAGAAAAATTCAACGGGTGAAACCAACGCTGATCGCTACGGCGTCCGGATATATCCGTGCGTTACGTTAGCGGAGTCAACGTAAATACCAACGATGGTACCGCCCGGGTTTATCCCGGATGCGTCAGAGAGAGTAGCTCCCGGTGGGTCGAACGACGTGAACACGCCGTTGCTTAGCAGAAAAGAGTGTCCGACGCCTCCAGTATCGAAGTAAATTCCGATGATGTCGCCCTCGGGGTTATTCCCTCCAGCAAACGTAAAAACGGAGCCAGGAAAATCAATCGTGGTGAACGTCCCGTGGTACAGGAGGTAGCCGTGGGTCACTCCACCACTATCCCTGTACGCACCGACGACCGCACCGGATGGGTTAACCGTGCTGGCAGTGCTGCTGACGGCTCCGGGCGGATCGAAGCTGGTGAAGACGCCTTTCTTGGACACGACAAAGCTGTGGTTAGTGCTAGGGTTGCCAGTCGTGCCGCAGGCAGGGTCGGAACAGTAAAATCCGGACAGTTCACCCGAGGGATTGATACCCGTGAGGGTGGTGCCCGCTGCGCCGGGGAAGTCCAGGGTTGTGTATTTTCCCCCATCCAGAATGAAACCGTGGCTGACGCTACCCGCGTCGTTGTAGGCGCCCACGATGGTCTTCTGCGGACTGATGAAATTGGGAGTGGTGAGTGTGGAACCCGGAGGGTCGAACGATGTGAATACGCCTTTCTTGCTCAACGTAAAACCATGGGTCACACCGCCTGTGTCTGTCTGACTGCCCACGCTTGTGCCCTGCGGATCGGGTCCGCCGTTTAGAGTGGTGGCAACCGCACCAGGGAAGTCGACCGTCGTATAGCTCTGCGCCCACGCGATTGACAACGTTGCAAATGCAAATGTGATCGTACACACTGCCACGAAGCGAAATACCTTGATCATGGAATTATCCTCCTGGTTTTTCGTTCGAAGTGGCGGGCTAGAAATGTTGGTGAATGTCGGACCCACAGCGTCCGTACGCCGTGAGAAATTGCGGTTGGGTTGGAATTTAGGTTCTTGATTGGGAGACGAAAAGCATTTCTATGCCCGCGTCAGCCGCTCGCGATACCGTTGACGCAATTTTCGTACTGTCATCCTCCTTTCACACTCCAGCCGGTGGGAGGACTCGTTCGTCTGAGCGCAGGGTCCTCAGATAATAGGAAAGAGTTCTTGGATACGACCGAGCAATTTCCCCACAGGCGAACAACGTCTGTGAAGTGCTCTTGCAATGCGCTTGCCATAATGTCACGAGATTCATGACTGGATAAGTTCTTTACCTAACAGCCAGATACATTGCAGGAACTGATACCAGACTTACTGTTTCTTAGAGATTTGCAGTGACATTTCTACCAAAGAGTGTAGCCCGCGCTTCACGATTCATCTCTTTCCATCTACTAGCAGGCCAATTTCCCATCTTTGTTGAAAACAACGCACGGTCCGCCGCGGGCCAGATATTTCCGGCAAGACGTAAAATTTGCAGCCTTTGAATTCGGCCCGTAAGCCCTAAATCTATGATTCGCAGTCCGTTACCCGAATGGCACGGCGTTTGCCTAATAGTGTCTGGGAGGCAGCACATGCAGGCGAACCGCTCCCTCATTCTCGCGATCATGCCTCTTTCTCTGGCGCTGATTGGCTGTAGCAAGTCGGCCCAGGCGCCCAGTTCTGACAGCCAGTCTTCTGCGTCTCAAAACAGCGGCAATTCGGCGGCCTCTGACAACAACGGGGCCAACCAAGCCGCAACCTCTGCGAATAGCCCCTCCAATAACGGCACGCAGGCCGTTGCCAACCCTACACCGGAGCCATTGGTCATACCGGCCGGGACAACGATTACCGTCCGTCTTCAGCAGGGACTATCCAGTGCGTCCGCGGTACCGGGTGAACGCTTCGACGCGGTGATTGACGAACCGATCGTCCTCGATGATCGCACCGTCATACCAGTAGGAACTCCGGTCACTGGCGAGGTGGTCGTGGCACGACGCTCGGGGCGCCTGCACCATCCCGGTGAGCTTGGACTGACCCTGGACAGCGTACTCATCAACAATCAGCAGGTTCCGCTGATTACCTCGCGCATCATCGCGCGTGGCGCTTCGCACAAGAAGCGTAATTTGGGCTGGATCGGCGGCGGGACCGGTGGCGGTGCCATCATCGGCGCGCTAGCTGCGGGTGGCAAGGGAGCGCTGATCGGCAGCGGCATAGGGGCGGTCGCTGGCACCACAACGGCCTTCGTGACTGGCAAGAAGGATGTTGGATTCGCCGCGGAGCGCCGGCTCCGCTTCCGCTTGAACCGCGACATCAGCCTGACAGCATAGCTAGCGGCTCAACACTATTACGCACTGGTGCTGTTCAACGGCGAGGGCGCGTCTCTCGTTCTGAAGGTCCGTCCCGGAGTTGCGCATCAACCACTATAGGGAACGTGCACTTCGCAGTTACTAGGGTTCCGGCAGCACTACTACTTTCGGGGGATGAATACGCAACCGACCGCAATATAACTTGTTCACCTGCGATCTACGAAACGGATAGACTATGACGCTGATTGTTCTTCTTGTTCCGCTGGCTGGTCTTGCGTTATTGCTGGCTTTCTTCTGCGCTTTCCTGATGGCCGCTCCCGAAGTTTCCGAGCGCGGTGCTACGCCGTCCGCTCGTCCACGTTCGTGAAGACGAACTCCAGCGTCCAAATCCCGGTCTGGTTGTCCCTTTGCATGGCGTCGTAAGCTCCCTGTTTGTTGTTGGGGGTAACATCCAGCAGAACGCCGCCGGCGGTACGCCTGCCGTCTATATAGTTCCGCCAGCACTCATCTTTCGTCGGCCCGCGTACTCGTCCGCACATGGTTCCTACTTTTTTCACCCGTGCTCAGAATACATAAGCAATGTTGCGAACTGGTTAAATCTGGCACACGCAGACACCCGAACAGCGCGCCGCCTGCTGGAGCTTTGCCTGCCCATCATGCTGACCGGAATTCGCGGCTACGAGTTGCTGGGGGTTATCTAGCTCTGGCAGCGATAGCGGCAGCCTTCTCGCGTTTCCGCTTGCGCACTTCCCGCTGAAATTCCAGGTGGTTCCTCTCTGCATCCCCGGCAAGAATCCGTACTATGAAGGCAGTGAACCCCTTCTTCAGATTGATGAACAATCTCATGAATGTTGCTTTACCCTACCAGATCGGCGGTGGCCAGCCAAACCCATTTTGCGCTGCGTAGTTATTACCTGATTACCTCTGCCTACACGCTGGAGGAGTTGGGAGTTAGCTGGCGGAGGAAGAGGGATTTCGGAATACCACACCAGATTGAAAATTGGCAACTCCTGAAAAATAATAACGCAACCAACTCTCGAAACGCTGCTTTCGGCCTATCCACACACGCATTACGCACGCGGTCACGGTGTTCAAACTTCAACAAGAGGCCTATTTCTCTTTAACCGATGGGCCATCGGTTATCTGCGGATTGTTCTTGATGTCCTCTAAAATGGCCTTTTTCAACTCGTCGAAATCTGTGGAAGTCAATCCCTTGTGCCCGTATTGGCGCTCGTTTAGCTCGTCCAACATGCGCAATCTGGGGTTTCTGGCCTCTGTAGGCGGAGCACCCGAGTACCTGAGTCCGAATGTCACAATGCCGAACGCAAGTCCTAAGCAATATCCTGTCCATGGTACCCATTTCTCGCCCACTCCACTTACCCCGAGAAAGGTAGAGACTACTCCGCCAGCGACAACACCCACCACTGCCGCCAGCGCTTTCGCATCGAAAACAGTGAATCGCTGCAGAAAATGGACAAGCCAACTAACCGCCAGTCCCAGTGCCCCCCGCCCATCATCAAGTACAAATCTTGGATTGATTGCATCTGACAAGCTGCCGGTCGTTTGATCTCGCTACCCGCCCAAATAAGCGGCCCAGCTCTCGCCAGGCCGCCCTCGGTTATGCCGCCCTGAAACGCGGGAACTTATCCGGCTTCAACGGCGTGAGATGTTCTTTGGCAAAACGGATGATCTCGCATCCCTGAACGCGCTTACCACAATAGATCCTCGGCCGGCGAAAGCGCCGTTTTCAACTTGCCGACGCCCGACCAAAAACAGGCGCAGGACTTGTGTTTACGGCCTTTCGAACGGAATTTTACAGGAGGCCAAGTGGCGGCGGAACAGCGTGAGCATGGCCTAGAGTGCCACACGCATTCCACGCGCAACCCAGAAACTGTAGCTGACCTACTGAAAAGAAATGAGAAAAAATGGCGGAGGGAGAGGGATTCGAACCCCCGATACCCTTTCGGGTATAGCGGTTTTCAAGTTCTCTCCTAACAGATGATGCCTAGCAAGCCCAATCACTTACAGTCGCACTCCCTAACAAAAAGGAACGCAATGTGACCTCAGTAGTCAGTTATGGGACACCTTACGGAACAGTGCCGAGGCGTTCAGTTCGTCACTTCGCCCTGCATCAACCATCACTGGCGACTGGCAATGGCGCTCTTGCATTTCAAGGTCGCCACCGCAACGTTATCCGAGACTGGGGGAGGATAAATTATTGGCTCGATTGCCTAGTTAGAGCAACCGAGCCTTATGTTTACTGGCATTGGTTCATGTGGGTGCTGTAGTGCTGGTAGCCTCCGCACACTTGCAGCAGGAAGGCGTTCATGGCCGTGTCGGCCTGGGTCCATGCAGCGTTCGGAGTAGCCTGCGTGCCGCAGGCCTGATATGACTGTAGATCAAGCGCGGCGTAGCGGGCAGTATACTGCGCTATGCGTAATTCCATAGCTTGGTACTGCTGAGCGAAGGTAAAGTACGGGGGGTTGACGCAGTTGTTGGCGCTGGTGTCATAGAACTGGCTGGAATCGCCGCCGCACAGTGGGTCCACAAACGAGTTGAAGTTCGAATCTGCTGTTTGCCATGCAGCCGTCACCTCAGGCGTTCCGCCGCAGGCTTTGAGCGCGGCGTCGAAGGTGCTATACCTACCTGCGAACTGGGCAAGCCGAAGCTGCAAAGCCTGCATCTGCTGGTCGGGGGACATTGGGGTCACTGCTAACACGGTTGTGGCAAGCAGTAAGACGAAGACTACTACAGAACCAAGTTTCATATTCTTCTCCTTTGGATTTGGATTCCGTCGGCGCATGGTGAAAAGACGAGCCGTTTGGGGGAAAGCCCCCTGGGCAGTTCGGAAATCCCCTCGGCCTAGGGAAACCTCATGCTGGTTATGACAGCATTCTCATTTTGTGTCTAGACCACTGAGGTCTAAAGAGTTAGCCACCTAAGCAACAGGCAACTGGCTGCCTTCGCGGTCTGTCGTAACAGCACTTTCGTGGCCTGAAATCTATGGACGATGTTTCTTTACGTAACTTTTTTGGGGGTGACTGCCGTCGTTCGTAACGGCACTTTATGGCCAGCAAAGGTCGCAGCCAATTAAGAAAAAAAGTTTAAAAGATCGCGCCCATTTTGGAACCGGTTCAGCATGGATCCCGGCACGCAATGGAGTTCAGGTAAACACCGAGGCGCGTCCATAAAGGCGATTGCCATGCCTCGATATAGATCTCACTAAGCTTTGGAAAGGCGGAACGAACAATGTCCGAGCTAAGTTACGAAGAGCTGAAGACAAAATTCGCGGAGCTGCAAAAGAAACTGCCGGAGGCCGGCGACAGCGGATCGCTGTCCTTCAAAATCTCGGCCAAGGCGGCGTCAGCGCGTACGGGCTGGGCGCTATCCAGTCACGCTTTATTAAATCTTGGAACAGTGATGGGTGTACCTTCGCCATGGGTGTAAGTTTCGTTTCGAGAATGGCTTCTGCTCGTGAGGCAAAAGCCAACTTACACCCTCTCGCCTTTTACACAATTTACACAATCGAAGTTACGTCACCCTGGCCCGAAGCCTTGTGCTCCAACAAAGGCTGAATACATTTGCGCAGACCAACCCTGTCATCCTCACTTTTCGCTTGCAACAAGGCGGCGGACCATACATTCCCACAAGCCGATTTCTGGCCCGGAATAACTTCCGGATTGCGAACGAGCCACTAAGATTTCCCTTGCTAGCGTAGCCAACTCATGTTACTCTCAGCCTCCTTACCTGGACGGGCAACTCAAGTCGTTATTGGCATGAATTGTGATTACCCAACGCTCGGTTTTTCGGCGCGACGAATCTGCGTTAGGGTGAGAGGCACAAAAATGCGTAGGTTGCCCTTGCATTGCCAATGCTCGAAGTTCGGCATGTGAGTACCGACAAGAGAGAGATAGATGGTTACCCTGCCCCAAAATGCTACGAAAGTACAGTTACCCAACGAGTACCTTCGTAATCTTGACAACCCGCAGCCTTGCCTTTAGCTTGGAGTATTTCCGGCGAACGCTGAGAGATGTCCTCACCCGCCCAGGGCGTGGCGAATCGCTCTTCCGCCGGAGCAGTGGCATGTTCCGGTTCTTTACACCTGGCCCACCAACGAATGCGTTTGGGTCGTTTGCGACATTTTAGCCCGATCAAGCAACCCAAGGAGATGCCATGAAGAGTAAGTCTGCGGTCTTCAAGCTAAGCGTGGGTGCCATTTTTCTGCTGGCGTTGATGTTAGCGGTTCTGACATCGGCGGAGGAAACAGCCGCGCAGCCTGCAGTACTCACCTCTCCAGACGTGAACTACCCGCTCCATTTTGATGTCTCGCGGCCGCTCCGTGACATGGCGACCGAAGTTTCAAGCCCCGCAGGTGCCCATGTCGCGCCACCGGTCCGCTACCCGAAGCTGCAGCTACTGAAGGAAGCCGCTCAGGGCGGACAAGCCATGGAAGACGGGGCCATTCAGACGTCCAGTGGCCCGTTAGTGAGCGCCACCGTGGGTCTCAATCTCCTGGGAGTGGGTAACGGCTTCCCCGGTTACTCCGTTCCGGATGCTCCAACAGACGTGAACCTGGCAGTCGGCGACACCCAGGTTTTGCAGTGGGTGAACGTGTCGTACGCCATTTTTGACAAGACGACTGGCGCCGTCATTATGGGTCCAATCCTCGGCAATGCCTTCTGGTCAGGATTTGGCGGGGCGTGCCAAACCAGCAACAGTGGCGACATCATCGCGCAATGGGACAAAGTTGCTCATCGCTGGGTGGCGACCCAGAACGTGTTTTCGTCGCCCTACATGACTTGTGTCGCCATTTCGACGACTCCGGACGCAACGGGCACGTATTACCGTTTCGCGTATCCTCAGCCTGGTTTTCCCGATTATCCCAAGTGGGGTATATGGTCCGACGCCTATTACCAGAGCCAGAACAACTTTGGAGCGTCAGGCTACAGCTACGTTGGCGCGTACGCTTGCGCTTATGAACGGGCCAAGATGTTAGTCGGCGATTCGACGGCAAAGCAGATCTGCTTCCAGACTGGCACCTTTGACGACAGCCTTTTGCCCGCTGATCTCGACTCTGTTGGCACACCGCCTCCCTCGGGTCAGCAAGAGCTTTTCCTGGGCAGCATCGACAATGGAGTTCCTTACGTTTACCAGTATCTGTTTCATGTGGATTTTAAGACGCCATCGAATTCCACCTTCACCGGTTTGGGCGGGAGCATGCCGATTGCTGGCGTGGCGCATTTCGATTTGGCGTGCGGTGGTGCCGGGGCCTGCATCCCGCAGCGCGGTGTTTCCGATTTGCTAGATTCGCTCGGCGATCGCCTGATGTACCGGCTGGCTTACCGCAATTTTAGCGGCGACCACCAAGCCTGGTTGGTCAGCCACTCCGTTACTGCCGGCAGCTCCGTCGGCGAGAGATGGTATGAGTTCCGCGCGCCGGAAAACTCTACCAGCCTGTCGGTGTACCAGCAGGGTACCTTCGCCCCCGACAGCAACTACCGATGGATGGGCTCGATCGCCATGGACAGCGCACAGGACATCGCTCTGGGTTACAGCGTTTCGAGCTCGAGCCTGTATCCCTCGATCAGCTTTACCGGCCGTGTGCCGGGCGATGCGCTGGGCACAATGGAGGCTGAGGCTTCCATCGTGGCCGGCAGCGGCTCGCAGACTGACACCGGCGATCGCTGGGGTGACTACACCAGCATGGCAATCGATGCCGCCGACGATTGCACCTTCTGGTACACCAATCAGTACTACATGGTGACGGCCACATTCGACTGGAGCACTCGCCTAGCGTCCTTAAAATTCCCTGGTTGCGGGGAACCGCCTCCGCCTAACTTCTCGATCTCAGCTTCGCCGTCGTCGCTCAGCGTTGCGCAAGGTAATCAGGGCGCGTCCACGATCACGACGACTATCAGTGGAGGCTTCAACAGCGCCATCACTCTCTCGACGTCAGGGGTGCCGTCTGGCACGACGGTCAGCTTTAATCCCAACCCAATTCCCGCTCCAGGCAATGGCAGCTCGACCATGACCATCACGGTCGGCGCCAGTACGGCGACGGGAACTTATCCCATCACAGTGACCGGGAACGGCGGCGGCATCCAGCAAAACACGACCGTGACACTGACCGTGACGGCACAAATACAGCCGAACTTCACGATTTCGGCTTCGCCGTCTTCGGTCACGATCCAGCCAGGCAACCAGGGAGCGTCGACGATCACGGCGACAATCAGCGGCGGTTTTAGCAGCGCCATCAGTCTGTCGGCTTCTGGGGCGCCGTCCGGCACGACGGTGAGCTTCAATCCCAACCCGATTCCAGCGCCAGGTGCAGGCAGCTCGACCATGACCATCATGGTAGGGAGCAGTACGCCCACAGGAACGTATCCGATCACGGTGACGGGCAACGGCGGCGGCATCCAGCAAAACACCACGGTTAACTTGACGGTGACCGCACTACAGGTTTACGACTGCGGGTTTAACTTTCGAGGAACTATGGCTTACGTCACCGACGAAGCTTATGCGGTCGCAGTGCTGGGAGAGATAACGCAACAGAACAAACTCAACGGAAACGGCATCCCTTGCCCCTACTTTTGGGTTACCAGCGCGCACCTCGGAGAAGCTAACAGAAGCACGTCGGTAGATGCTCGACTGGCAGGCATCAACCGGGTGAACAGCCTCAACACTACCGACGAGTTTGACATTACGCTACCGGCCGCAGGCAGTTACAGCATCGGCCTGGCTTTCGGGGACGACATCGGCAACTGGGGCGGAGCTGGTAGCGGCGTTGCTTTTAATGACGGCTCAAATTCCCTGTTCTCGGTCCTGCTTTCGGGCTCAGGAACCACGGGCAGTTTCTACGATGCTACAGGTGTTTTGTATACGGCAGCGCAGTGGCCATCCAGTAATCAAGAACAATCGGTGGTTATGAGCGGAACGACTCTGCGGGTTCTGCTAACCAGCGGGTCGTACCTAGCGCCTATTGCCCATATTCGCGTTACGGCAGTACCAAACTTCGCGATCGCGTCCTCGCCGGGCTCGCTCAGCATCACTCAGGGCAATCAGGGTGCGTCCACGATCACGACGACCGTTAGCGGTGGCTTCAACAGCGCCATCAGCCTGTCCGCTTCAGGAGCGCCGTCAGGCACCACGGTGAGTTTCAATCCCAACCCGATACCGGCTCCGGGCTCGGGCAGCTCGACCATGACCATCATGGTAGGCGGCAGCACGGCTCCTGGAACCTACCCCATCACCGTGACTGGCAATGGCGGCGGTATCCAGCAAAACACCACCGTAACACTTACGGTGACGGCCGCGCCGAACTTCACGATCTCAGCCTCACCGTCGTCGCTCAGCGTTACACAAGGAAACCAGGGCACGTCCACGATCACGACCACCG
>Ga0209656_10003072_pt1 | contig 10825 bp, 14 predicted proteins | sample BogFormECP12_OM2_FD_188239 | JGI IMG/M metagenome (GOLD analysis project Ga0209656, IMG submission 188239) | Bog forest soil microbial communities from Calvert Island, British Columbia, Canada - ECP12_OM2 (SPAdes) (version 2) | ecosystem: Environmental > Aquatic > Freshwater > Wetlands > Bog ... | reverse complement strand
TCAGCACCACATCGACGTTGATGAGCGCGGCGAGGCAGCACACGATCGCGATGCCGGCGACCGGCCAGTGAAGCGCCACGCGCCGCCGGTAGGCGAGACGCGCAAATGCCGCGGCAATCGCCAGGGGCAGTACCCACAAGAAAAAGATTTTGGCCACCCCATCAATGCGGGATGACACCCCGGCCGGCACGTGCACCTGGTGCAGGTATGTCGACATCTGCTCCGCGATCAAGACGAGGGCCGCCATGGCCGCGACGAAGAGCGCGATAAAGCTGATCAGAGGCACCAACGTGAACCAGGCGGCCGGCCAGCGGCTGGACCACGCACGCAATTCCGGCATACCCGCATAGCGCTCGATCAACGACTGTTCGGTGCCCAAGCGCTCACGCGCCGCGCCGCGGGCGGCCTCCTCGGTGTCTCCCCGCGCCAGTGCCTCGTCCACCAATTGCTGGAAGTGGGTATCAAGTTCCATGACGACGCGACGCGCATGTCTCGGCGCCACGCCCATTCGCAGCAAGGCCCCTCGAAGTGTTGCAAACGGATGGTCATGCATGGCTTGGGCTCCCCAGTATGGATTCCACTCCCCGACTCATGCGTCGCCAATCTGAGGTGAGTCGGGCCAGACGTGTCTTGCCCCGAGCGGTCACGCCATAGTAAATCCGCATCCGGCCGTCGACGCGAATGGATCGAGACCGCAACAGGCGGCGCGATTCCATCGCATGCAAGGCCGGGTAGAGCACCCCCTCGCCGACGCTGAGCAGATCCTGGGTCACGGTCTTGATCGATCGCGCGATTTCATACCCATACATTTCGCGATCGGCGAGCAGACTCAAGACCACGAGCTCGGGGATGCCGGCCATGAGCGCGGGATTTCTATCGGCCATGATTCATATACCTTGCCACACGAGGTATGGTATCAGAGCTCGTTGCATCCCAAAAGTTCCCGCCGATTTGGCGCTGCCTCCTCCCCTGCTAGAATTGCGGCTTGCTCCCAATCGAGCGGCGCCCATGCCTACTCCCGACTCCCCCCACATCCGTATTGGCCTCGAAACTGACGCTCCCGCGCTTGCCGCCTTCGCTGCGCGCACCTTCGAAGAGACCTTCGCGCCCCACAATCGGGCCGAGGACATGCAGGCTCACGTGAAAAAGGCTTTCGGGATCGCGCAGCAAACCCGGGAGTTGCTCAACCCGGACATGGTCACGCTGCTGGCGTATGACGAGGTCACGCTCGTCGCATTTGCCCAAGTCCAGCGCAAAGATCCCCCCGCCGGCATCCTCATCGACGCACCCGTGGAGCTGCACCGCTTCTACGTCGATCGGCCGGCTCATGGAAAGGGCATTGCGCAGCGGCTCATGCTCGCCGTGCACACGGCTGCGCGTGCGTTCCGGGGCCGCAATCTCTGGCTCGGAGTCTGGGAACACAACCCGCGTGCCATTGCCTTCTACAGGAAGGTCGGCTTCGTCGACCGCGGCAGCCACGATTTCTTCGTGGGCGCGGACCGACAAACCGATCGCGTGCTCGTCGCGCCGCTCTAGGCGCGATCCCGCGGATTGCGCGTGGACTTCCACTCCGACGCGTCGACCTTCGCGCGAGTGTCACTGCCCGCGAGGCGCATCAAGTCACGGCTGAGGCGAGTCAGCCCCGATGACCCCGCTGCAGCCCCGGAATGAGCCGTTTGCAAGTGGCCATGAACCACCACCATGACCAGCAGTGCCAGGCTCATATAGCGAACACGCAGCGTGAAAGTACTCATGACGCCTAGGATGCATCCACCGGCCGTTAATTTGCCGTTGTGAATACACGCTCAGCGTGTAAAAAACCTGTCGAATTCGCCTCCGTATTGCGCAGCAAACGCGGATAGGTGCAATATCCTGGAGGTCATCGACACTTTGGGAGAAGGGCATGTGTGAGCATGACGATTTCGACGAATTCGCGCGGCGCTCGGACGACCTGACGCGGCGGAAATTCGGTGCGATGGCGCTCGGCGCCGGATTCCTCGCGGCGCTGCCGAGGCTGGCCAACGCCGCGGCTACCACCGGCGCGGATATTGAAATCAAGACCCCGGACGGTACCGCCGATGCCTATTTCGTGCATCCGGCGAAGGGCAAATTTCCCGGCGTGCTCATTTGGCCCGACATCTTTGGACTTCGTCCGGCGTTTAAGGACATGGCCACCCGGCTCGCTGAATCCGGCTATGCGGTCCTGGTCATCAATCCCTTCTATCGCACGAAGAAGGCGCCGACGGCACCCGATCACCCCGATTTCAACGATCCCCCCACGCGCCAGGCGCTGATGACCCTGGCGGGCACCCTGACTCCTGAGACCGCTGTGACGGATGCAAAGGCATTCGTCGCGTTTCTGGACGGCCAGCCATCGGTGGACAAGAAGCGGAAAATGGGCACCACCGGGTACTGCATGGGCGGCCCCTTTGTGCTGCGAGCCGCCGCCGCTCTTCCGGACCGCGTTGGCGCGGGGGCCACTTTCCACGGCGGCGGCCTCGTTACCGACAAGCCGAATAGCCCCCACCTACTCATACCGCAGATGAAGGCGCACTTTCTCATCGCGATCGCCGAGAATGATGATCAGCGAGAACCTCAAGCCAAGGACGTGCTCCGGGACTCTTTCGCCAAGGCCCACTTACCCGCGGAAATCGACGTGTACGCAGGCACCCAGCACGGCTGGTGTCCTCCCGACTCGGCCGTCTATAACCACGACCAGGCCGAGAAGGCCTGGAGCCGCATGCTGGCCCTGTTCGCCAACGCGCTCACTTAGATTAGGTCTTGGTCCCTGCGATCCACTCGTCGACCAGCTTCTCGAGCAAGGTCAACGGTACGCCGCCGTTCTCGAGCACCACCGCGTGGAAGTCTTTGAGATTGAACTTTGCCCCGAGCGCCGCCTTCGCTCGCTCACGCAGCTCCAGGATCTTGAGCTGCCCGACCTTGTAGGCGCAGGCCTGTCCCGGCTGGCCCATGTAGCGCTCCACCTCGGTGATGACTTCGCTCTCGTTCATGCCGGTCGTGGTCACCATGTAGGTGATCGCCTGCTCGCGCGTCCAGCCTTTGGCATGCAGACCGGTGTCGACCACCAGCCGCGCCGCACGGAATAGCTCGGCCTCGAGCCGTCCGACATCGCCGAACGGATCGTCCTTGTACATGCCGATTTCGGCGGCAAATCGCTCGGCATACAACGCCCAGCCTTCGGCGTACGCCGAGTAAAGTGTCTGCTGGCGGATCAGCGGCAGGTCCTTGAGATTCTGCGCAGTGGAGATCTGGAAGTGATGCCCGGGTATGCCCTCGTGGTAGGCGAGCGTCTTCATCGTCCACGTGGCGGTCTCTCGGACATCGCGCAGGTTCGCGAAGAATGTTCCCGGCCGCGACCCGTCCATCGCGGCGTCCTGATAGTAGGCGCCGGCGACGTTGTTCTCGGCCGAGGTCGGCACCCGCTCGACCAACAGTTTTCCGGTGGGCACGGTACGAAAATATTCCGGCATGCGCGCATTGATCTCGTCGAGGATCTGCTGGTACCTGGTGAGCAGCTGCTTGCGGCCCTCGTCGGTGTTCGGCAGCAGAAAGCGCGGATCCTTGTGCAGCGCCTGCACGCGTTCGGCCACCGTGCCGCTCGACAGACCCTGCGATTTGAGGAGCGTGTCCATCTCGGCGCTGACGCGCGCCGCCTCCGACAATCCAAGTGCGTGCACCTGCTCGGGGGTGTAATCGGTGGTGGTCATCTGTTTCAACGCCGCCGCATAGTAGGCCGCGCCGTCGGGTAAGCGCCCGACGCCGGCCGCCTGTTGGGCCGCCGCCGGGCGCTGGGATTCCAGCGCCGCCGTCATGCGAGCGTAGGCGGGGTAGACGCCATTCTTCACCGCCTCGGTGGCCTTGTTGGCGAGATCCGACTGCTCGGCCGCGTCGAGGCCTTTCGCCCTCTTCATGCGCTCGACGAACGTGGTCACCAGCGGATTGTCCGGCGGACTCGGGCTCACGGTGTCCTTGATGCCGCTTTCCGCCTTCTCGAGCAGCGAGATCGGCAGCACCACGCCGATCTTTGCCTGCCGCTGCATTTCGCCGGTCACCGCATCGAGCTTGCCGCCCGTTGCTTCGAGCCGCTTGACGTAGTTGCGCGCCGTTTTGGCGTTCTTCACCACGTGCACTGTTTCAAGAAACGTGGGCAACTGGACCTGGGTACCCCACATGGGCGCGATCGGGTAGAGGCCTTCGGACGATAGCCAGTCAAAGCGCTTGAACGACAGTGCCGTGTCCCACTGGTCGAGCAGGATGTCGTAGGTCAACTGATCCTCGCGATTGAGTTTCGCGCGGTCGTATTCCATGACCTGTTTTGCGAAGCGCTCCGCCATCGCGTAGTCATCGTCGCGTTTCTGGACCCCCACCGGCGAGAGCTTGCCGGAATGCCAGTCGAAGATCGTGCCGTCGACGATCCCGACCCCCGTGAACAGTTCAGGGTTCTTGACCAGAAACAAAAACGCCTGCCGGTTCGCGAGCTCGTTGATGGTGAAGGGCTTGCCGAAGCCGATCCGATACACCGAATATCCAACCACCAACAGCACCAACAACCCAACCCAGCGAACAATTTTCCAGAACGTCTTCATTTTGCATGGCCCCATTCAACGGCTTTGATCGACTCTGAATTTATCACGGCGCCGACCGGCCCGGGGGTGGCGCCGGAAACGCAAGTACCCCGTCCGTATAGGTTTCCACCACTTCACTGATGGGAGTGCCGTCCGGCAACGTGAGCACGGCCTTATGCTCCAACACGTTGGGCGGCAGGGATAGCCTCGCCGCGGGGTCGCCGGCTGAAGCCGGACTCATCTCCCATCCCTCCGGCAGCGGATGCCACAGCAACCTCGAGGACAGCGTGTGCCGCTGGAAATGCAGCGGCTGTACCACTTTGCCGAACGGGATATCAGTGGTGCTGAGCAGCTGATTCATTTCCGGCGCGAGACGGCCCGGCACATACCAATTATCCGCCTCCGACAGCAGCACCGCGCCGCAGAGCAGTCTCACCCGTCGGTAACGCACCAATTCGGTCGGAGTAACACCCAACTCCCGACGCTGCTCCGGCGTCGGCGGCTTATCCACATTGGGGACTCGCACGGCCACTATTCGAGAGGGTGATGCCAGCCGATGCACATCGCACCAATGCTCCAGAGTCACGGTCGCACTGTCATGGCTCAACAAATCCGCATTCAGTGTCTCGATCAGCGCGAGCGCCTCGACGCGCCCAACAAAGCTCCCCGGCCAACTCGGACCGGGCGCCGGCGCCGAATCGTCGGCGCCAATCGTCGCGAGCCCCAACAGCGCCATGCCGCACGCGCAAAATGCCTTGCGAACATCCAGGATCATGGGTCTGCACCGCGGCGCGCACCACAACAAGCACGCGATTCTTGAACCGGCGGGCACTTCACGGACCCATACGAACAAAAAACGCAACAGTCACCCGTCTTTGGGCGCAACCGCGCATGGCACCGGACGCATTCGTGGAAGTAGATGCAGGCATCGGTCGGCATGGTCTCAACAGACAGCGCGCCGCAATGCGGACAGGTCAGCACCGATTCTAGAACAAGCTGCGAAATCGACGACACCCTACCTGATCCTTAGGATGTCCCCATTGTATCCGCGACGACCAGACCGAGGCGCGTATTAGGACCAGGGCAGCAACACAATCTTGCCGCCGAGCCCGCCCGCGTCGATGCGGGCATGGACCTCGCGCGCCGCGGCGAGCGGCAATCGGTCGATGACGACCGGATGAATGACCGCTGCGCGCAGCAGCTGAAACAGCGTCGCCATGTCGGCCCTGAATTCATCGGGATGAGTCGACCGGCGGGACGTGATGCTGTAGAAGACCGCGCGACGGCCGCCGAGAAAGAAGCTGAATGCATTCCACAGCTTGAGCCGCGCCAAGCCGAGGCCCGCGGCAAGCAGGCTTTCGCCGCCGACTGCCATCGTTTGCGACCCAAAACCCACCAGCAGCCCTCCAGGCGCGAGGCATGCGAAGGAGCGGCGGAAATGCGGGCCGCCGATCGCATCGAAGGCGGCATCAACGCCGGGGCGGCCGGCGGTCTGTCGGCGCACGGAGGTGACAAAGTCACCCACGTGATAGTCGATCGCCGCTGCCCCGAAGCGCTCGACCACCGCCCGGTTACCGGCCGAACACGTGCCAATCGCCTCCAGGCCAAGATGGCGCGCGAGATCGAGCAGCGCCGTGCCGACCGTGCCGGAAGCACCCACGATCAGAATTACTGCACCCCGCGGCAGGCTGCGATAGCGGGTCAACATCTGAAAGGCGGTGAGGTAGGCAAGCGGCAGGCACACCGCTTCGGCAGGATCGATGCCATCAGGGACAGGTATGAGGAAACGCGCCGGGCGAATCGCATACTGGGCGTAACCACCGACGACACACAGATCGGCGACCATCTGCCCCTCGATCGGTGCGACCACGCCGGGCCCCGTCTGCTCGACGACGCCGACGATCTCGTATCCGGGAGTGAACGGCAACGGGCCTTTAAAATCCGGATAGCGCCCGCGCCGAATCATGGTATCGGTAAAGCCCGTGCCGGCGGCGAGCACCTTGATGCGAACCTCCCCAGGGCCTGGATTGGGGATGGCCCGCTCCTCCGCCATTTCCAGGACTTCGGGACCGCCGAACCGCGAAATGCGGAGGTGTTGCCAAGGCATTCGCGTCGAAACCTACCCTAAGCGCGCCGAATCGCGTGATAGATGACCAGCACGGCGATGGCGCCGATGACGGCAACCAAGATGCTGTACAGATTTAAGCCGCTGACACCCGCCATACCAAAGACTTGAAATAGATAGCCGCCCACCACCGCGCCGATAACGCCGAGCACGATGTCCAGAAGAAATCCCTCTCCGGATTTGTTCACGATCTTGCTCGCGATAAATCCCGCTAAAAGCCCAAGCACAATCCAGGCGATAAATGACATATAGACCCCCGTTTTATTGGATGATGAGGCGCAGCGCGGCCGCCGACCTCAAGGCCGGGATCATGCGCCGCCCGCGATCACCCGGGAAGCCATGACAAGCCCAAGCCCTTGTAGGATGGGGACTATTGACACAGCGGGCCCGCTGCGGCAGCGCATCCAAAGACTGCATTTCCGCCATACGGTCGCCGAGCGTAGAATGGGATGGTAATTCGGAGGTGTCATATGAACGCTTATCTGCGCGCCGCAAGTGCCATCGGCCCAATACTCATCCTCGCCGCCTGCACGGCAAGCACTGCCGGCCTGAAGCCGAATGCCGCGGCATCCCAGGCGCTTACGCCAAATCCCGCGTGCTTGAGCCAAACCGGAGATCGAATTACCCCCCAGGATGGGACTTGTTCGCAATTTGGCCGCTCCTATTCAAGCCGGCAAATTAACCAAACGGGGGCGGCTACCACGGGCGAAGCTCTGCAGCGCCTGGATCCCTCGATCACCGTTCATCACTAGCGGGAACTGATCCGCTCCACGGATCATTCGTCGACTGACCGAAGCGCTCCCGATCGTCTGTATTCCCGGGCTTGGATGCTCGCCGCGACTCTACGCCGAGCAGATTCCGGCGCTCTGGAGCGTCGGGCCCGTAACCATCGCCCAGCATGATCGGAACGAGAGCGTGGGGGCGATCGCGCGTTCCATCCTCGCGTCGGCGCCGGAGCGCTTCGCGTTGATCGGCTTGTCGATGGGCGGATACATCAGCTTCGAGATCCTGCGCCAGGCGCCGGGACGCATTGCCAAGCTCGCTCTGCTCGATACGAGCGCGCGGCCGGATACGGCAGAGCAGATCGAGAGCCGTCTCACTCAGATCCGTCTGGCCGAGACCGCGCCCATCGCCGCTTTGGCGGACACACTGTTCCCGCGGCTGGTTCACCCGGGGCGTCGCGGCGACGAGCGGCTGCGGGAAATCGTCCGCACCATGGCGGAGGAAACGGGTGCCGCCGGCTTCATCCGGCAGCAGACCGCCATCATGGGGCGCGTCGACTCACGGCCCTCTCTCGGACGCATTCGCTGTCCCACCCTGGTCCTCGTTGGAGATGGCGATGAATTGACGCCACCGGATCGTGCCGCGGAGATGGCGCGGGGAATCGCCGGCTCGCGTCTTGTAACGGTGCCGGAATGTGGACATTTGTCCACGCTCGAGCGCCCGCAGCACGTCACGAACGCACTGCTGGAGCTGCTGAGGACCTGAACCAGCGCCTCGAGGAGACGGTCGCTCAGGAGTCCGTGCGCGGCACCAGCACGGACTGCATCCCGGCGGCTTTGGCGCCCTGTATTCCGAGCGGACTGTCTTCGAATACCAGGCATTCGATCGGCGGCACGTTCAATCGCTTGGCGGCTTCCAGAAAAGGATCCGGGCACGGCTTCCCCCGCGCGTAATCTTCCACGCACACCACCGCGGTGAAGAGAGCAAGAATACCCAGTGCATCCAGGGTTCGCTCAATTTGCCGTCGAAACCCGCCGGACGCGACCGCCAAGGGCTTGATTCCGTGCCAGCGCCTCGCGATCCGCACCACCGGCTCGATCGGCTGCACCTCGTCGATCATCTCCAGGAAGTATCCCTCCTTCCGCTCCGCGGCCCTTTGCACGTCGTCGACCTTCAACCCGTGCTCGTCCCGCAGCAGACTCAGGATTTGCGCCGTCGGCCGACCCCCCAATTGATAAAACAGCTCCTTGGGAAAGGACCCGCCGAGTTCGGCAACGAGCCGCGTCCACGCGCGATAGTGCAGTGGCATGGTGTCCGCCAATGTGCCATCGCAATCGAAGATATACCCGTCGAAGTCACGCGGCGGGATGACGAGGTTCATGAGAGATCAGGATGGTTTCGCATGAGGTACGTACCCTAAAGGTAATTCGGGCGCCTGGCCAGCCAGGCGCCCGATCCCCAACACTCCCATGCCCGGATCGATCGTTAGCGGCGGTCCCATCGCTCATGGTGAAAGCGATCGTACCGGTCCCGATCAAAGTCGTGACGCCAATATCGGCCATGCGCGTAGTAATACGGTCCGTAATACGGCCGCATGTAGCCGGCCGGCTCGATCACGACACCGGGGCAACCGACGCCCACGCTCACGATGGGGTGTGCCTGAGCCGAGACGCTGGCACCCACACCCGCGACCACAAGAGCAGCACTCAAAGCAACGGATGACAATGTGTTCATGGCGGCGATCCTTGTAAAGTGAAACCTACACTGGATGCAACGTGCCGCCGCCCCGGACGTTTACTCTCCTAGCGGCGGGTTACCAGTTGTTAATATCCCGGTAACTTGAGCGAAACACCCATCCCTGTCGAATGCACCCTGCCGGGGCCAAGCCGCCACGCGCCCGCGCAACATCCTGTATTCGCGAATTCACATTGAGTACAATGGCTGCACCCGCTGCATCCGACGCTCGAACGATTCGGCGGTGTGGACCAACTCGAGCAACGTTGAATAACTGACATAGGTGCCCAACAACTGCATGAACAATTCGAACTCGTCTTCAAACCCTACATCAACACGCGTGACGCTCAAGCTTAAAACCGGCGTACGAAAGTCGCCCAGAGAAAGCAAGACGCCACCCCCTCCGCGGCAGCAAGACTCCAGTAAATTCAAACCCGGCGCTCATTGGTCGGACGAATACAAGGAACGCATGCAGGCGGACATGGATGCGCTGATGTCGCGTTGAGAGTTCACGGTCCGGTCGAGCCATTCGATCGAGACGCTCCATAATCCCAGCTCCGCAGCGATCCTGCGGGCGCTTCCTAGCGCCGGCCTTCGCTTTAGGCGCCGCCCTCGCGGCGCCGGACCTTCACATCTTCGATGACGCCCCCCCATCGCTGACGCCATTCACCGACAATCACACGACTGAATTTGTCGAGCGAGCGCAGTGTAGGGCAGACCCCTATTATTTCGCCGCGACATAACGCGACTTCTACTCGATCTGCGCTAAACGCGTCTCAAAACCAAAAGCTTGACCGCAATTGGTCGATTGATACATCTAAGCTAGAGCCACTCAGACTCGAGGAGTGTCTATGGAAGATCTCATCCACGTCATTTACCTAAGTGCTGCGTCGCCCGATATCTCCGAGCACGACACGGTCAAATTCCTCAACGAGGCACGCAAGGCAAACCGACAGAATGATGTTTCAGGAATGATGCTTTATTTGGGCGGCTGCTTCCTGCTCATGCTCGAAGGCGAAGCCACCAAAGTCGATTCGGCCGCGCGCGCGATTTTCTGCGACGACCGCGAGTCGCGGATGATTCTCTGGGAGCCTATTGCGGAAAGAGAATTTCCGGAATGGATCATGGGCTTTGAAACCGTGGAGCCGCTCGAGGCCTCCCGGCTGCTGGGCGAACCGCTGCCGTTCGATTCTGCGTCCCGCGTCGCCTGCATCGAACCCAACAGTGCCAAGACGCTGCTGTCCATCATTGGCCGGCGTCGCTGGCAATCGGATCGCAGCGGGATGTTTCGCGCTATTCGCCGCACGAGCGGCGGATCGGCAACGTCCTCCCGCGCCCCGGAAATCAGCAAAAGTTAAGGCTATTCGAAGCGCAGCGTCTGGCCGATCGAACGGGTCTTCGCCTTATGGAGAAGGGCGCTGCCGAGGGCGATGTCGCTCAACGACAGCCCACGATGCCAGAACAGAATCGTCTCCGCATCGCTTTCCCGGCCGCGCTTCAAGTGGGCGACGATCTCACCCAACTCCGCATGCAATGTCTGCGCGGTGAGCTTGTCGGAATCGACGTGCTGGCGCAGCGCGCCGAAGGGCAACCCCTTGCGGCACTGGCCCCAGTCGTCGACCACGACTTTGTCCATGATATCGGTGAGTGACAACTC
>Ga0209656_10003071_pt1 | contig 10826 bp, 13 predicted proteins | sample BogFormECP12_OM2_FD_188239 | JGI IMG/M metagenome (GOLD analysis project Ga0209656, IMG submission 188239) | Bog forest soil microbial communities from Calvert Island, British Columbia, Canada - ECP12_OM2 (SPAdes) (version 2) | ecosystem: Environmental > Aquatic > Freshwater > Wetlands > Bog ... | reverse complement strand
CGATACTCCTGCTGATGAGTAGGCGCTGCCTTTGGCAGCCTTGGTTGAGCGGAGACGGATTGAGATGGCAAAAAAAATACTCGCGGTCGACGACTCGGCATCGATGCGTCAAATGGTGCTGTTCACCCTGAAGGGCGCCGGTTATGAGGTGGTGCAGGCCTGCGACGGCGTCGAGGCGCTCGAATTGGCGCGCAAGTCCGCGGTCGATCTGGTGCTCACCGACGTGCACATGCCGCGCATGGACGGCATCACCCTGGTGCGGGAGCTGCGCGCCCTGGTGAACTACAAGCTGGTGCCCATGCTGATACTCACGACCGAATCGAGCCAAGAGAAAAAGATGGACGGCAAGCGCGCCGGCGCCACCGGATGGATCGTCAAACCGTTCAATCCGCCGCAGCTGCTTGCCACCGTCGCCCGCGTCATTTGACGCTACTTGCAAACGATGTCGCAAACCATGTGCCGAAGGAATCGAGCATGACCATTGATCTGGAAATGGCGGAAATCGCCAAAGTGTTCTTCCAGGAAAGCCGGGAGGGACTGGACGCGATGGAGTCGGGCCTGCTGACCCTTGGCGCCACCGCCGACGGCGAGAGCATCAACACGATTTTCCGCGCCGCTCATTCCATCAAAGGCGGCTCGGCGACATTCGGCTTCGCCGAGGTTGCAACCTTCACCCATGGGGTGGAGACACTGCTCGACGAGATGCGCAACAAGGTCCGGCCGATCACCGCCGAAGCCGTGCAGACGCTGCTGCAGGCCTGCGATTGCCTGCGCGAGATGATCGCGGCCACCGAAGCCGAGCAGCCGCTCGACCAAGGCCGCATCGCCAGCCTCAACGGCGACATCACTCAAATTCTCGGCGAACGGCCCACCGAGGCGCACGCGGCGGCCCCGGTCGCCCCTGCCGCCGCCGCAAATTCCGCCGGCAGCGCCGCCGCCTCCGCCGACGGCGGGACCAGCGGCTGGCGCGTCATCTTCGAACCCGTCGTCGATCTATTGCGCCTGCGCAATGAACCGACGCGTATGTTCGCCGAGCTCGGACGTCTCGGTGATTTTACGGCGCACGCCGACGTTTCTCGATTGCCGGCGCTCGACGCGCTCGATCCGGAGTCATGTTATCTCTCGTGGAACATCGAAATAGCCGGTGAAATTCCCCGCCCCAAACTGGACGAAGTATTCGACTGGGTGGATTCCCACTGTCGGCTAGAATTCACGCCCACCGGCCGGGCGGCGCCCGCCGCCGGCGCGCAGCCGGTTGCTCAACCGTCCGCCGCAACCGCTGCGACGCCCGCGGAATCGAAGGCCGTGCCGCCCGCCGAAGCCGAACGCAGCCCGGCGCCGGCCGTGGCGGCGGTGCAGAAGTCCGCCGGGGAATCGGGCTCGATACGCGTCGCCACCGAGAAAGTCGACGACATCATCAACTTGGTGGGCGAACTCCTCATCACGCAATCCATGCTCTCCGGCTTCGCCGACGGCATCGATCCCAACGACCTGGACCGGCTGCGGCAGGGGCTGTCGCAGCTCGCGCGCAATACCCGCGAATTGCAGGAAAGCGTGATGCAGATCCGCATGTTGCCGATCAGCTTCGCGTTCAACCGCTTTCCGCGCATCGTGCACGATCTTTCGCGCAAGCTCGACAAGAAGGTCGAACTCAAGCTCGTCGGCGAAAACACCGAACTCGACAAGACCGTGCTCGAGAAGATCAGCGATCCGCTCGTGCACCTCGTCCGCAACGCCCTGGATCACGGTCTCGAGACCCCCGAGCGGCGCCTCGCCGCCGGCAAACCAGAGACCGGCACCCTCGAACTTGCGGCATTTCACGAGGGCGGCAACATCATCATCGAAGTGCGCGACGATGGCGGCGGCCTCAACAAGGCCAAGATCCTGCAGAAGGCCCGCGAACGCTCCCTGGTAGCTCCGGATCAGGAGCTGACCGACTAGCAGATCGACAACCTGATTTTCATGCCCGGCTTTTCCACCGCGGACCAAATCAGCGACGTGTCGGGCCGCGGCGTTGGCATGGACGTGGTGCGCCGGAACATCAACGACTTGGGCGGACACGTGCAGATCTCCTCCAAGGAAGGCCGGGGCAGCACCATTCGTATCCGCCTGCCGCTCACGCTCGCCATCCTGGACGGTCAGCTGGTTCGCGTCGGCAAGGAGGTCTACATCATATCGCTGTTGGCCATCGTCGAGACCATTCAAGTGGCCCGCGAACGCGTCAACACCCTGGCGGGCCGCACCGAAGTATTTCGCCTGCGGGATGAATATCTCCCCGTCGTCAAGCTCTGCGACCAGTTCGGCGTCGAGCCGGACAGCAGGAGCGCCGAGGACGGCTTGCTGGTCGTCGTCGAGGCGGACGGCAAGCGCGCCGGCGTTCTCGTGGACGATCTTCTTGCGCAGCAACAGGTCGTCATCAAGAGCCTCGAATCGAATTTCAAATCGGTGTCGGGAATCGCCGGGGCCACCATCCTGGGCGACGGTACGGTGGCGCTGATCATCGATGTTCCAGGCCTCATCCGCTCGGTTGCCGCGCAGAGCGGCGCGGCGGCGGCGCACGCGGCGTGAGGCAACGGGCGGCCGGCGGCAGCGCGGGCGGGACTGATTCTCAAGGGTGCGGAAAGTTACGGAGGAAATGAAAATGAGTACGGCAAAGGCAGCAGCGAGTGCGGACAGGTCCGCTACGGAGACCAGCGAGCAATACCTGACATTCATGCTCGCCGGCGAGGAATACGGCGTCGACATCCTGCGCGTTCAGGAAATCAAGGGCTGGGACAAGGTGACCCGCATACCGCATACCCCCGGATACGTCCTGGGCGTGATCAATTTGCGCGGCGCCGTGGTGCCTATCCTCGACCTGCGGCGCCGATTCGGTCTCGAGACCATCGATTTCGGACCCACCACGGTGGTCATCGTCCTGCGTGCGACCAGTGGGCGCGACGAGCGCACGGTCGGCGTCGTGGTAGATGCGGTATCCGAGGTCTACAACGTGGACCCGGCGGACACCAAACCGCCTCCGGACGTGTGCGGAGGCGTCGATACGGTATTCGTGAAGGCCCTTGCGACGATCGAGGAAAAAATGCTCATCCTGCTCGACATCGATCGCCTCATCGGCAGCAGCATCGCCGATGAACTTCTGCCGGCAGTAGTAGCAGCGTGAGCAAGAAGAAACAGCCGCGACCCGCGAAATCGACCCGCACGCCGCCACCGGCGCGCATCGAACTCGCCGCGCGACTGACGATCGTGCATGCCGCGGATCTGCACCGCACTTTGCTGGCGCGGCTCGCGGCCGGCCGGCCCATCGTGGTCGACGGCACCCGGGTCGAAGAGATCGACACGGCCATCCTGCAGTTGCTCACGAGCCTGTGGCGTACCGGCCCGACGCGCGGAATCGCATGCACGTGGCATGGCGCTTCGGGAGAGCTGCGCCGGATCGCGGCTCTGGTCGGCGTCGCCGACATGCTGCAATTCCCGGTTGCCGAGGCCGTGCGAGACCGCGGTCATGCTGCCGCCTGAGTTCAAGGGCGGAGCAACGGAACACTGCCGCGTCTGGCTGAATTGGGCCGCCGCGCAGGTCGATGCATGCCTCGCCAGCGACAAGACCGCCAGCGATCAATTGCTCGCCGCGCTCGGCGAATTCTTCGTCCCGGAACAGCCGCGCGGCGGTGCGGCGCCTGCTCCCGCCGGCGATGCCATCAGCGGCAAGCTGTCGGCCGTCATCATGGCGGTTCAGGCTCACGACCGCATCATGCAGGGGCTCGAGCACGTGGCGCAATCGCTGCGCGCGCTGCACGAGCAGCTTGGCGACGCGCAGCGCGCGGGTTCCGCCGAGTCCTGGCGAAGCTTGCGCGAAAAGCAATTTCGCGCCTTCAGCATGGCCGAGGAGCGCGTGCTCTTCGCGCGCCTGGTTGCGCGTGAGCATGAGGGCAGGCGGGAAGTCGCCTTGAACCCGGAGGAGACCGTCGATCTGCTTACGAGCGACGACGGCCTATTCGAGCCATGAGTACGCAGCAGGTCGAACACGAATTCGAGTTTACCGACTCGGAATTCAAACGCCTGCGTGAACTCGTGCATGCGCGAACCGGAATCGCCCTGTCGGAGGCCAAGCGCGAACTGGTCTACGGCCGTCTCGCCCGGCGTCTGCGCAAGCTCAAGCTGGAGTCCTTTGCGGAGTATTGCGAGCTGGTTGAAACCGGAGAATCCGCGGAGCTGCAGGAGCTCACCAACGCGATCACCACGAATCTGACTTCGTTCTTCCGCGAGAATTATCACTTCGAGCAGCTTAGCGCGGAGGCGCTGCCGCAAGTCGAATCCAAGCGGGCCGCGATGCGGCGCATGCGGATTTGGTCGGCGGGCTGCTCGACGGGCGAGGAGCCCTATTCGCTCGCCATCGTCATGCGCGAGGCGCTCGCACACCTCCCGAACTGGGACGTGAAGCTTCTCGCCACCGACATCGACTCGAAGGTGGTCGCCACCGCGGCCGAGGGTGAGTATACGGCTGAGCGCTTCAAGGGCATTCCGGCCGAGCGCGTCAGGAACTGGTTCAAGGACGTCCCGGGACGGCCGGGTCACCGCGCGGCGACCGCCGAATTGAAGTCGCTGATCACCTTCAAGCAGCTGAATCTGCTCGATCCCTGGCCGATGAAGGGACCTTTCGACATCATCTTTTGCCGCAACGTCGTGATCTACTTCGACAAAGCCACGCAGCGCGGGCTGTTCGACCGCATGGCCGACCTGCAGGAACCGGGGGGCTGGCTGTTCATCGGCCATTCGGAAAATCTGCTCAACGTGACCCGCCGCTACAAGCTGGTGGGCCGCACCGTGTACCGGCGGGTCGAATGAGCGTACTCGATCCGACCTTAAGGATGCAGATCGCGGGGCCTCTGCCGCCGGCGCTGCCTCAATTCGGGCACATCCGCAGAACGTTCGACGTGGATCTCGGCGTGCCGGTCGCCAAATTGCTGCCGGGGGACTATTACGTCACGCGCCACGACGAGGCCATCTTCACCGTGCTCGGCTCCTGTGTGTCGGCGTGCGTGCGCGAGCGCAAACTCGGAATCGGCGGCATGAATCACTTCATGCTGCCGCTCGACCGCTCGGGCGGCACCAGCGCTTGGTCGGACAATCTCGTGAGCTCCGCGACCCGCTACGGCAACGTCGCCATGGAGCGGTTGATCAACGACATCATGACGCTCGGCGGCCAGCGCTCGAATCTCGAGTTCAAGGTGGTCGGCGGCGGCAAGGTGCTCGACATGGCGCTCGACGTGGGCGGCCGCAATGCGCAGTTCGTGCGCGACTATCTGAAGACCGAGGGATTCATCATCAGCGCCGAGGATCTCGGCGACTGTTTCGCGCGCAAGCTCTACTACAGTCCGGCGACCGGCAAGGTGCGCGTGAAACGTCTCACCGCAACCGTCAACCGCGCGGTGTTCGACCGCGAGCGCGAGTTCGCGCCCACGACCGCTCAGGTCGAATCCGGATCCGTGGAGTTGTTCTGACATGGAAGCGCCGACGGCAAAAAAGAAGGTTCGCGTTCTCGTGGTCGACGACTCCGCGGTCATGCGCCAGCTGTTGACCGAGATTCTGGGGTCCGATCCGGAAATCGAGGTGGTGGGATCAGCGCCGGATCCCTACGTCGCTCGCGACAAGATAAAATTGCTCAATCCCGACGTGCTCACGCTCGATGTCGAGATGCCGCGCATGGACGGTCTGGCCTTCCTGCGCAATCTCATGCGGCTGCGCCCGATGCCGGTCGTCATGTGCTCCTCCCTCACGCAGAAGGGCGCCACAGTGGCGTTCGATGCGCTCAGCTTGGGCGCGATCGATTTCGTCGCGAAACCCATGATCGATGTGGCCCACGGCATCCGCGAGGCCGGGTCCGAGATCATCGCGAAGGTGAAGATGGCGGCCCACGCCCAGGTCCGGCCACTGGTGGACGTTCCTACGATGGTCGTCAAAGAACGCCACGACGCCGGCGCCGTGCTGCCGAAGCGCAGCGCACCCACCCACTTTGCGACGACCGATCGGATCATCGCCATCGGGGCGTCGACCGGCGGCACCGAGGCCATCAAACAGGTGCTCGCAAGCCTGCCCTCGGACATGCCGGGAATCGTCATCGCGCAGCACATTCCGAAGGCGTTCAGCGGTCCTTTCGCGCTGCGGATGGACGCGAATTCGGTTCTCAACGTCTGCGAGGCCAGCGACGGTCAGCCCATCCTGGCCGGCCACGCCTACATCGCACCCGGCGATCAGCATCTGATGGTGGTGCGCAACGGTGCACGCTACCAGTGCCGCCTGAGCGACGGCGAGCCGGTCAATCGGCACCGCCCCTCCGTCGATGTGCTGTTTCGCTCCGTGGCGCAGAGCGCCGGCCGCAATTCGATCGGAGTCATGCTCACCGGCATGGGCCGCGACGGCGCCGAGGGCATGAAGGAAATGCGGGAAGCCGGCGCAGTGACCATCGCGCAGGACGAGAACACCAGCGTGGTGTGGGGCATGCCGGGCGCGGCCTGGGAAATCGGCGCGGTGCAGTCGCTGCATCCGCTGCAGCAGATCGCGGCGCGCATCGTGGAACTTGCGAACACCCGCGCGGATTCGCTGCACCGCAACAGCCAATCGGGCTAGAGGCGGGCTGGAGGATTGGGTCGATGTTCAAGAACTTGGGACCGCGGCCGATTAATCAATGAGCCATCACTATCGCTGCGCCACTGCGCGTTTGGAGCCCACGAGATGAAAATTTTGATCGTCGATGATTCCACTGCCATGCGCATGATCGTCAAGAAGACTCTGCGCCTTGCCGGTTTCGAGGGGCACGAAATCACGGAAGTCGACGATGGCGCCAAGGCGTTGGCCGCAATCAAGGCATCGAAACCGGATCTCGTGCTCTCTGATTGGAACATGCCGAACATGACGGGGCTGCAGCTGCTGGAGTCGCTGTCGAGCGACGGAGTGAAAGTGACGTTCGGCTTCATCACCACCGAAGCGACGCCGGACATGCGCGCCAAGGCCATGGGCGCCGGCGCGAAATTTCTGATCTCCAAGCCCTTTACGCCGGAATCGTTCAAAGAGCATCTCGGCGCTCATATTCGCTGAAGTGCCATGGCCGCCTATCCCCTGCCAGACGCCCCGAAGATCGTCCAAATGCTGGGCCTGCTGTTCGATGGACTCGATGTCAAGGCCGGCGGCACCTTCGATCAGACGCCCGCGGGCGGTGCGTGGTTCGGCGTGTTCGTGGCCGACAGCGGTGAACCGGTGGCGCTGTGCGGCGCCGACGCGAATCTCGCCGCGACGTTGGGCTGCGCCTTCTCCTTGTTGCCGGTCGGGGTCGCCAAGGATGCCGCCAAGGCGCGCGAACTCACCGGCGTCATGATCGACAATATGCGTGAGATCATGAACATATGCACACGGCTGGTGATGGACGCGACATCGCCGCATTTGAAGCTGGATCAGGTCTATCAGACCAAGTCTCTGCCCGCGCCGGCGACAGCTTTGCTGGGCGCGTCGAAAAGCCGCCGAGAATTTCAACTCCAGCTGCCGAAATACGGCGGCGGAGTGCTCACGTTCTTGACGGTTTGACGGTGCGGCGGCGCGGCGACGCGCAACCAATTCGAATAATGCGCGCTGCTCCACGCTTTGTGGAACCCGGTCGGCATCCCCTCAAGATCGCACTGCAACCGCCGATAGACGCCCAATGAGATCCAATGTACCGGCGAATTTCTACGCATGAGGAAACGATGATGATGCAATCAACATTCAAAGGTCTGCTGGTCGCCGCTCTGCTGGCCACGCTGCCGATCGCCGGGGCCCTGGCCGCCGCGCCCAGCAAGGACGAGGTCGTGTCAGTGGTCAAGAAGGCCGTGGACTTCTACAAGGCCAACGGCAAGGACAAAGCGCTGGTGGAATTCAACAAGAAGGACGGTCAGTTCGCCAAGGGCGAAGACTACGTCGACGTGCACGACCTCAGCGGCGTGTGCCTCGCGCACCCGATCTCCCCCGCCAAGGTGGGCCTCAATCGTCTGGATCAGTCCGACTCCGCCGGCAAGTTCTACGTAAAGGATCTGGTGGATGCCGCGAAGACGAAATCGTCCGGGTGGATCGAATACGTGATGAAGAACCCGACGACCGGGAAACTGCAGAACAAGACCGCCTACTGGGAAGTGCACGACGGGCTCATCTTCAAGGCCGGCACCTACACCGAGTAAGCGTTGACAAGCCGGGCCGGGTCGCGATGCCCAGCTCCTCGATACAGGTCGTGTATATGAAGTTTATCGGTGACATCTCGTTGCGTTGGCAGATGCTGCTCGCGCCGCTGCTGCTCATCCTTGCCATCCTCGTCATCGAGGCGGTCAACTACCGGCAGCAGACCCGGGTGGACACGACCACGACTCGTCTGTTCAGCGAGACGGTTCGCCGCTTGACGGCGCTCGACGAGGCGGATGCGTTCGCATTGGACATCAACGGACGGATGTTCCGGGCCATGACGCTGGTGCAGAACGGCGCGCCGCCGAAGATCGTGCGCACACTGGTCGATTCCCTGCCGAGCGAGCTCGACACACTGGGCGAGGAGCTGTCCGCAGTCGCGAAGCGCGCCGAGCAAAGCGGCCACGCCGCGGAAGCCGCGAAGCTCACGGATTTGGCCGGCAAGTACCGCAAGTCCGGTCGCGAGTTTTCCAAGGTGCTGTTCGTCGACCCCAGCGTCGCGGTCGACTATGCCACCTCGGCGGGCGCGTTCTTCCAGGATTTGCACGGCATTCTGAGAACCCTGTCCAAGTCCTACGACGATGCCTCGGCGGCCGAGTTCGCCGGCATGAAGGCCGACGCCGCGGGCGCCATGCACCTGTCCGCCATCGGCTGCCTGTTCGCCGTGGTCGGCGGTCTGACCGTAAGCCTGTGGCTCGCGCGCTCCCTGACAGCGCCGCTGGTCGAACTGACGCGGGTCGTGGTCGTGCTCGCGCGCGCCGATTGGTCAGTGACGGTTCCCTACGCTTCGCGCGGCGACGAGGTCGGGCGCATGGCGCGCGCGGTCAATGTGTTCCGCGACAATGGGCTCGAGAACGAAAGGCTGAAGCGCATTGAAGAGGAGGGCCGCCAACGGGCCGTGGCGCAGCACGCGGTGGAGCAAGAGCGCGAGCGGACCGAACAGGCGCGCATGGCGCGCGAGACCGAGCGGGCGCGGGAATTGTCCGACATGACGGAGCGTTTCGATGCGACCGCCCACAAGGTGCTCAGCAGCTTTGCGAATGCGTTCGCCACCTTGCAGGAAACCGCCGCCACCATGGGCTCGGCCGCGGACGCCACGCGCACGCGTGCCGACGGCGTCTCGCAGGCGGCCCTGGAGGCCTCGAACAATGTGCAGACCATCGCCGCCTCCATCGAGGAACTCGGCGAGTCGATCGCCGCGATCTCCGAGCAGGTGCGCGCGTCCTCGGCGATGGCCAGCGCGGCCACCCGCGACGCCGACGTGCTCAACAACACGCTGCAGTCGGTCAAGTCCGCGGCGATGGAAATCGGCTCGGTGCTCGATTTCATCAAGTCCGTTGCCAGCCGCACCAGCCTGCTGGCGCTGAACGCCACCATCGAGGCGGCACGCGCCGGACCGGCCGGCCGCGGCTTCGCCGTCGTCGCCAACGAAGTCAAGGCGCTCGCGACCCAGACCAAGCAGGCAACCGACGGAGTCACCTCCAAAGTGGAGCGCATCCAGACGCTGTCCGGCGATGCCGCCGGCGCCGTGACCTCGATCGCCGAAACCATCCGCTCGCTGAATGGCAGCTCGGCATCGATTTCCAGCGCCGTTGCCAGCCAGACCGCCGGCATGCGCGACATCAGCAAGACGGTGCAGTCGGCGGCCGACTTCACACGGCGCGTCAGCGACCAAATCCAAGAAGTCCAGGCCACCGCCACCGAGACGGAGCAGGCGGCCGAGGGCGTTCTGCATGCCTCCGCCGACCTGGCCCGGCAAACCGAGCTCCTCAAGTCCGAAGTGTCGGGCTTCTTGAACGCGGTGCGTCCGAAGGCCGCGGCCAAGGACCCAGACTTTACGATGAGTGAGCGGCGGATGGCCGTCTAGCAATGCCTTTCGAAGTGGATCTTTGGAGACGCTAATGAATATCCGGAATTCCGTGGGCGCCCGGCTGATGCTGGCTTTCGCCGGCGTAATCATCGTGTTCGGCGCCGCCGTTGCCTTGAGCATCGGCCGGCTGGCCGCCTTCAACACGACGATGAGCTCGATCACCGGCCCCGACATCACCAAGGTCGAATTGGCGACAGCCTGGCAAGACGCCATTTCTGAGTCGATGCGCCACACGCGCAACATGCTGATCTTGGACGACAAGGCGCTGGTCCAGGAAGAAATGGACAAAGTGCGCGCCTTGTCCGAGAAAGAGGCGAAGTACGCGCAAGAACTGACGGCCCTGGTCGCCTCGGCCGAAGGCAAGGCCATGCTGAAGGCGACGCTGGATGCGCACGCGCTGCTCATGCCGCTCGACGAGGAGTATCTCCGGGAGATCAAAGCGGGAGACACCAAGGCGGCGAAGGAGACGCTGCTGCAGAGGTCGCACCCGGCGCAGCAGGCGCTGCGGGAGTCCCTGCAAAAGCTGAGCGAGCACCAGCGGGCGAAAATTCACGTCAAGGGCGATGAGCTCGAGGCCGCTTACCATGGCACCCGCACCCTCCTCATCAATCTGTCGCTGGCCGCGGTGGCAGTGGCCTGCATGCTGGCCTTCCTCATCACGCGCGGCATTCGCAAACCCCTCCTCGAAGTGATCGCGCACTTCCAAGAGATACGGGCGGGCAACTTCAAGGGCCGGATCGAGGTTCGATCCCGGGAT
>Ga0209656_10003068_pt1 | contig 10832 bp, 7 predicted proteins | sample BogFormECP12_OM2_FD_188239 | JGI IMG/M metagenome (GOLD analysis project Ga0209656, IMG submission 188239) | Bog forest soil microbial communities from Calvert Island, British Columbia, Canada - ECP12_OM2 (SPAdes) (version 2) | ecosystem: Environmental > Aquatic > Freshwater > Wetlands > Bog ... | reverse complement strand
TAGAAATAGGCGATACATCGCTGCGTGACCTCCGGCACCTACTTGGCCGTCGATCGCTCGCGGAACTTTGCCGCAGATCTCGGCCCGCCCGATCGTTGGGGGCAGGCATCAAAAAACCGTCAAGCCGAATAGGCTATCCCGCTCCACTCGTGAGATGGACTACGTTCGCTGAGCGGCGGGGCGGACGAGGCTCTCCACATACCGCCCCCACGCCTCGAGTGCTGCCCTGCGTTCCTCAAGATAGGCATGTCGGTTGTAGACGGCCGCCACACCTCGGATCGTGCCTGAGACGTGATTGAGGATCCGGTCGACCACGTGCGGTGGCATATTGAGCTTTGCCATTCGTGTCGCAGCCGTCCGGCGAAGGTCGTGAAGCGTCCAAGTCGGAAGACCTTTGGGCATCTGAGTGTCTAACCGCTGCTTAGCTTTTGAGAAGCCGCTTGCAGGTCGCTGGCCGGTCGTCGTGAATATGAAGTGGCTTCCGGCTATCCGTGGGGCTGCATCTAAGATCTCAAGGGCGAGCCGCGACAATTGCACTTCGTGCGCCCGATCGTTCTTGGCGCGCTCGCGCGGCAGCGTCCACAGGCCACTTTCGAAATCCACCTCGGACCAACTGATACTGCCGACCTCGTCGCGACGCTGTGCCGTCAAGAGCAAGAACCGGAATAGCGAGCCGAACGGCCATCCGAGGGAATCGCATCCCTTCCAGAAAGAGACGATCTCATCGTCCGAGAGCACACGGTCGCGGGGATTTTCGGCAGCCGGCCGAGGGATGTTCGATACCGGGCTCACGGCGACGAGCCCGCGGCCGACTGCCCACCCGAAAAAGACCCGGAGGGCAGCCAGGGCCCGATTCGCCATAATCGGAGCCGCCTTGCCCGCCCTTCTCGAGGATGCCCGACCGTCGGCGATTTGGTCGAGCAGGTGGAGCACATCGCGCCGGGAAATGTCCTTCAGAGCTCTTCCCCGCCACCGCGGTAAGACGAGGGTGTCGAATATTCGACGGGTCTCGTTGATGTACGAAACGCTCCGCTGATGCGCTACCATGTGCCGCTTCATGAACTCATCAACTGCGCTGTCGATCGAGTGGGCTACCTGCATTGCCGAATGTGGATCCCGGTTTTCGCTGACAGCGCCGAGCAGGTTTCGCGCTTTCTCCCGGGCATCTCCGAGATCGAGAACCGGCCATCTGCCGATCGTGTCGCGCCGCAGCCTCCCGCCAAAGCGGTAAAACACGACCCATGACTTCGAGCCCGCGGGATTGCTCGGGCTTGGTCCGGATACCCGCAATGCAAAACCGGGGAGTAGCTTGTCGAAGTACTCGATGCGGGTCCCGGGTTCGGCTTTGAACCGTTCGACTGCCGCGGCTGTGAGCTGTACCTTTGGCAATACGCAAACCTTGATAACGTAGCGCGGGTAACATAGGGGTAACGAATCCGCCGCGTTTTACGCTGTTAGTGTTCGTTACGCGAAGTAACTTCGTACCACGGTAACTAGCGGAAAAGCAAGTAAATTCTAGGGATCTATGTTATCGATCGATGCCTAGTGTGATCAATATTTCGCTGACTCTTAATCGGCGGGTCCAAGGTTCGAGTCCTTGTGCACCCACCAATTTATTCGCTTGGTTATATGAGGGCCGGCGGACCACCGTCGCCGGAGGAAAGTCACCTATAAGTCACTGCACTGACATTGCTTTCGCGCCCACACCGCGGAGTTCGATCTTGTCGTGCACGGCGACGTCGGCGATATCTGCGGTCGGCTCGAACTCGTGCTCCGCCGGCTCGGCTTAGAACCGTTCATCAGGCAGCACGGCGCAACGCCTCTTTCTTGTGCTCGTGCAGATCCTCCGTTGAGGCAGCAAATGAGAAAGTCGGCGTCTCGATGTTCGCTTCGACCCAAGCGGGGTGCGGCGCGTTCAGCCCGCATACAGCGGCGGCCGGTGAACTCTGCGATGGCGAAGACTAGGGCAAAATCAGCATGCAAATACGGAGCACGGCGGAAATCCTTTGGTCGTCGATCGGAATTTCCTCCTCCGGATTATACATCTTCAACCTAAGGGGTCCAATCCCTTCACTTATTACGACCGCAGATTCCGCAGTTCCATCGTGGCGCACGAAGAAAGCGATATCTCCCATTGCAACCGGGGTCTGCGGATCGACAAAGGCGAGCGAGCCCGGTTTCATCAGGAAACCGAGCCGCTGCGAGAAGTTGCGGACAAGGAAAGAATCGTGGTCCGCCCTCAGCAGCTCATCGACCGGGATCTGGTCCACCATGACGTCTCGATCTATGACAAAATGGCGGGTGCCGTGCGCGTCTGTGGCTACCTTGCCGTAGACCGGCAGAGCAGTCGGTTTGCGAGGCGAGCTGACGTAGCGAATGCTCCGACGAATGGCGTAGCGCTCAAGCGCGCCGAGCCGCCCCCATTTCGCGTCTTCCTTTAGTAGTGAACGCGGCGTACGCGGCAACAATTGCTCAGGGGGTACGCCTTTCTCCAGCTGTTGCATGTTGTCGCGCGTCCGGCCCTCGAACATGCTGATCAGCTTCGCGGTGGTGAGCCCATAGACTTTAGCCACCGCCTCGATCTCATCGGTGTGAATGATCCGGCTGGCCATCTCCACCCTATGATATACCGACAAGGTCATCCCGATCGCGGTTGCCACCTGCTGCATTGTTTTGCCCGACTTTTTGCGGAGCTGCGCCAGGACATACCCGGTCGCGGCAGCGCCGGCTTCGATGCTGTGCCGAACAGCGTCCTGCTGGGCTTGTTGCCAGCGTTTGACACCGCGCGACGCGTCGCGACTCGTTACGACCGGGATCTCCTCGGGCGGGCAGCCGAGGATGGTCGCAAGATTTGCGAGCTGCAGATTGGTAAGTCGCCGCTCGCCACTCTCCATCTTTGAAACGGTTGACTCGGCCACCGGCGGCTCCATCAGCCGGCCGAGCTGTGCCTGCGTCAGCCGCTTCCGAAGGCGGAGATCTTTGATGTTGTTTGGAAAAACTATTTCGCCTTTAACGCGCATCGTCTGCTCCGCAACGGGACGATCGCAAAGATTCGCGGGCACAGTCAAGGTGCGCCGGCGCCACCGGCAGCGGGCCGAACTCGGCGACGACTGCTCGACATCGTTACGATCTAAGTAATAGATATGTATATCACGTAATTTTATAAATTATTTTGTTGATATTATTTTAATAAAATTAGATGATATAATCATTGTTGATTTTTTAATCGTGACGGGATATTGACGATTATCGAGATACGGTCGCAAAATCTTGCTTGGTTGTGTCGAGCACCGCTACATGGAGCGCGCTCGTCTTGGGTAGAACTAGCGGCTCGCGAGGGGGACACATGGCTCGCCGTCGGATATCGGATGTGCTGCGACCGGTCGAGGACACTTACCGGCGCGCCGCAGTTTCGCGGAAGCCCCTTCGCACCAGGATCGAATGCCTCGAGCAGATCCTGGGCGCCTTCCGCGATATCGCAGACCGCGATGACATCCACCAGGCGGCCGGCCGTTTGGCATTGGTGCAAGAGTGGATCGAGAACGAGGCGGAACTCGCCGCCGCCGATCCGATTTTCGTCGACTTGCGGCTTGTTTGAACAGAGCGGAAACGAATCCCGTCCGCAACGCATCGCAGCTGGCCGAATACAAGTGGGTTCTCCTGCACCGGTCCCAGACCGGGATCGGCCGTAATGGCTGCCTCATTCCGCTTTTCCTTTGGAGGCGAGCAAAGCTTCAATCTCGATTATTTTTTCCGCGATCTGCTGCGGATTTGCCTCATAGATGCCTGAGTTTATCGCTTGCTTCAGCTCCGCGACCCGTGTCGGATCGATCGGGGGGACCGCGGCAGCGGCCTGTGTAATCGTCGCGAGCAGGGCCTCGGCTCTGGCAACATCCGCCGAGTCGACGGGAGTACCGGGGCTGGACTGTTCTGTCGCGAGGGCCGCGGGCGAAGATCCCGGTTGCCCGGTGGACGCGACACCCACCGCATCGATCAGGTTCACGCCTTGAATCGGATCAGGCATCACTCTTTCTCCGAATCAGCGCAGACCGCATGCTGCGCTCTCTGAACCGAACGCGTCTGGAAATGCCCTGCGCCAAACCGCTGCAAGCTGCTCGATCGCAACACGCCCCGCGGCGACGGCCTCGGCATCATCCGAAGCATTACCCTTGAGAATTGCCGTCAATACATAGCGATAGACCTCGGCGAGGCAATCGCTGAGCGGGCCCGGCTCGCTGCCGGTGAGTCCTAGAATGAACTCTACGAGCCTTGCCGCCGAGCTCAGCGCCTTCGCCTTGGCTGGCCGATCTCCGCCGATGATGCCCGATTCCGCTTGCAGCAGAAACGCACGCAATGCATCCATTGCCATTTTCATGAACTCTTCGGGATCGGCGCCCAGCCCTTCGACAGCGCGATATGCCGCCGATCCGGTCAACCTTTGTCTCGTCGCATTCATCGATCATCCCCCCAATCCGCCGGATGTCTGGCTGAAATAGGTCGTGAGAAAGTTGCTGACCGTCTGGAGCTGGGAAAGTGTTGCCTCCGCAACACTAAATTGATTCGTGAGCGCCAGCGTTTCCTGCTGCGCTTGCTTTTGCAGTGCTGCTATCTGTGCGTTCATTGATGTTATCGTGTCGCCGAGACTCTTGATCTCGCCGGTGACACCGCCGGTGTCGGTTGCCAGTGCCGCGTCGAGGATGCCGCTCAACCTGCCAAAGAGGCCCTGACCAACAGTCACTTCGCCCAACGACCCTGTTGCTCCGGACGATATTTGCAAGGTGAGCCCTTGTGCCGGACCTGCGCCGGTGACGACCAGCAGCCCTCCTGTGCCGCTGGCGTCTTGGCCGTTGACAGTACCCGCCAACGACCCTCCGGTGTTCGTCGCGATGTCGATCGCGTAGCTTCCCGGCTTGGCCGATCCGATACCCTGCACTGAGACGTTGGAATCGCTGGCAATCCCCGTGCCGCCCAGCAGCGCCGCTACGGCGCCATAGTCCGAATTTGCGGCGCTCTGAAACGCTGCATCGTCGAGCGTCACCGTCCCGCCGCTCGTCACGGCGAAGCCTACGGAACTTAGCGAGTTATAGGGCGTATTCGACGCAACGCCGCTGCCGGCCGGGCTGGTTATCGCGTCGAGCAGGTTGCTGCGCAGAACTTGCACTCCGACATCGCCAAATAGTGGGCCCGCGCCGCTGGTCGGGCTGTACGATGCGTACTGGCCAATCGTGGTCAAGACCTCGTCGAGCGCAGACACGACGCCGTTCGCCGCCTTATCGAGAGCCGTGACGTCCCGTTCGACCGTCACCGTTGCGGAGCCGCTCGCCGCGAGTGTCAGGGTCAACCCCGGGACCACGCCCGCGACCGTGTTGGAGCCGCTGGTGATCGCCAGGCCATTGAGCGAGAAACTCGCGTTCGTAGCTGCCTGGAGCTCGGTCAAGCCGGAGGCGCCCGGAGCGTAGCTAAACGTTGTCAATCCGCCGAAACCGGATACTGTGAAGGCGTTGGCTGCGCCGGTGTTCGTGCTGGTCAGCGCCAAGTGATACGACTTGCCGTCGTAGACCACTGTCGCTTGGACCCCGGCATTGGCTTGATTGATGGCTTGTGCAATCCCGGACAGGTTGTCTTGGCCGGACGCGACACTTACAGTCAGTGCTGGCCCGGTACCAACCTGAATCGCGATCGAGCCGGCCCCGAAGGCTGCGCTCGTGCTGGCGAAACCCGACGAAATCAGCCTTTCCGGCTGTCCCAGATGAATGTTCGACAGATTATAGGTTCCGACGCCGGCATCGTTGGTCGCGGTGGCTTTGACCACGCCAGTCGGCGATGCGGTTACCGAACGTTGCGCGAGAGTCTGGACATCTGCCAGGTCGGCAAAGGCCGATTGCAGGCTCGACAAGCCGCTCTGCACCTTACCAAGGGCCGAGATCTGATCCTGGACCGGCTTCTCCTGAGCTAGCAAGGTATTAGCAGGAGCCTGGAACTTGGCGCTCGCCTGCTGAATGAGCGAGGTTATGTCACTCGCGCTCAGAACGCCGCTCACCACCGCCATCGGCTATCTCCTCGCATTCGCCGAAAGTACCCGTCCTCGAGGCTTAACCCCGAGGACGGTGTAGCTCTCGCCGTCGCCTGGCTATTGCAGCAGCTTGAGGAAGGTTTCCTGCAGGCTGCTCGACTTAGCCAGGGCCGAGACACCCGCCTGTTGCAGAATTTGCTGCTGAGTGAGTTCAGTGGTCACTTGGGGAATGTTGGCGTCTTGGACAACCGAGCGAGCCGCCGTCAAGTTCGTGTCGGTGGTCTGCAGGTTCGCTGCGGTTGCCTGTAGGCGCTGCTGAACCGCACCGAGTTGAGCACCGATATTCTCCAGCTGCTGCAGCGCGTAGTCGACGACATCGATTGCCGCATTCGCTCCGGAGACGGTGCTCACATTGGCGCCGGCGAGTGTCGTCAGTGCAGAGTTAGTGTTCAGGCCGATATTCGAGGCCGCGGCCGACAAGGCGAAGTTCTGATTCGACTGCAGGGTGACAAGCCCCTGAACGGTGGCGGCATGTGAGCCTGCGGTGGAGAGGGTGACCGTCGCGGTCCCACCGGCGGCGAGCGTACCGGTGCCGGCAAACCCGGTGATCGAGATATTGTCGCCTTGCGCCTGAGTCAGCACGAGCTGGTTGTTGGCATTGACCGCAGCAGTGACGCCGGTCGCACCGGTATGCTGATTGATCGTGTCCACCAGAGACTGCAAGCCGCTCTGCGAGACATTCGTCACGGTTGCCGCTATGTTGACCCCGTTTGTCTGCGCCGCGCCGGTTCCATTGCCGAGGACAAACGCGAGTGAGCCCGCGGTAACCGTAAAGGCGACGCTGGTGTCGGCGGTCGCGGTCACGTTCGTATGGGGGGTGACGGCATTGGTAGAGGCCGCGACGTCCTTCGCCGCTTCCGTCGCCGCCGCGACATTGACGTTGGTAGCTCCAGCCGAGCCCGATACGCCGATATTGCCGGCGGTAAACGCGCCGGCCCCGAGCGCGGTTATCGCATACGAATTCCCCGAGACGTCCCCGACGGCGCCAGTAGCGCTGCCGTCGGTAGCATAGAGGCCCGCCACCGCGGCCGAAGATTGATTGGCGCCGAGTTGGGTAGCGATCGTACTGCCGATCGAGAGACCGATTATTTGGCCTTCGGACGGACCGACCTGGAACTGCACCCCGTTCAAAGAGCCATCCAGCAGGTTGAGCCCGTTGAACACCGATTGCTGTGCAATCGTCGATACCTGGGTCTGCAATTGTGAGACGACCTGCTGCAACGATTGCAGCTGCTGGGTGCTGTTGATGCCGTTGGCCGCCTGGTTGGCGATATTTCGAATCTGCTGAAGGATGTTGATCTGCTGGGTGACCCCGCCATTCGCCGTCTGAACCAGCGAAATCGCCTGGTTGACGTTGGAGAGGGCCTGTTCGGTACCGCCGATCTGAGTCGTGAATCCTTGCGCGGCAATGTAGCCGGCGGGGTTATCCGCAGGGCTGTTGATCGCCTGCCCGGAAGACAGCTGTTGTTCCAGCGTATTCGTCGTATTGCCGGTATTGTTAAGGGAGGCCAACGCGTAGAGTGCGTCGACGTTGGTGTTGATAGCTCCTGCCTGCATTCCGTGCTCCTGGTACCGACGGCGCGACGAGGCCGCGCGGCGCGGGTTGAGTGGATCCTAGGCGCCTGCGGTACGCGTAGCAGGCGTCTCGCTACCTAAGACGGACGCTTGCAGATTTTGTTGCACGACGTTTTGGCTCGGGCTTAGGGCCTGTCACGGCAGCCACGCCTTCCGCCAATCATCGAGATGGTCTTCGAGCATCCAGTGCTCGAGCACCGCCGCGCGCAGATGCTCGCCGGCGCGCCGGCACGCCTCCCGTTCGGCAACCATGTCGCGAATCGCTTTCACCCAAGAAAGATGCCGATTGGCCACTCGGAAGACAGGCAGCCCGCACTGATAAGGCAGGATGTCGGTGCATAGCACCGGGTATCCGAGCACCCCGTACTCCAATAAGCGAAGGTTGCTCTTGGCCTCGTTGAACGGATTGTGTTCGAGTGGTGCGACCGCGAGGTCGAGGTCGAGCGAAGCAAGCTTTTTGCCGTAGTCGCGCAGCGGCATCCATTCGTGATATTCAGCGACAAAGCGCCTGAGTCGGTCGGGGCACATCCCGAAGAACACCCAATCGACTTCCTTGGCCGTCGCCTCAATGACGCTCTCGATCAACAGCAAATCGCCTAGATGTCCGAGCGCGCCTGCCCATCCGACGCGCGGCTTGCCGTCGAGCCGTCTCGTGGGGGGAGCGAGGCCCAACCAGCGCCGCTTCTCCAGACGATTGGGCAGCACAACGGTGCTGCCGCACAGCTTGCCGTATTGGCGTGCCAGCGGCTCCGTGCTGACCACCAGCCGATCGCAAAGCGATAGGGCCTTCTTAAGTCGCTCGCGCATATCGGGCGGCATTGATTTGCGATGAACGCTCTTGAGGGGCAGATTGGTGATCAGATCGTCGAGCTCAAAGACCCGTAAGGCCGTGCTGGTATTCTTTACTCGCTCGATGACGTCGATTTGCTGCCAGTCGAGCTGCCGTTGGAAAACGATGCTGTCGGGCGCCATTCGCGCCAGCTCTGGCGGCGTATAAAGCCGCATCGTTTCATGGCAGTGGACCAGCCCCGATTTCAATAGAGCCCGGCTCGGTGCAATCATGCGGTATTCGCCGCAACCCTCGCGGTCTGCGGGGTGAAGCAAAACACGCTTCCGCGGCCGGAACTCAGGGTCCCAGGTCGGCGGCCCCTCTGTCTCGACGGCGAAGCCAAAAGCGCAGGAAGAAAGGTTGCGGTTGTAGGCGGGATCAAAGGCGATGCGCGGCATCCACCGGCGGTACATGGCCAATCTCTCGCGAGCGAACCGCCCATTCTTTTCTCGAGCTGGCTTGCCTTCGACATCGGTACGCAGGCTCGCGCTCGCTTCGTGAAGAAGCCGCGCAAAGGGCGTCCAGGCGACAAGGTGTCCGGCTTCGCGGACCTTCAGACAGTAATCGACGTCATTGTAGGCGACCGCGAAGCTCTCCTCGTCGAGACCACCCACCTCGTCATAGAGCGAGCGCCGTGTCACCAGACAAGCCGCCGTGACGGCGGAGAAATCCTGGACCACTTGTAGGCGGCCCCAATAACCGAAGGCGCTTTCAGGCTCGCCAATATAGGGATGTTCGGCGGGTGAGCCCCAGCCGACCCCGAGGATCACGCCGCCGTGTTGAACTCGGCCATCGGGATATAGGAGCTTCGCCCCGACAGCCCCGACGTCCGGTCTACGGGCAAGCGACATCATCTCGCCGAGCCATGCGCCGTCGAGAGGCGCGGCATCGTTGTTGAGCAGACAGATATACTCGCCGAGCGCAGCCTCGCGGACCGCGCGGTTGTTCATTGCCGAGAAATTGAAGGCCCCCGGATGCCGCAACACTCGAATCCGGCTGCCGATCTCGACACGTTTATCCTCGATCGTCCGAAGATAATCACAGGCATCTGCCTCGGTGCTGCCGTTGTCGACGACGATCAGTTCGTAGTTCTGGTACGTCGTCTTGTGCAAGACACCTTCGACGCAGCGTTTCAGAAGGGTCAGCTGATTTTTTGTCGGGACGATGATTGAGACGAGCGGCTCCGGTCCCTCATGACCGTAGCGCACCCGGCAGAAATGCGGCTGCGCCCCCGGCTCTGCCGCCGCTGAGATCCCCAACCGATCGAGATGAGCTTGCACGACTGCCGGCATGTCGGCGCAAATCGCCTCGATCGGCCGTTTCGATCGGCCCGATATCGTCAAACGGTGGTAGAGGATATCCGCGATGTGCCCAAAGCCGTCGGCGCCCGGGCTCTCGGCAAGTCGAAGAGCGAGATCGTACTCCTCGATACCATCCCATCGGGGATCGAGCCCGCCCAGTTGCACGAAGGCTTCGCGCCGCACCACGAGCAACCCACCGACATAGGGTACGCTGCGCAGCAGATCGAGGTTGAAATCCGGCTTAAAGTGGGGTCCTGACTGCACATCCTGAAAATCGATGCGGTCCTCATCACTGTACACAGCCGACCACTCGGGATGGCGGAACAGCGCGTCCGCAACGCTGAAGAGCGCGTGGGGCGCGAGTTGGTCACCGGCGTCGATCAGGGCAACGCTGTGCGCGTTCGATCGGTCAAGGTAACGGTTCAGCGTCTCAGTCGCGCACCCTTCCGCCGGGTGCCAAAAAAGCCTCGAGTCGGTGGGGAAGGAGCCAGGCACGGCACCTTCCGCGACGACATGCAACTCCCAATCCCCGGCCATCTGGAGGAGCAGCGACCGCAACGTAAAGGCAACGCGTACCTCGGCGCCAGCTGGCAGGATCATGCCGAAGGCCAGCTTTGGCACGAACGGCCATTGGCCGACGCGCTCGGCAACCCAATCCGATCGAGCAAGAGCCGTCGATGCCCGGCTCCCGACCCAGTGAGGATAAGCTTCCGCTGCTGCGAGCGGTTGCGGCAAACCCGTCCCATCGAGCGTGATCGCGGAGATGGTTTGATCGAGTGCCCTCGCCTCACCGGCTGTCCGTGAGCCAAAGGTGCGGAGCTCGGCGATCCTATGCTCGGCCCGCGTTAGCCGGCGCGTCAGGTCGGTGCTCACCCGATCCTGCGAAATTGCTTCGGCGCGGCATTCCGCAAGACTCCGTGCAGCCTCGTCAACAATTGGTAAGAACAACTGATCGGCATGGTTCAGCTCGCTTGCCACCATACTGCATGTATCCTGGAGCCGGACCTGATCGGCGGAAATAACGGCCGAATAAACCGCTTCGAGCCACGGCGCC
>Ga0209656_10003066_pt1 | contig 10833 bp, 10 predicted proteins | sample BogFormECP12_OM2_FD_188239 | JGI IMG/M metagenome (GOLD analysis project Ga0209656, IMG submission 188239) | Bog forest soil microbial communities from Calvert Island, British Columbia, Canada - ECP12_OM2 (SPAdes) (version 2) | ecosystem: Environmental > Aquatic > Freshwater > Wetlands > Bog ... | reverse complement strand
CACCACCAAGCCGATCGTCCTGACCGCACTCGCGACCGTTAGAGTAGAGACCGGGCGGTTCGCACCCATCAGCGAGTTCCTTTCCAGATTCAATACCAGTCCTGGCGGCCAGCCATTCGACCTCTACGACTTTGCTAAAGATCTCGGCAATAATGCTAAAGGGGCCGGAGCTAGGTATAAGGGACGAGGTTTCGTACAGCTCACTGGAAAATTCAATTATCAGCAATTTGGTCAGGAAGTCGGAGTCGACCTGATCGGAGATCCCGAGAAAGCCAATGATCCTCAAATCGCGTCGCGATTACTCGCTGCCTTCTTAAAGGCAAAGCGCGCTCGAATAGAGCAAGCGTTACGCGTAGGCGATTTCGCGGATGCCCGGAAAGCGGTAAATGGAGGCTCTCATGAGGTTGACCAATTCACTGACTCATACAAAACCGGCTTGCAGCTATTGAGTTAGGCTATGGAATAGCTGCCGACGCCTCCCCTAGCACCTCTTTTTCGTGTGCCAAGGGAGGCGTCGGGTTACTGAGATTCCGGCCTGTGCGCCGCTCAGCTCACTGCTGCGCCGGCAGGCGGACACCCCTGGGCCGATCAAGCCAGGATACGCCCCTTTGAAACGCCAGAAGGCGCCGCTCGTTGCCCCTCGAAGTAGCGGCGACAAGCGTTTAATGATTAAACTGAAAGTTGGGTACAGATCGGAACTTGCGAAGGCGGGATCGTCGATCCCTGGGGTCAGGCGGTGCGGCCGATAAAGTCGAGGCAACCTTGCAGGATGTAGGCGGCCGCGACGCGGTCGACGATGGCGCTTCGGCGCTTGCGGGTCAGGTCGGCGGCGATCATCTCTCGGGTCACCGCTGCGGTCGAGAGGCGCTCGTCCCATAGAGCCACCGGCAAATCGCGCACGGCGATAAGGTTTCTCGTGAATTGGCGTACCGACTGCGTTCGTGGTCCATCGGTGCCGGCAAGGGTCAGCGGCAGGCCGACGACGAGGCCGCAAACGCCATGGCAGTCGATCAGAGCAAAAAGGCGCGCCATATCCTCGCGAAAGCGTCGCCGCCGGATTGTTTCGAGCGGCGTGGCGATGACCCGACGCGTGTCGGACAAAGCGAGGCCGATCGTCTTCGTTCCGACGTCGAGACCCAGCAGCCGGGCCCCCGCCGGCACCGCGTCGCGCAGTTCCAAAGGATTGCTTAGGATCACAACCGATGATAGCTCGTTTCGACCGACCGATCCGGAAATGGTGAAAGCATGGCACTGGACAAAGCCACCGTCGCGCAGATCGCCGCCCTGGCGCGGATCAGGCTTTCGGAAGCCGAGCTAGAGCCGTTGGCGGACGAGCTCTTGCACATCCTGACCTGGATGGAGCAACTGAACGAGGTCGACACCTCGGGGGTGGCCCCGATGGCGAGCGTTGCGGCGACCGGGCTGCCGATGCGGGAAGACCTGGTGACCGACCGCAGCTGCCGTGACGAAATTCTCGCCAACGCCCCGCGCACGGCCCGGGGCTTCTTCGTCGTGCCGAAGGTGGTCGAGTGAAGGATCCCTCGCTGCTGGCGTTGACCCTCGCCCAAGCGCGCGACGGACTTGCCCGCAAATCGTTTTCGGCGCGCGAGCTCGCGCGCGCCTACAACGAGGCGGTCAGCGAGATCGAACCGCTTAACGCCTACATCACGCCGACCCCCGAGCGTGCACTGGCGATGGCGGAGGCCACGGATCAGCGGCTTGCCCGGGACGAGGCCCTTCCGCTCGACGGCATCCCGATCGCGGTCAAGGACCTCTATTGCACCAAGGGCGTGCTGACCACCGCGGCGTCCCACATCCTCGACGGGTTTCACCCGCCTTACGAATCGACGGTCACGGACAAGCTGTGGCAGTCGGGTGCGGTTATGCTCGGGAAAGCCAATCTCGACGAGTTCGCGATGGGGTCGTCGAATACGACGAGCTATTACGGCCCGGTCGAAAACCCATGGCGCCACCGTCCCGAGCGCCAGATCGGAGACAACCGGCCGCTGGTTCCGGGCGGCTCATCCGGCGGCTCGGCGGCTGCAGTTGCCGCTCGCGCGGCGCTCGCCGCAACTGGCACGGATACCGGCGGTTCGATCCGCCAGCCGGCGAGCTTTTGCGGGATCGTCGGCCTCAAACCGACCTATGGCCGCTGCTCGCGCTGGGGTGTCGTCGCATACGCCTCCTCGCTCGATCATCCCGGGCCGATGACCCGAACGGTGCGCGACGCGGCAATCCTGTTGCGCGCAATGTCGGGGCACGATCCCAGAGACTCGACATCAGCACCGGTTGCGGTGCCGAATTTCGAGGCCGCGCTCACCGGCGACATCCGCGGGCTGCGCATCGGGATTCCGAGGGAATACCGGGCCGACGGAATGTCGGGCGAGATCGAGACATTGTGGCAGCAAGGGGTCGAATGGCTGCGCGCGGCCGGGGCCGAGCCAGTCGATATCAGCCTGCCGATGACCAAATATGCGCTGCCGACCTATTATATCATCGCGCCGGCCGAGGCCTCCTCGAACCTCGCGCGCTATGACGGTGTGCGCTTCGGCCTCAGGGTCGAGGGGAACAGCTTGGACGAGATGTACGAGCTGACGCGCGCCGCCGGGTTTGGCGCCGAGGTTCGCCGCCGCGTGCTGATCGGCACCTATGTGCTCTCGGCCGGTTATTACGACGCCTATTACTTGAAGGCGCAGCGGGTGCGGACCCTGATCACGCGCGATTTTGTCACGGCGTTCGAACGGGTCGACTGCATCCTGGCCCCGACCGCGCCGTCGGCCGCCTTCGCAATCGGCGAGAAGACCGATGATCCGATCGCGATGTATCTGAACGATGTCTTCACCGTACCGCCCAGCCTTGCTGGCCTGCCGGCGATCTCGGTCCCGGCTGGGCTTTCGGGCGACGGGCTGCCGCTTGGGTTGCAAATCATCGGCCGGGCTTTCGATGAGGAGACGGTGTTGCGCGCCGCTGAAGTGTTGGAGAGTGCCGCGCAATTTCGGCACTTGCCGAGCTTTGTCGCAGGGGGCGGGCGATGATCGCCAAAGGGACCATTGGGGGGCGCACCGGGCAGTGGGAAACGGTGATCGGGCTCGAGGTCCACGCGCAGGTGATCTCGAAAGCAAAGTTGTTTTCAGGGGCGCCTACCGATTTTGGCGCTGAGCCGAATACCCAGGTGTCACCCGTCGATGCTGCCTTCCCGGGGATGCTGCCGGTCATCAACCGGTCTTGCGTCGAGCAGGCGGTCAAGACAGGGCTCGGTCTCGGCGCCGAGATCAGGCTCGAAAGCGTCTTCGACCGCAAGAATTATTTCTACCCCGACTTGCCGCCCGGCTACCAGATCTCGCAGTATCAGCAGCCGGTCGTCGGGCGTGGCTGCGTCGTGTTGGATATGCCCGACGGGACGGCACGCGAGATCGGCATCACTCGGCTGCATTTGGAGCAGGATGCCGGCAAGAGTCTGCACGATCAACACCCGAACCTGACCTATGTCGATTTGAACCGGGCCGGTGTCGCGCTGATGGAGATCGTCTCGGAACCCGATCTGCGCAGCGCCGAGGAGTCCGGGGTCTATCTTCGCAAATTGCGCTCGATCCTGCGCTATCTCGGCACTTGCGACGGCAACATGGAGGAGGGCTCGCTGCGCTGCGACTGCAACGTGTCGGTGCGCCGCCCGGGCGAACCCTACGGCACGCGGTGCGAGATCAAGAACCTCAACTCGATCCGCTATGTGATGCAGGCGATCGAGTATGAGGCGCGCCGCCAGATCGAAATCATCGAAGAGGGCGGCACGATCGCGCAGCAGACCCGGTTATTCGATGTGGGGCGTGGCATTACCCGGCCGATGCGCTCGAAGGAGGAGGCCCACGACTACCGGTACTTCCCCGATCCCGACCTCTTGCCGCTCGTCTTAGATCCCGAATGGGTCGAGCGTTTGCGCGCGGAGCTTCCCGAGCTCCCCGATGCGAAGAAGGCGCGTTTTGTCTCGGACTATGGCCTGTCCGCGGATGACGCTGGGGTGCTGGTCGCCGAGAAGGAGACCGCCCTGTTCTTTGAGCGAGTCGCCGCTGGGCGGGACCCCAAGGCCGCGGCGAACTGGGTCATGGGGAATCTGTTCGGCGCGTTGAACCGGCTCGGCGTCGGCATCGACCGGTCGCCGGTCTCGGCCGAGGGGCTGGGGTCGTTGCTCGACCTGATCGCCGACGGCACGATCTCCGGCCGGCTCGCCAAGGATGTGTTCGCCGAGATGGTCGCTTCGGGCTCCAATCCCGCGGCGATCGTGGAGGCGAAGGGATTGCGCCAAGTAACGGACGAAGGGGCCATCGCGGCGGTGATCGATTCGGTTCTCGCCGCGCAAGCTGACAAGGTCGCCGAATACCGCGCCGGCCGCGATAAGCTCTACGGCTTCTTCGTTGGCCAAGTCATGCGCGCCACCCAAGGCAAGGCCAACCCCACACTCGTCAACGAGATGCTCAAAAAGAAACTCGCAGCTTTATAAAGCCACTTAAGTCATCTTCGAGGACGCGGAGGCGCGTCATGGGCCATTGGACGCTCGACGACATTCCCTGGGATCGCTTCGATCCCAGCAAGCTCGATCTGGAGATTGTGCGTATCGTCAAGGCGGCCAGCCTCGTCGAATATAATGGCGCCGCCTACGCCCACCATTTGTGCCGGATTTTCGACGATGATCCCGATTTTCAGCAGAGCGCGCGTCGCTGGGGCGAGGAGGAGATCCAGCACGGCAAGGCGCTGGCGCGTTGGGCGTCACTCGCCGACCCCGGGTTCGACTTCGATGTCGCGTTCGATCGCTTTCAGGCCGGCTATCGAATCGATTTCGACTGCGATGCTTCGCGACGCGGCTCGCGCTCAGGCGAGATGATTGCGCGGTGCATGGTCGAGGTCGGAACGAGCTCCTATTATACCGCGCTGCGCGACGCGGTGCAGGAGCCGGTGCTGAAAGATATCTGTCGCCGGATCGCGGCCGACGAAATTCGTCACTACAAACTCTTCTATCAAAATTTGACCCGCTGCCTCGAGCACGAGCGCATCGGTTTTTGCAACCGACTTCGCGTCGCCGTCGGGCGCATTGTCGAAGCCGAGGATGATGAGCTTGCCTACGCTTATTACGCCGCAAATGAAATCGAGCGGGCCTATGATCGCGACTACTTTAGGCGCGCTTATGCCCGGCGCGCCTATGCTTTATGTCGCGAGCATCATGTCGCGCATGGCGTTACCATGATTTTCAAAGCGGTCGGCCTCAGCCCCAGCGGTCTGCTCGCCCGCGCGGCGACTAGTCTCGCTTGGCGGGTAATGCGAAACCGGGCGATCCGGCTAGCGCGGGCGGGGGCCTAAACCTTAGCCGAGGAGCTTGCGGGCTTCTGCCAGCTGTGACTTCAACGAGTGCAGTAGACGGGCCTCGGGAGTCGGCGCGCAATTGGCATAGCCGGCGCCGAGTTCCCGGAGCTGCGCCGCGTTGCGCGGAAAGGCCGCGTGATTGAGCGGCAAGGCGAGTCGGGCGCCGGCGCCCCGCTTTACCGCTTCGCGCACCCGGTCGATCGCGGCGACAAGCCGCGGATGGTCGGGCTGGCCGCTGACGCCGAGCGAGCGCGACAGGTCCGACGGTCCGACCGCCAGCAGGTCGACACCCTCCACCGCGGCAATCTCGTCGATCAGCTCGACGGCCGCCATGTCTTCAATCATGCAGGCGAGGAGGATCTCGCGGTTGGACTGCGCCATATGCTCGACGAGCGGGATCCGGCCATACTCGGCGGCCCGACTGCCGGCCGCCATGCCGCGCGCGCCGAGCGGCGGATAGCGCACGGCCTTCACCGCTTCGCGAGCAGTTTCGGCGCTGCTGACATGCGGCACCTGGATGCCCTGCACCCCCATGTCCAACAACCGCAGGATGAAGGCGGGGTCGAAGCCGGGGGTGCGCACGATCGGCGTGATCCCGACGCGCTCGGCCGCCATAACCGCGAGCTGCACATCATGCAAATCGTAGCTGGTGTGCTCCATGTCGATAAAGGCGGCGTCGAATCCCGCCAGCCCGATAATCTCGACGATCTGCGGGTCGGCAATCCCGCCGACATGGGTGCCCAGAGCGAGGCCGCCTTCGCTGAGTATCCCTTTTACTCGATTCTTCTTCATGCTTCTCTCCCACGGGTGAGCATTTCGTCCAGGATCGTTTAGGGTCGTCATATTGGCGTCGGGCGCCCAGTTCCCGCAATACATGTCCATAGGCGTCCGGCGCGAAACCGGATATCAGCCTTCGGGAAGAGTGATGAGGGGCTAATGCCGAATCTGATCAGCGAAGCAACCGTGGCTTACGTGCAAGGCGTCGCGGCCGAAGCGCGACGGGTCGAGACCCCGTGCGGGGATGGTCACATGATCTGGCATGTGTGGGGAACCGGGCCGCCGCTCGCATTACTGCATGGCGGTTACGGGTCTTGGACGCACTGGATTCGCAACGTGATCCCGCTGTCCCGGAATTTCACCGTAGCGGCGCCAGATCTGCCTGGTCTCGGCGAGTCGGCGACACCGCCGGAGCCGCATACCGCCGACGGGTTAGCTCGCGTCATCGTCGAGGGGCTCGATATCGTGTTTCCGGGGCGAGCCGGCCTGCACATCGCCGGTTTTTCTTTCGGAGGCGTCCTTGGCGGCCATGTTGCCGCCCAGCTCGGCGATCGTGTGCGCACCTTTACTGTCGTCGGGTCGAACGGCCTCGGTCTGGTTCGTCAGCCGACCGCGCTCCGGCGGCTGCCGGAAGGTGCTTCCCAGGCCGAGGCGCTCGCTGTCGCCGGTCATAATCTTGCAGCGCTGATGATCGCCGACCCAGGCAAAATCGACGAACTTGCGGTATACATCCAGGCGCAGAACGCACCGCGGGGCCGCGTCAAGAGCCGGAGGTTCTCACGGGCCGATACGCTCGCCCGGGCGCTTCCGCTGGTCAAAGCGCGCATCGACGGGATTTGGGGAGAGCGTGACGCCACCGCTTACCCCCATCTCGATGATCGCGCCCGCGCATTGCACAATATCCAACCAGACGCCCGGTTCGAGGTGATTCCGGGAGCGGGGCATTGGGTTCAATACGAAGCCGCCGATCGGTTCAACCCGCTTCTGGCCGACATTGCCGCGCGGGGACAATGAAATGCAGACTGACAATGCTCTGCCGCTTGCCGGCAAAGTGGCGGTTGTGACCGGCGGCAGCAGCGGCATCGGGGCCGCAAGCATACGCCGGCTCGCTGCCGCCGGAGCGCGCGTCGCGGTCGGTTACAACAAGGGCGCGGCGCGAGCCGCGGCGTTGATCGGCGAGATCCCCGGCGAAGGCCATCGCGCAATGCGCATCCCGATGGAGGACAGCACCCAGATCCGCGAGGTCGCCGCGGCCGTGGCAAATGAATTCGGCCGCGCCGACATCCTCCTAAATTCCGCCGGGTTTACCCGGCTGATCGCGCATTCAGTCTCGACAACCTCACCGATGATTTGATCGATGCCATCCTGACGGCGAATGTCCGTGGGCCCTTCTCGATGATCCGCGCGCTTGCTCCGTTGCTGCGTCAATCGGGCGATCCGGTGATCGTCAACATCTCGTCAATCGCAGCGTCGTACGGGACCGGCAGCAATATCATTTACGCGGCGTCGAAAGCCGCCCTCGACACGATGAGCATGGCTTTGGCTCGCGTGCTCGGCCCGGAGATCCGCGTCGTTTGTGTCTCCCCCGGGGTCGTCAACACCAGCTTCGTACCCGGTCGCACCCAGGAAATGATGGATAAGGCGGCCGCGGCGACGCCGCTTAAGCGCGCCGTCGACGCCGATGATGTGGCCCTCGCGGTGATGGCTTGCATTACCCATCTTAGGCACACGACCGGCTCGGTCATCACTGTCGATGCCGGCCGACACCTTTAGCGCCGGAGAGTAGTTCCGGACGAAAGTGAAGCGGCATGGGCAGCATCACTCGGCAACGCGAGATCATCGACCGCAGGGCATTGGCCGAGCAATTGTCCCTTGCCGCGCGCTCCGTACAAGCTCCCGCGCTCGATCGTAGCCCGTTTGTCGCGCCGCTGAAGGCGGCTTTGACGGTCGGCCGCGCAGAGATCCGCCGCCGCTTCGAGGCGACGGGCGACGGCGCCGCAACGGTGCGCGAGCAGTGCTTCTTGATGGACCAGCTCATCCGTGCGCTGTTCGATCTCGTGACCCAAGTAATCTATCCTCTTCCCAACCCGACCTCGGGCGAGCGGATGGCAATCGTCGCAGTGGGCGGCTATGGACGGGGCGAGCTCGCGCCCTATTCCGACATCGACCTACTCTTCCTGCTCCCGTATAAGCGGACCCCGCATACCGAGCAGGTCGTCGAATATCTGCTCTATGTGCTGTGGGACCTCGGCCTCAAGATCGGGCAATCGACCCGATCTGTCGAAGAATGCCTCCGACAGGCCAAATCAGACTTGACAGTCCGCACCGGACTATTGGAGGCGCGCTGTCTTTGGGGCGAGCAAGCGCTCTTCGGCGAGCTCAAGAGACGCTTTGATTCCGACATCGTAAAGGGCAGCGCGGCCCAGTTCGTAGCAGGTAAGCTCGCCGAACGGGATGCGCGGCACAAACGCGTCGGCGACAGCCGTTACCAGCTCGAGCCCAATATCAAGGAGGGTAAGGGCGGGCTGAGAGACCTGCACACGTTGTTCTGGATCGCCAAGTACATCTACCGCACCGACGATGTCGGCAAGCTCGTCGAGTTGGGGGTGTTGGCGAAGGAGGAATCGCAACGCTTCGATCGCGCTCAGAATTTCCTATGGACGGTTCGTTGTCACCTGCATTACCTCGCGGGCCGGGCCGAAGAGCGCCTGACCTTCGACATGCAAACCGAAATCGGACGGCGCATGGGCTACACCGACCACACCGGCAGTCGGGGGGTCGAGCGTTTCATGAAGCACTACTTTCTGGTGGCGAAAGACGTCGGGGATCTGACCCGGATCTTCTGCGCCATTCTCGAAGCCGACCAGAAGCACAAACGCCGGCTGTCCTGGATGCGGTGGGGGAACGCGCGGCGCGCCCTGGGCGGCTTTGTGGTCGACGGAGAAAGACTGACGATTCCTTCCGAAGATTTCTTCAAAGAGGATCCGGTGGCGCTGTTGCGGCTCTTTCACGTCGCGCAGCAGCACGAACTCGACATTCACCCACGCGCCCTGCGGGCGGCAAGCCAGTCGCTAAGGCTGATCAACCAACATCTGCGGGAGAATCCGGAGGCGAACCGCCTTTTTCTCGAGATCCTGACCTCGCGCAAAGACCCCGAAACAGCATTGCGCCGGATGAACGAGGCCGGGGTCTTCGGCCGCTTCATTCCCGATTTCGGTCGTGTCGTGGCTCAGATGCAGTACGACATGTACCACGCCTACACGGTCGATGAGCACACGCTGTTTGCGATCGGCATCCTGCACGAGATCGAGAGCGGGCTCTTAAGAGAAGAGCTGCCATTGGCCACCCAGCTGATGCCGACCATCGTGTCCCGCCGTGCTCTCTACCTTGCGGTGCTGCTGCATGACATTGCCAAGGGCCGTGGCGGCGATCATTCGGAAATCGGCGAGGAGATCGCTCTAAAGCTCGGCCCGCGGCTGGGGCTCTCGGACGAGGAGACCGAGACCGTCGCCTGGCTGGTGCGCTGGCACTTGTCGATGAGCAGCACCGCGTTCAAGCTCGATATTGGCGATCCGCAGACGATCGCCAATTTTGTCGAGCGCGTGCAATCTCCGGAGCGATTGAAGCTGCTATTGGTCTTGACCGTGGCCGATATACGGGCGGTCGGTCCGAAAGTGTGGAACGGCTGGAAGGCGGCGCTGTTGCGCGAGCTTTACCACCGGGCAATCGAAGTGATCTCTGGCGGGCTCAGCGGCGAAGGGGAAGGTTCTCGTGCAGCAGCAGCTCAGGCGTCGGTTCGACGGTTGCTGCCCGACTTTAGCGAAGCCGAATTCGCGACCTTCGTCGGTCGCGGCTATCCATTTTACTGGCTGTCCTTCGATGCCGCCACGCATGCGCGCCATGCGCGCCTGATGCGTGAGGCTGAGGCGAGCCGTGCGCCGCTCACGGTCGAGAAACGCGTCGATGCCCATCGATCGGTAACCGAAATAACCCTCTATACGGCAGACCATCCCGGCCTATTTTCGCGCATTGCCGGCGCGCTGGCGATCAGCGGCGCCAATATCGTCGACGCCAAGATCATGACGATGTCGAACGGCATGGCGCTCGACACTTTCTGGGTGCAGGATTCGGCCGGCGGCCCGTTCGACCGCCCGGACAAACTCGCCAAGCTTGCGGTTGTTTTCGAGAATGTGTTGACCGGCGATCTGAAGCCGCACCGCGAACTCGCCCGGCTGCCGGCGTTTCCGAGTCGGTCCCGGGTCTTCATCGTGGCGCCCCGCGTCCTCGTCGACAACAGGGCAAGCGGCTCGCACACCGTCATCGAGGTCAACGGCCGGGATAGACCAGGCCTGCTGTTCGAGCTGACGCGGGCGCTGACCGGTCTCAACCTGCAGGTCTCGAGCGCCAAAATCTCGACTTACGGCGAAAAAGTGGTCGACGTCTTTTACGTGAAGAACCTGTTCGGCCATAAGGTCGAGCATGCCGCAAAACTCGCCGAAATCCAACGGACGCTCGAGGCGATTCTCGCCCGAGGCAACGAGCCCGCGCCCGCAGCGGACAGCCAGCAGCGGGTGGCGGCTGAGTAGGAATTGCCAAATGCCGACGGTATCGCTGAGCTAGGTAGAATTTCGGGCGGGACAGCAGCGAAGAAGAAAGCAGTCGCTACTCCCGCAAATCCTCGAAGAACTCCTTCACTCGGGCGAA